>Ga0070709_10001285_pt1 | contig 13711 bp, 10 predicted proteins | sample LARL51metaG_FD_65449 | JGI IMG/M metagenome (GOLD analysis project Ga0070709, IMG submission 65449) | Corn, switchgrass and miscanthus rhizosphere microbial communities from Kellogg Biological Station, Michigan, USA - LAR L5-1 metaG | ecosystem: Host-associated > Plants > Roots > Rhizosphere ...
CGGCGTCGCCATCTTCGTCAGCACCGAAAGGCTTGCCGGCACCATGATGACCCCGGGCGCCGTCGCGGCGAGCACCAGCCGCCGGCACAGACTTGGATATTGATGCGCGAATTGCTGAGCGATCGCGCCGCCCCAGGATACGCCGGCGACGTCGATCTCCGCATAGCCGAGTTCCGCAACAAGACCGGCGGCGAGCCGCGCGAGCGTCGAGGGGCGATACGGCAGGAGCGGCTTTGGCGAGCCGCCCACGCCGGGCACGTCGAAAATGATCGCGGTCGTACTCGTGAGGGCCTCGAGAAAGGGCCTCGCCAGTTCCCAGTTGGCCCCGATCCCATTGAACAGCAGCAATGGCGGCTGCTTGCCGCTGCCATGCTTGATCGCGACCTGAAGCGACTGCCTGCCGATCGCCATTTGCCGTGATGCGATCTCGCCCGGCCTCGTCATCGTCGGACCCTGCGCTCGGCTCGAATGATTTTCGCGGGTCGGATCTTCAGTCAAATACGTAGGTCCCGGGCGCCGACACGATGATGGGATGGCGATCGCTGCCAAGCGACACGGGCGCAGACACCTGTTCGCCCGATCGCGCGTGCAGCCAGTCGCGCCAGTCAAGCCACCAGCTTCCCTTCCGTTTCTCCGCCGCGGCCAGAAATGCCTCTGGTCCCGCAGGGTTGACGGTCCCCATCATGAAGGAGGCTTTTGGATTGTTCGGCGGATTGAGCAGGCTCTGGAGGTGGCCGCTGTTGGAAAGTACGAAGGTCGTCCCCTCGCCCATGATCTGCGCGGTCTTGTGCACGCCCCTCCAGGGCGTGATGTGGTCGGTCACGCCGGCAATGACATAGCTGTCGACCTTCGTTCTGGTCATGTCGACGGCCCTGTCGTTCAGAGTGAGCTTCCCGGGATTGACGAACGGGTTCGTAAAATAAAGATCGAGGTAGTCGCCGTGCAGCCGGGCCGGAAGCCTCGTCGTGTCGGCATTCCAGAACAGGATGTCGAACGCCGGCGGCTGGTTGCCGAGCAGATAATTGTTGACCCAGTAGTTCCAGATCAGGTCGTTCGGCCGCATCCAGGCGAACATCCGCGCCAGATCGTGGCCGTCGACGATGCCGCGGATGCGTGATGCATCCTTGGCGACATGCATGGTCTCCGGCGTCATCAGACAGCCGAAGGCGCTCTCCTCGGCCGTGTTCGGATCGAGCAGGCAGACGGCGAGCACCATGTTTCTGATCTTCGTCTCAGCCGCGTTGCCAAGCGTCGTCAAATAGGCCGTCGACGTGATGCCGCCCGAACAGGATCCCAGCATGGAGATATCGTCGCTGCCGGTGACCTCGCGCGCGACATCGACGGCTTCATCGAGCGCGGCGACGTAGCTGTCCAATCCCCAGTCGCGATGATCCGCGGTGGGATTGCGCCAGCTGATGCAGAAAACCTGTATCCCGCTCTCGAGCAGGAAGCGCACCATGCTCTTGTCGGGCGAGAGGTCCAGCGCGTAATATTTGTTGATCTGGGGCGGCGTAATGACCAGCGGCCGCTTCCAGACGCTCGACGTCGTCGGCTGGTACTGGATCAGCTCCAATAGCTCGTTGCGGAAGATGACGGCGCCCGGCGTGGTCGCGACATTTTCGCCGACGCGGAAGGCGGTCTGATCGACCATCGATGGCATTCCGCGGTTCTTGACGAGATCGTCGAGATAGTTCTTCAACCCTTGCCAGGCGCTGCGACCGCCGCTGTCGACCAACTTGCGCACCGCCGCCGGATTGGTCAGCAACGCATTGGTGGGAGCGAACGCATCGACCAGGATTTCGGTCACCAGATGCGCGCGAGCCTTGTCGATGTCGCTGAGACTCGTCTTGTCGACCAGGGCGTTGACCGCCTCGCCCCAGGCGAGATAGGCCTTCAGCAGCCCGCTGTGCAAGAAGCTGTCCTTCCAGGCCGGATCGGTGAACCGTCGGTCGCCCGCCTTGGGCGCACGCTCCGACCGGCCAGCCGCGATGGAGCCGAGCTCGCTGAGAAAGGAAAGCCACTGCTCGGCCGCGACCCTCGGTTCGTTGACGACGGCCCTGAAGAGGACGCCCGCGCTCTCGACCAAATCCTCGCTGCGAATCGCAACGAGCGGATTCAGCGCCAGCGTATTCCGGGATGCTTCGTCGGAGATTCCCTCCATCAACAAAGACCGGTCGCGACCATCCTTGCCCATCTACCTTGCTCCTGTCGCCGGAATGAGCAGCGCGAGTGTTTCGGCAATCAGCGCTGGCTTCTCCGATCCTTCGACTTCCAGCGTATTCTGGGTCTTCATGATCACCTGTCCGCCGTCCTTGGGCTCCAGTCCCGCGAGGACGACGCGCAGCCGCACGCGCGCGCCTGCGGGCACCGGCGCCAGAAAGCGTACCTTGTCGATGCCGTAGTTCAGCCCCGCCGCGACATCGCTGGGGATGACGCCGACTTGCATGGACAACGGGGCCACCATCGCCAAGGTCAGATAGCCGTGCGCGACCGGGCCGCGAAACGGACTTTCGCGTTTGGCCCGCTCCACGTCGACATGGATCCATTGGTGATCGCCCGTGCATGCCGCGAACGTGTCGATGCACGCCTGGTCGATCGCTAGCCAGTCGGAGATGCCGAGCTCCTGGCCAACCCGTTCGCCCAACTCCGCAAGAGTGAGACTGCTCACGTTGCTTCTCCCTGAAGTATCGCTACCCTCGCGGCTCGACGTCGTACCGCTCGCGCAGCTCCTTCTTGTTGATCTTGCCGACGCTGGTCTTGGGAAGGCTGGCGAGGAACAGGACCTTCTCGGGGATTCCGTATTTGGAAATGACGCCCTTGTCGGCAAACACCTTGAGGTGCTTCTTCACAGCCAGGTCAGTCAGCTCGTCCGAACCGGTCGGCTTCTTGACGACGAGCGCAAGCGGGCGCTCGCCCCAGCGATCATCCCTCACGCCGATGACGGCGGCCTCCGCCACGCCGGGACATTGCGTGATCAGGTCCTCCATCTGCAGAGACGACACCCACTCACCACCGGTCTTGATGACGTCCTTGAGGCGATCCGTAATGTGGACGTAACCGCCCGGGCTCACCACGGCGATGTCATTGGTATGCAGGTAGCCTCCGGCCCAAAGCTCCTCCGAGCCTTCGGGATTGTTGAAGTAGCCCTGCGTCAGCCAGGGCGAGCGGAGCACGATCTCGCCGGACGACTTGCCGTCGTGGGCGACGTCGTTCATGTCCGGGTCGACGATGCGCAGCTCGACCAGCGGCGCCGCCATCCCGGCCTTGGTCCGGAATTCCACCTCCTGATCCGGATCCCCGCTGAGATCCTTCGACATGACATGCGCAACGGCCGCGATCGGGCCCGTCTCGGACATGCCGTAGCCGGCAAAGATGTCGACCCCGGCCGCGAGTGCCTGTTTGGCGAGTGCTTTCGGCAACGCCGAGCCCCCGATCACCATCTTCAGACCCGTCAGATCAGTGTTGGACGCCGCCGCGGCATTCAGCAGCATCTGCAGGATGGTCGGAACACCGTGCGTGAAGGTGACGCCTTCATTCTTGATCAGCTCGACGAGCATCGCCGGGTCGTAGCGTCCGGGATAGACCTGCTTGACGCCAGCGAGCGTCGCTGCCCAGGGAAAGCCCCAGGCGTGGACATGGAACATCGGCGTGATCGGCATGTAGACATCGTCGCGCGAGAACCGGCCTTGCTGGGTCGCCATGCCAAAGAACGCCAGCTCGCCGAGCGAATGCAGCACCAGCTGCCGGTGACTGTAGTAGACCCCCTTCGGCAGGCCGGTCGTGCCGGTCGTGTAAAACGTCGTCGCTTGCGTGTTCTCCTCGAGCTCCGGAAAGTCATAGTCGGGCGAGGCGGCGGCCAGCAGGCTCTCGTACTCGCCTGCAAAGCTGAGACTTCCGGTTTGCGGCGAAGGCCGATCCGACAACACCACGAGCGTCTTCACCTTCGACAGTTGCGGCTTCAGCCCCTCCAGGAGTCCTACAAACTCGTCGTTGACGAGAAGCGTGGAGGCGCCGGCATGGTTGATCGTATAGGCGATCTGTTCGGGTGAAAGCCGCACGTTGACGGTCTGCAGGACCGCCCCCATCATGGGGATCGCAAAGAACGCTTCGAGAAAGCGGTTGCTGTCCCAGTCGAGAACGCCGACGGTGTCGCCGGGATTGACACCGAGCTTTTCCAGAGCGGAGGCGAGTCGTCCGATGCGCTGTCCGAGCTGCCGGTAACTGAGGCGCCTTCGATCGCGGTAGACGATCTCCTGATCCGGCGACTGCAACAGCGGCGTATGCCACAACTGCTTCAAGATCAGTGGATACTGATAAGCGGACTTGGCGACCTGAATCAGCCTGCCGACCATGGCGGCCTCCCTCGATCTCGCGTCTCCAACCGGCCTTTGACGTCCGCACTTCTGATCGGGCGGATCGCCTGATAAGCCGCCTCACGGCGGGGTCCGTCTCATGACATGGCCGGAGCGTCGCGCGACCAACGGTGTTTGTGAAGGTCCGAAACGGACTCGACCGGGTCCACGTCGGACAGGCTGCCGTCATTCGCCATCGTCGTCTTGAACAGAACTGCTGTTTCAGGCCACGGTTGCGAGCGCCACCACAGGCCGAAACTTCCGCTCTGGACGACAACGCCGGGCACTGGGGCTGTGGGCGATCTGAAAAGGCTGCTATCCTAGGGCGCATTCAATGTGCGACGCCGTTGCACACGTTCGGTGTGAAGGCAGGTTCAGTTGGGCACCTCCAAACGGTCTCACAAGTCGGTTGCTGGGCGCATGCGCGTCGACGACGACGCCCATGCGCTGACCATCGGCCTGGGCGAGCGAGTCTACGAAGCGACCAAGCTCGCCGCCTTGTTCGATATGCTCGTTGGCCAGGGCCACCCTGCCGGCGAGATCCTGAAGGATATCGATTTGCGGACCGACGAGGTGCATTCGCCGAAGGCACGCACCTCGCTCCAGCAATTGATGATTGCCTGCCAAAACGCCGTTCGGCTCTCGCGGGACCCACATTTGCCATATCGCGTCGGTGCATCGATCCATATCTCGACCTACGGCATGTACGGATTCGCCCTCCTGTGCTGCCCCGATTTCCGCAAGGCAATGGATTTTGCGGCGCGCTATCACGCGCTCGCCGCACCGCCGACGACTATCGCCTTCAACGAGGAGAAAGGACTTGCCAGCTGGACTATCGAGCCCAATGCCCACGCCGCAACCGATCCGTGCCTCTACCGCTTCATTGCGGAGATGCAGATCGGCATTCACGTCTCGCTGATGCGCGATATCATGGGAGCCCCGTTTGCTCCGTGCGAAATCTGCTTGAGCTATCCCGAAGCCATGGATTTCGGCCTGCCCGCTGATCAGATTGGATGCGCCGTGCGCTTCACGAGCGCGCCAAATCGAGTCGTCTTCCAGTCAAAATGGCTGGATCAATCCGCACGCCTCGGCAACAAGACGACTTATCCGACCATCGTCGCCTTGTGCGATAGTTTGCTTGACGATCTGAAGCTGCGTATTGGGATTGCAGGCAAGATCCGCACGTTTCTGCTCCGGGATATCGCGAACCCTCCCAGCTTTGCAGCGGTAGCAGAGGCCCTCGGCGCCAATGAGAGCTCGTTGCGGCGTCAGCTCCGGCAGGAGGGCCTCTCGTTTCGCGGCCTGCTCGACGAACTGCGAACACAGATCGCCCTGAAATATCTCCGCACCACGAAGCTCGCCAACGAGGACATTGCGCTGGCGCTGGGGTTCCACGACGCCGCGAATTTCCGCCGCGCATTCCACCGCTGGACCAACAAGGTGCCCAGCGACATCAGAGCCGAGTAGATCCGGTCCCGCATTGGTCCCGTATGACATCTGTCCGACCTATCCCGAAGCCGAGGATTTTTGGCCTGCCTGCCGACCTGATCGGATGCGGGATGCGCATAATTGTACAATACGAGTCGTAATCTGGCAGCCATGCTCGCAGCGACCACGTCGAAATGCCGGAGCAGGCACTACGCCATAAGCGGTGGCGGCTGCGCCGCGCAGGCATGCGGGTCGGCGGAAGAAATACCGCGTGTTGCAGCCTTCGGTGCATTGACGATGAAGATTCTCGCTACGCTCCCGGCGAAAGGCCGAGATCTCCGACTCGACCTGTTCCGAGGCGTGGCAAATTGGGGAATCTTCCTGGACCATATCCCCAACAACGTCGTGAACTGGGTGACGACGCGGAACTACGGCTTCAGCGACGCGGCGGACCTCTTCATCTTCATTTCAGGCTACACCGTCGCCTTTGTCTTTGCGCGGATCATGCTCGAACGCGGGTTTATCATTGGCGCGTCGAGGCTTCTGAAGCGTGTCTGGCAGATCTATGTCGCTCACGTCTTCCTCTTCGTGCTCTACCTGGCCGAAATCGGATATGTCGCGCAGCGGTATGATAACCCGGGTTTCACCGATGAATTCAACATACGCGGCTTCCTGACAAGTCCGGCACAGTTCCTGTTCGAGGGGCTGATGCTTCGCTTCAAACCGGTGAACATGGATGTGCTGCCGCTTTACATCGTGCTGATGGGCGTTTTCCCGCCGATCCTATGGCTGATGCTGCGCAGACCCAACCTGACCCTGGCCGCTTCGGGGTTGCTCTATTTCATGGCCAGGCGCTACGGCTGGAACGTTCCGGCCTATCCGATCGGCGTCTGGTATTTCAATCCATTCGCTTGGCAGTTTCTGTTCACGTTCGGGGCCTGGTTTGCGCTTGGCGGATCGGCACAGGCGATGCCATTCATTCGATCGCGCACCGCGCTCGTGCTTGGCACCGCCTATCTTCTGTTCGCTCTGGTGATGACAATGGCGGCCCGGTTCGACGAATTGCGGTCGCTGATCCCGCCAGAAATCTACGGCGCCTTCAATCCGAACGACAAAACCAACCTTGCGCCTTACCGCTTGCTGCACTTTGTCGTGTTTGCTTTCTTTGTCGTTCGCTTTCTGCCACGCGATTGGCCGGGGCTGGAATGGCGGATCTTTCGGCCCGCCATCAAATGCGGTCAGCAGTCACTCGAAGTCTTTTGCGCCGGCATCTTCCTATCCTTTGCTGCACATTTCGTGCTGGTCGAGATTTCCGGCGCTATCTGGATGCAGATCGTGGTCAGCATTTCCGGAATCTTGATGATGACTGCGCTCGCGTACTACCGGTCCTGGTCGAAGAACGCCGACAAAGCACCGACGAAGATGACCCACGATCCCCCAGCTCATCCAATGGTTGTTGCGCCACGGTGAGATCGGCGGGACCGGGCGCCTGAGCCCCCTCAATGCCATCGCTTTTGCATCGATGCCGCACGCTCGTGCAGAAGGATCGAATGAGATCAAGCTTGCAGGGCCTCCATCAGCACCTGCACCAACCGGCCGCCGTCAGGCGTCGCCCAACTGCCGGCCAGTTCCGCGATGACCGGATTGGTGCTGGTCAGCGTGCCGCCGGTCTTCTCCATGCGACGCAAAGCGATGTCGTCGGCCATCCTGGTGGGCGAGGCGCCGGCATCGGCGCCAATTCCGCTTTACGCCATCCTGCCGGCGAAGACGCAGCGATTCATCGAGTTCCTGCGTGAGAACGTGAGACGAGCATGATGCGATTGGTGTCAGCGGTCCCGATACGGCATTTTAGCGCTCGATCCAGACGGTCATGCCGGGTTCGAGGCCTGTCGGGTCCCCCCGAGAATCCAGCCGAAGGCGGAGAGTATTGCGGTCGTGATCGCCAATGACCCTTTCGGCCTGCCAGGTCGCAAATACGCCGAGCGGTCGCAGTTCCGTGACAAGGCCCTTTATCGCGCTGGCGCCGCTGCTGCTTGCAACATCGACCGTTTCGCCGATGGCAAGTCCGCGGAGGTAATCCTCGCGCGCATTGAACGACATCCACTGCCTGCCGGTCTCCTCGATCACGAGGATCGGCTGACCGGCACGGACGTTCTCGCCGATCTCGGCCGCGATGACGCTGACGGTGCCGTCGGCGGGCGCGCGCAAAATGGTCTTTTCCAGGCGGCGTTGAAGCACCGCAACGGCTGCGCCTGCGGCCTGGACCTGCGTGTCCGCGATGGCGCGCTCTTCCTGAGTCGGGCCGGCAACGGCCGCATCATAATTGGCCTGCGCCTCCGCCACATCGGCGCGCGCAGCGGCCACATCGTTTTCGGCCTGATCGAGCGCCTGCTGCGTCTCGAAGTTTTCGCGCGCCAACGTGGTAGCTCTGGAGAGCTGCACCTGCACATATTCCAGGCGCGCATTCGCCTTGGCAATTTCATACTTCAACGAGTCGACCTGTTCGCGCCGGACACCGGCATAGGTGTTGTTGCGAGATGCGGTTGCTTCCGCAAGCGCGGCACGCGCCTGGTCGACCTGCGCCGTCAATTCAATCGCGGAAAGCCTGGCCACGATGTCGCCGGCATGCACTTGCGCGCCCTTTTCGACGGCAATGGAGGCAAGCTGGCCGGTCACCTCAGGCTCGACGCGAACTTCGGTTGCACGGACGACTCCAATGATCGGCATCTCCGTCTTCGTTTCCGCGCCGCGCGCGAAATAGAACGCAGCACCCGCAACGAGAACGACTCCGACCACGACGGGACCGGTAAGCTTAGGCCTGGCCATCGACCTGCCTCCATTTCACGGCAAACGCCGAAACAACTGCCAGCGCGAAATAGATCAGAGCCAAGCACCAGAGTCCCGCCCAGTCGCGAGAGACCTCCCAGATACTGGCACCCAGCTGGTTGCTGCGGACGAGCCCATCGATGGCGAAGTCCGCCGGAAAAATCCGCCCCAGCGTGGTGGCTGCGGCAGGAATGGCTTCGCGCGGCCAGGCGAATCCCGTCGTGAAGAATTGCGGCAGGCTGGTCGCCAGCAAGATGAGGGTCGCGTTTTCGGGACGGGTGAACCAGGCGCCGACCGCCTGTCCCAGAAAGCTGGTCGCGAGCAGGAACACCGAGGCCAAAGCCAACAGCTGCCCCAGATCGCCGAGCGTCGAGAAGCCATAGATGCGCGGCAGCACGATGAGATAAAGTGCAACCGCGGGCAAATAGATCGTCAGGTGGGCGATGCCGCGGCCGAACACGCCCGCAAACGCACTCCCGCCCTTTGCCAGCGCGGCACCCGTCAGCATCGCAGCGCCGATCAGCAGCGTCTGCTGCAGGATCAGGACGAAGGCGGCAGGAACGATGTAGCTCGCATATCCCCCCACCGGATTGAAGACCGGCTGCAGCAGGACGTCGGCCGGGCTCACACTGGCCAATTTCGCCTTGGCCAGGCTTCCATCGGACCGCGCCCCACGCGCGACGAGCTCGGAGGTCAATTCACCGATGGCCGTCGAGACGCCGCTCGAAGTCGACCTGAACATGAAGAGGTAGGTCGCGTCCGCATAGATCGGAACATGAGCGGCGTTGCCCTTCAGCACGTCGCGCTCGGTGCCCGGCGGGATTTCAACCGCGGCGAACGCCTTGCCGTCGTCGATGGCAGCCCGGGCCTCCGCGAGCGTACGAGCGCGAACGACGACACTCAACGCTCCGCTCGCATCCAGCGTCTCGACGATCTGGCGACTGAGTTCGGTGAGGTCGTTATCGACCACCGCGATCGGAAGCTTGCGAAGGATCTGGTTGAGATAGGGTTGCGGATAGTAGATGCCGTAGAGCAACGGCCCGAGGAAGAGCAGGCTGAAGGCGGCCCGCGTGGAGAGCACGCGTCGCCACTCGGCCGCGAAGGCGCCGCCGATACCGCGGGGCGAAGCCGCGATCTCCGGTGCCTCGACAGGCACAGCGGCTGCAAATCGCCCGCTTCGTTGCAGCGCGCTCATGCGCAGCAATGCGAGCATGACATAGACGAGGGCCAACCCGGCGAGAACGGCAAATGGGCGCGCCGACTGCTGCAGCGGCAGCCCCCGCGCCGCCTGCCCCAGCAGGACGGCCATGTACCAGCGCAGCGGCAGGATCGCGCTCCAGACTTGCGCGAACGCGTTCATTCCGAGGATCGGAAAGCCGACCCCGGCATAACCGAAGGCCGGCGAGACGATGATTCCGGAGAGACCAAGGCCGGTCGCAAGGTCACCCGTCAGAAGTTGCAGCAGCGCTCCGAGCGCCAGATAGCCGATGATCAGCAAAGAACCAGCCGCGATCATCATCGACACATCGCCCCTGAAAGGAATCTGCAGGACTCCCTCCAGAACCAGCGTCTCTGCCAGCATGATCAGGACGAAGATGACGAACAAGGGTGCGAGCTTGCCCACCAGCGCGACGATCGGATTTCCGCCGGCGGCTTCAAGCCAGGCCCGCGCGTCGCGCCGGCGAAATTCGGAGCCCACCGAATAGCCGGCGGCAAGCGTGATCACCACATGAATGATCATCGGCAGCAGGGCGCGGAGCAGGAACTGCGCATAGTTCTTCTGCGGATTGACGAGCACGATCGTCTCGCCCGTCAATTTTCCGACACTGGCGGGCCCGGGCGCAGCCTGGGAACCGGGAGCAGCAACCGCCGCAGCGGCGGACAGCGTATCGCTCAGGCCCGATGCTGCGATGCCGGCTGCGGTCAGGAACTGCTGGTTGTAGAACCCGACCACTTGCGGCCGGCGCTCCGCCTTCAGGTCGCGCTCGAAATTTGCCGGAACGTAGATCGCCGCGATCGCCTTTCCGGACCGGATGTCCCGCGCCGCCGTCGAAAGATCGCCGGACCGATCGACGATGTGCAGACTCGGGGACGCCGCGACATACTCCACCAGCGCACGCGATGCATCTGATCGATCCTCGTCGACGATCGATACGCCGAGCCCGCGGATCACCGGATGACTGAACACGGTCGTGAGAACCGCGAACGCAAACAGGGGGACGCCGAGGATCAGTATCAGGGCCACGCGATCCCGAATCAGCCACTGCCATTCACGCTTTGCAACGCGCAGGAATCCGGGCTTCGGCGCGAATGTCATTGACGCGACCGCCAGTCAAGATAGGCACTCATTCCCGGCCGCAGTTCCGGCACGGGCATGACTGGATAGGCGCGGATCGAAAAAGTCCGCAGATCGAAATCGCCAGTGGCCCGCGTGGCGCGCCAGCTCGCATATTCGCCCTTGGTCGCAATCAGCTTGACCTCGACTGTGATGCTGCGATCGCTGAGGGCCGGAATACGCACGTCGAAGCGGTCGCCGACCTTCAGGGTCTTCACGAGATCCTCACGCAGGTCGAAATGAACCCAGACGTCAGCCAAATCGATCAGGGTGACGAGCGGCACGCCTGGCGAGACATATTCGCCCGGCTCCACGTTGCGCTGATAGACCTGTGCAGCCACGGGCGCGTACACGGCCATCTGATCGAGGATGGATTGCACCGCCTGAATGTCCGCCTTCGCCTTTTCGAGATTGGCCCTGGCGATCTCGCGCTCCTCCTTCGTGTAGCCATTGACCGCCTGGTCGTACGCCGATTTGCCCTGGTCGACGGCCCGTTCACTTTCGTGCAGATTGTCGGTGACCTGATCGAGACGCGCCTGCGGCGCATTGCCCTGCCCGGTCAAGGTCTGGACGCGCTCGAACGTCTTTTGCGCCAGGACCTGTGCCGCCTGCGCGCGCTCGAGTGCGGCTTTCCGGGCCGCAACGACCTCCGCCCGGGTGCCGACGAGGATGTTGGCAAGCTGGGCGTCGGCGACGGCCTTTGCCGCAATCATCTGTGCGTGTTTCGCTACTGTTTCCGGATTATCGATGCGTAAGAGTACGGCTCCTGCAGCGACGTTCTGACCGCGCTCCACAGGTATTTCCTTGACCCGCCCATCCACGCGTGCGGCAATGTCAAGCCGCGTTGCATCGACCTCCCCCTGCACGAGCAACGGTGCCGGCCGCAAGAGATAGTAGAGCGAAAGGACCATGACGGCTGCGGCGACGGTCGCAACGATGATGGAAGAAACGCGCGTCGCGGATTTCCGGCCCGCCTTCTCTTTCGCCGGCGTCTCGGACTCGGTCTGGGTCGGTTGAACAGGGACTGGCTTTTCCATGGCTCGCTCAGCTTCTAACAACGCAGATTTCTCTCTACTCATCTCGACTGCGATCTTCGCTCAAAACTTCACCGTTCCGGCAACGATATCACCGGCCGAGTTTGGCTGCCAATCGACCTTTTTCAGTCGCGGCTTCGCAGCAGCGTGTCCCCTCTCTCGGGCGCCCGATCTTTTCACGGACTTTCCTTCATACGGCCGCGGTTTCCTCTCCGGCGCTCTTTGCCTGAGTTGACGACCGGCGAGTTCATTGCGTTTGCCGTGTCGGATGCTGCAGCGGTGAACGTCTCGACTTGGTATTAGCTCCTCGGGCCAACGGCGCTAGAACAGCCGTCTGCAAATGAGGAGAACCTTGCGCAGGAATTCCACCGCGAAGCAAAGCCGATGCCACTCTGTCAGTCACAATCATCTCTGGGATAGGGCAAGCCAACTCGTGGACTCTCTGGGCGCGGCACGCTTGCGCAACATCGGGCTCGACTGCCAATTGTTGGTCCATCCGAACTGACAGCATGCTTCACCCGCATCCAGTCTTGCCAGACGGTTGGCAACCGCGGCTCTGGCCGTGCCGTTCGATCGACTGTTCCTGGCAGACCTGTGCTTGATCTGAACTGCTTGGTGCCGAGTTGCGGTCAGCCGCGTATCTGGATTCAGTTGGGCCAAAGCCTCGAGTCTCGGCTTCGCCGCTGTTTCCTCCGGCGGCAGCGGGACCGGCAGCGTCGCGACTGAAGACACCTCGCCAGCTGGCGGCGCAATCGCGGGCTGGGTGGTGTCGAACTCAATCTTGTCCGGCCATTTGCGCTCGGAGGTGATCCGGATGCCGCTCGCGACGATCTGCGAGCGATCAGCTGATTTCGCCGCAGGCGCGGGACACCACCAGCTGATGATCACGATCAGAGCAGCAAGCGCGCTTCCGACATACCCAAAATACTTCGCTACGGGCACAGCCCATCACTCCTGCCAACTCCCGAACCGGTTCGGACGCTACACAAAATTCTCCTTCACCATTTCCCAGACGTCGCCTCCCCGGCCGTGCAGGATCGCTCGGGCCGAATACAAGGCCATGCCGATCGCCGGCTCGACGGCCATAAAGGGCGGCACGACCAGTTGCATGGGATTGACGTGGACGTGGAGCAGAGCGGGCCCCGGTTGCGCCAGCCAGTCCTCGACCGCGCCCTCGAGTTCGTCAGCTTTGGATACGGATCGGCCCCAGAACCCCAACGCCCGCGCCACGTCCGCAAAATTCGGATTCTTCAATCGCGTGAACGTATCGAGCATCCCTTCAGCTTTCTGCTCGATCTCGACAAAGCCAAGCTTGCCGTTGTCATAGACGGCGATCTTGATCGGCAGATCGTGCTGGACGATGGTCATGAGATCGCCGAACAGCATTGCAATGCCGCCGTCGCCCGCCAAACAGACGACCTGGCGATCGGGCTCCGCTTTTTGCATCGGAAGGAGCCGTCGCTGCGCTCGCTGAGCCTCGGCAGCAACGCTTCCAGCGTTGCCTTCACGTCACCTACCACACCCTTCGTGACCGGGTGGCGTCGCCCGAGATGCGTCGGGTCGATATCGACCTGCACGATCTTCGCATTGTCAGGATAGAATTGCCGCCAGGCAAAGTCCGCACCCAGCATCAACAATGCGTCACAGTTCAGCAAGGCATGAAAGCCGGCCTCATTGCCCAGCATTCCCGTCATTCCGATGTTGTACGGGTTGTCATGTTCGAGGAAATCCTTGGC
>Ga0070709_10001290_pt1 | contig 13693 bp, 11 predicted proteins | sample LARL51metaG_FD_65449 | JGI IMG/M metagenome (GOLD analysis project Ga0070709, IMG submission 65449) | Corn, switchgrass and miscanthus rhizosphere microbial communities from Kellogg Biological Station, Michigan, USA - LAR L5-1 metaG | ecosystem: Host-associated > Plants > Roots > Rhizosphere ...
AAAAGACTCTGCAGGAGCGGCTCATCGCAGCCAAACCGGGCGATGTGATTGAGCTGCCCGCCGGCAAGTTCCACCTCGACCGCACTCTTTCGCTCACGGTTAGCGGAGTCACCCTGCGCGGCAAAGGGATGGACAAGACGGTCCTTTCCTTTGCCGGACAGAAGAGCGGCAGCCAGGGCGTGCTGGTGAAAGGCAATTTTTTCACCATGGAGGACATCGGTATTGAGGATACCGCGGGAGACGCTCTCACCATTCAAGGCGGTACCAACATTATTGTGAGGCGGGTGCGAACGGAGTGGACCCGCGGCCCGAATTCCGACAACGGCCCGTACGGGATCTATCCGGTGGAATGCAAGGACCTGCTGGTGGAGGATTCGGTGGCGCGGGGCGCGGCTGATGCCGGAATCTACGTCGGCCAGTCAGAGAATGTGGTCATCCGCCGCAACCGTTCCGAGTTCAATGTGGATGGTTTTGAAATCGAAAACTCAGAGAATGTGGACGCCTACGAAAACGTCGCCACCAAGAACACGGGTGGCATGGGAGTATTCAACCTGCCCAACTTGCCGCGCCAGGGCGGACGCCATGTGCGCGTGTTCAACAATCAGTTGGTTGAGAACAACACGCCTAACTTCGCGCCCAAGAGCCTGGGACCGATTTACTCGCTTCCGACCGGCACCGGAATGTATGTGCTGGGAATCAGGGATGTAGAAGTTTTCAAGAACAGAATTCGCGACAATAACACGGTGAATGTTTACATCGTTCACTATAAGACCGCGGTGGACGAAGCCGCGCTGCGCGAGACTTCCTCGTCGGAAATTACCCAGCAGATATTTGCGCCTGAGGACAGGCGTTACGACCCTTTTGTGCAGAACGTTTTTCTGCATGATAACGACATTGCCGGCGGCGGGCGCTCCCCCGATAAACGCATTGCCGGAGTGGCGGCACTGGCAACGGCTCTGGGCGGTAAACTCCCCGACATTCTCTACGATGGCATGGTGGACCCGGCATGGGGACGCAAGGGGCGGAATGCCGGGAATATCTGCCTGCAGCGAAACGGCGAGGCTACCTTCCTGAACTTCGATGTTCCGGGCAAGATGCGGCATCCGGTGCGGGATGCGAAGCAATATTCCTGCACCTTGCCCGCCCTGAAAGCTGTATCTATCCCGCAGGTTGCACAAACGGCGGCTTCTGCAACGGGGAAGTGATGCGGCGATCAGTTTGCTTTCGCCGGTTCCGCACAGTCATCCTTGCTCTCAGCGCGTCGAGTCTAATCGCCTTCTGCGGGTGCTCGCGCGGTCCGGTGAGGAGCTACATTGAGGGTCCGTTTCCGCAAAAGCTTTCCCAATGGCGGCTCTTTGTCTCAACTACACCGGTTCTGCAGCCGAACAAAGGCGTGGTTCCATACGTCCTGAATACCCCATTGTTCTCGGATTACGCGGCCAAGTACCGTTTCGTATGGATGCCGCCGGGGACATCGGCACAATATCGCGAAGATGGTCCTTTAGAGTTCCCAGTGGGCACGGTTCTGGCCAAGACGTTTGCTTTCCCGGTTGATGGCCAGGGTTCAGAAAAGCTGATCGAGACTCGGCTGCTGGTGCATGCCAAAAACGGCTGGGTGGGCCTGCCGTACATCTGGAATGAGCAGCAGGATGAGGCCATTCTGCAGATGGTGCCGGATCCGGTAGCGGTGAAATATACAGACAAAACCGGCAGGCGCCGTGATTTCACTTACGTCATCCCGAATGCAAATGAATGTCACGAGTGTCACGACAACAACAAGATGATGCTGCCCATCGGCCCCAAGGCCCGCAATCTGAACAAGGGCTACAAGTATGAGGAGGGACAGGAAAACCAGTTATCGCATTGGGCTCGGATCGGATACTTACAGGGTATGCCGCGGGACAAAGCGCTTCCGCAAGTGGCACGCTGGGATGACGCAAACAGCGGAACCGTGGACCAGCGAGCGCGAGCCTACCTTGATAACAACTGCGCGCATTGCCACCAGCCCGGCGGACAGGCCGGATACACGGGCGTCGACTTCCGCGTCACGCGGAATGGGATCGCGCAACTAGGGCTGTGCAAGTCGCCCAATTCTGCCGGACAGGTCGGGGCGCTGCGTTACGACCTGATACCGGGACGGCCAGATCAATCCATCATCATCTACCGCCTGGAGTCCACTGCCCCGAAAGTATCAATGCCGCCGCTGAGCCGAGATGTGGTGCACGAAGAAGGAGTCAAGTTATTGCGGGAATGGATTGCATCGCTGGCAGGAAAGGCGGGGGCCTGCTATTAGATTTATTATTCCTGAGCGGTGCTTCTGAGACAAAAATCCGCGCCGGCAATGATGGTGGCCGGCGCGGGCTTAAGTTTTTGGTTCATTCACGTTTCTGTGCTTCGTCCGCTTAGTTCCGTGTATACGCTCTTTGCTCTCAGCTCTACTTTTGCGAAGTGAGATTTGGGAAGCTAAACAGTTTGGCATAGTAGCCCTTGCGGGTGCGGATCTGCAGTTTCTCTCCGGGCCGGTGGGCAGCGATGGATATCTTTCGGTAGTGACCGTCGGCGGTGAAGTCAGCGGGCCGATAGGCAATCGCGTAACGGCTGCGCAACTCTTCGGCAATTTTTGCGAAGGCCTTTCCAACTGATTTCGCATCGGGCGGAGTCACCAGGCGTCCGCCGGTTTGCTCGGCCAGGTTACGCAGGTTATCGTTTCCTTCCTTAGCTGCCCAATCCTCCTCAGTAAAATCGATCGTGTAATGGTAGTTCGTGCTGACGGTATAAATCGCCACCTGCGCCTGCTGGGCTATGCTGATGGCGGTATTAAGGTCGGTCTTGCCGGCATTGTTTTGACCGTCTGAAAGAACCACCAGCACGCGGGCAATCATGTTTTGCTCGGGGGTTGCCAGTAACTTTTCGCAACCGGCGGCTATCGCATCGTACAACGCGGTTCCACCTCCAATACTGAGGCGCTGCACGCCTTGCGATAAGGCTTCGGGGTTGCTGGTAAAGTCCTGGGCCAATTTCTGATCGTTGCTGAAGCCCATGACAAAAGCCTGGTCATCTTTGCGCCGCAGGGTCTCGAACAGAAACGCGCTGGCTCCTTTTTGCTCAAAGCGGAACCGCGACGTAACCGAACTGCTGGTATCGATGACCAACCCGACGCGCAGGGGCAGTTCCCGCTCAGTGCGAAAGCCCAGAATTGCAGCCGGAGGCTTGCGGTCGTCGAGCACGGTGATGTCATTCTGCGAGAGGTCGTCAATGAACCTGCCATTGTGCATGGCTACAAAGAGGAGGTTGACCTCGTTTACCTCTTTGGTGAACGACCATTCGCTGGTTGACACCGGTTCCGGAGGGAGCGCCTCAGCGATGGCGCATTCGGCGCAGGACTGGCCGTATGCTGCAGGCGTGAGTTGAGAAGCAAGCACCAATCCCGTGAACAGAAGCACATAACCGGGCGCGATTTCCAATACCCGGGTTAAAACCTGGAATAAGGATTGTCTCTTCATTGCAGCCTCCGCAAAAGGCCCGTGGTTCCAAGGTTCGGGCGGGAGTTTAGCACGTTTGTTGCCGTCCGCGACAAAACCGCCCGCTTTCACCAGTGGCGCTGGATGTTATTGAAAGCAAGTTGCGTCCCCTAGATACGAGCCTGGAACCTCCACCAGGATTGACCGTCTGGAGAGCTATACACTATCCATTCGGATAGAGACACTATCCAATCGGTTAGTCGCCAGCAACGGCGTGGGAATATCCAGGCGGGTGTGGAAGGGATGAGCGCTGCTACGACTTAACAAGCGCAAGCAGCAGGCTGAGCCACCGACGTGGTGCGGCTCCTTGTACCGGAGTCGCTGGTGATTCCAGGTTCAGGCAGCGGGTGTGGGCTGGCCGCTCTCCTGCTGAATTGGTTACAAAATCCTCGCCCTGGCCAATTGGCTGGCGGCACAGCTCGCACAGCTCAGCCAAAGCGTCCCCGGACCGTGTGGCCGGGCTGTTCAATTGAGGCGATAGCCAGGCTGAGGTGTTTCCGAATATCACGCGCCAGGTAACGGCGCTCTCGGCAGCTGCCGGGTTGTCCGACGGGCTGCACTCTGGTTGCGCCCACTCTTCTGTGTTTCCGAAAACGGGTTGCCATGCATGAGGGGATGTTGCGGCTGCTGCCATAACCACCTCCGTTGCGGGAGCCCGGATTCCACGGGCTCTGACGCCAGTCCGAAGAGGAGCACGCTAATAGCCAAAGTGGTGATGAATCGAAAAGCTCGCATGTGATGCGGTACAAGCTGTTAAGGAAATGAAAGTTGCGAGATTAGAGAGCGTTGCCAGGCCATTAATCTTGTCATTCGGACGGTGACAGATTGTAGAGAGTGGACTATCTGATCGGATAGCTGGAACACGAAGCTCCGTAGGTGAGATGTCAACTGGGGTTTCGTTGTGTCCCTCTGCGCCTATAACTGAGGCGCAGCATGCCCGTGGGTTGTGGAAAGTCGCAGGAAGTCGGTGGCGCCGATGATGAAGAGAATGATGCGAACGGGAAACGGGAAGTTTGCGCGACTGGGGTCATGAACCACGATGGGCGCGGAAAGCTGATAGCTGCGGCCGCGAGTTTCCAGCCGGCAGCCGCGGGCGGCCAAAACATTTTGCGCCCACTGCGCTTCCTGGCCGTAGGTGAGGGCGATCATGAAACCATCGGGTGTTCTAAAGACATTTACCGGCGTGCGGTAGGATCGTCCTGATTTGCGGCCGATGTGGGTGAGGAGTCCAAAGCCGGGCAGGCGGGAGGCAAAAGGGCTGGTTATTCGGTTCGTAATTGCCAGGTTGAACGCTGCTACCCATCTCTTACGAAACCGAATTAGCAGGACGGGAAGAACGACCGCGGCAATGACGAGGATTATTACGGCGACAGCCATGTTGGGGGCATTCTACAGGCGCCCACGCCCACCTAGTTTGACCTTTCCCTGGTGGGCGATTCGGCTGGTTGACACTTGGTGGCGTTACGTCCCGAATCTTTGGGCGGCGCGTGCCTTGGCTTTGGCCGCCTCTTCTTCCCGATTCCTGGCCGGAGCACTGGTCTCAAGGGAATGGAGCAGGCGAGCTGAAACCGCGGCAATTTCATCCACGGCCGCCTGGAAAGCCGCTTCGTTGGCCTTGGAAGGCCTATTGAAGCCCGAAATCTTTCTTACAAACTGAAGCGATGCGCCGCGAATCTCCTGCTCGGTAACCGGCGGGTCAAAGTTGAAAAGGATCTTGATGTTTCTGCACATTCGTCAGCCCCTCAAAATAAATCCATTCTGCCTGACACCTAATCTTACTAGTTGTCGGCCTTTTGGCGACTGAGGCCGGGGTGCGGCCGGGCAGAATAGGCCGGCATTTTGCCCACTTCCGGGCTGCAGGTTACCCTGAAGAGGAGGGCGCGGTACCCAAGTGGTAAGGGAGAGGTCTGCAAAACCTTTATACGGGAGTTCGATTCTCCCCCGCGCCTCCATGAATTTCCTTGCATATAGCTAAGTCTGTAACGTTTAAGTCCCTTCTTGTTGTTCGTGCTCGGTCGGCCTCAATCAGCGAAAATGGGGCATTTTCGCGCTCAAAGACGGACAAAAAGCGGACAAAATCTTGGTCCATCAGGCCACTCTCCCGGAATGCTTCTTCTCCGCAGCCTGGAGCATCTGATCGTAGCGTCGGATGACTTCACGCTTGTGCTCGGCGGTCGGATGGACATACTTCTGCACGATCCGGATGGAGCTGTGGCCGAGGATAGCTGCGAGGGTTGCGAGGTCGATGCCCACCTGCGCAAGGCGGGTTTTGGCGGGCCATTGAACCAAGCTTCACACTGGCGAAATTCGGACAGAGTGTTGGGAAAGGACGAGAGTGAAGCCGGCCGCAAAGGGCCGCGCTGTAGCGGTGCTGCCCTGGTCCAAGTGCCCGAGAAGTCGGTCGAACCATCATGGCACAGAAACTGCAGAGGTTGAAGATTGGCTACTTATAATGCCACCTGTCTTCCCTTGATGGTGAGTTTCTCTCTATCTGGTTTGCCATGGTCACGATTAATTCGTAATTGGTGGTCGGTTGCCAGCCGTGCCCTTTCATGGGTCGTCCATATTGGAAGGAGCCGTCGTAGTATGGATCGCGACTGTTGGCAAGAAAATCTTCCATTCGGTACACGGCGAGGTTCAGGTAGAAATTGTCCATATCTCCAGAGATGATATGAATCTTACCAACGAGAGCAGAGCCTAGCTTAGACCAGTTATTCTCCAGGTAATAGCGTAAATCGTAGCCATGTTCACGCATGTACAGGGCGACGGACTTATCGATTTTTCCAGTAGCTATGTCATAAAGCGGCTTGGGGTAGCCGTCATCCCCGACCGGCCCGTAGACGGCCTGCCAAATCGCAAACTGTTCGGCCGACCTGAGCCTGCTTCCGAGGACCGACTCCAGCTCGGTTAGCTGTCGGTTCGTGAGCTGAGGCTGACCTTCCGCGGAACGAAAAAAATAACGCTGTGGCTGCAGCCACTGCCCGGGCAATTGGTAATAGTTTTCATCCTCGTAGATATTAACCAAGCCCCAGCGACTAAAATCGATGGGGTCAGGATAAAAAGACCAGGTACCTCCAAAGAAATCAGGATGCTGGATCTGCAGGGCAAGCGACTCCCAGCCTCCGGTCGATCCTCCCGTGAGCACACGTGCGTACGGCTTCCGGATGGTGCGAAAGCTCTTTTCGAAGGCAGGAATGAGTTCCTGCATAATGGCGTCGCCATACGGCCCAACGTTCGCGGAGTTCACGGCGTAAGAATCGTCATAGTACGGCGTCGGGTGCTGGAATGTGACGACAATTACTCTGGGAAATTTCTCGGAAACCCAGGCCTTGTAGAATTCGTAGGGAGTCTCGTTTCTGACCAGCGCCTGGTTCACTAGTGCCAGCGGCCTATGTGGCTCCATCGTGTTCAGGTGCTTGCTCTCAGGATGAGAAGTCGTCGGCGTGGGCTTCGCGTTGGGATCGAATCCAAACGGTGCTTCGAGGCTGAAGTGGCCCTGGAGGTACACCACCGGATAGTGAGCGGCGGGATGGGAGTCGTAACCCTTCGGTACCAGGGCTGTGGCGCCGAGGTAGATTGGACATCCCCAAAAATTCGACAGCAACTTGCTTTTGAACTTGATGTGCCTCACCCACTCCGTATCTTGGACAGGTTCAACCGGCGGAAGCGCCCGTTTCATCGTTAGTGGAATGGTGTAGCCCAATTCCGGGTCCAGGTGAACTCGTTCCACGTCAGAAATCAGGTTGCCTGGCGAATTATTGAACTGCTGGCCTTCCCACTGGTCCAAATGAACCCAGACGTGATGTCCGTCGGAGCGTTGACATTCGCTGTATACATTCAGTATGGCCTGAATGTAATAATCTCCCTTCGGCAGCTGCCGCAGACTGCGCACCGGAAACCCGGGCGTACTAGCGTCGATAACTGCGGGGGCGCCGGGACTTAACTGGCTCACATCAACGCCGAAAAGAGGAACCAGGACATTGTCCCAGTCGCCAGCTTGAAAACGCGGTTCTTGAGCATTGGTCTGCGTAACGATCAGCAGTAACCTGCCCGTAACAGGCGTGCCGCGCGCAGAACGCAGAAAAGAGATTTCAAACTTCGTATCCGGCTGCTGCTGGGGAGATGCTGCTGTCAGCGTGACCACCCAGAGCATTATGAAGACAACGCTGCTCCAAACTCTGATTTTCGTCACCTCCATCATCATTTGTGCTGCGGGCCGTATTGTCGCGAACCATTAAAAGTTGAACTTCAAAGCGAATTGGACGATACGCGGCGCGACGGATACTGACGAGATTTGCCCGAAAGTCGGTGAACTAAGGCTATTGTCCGGATTCGAGAACTGAGGTGTATTGAAGGCGTTGAACATCTCAGCCCGGAATTCCACATTGCCACTTTCAGATGGCCACCTCACGCCGATACGTTTGATCAGGGCAATATCGGAGTTCCGCTGGTCAGGTCCGTGAGCTATCCCCACCCCGCTATTTCCAAATCCAGTGCCCTGGCCGTCGCTGCTGATGACTGCCGGACTCATGAAGCAGGAAGCGTTGAAGTAGTTACCCAGTTTGCTGTCCACTGACCCATTGGTCACGTAATGCCCGTTACAGGAAGGCGAGATTGAGGCACGGTCTTCGGAAATTCCGAATACATTGAAAGGATTGGTATTTAGGATCGTGATGTACTGCCCCGCTTGGAACGTTAGCACCCCCGCGACTGCCCAATCCCCTAAAAGCCGGCCCCGCAGACCAGTCCTGTTCTTCGGACCGGGGAGATCGTAGACATAACTAAGAATCAGACGATGAGGGCGGCTGTAGTCGGTTGGTCCATAGCGCGATCGTGGGTCGTTCTGATTACCCGTCGTGATGGCGTTTCCCGCCGCAGTAGTGTTAATGGCGGCCCCATCGGTGTCCAAGGTACGGGAGTAGGTGTACGACGCCAGGAACTGTAGCCCCCTACTGAACCGCCTCGTCAGGCTGATCTCGAGACCGTTGTACCATGAAGCCCCTGCGGACTCTACCTGCACTAGCCCGTCGGGTGGAATACCAAGTATGGGTAGTCGCTGTGCTACGTTGTCCGCCCTGTTCTCAGTTACCCCGCGAATAGGATCCGACAGACTTGCTGACAGGGCCTGGTTGGCAGAACGCTGCCGCAGTAGGTGGGTACCGCGGGTACCGATATATCCTACCTCGAGCAACATGTTGGGTGTGACGGCAGTCTGCAAATTGAGACCATACTGGTAAATGATTCCCGGACGGAAGTCTTGCCCATCGTCAAACACGGTAGTGGAGGTGGTGGGGGAGTATGCGGGGAAAAAGGGGAAAGACGGAGGCGAGGGCGGAAATGGTTTTTGCAGGGTTGCGCTCGCGTTGGTTGTGCCCACGTTGATGCGCGTCACACTGAACGGCGCTCCAAAGACGTTTTGTACAAAAGCTTCGCCCGTCGGTCGCGAGTAGTACACTCCACCTCCTCCGCGGAGAACTAATCGCGTACTGTTTGGCAGAACCTGCCAGGCAAAGCCGAGGCGTGGACCAAGCGTGTTTCGGCCAGTCCCTGCCACCGCCCATGGGTTGTCTGACCGTATAACACCGGGAGGAACGGTCTCCTTGAAGTTCGAGGCGACCACATAGCCCTGGATAGTCCCGGCATCCGGAGGATCAGGATTAGCGCGCAGCGGATCGAAGTTCGCGTTGCGTCCGCCGGCATCTCCGTATAAGCCAAGGTATTCGTATCTCAACCCCACATTCAGAGTGAACGTCGGTGAGACCTTCATGTCGTCTTGGTAGTACAGATTTCCTTCCCATGCGCGGTAGGCGCGATCAAACTCTCCTAACGCATCCAGAGAGGCGAACACATTGCTGAACCCACTGCCGTTTTGAGCCCCACTGAGACCCAGCAGGAAATCTGGGAAGGTCAAGAACTCAATGTTGCCGCCGGTGCGCACGTTGGAAAGATTATTTTGCAAGCGTGTGATCCCGCCCCCGAAGCGCATCGAGTGCCGCCCCCGTATATAGGAGAGCGAATCATCGAACGAATAGCTGTTTTGGGTGAACTCGAGCGGCCCGCTGGGGCCCATGTTCAGTGAACCCGCAATCGTGATGGAAGGCAGGTCATTGTTCTGGGCGGCTTCGGCGATGCCTACGTCAGAAAACTTATAAGGTGAATGGGGCGCGAGGGAACCGACTATGTTATTGAAGCCGACACGTGCGACATTCAACAAGTGGCTGCTGAACGTATAGGTATGTGCTAGGGAGAATGTACGCGAGTTGTTGATCACGTTGCTGGGAAAACCCGGGACATTGCCTGGGGGGACGAACGTGCCTACAGGAAACGAGATGTCTTGTGTGCCGTCCACAAAGAAGAAACGCTCCGAGAGCTTGCTCTTTGTGGATTGTAGATAATCGAGGTTGACCATGAACTGATCTTCGTCATAACGGCAGGGCTCGGAAAATGCGGAGAAACCCTGGCTTGCGAAAGGCTGCGTCGGATCAAGAACCTGTGGTGTGGGGATCAGGAAGCTCCCATTGGGCAGCTTAAAATTCAGCAATGCCAGAGCCGCCGGATTGATGTTCGACCCGTCAGCAGCGATGGCGGTTCCACCCAGGGAGCCGGTCTGCCCGGCAAATAAAGCGCCGAGCGCCTGGGCAGAGCGGTTGTTGGTCAGCGGCGGCTCGAACAGCGTCGCCGCACATGTAGTATTAATCGCTGTCGACGCACCGTTCAATTGCCGTGTCCCCTGGTAAGACGTGAAAAATTGCACTTTGTCTTTGATGATGGGTCCCCCCAAAGTAAACCCAAACTGGTTTTGTCGAAGGACGCCGCGGGGCTGATGTGCGCGGTTGAAAAAGAAATTATTAGCATTCAGATCTTCGTTTCGGAAGAACTCGAACAAGCTACCGTGAAATTGATTGCTGCCCCCCTTGGTTACAATGTCGATGTTCGCACCTGCGTTGTGACCAAAACCCGCGTCGTACAACCCAGTCTGCACCTTAAATTCCTCAATTGTGTCGGCGTTGGGGATAGGTACACCACCGCTCGAGCCGCCGGTCGCCTCATTGTCATTTACGGATATTCCATTCATCTGGTAATTGTTGTCATACGAGCGGGCCCCATGGACGAATGTTCCGGCGGTGGTTTGAGTCGGGGAAACACCACCACTTCCGCGTCCCAGTTCCGACGCGTTGGTTACTTGGGCCTCAATCCCAGGGGAGAGGCCGATGATTTGCGTGTAGTTTCGCGTCACCAGCGGCAAGCTCTCGACCACCTCCTGGTTGACGACCCGACCAACACTGCTCGATTCGGTCTGCACGATCAAACCCGATGCCTCTACCGTCACCTTCTGCTCGACACTACCAACCTGCATAATCACGTCGAAGCGGATAGTTTCGGCAACGTTTATCCGAATACTCGGCTTGACCGCAGATTGAAAATCTGCCTTCGCAACCTCCACCCTGTAGCTGCCGGGTGGCAGTAGTGCAACCGTGTATCGCCCATCGGTCTGCGATGTTGCTGTCCGGACTTGTCCCGTAGCGGCATTGATCACCCGAACGGTTGCTCCTGAGAGGACGGCGCCGGTTGCATCGGTTACGGTTCCGCCCAGAGCACCCGTTTCCGCTGTTTGCGCGAACACGACTGTTGCTGACACCATGGCTACGACGATCAGAATTGTTGCCGGCAGAAGCTTTCTTGTCGCCATATCTCTCCTCAGTTGCAGAAACCATCTGTGCAATGCGGTCAAAAAGAGCTCTTCATCGCCTTGCCCGTATTCGGAAAGCCAACAACGAACCTGTCATGTCCATTGCTCCAGGCGTGTGAGCCGGACACTAGCTTTCCATGGCTACTGACCCAACTCTGCGAGTGAGCAGCAGGTCCATATTTCTCTCCAGAGCATGCAATAACGCGGCAATGTCGTCTGCCGAGTTGTAAAAATGCAGGGAGATCCGCACTCCATCGCCGCGGCTGGAAGCCACAATATTTTGCTTGGCCAGGGCGGCCACCATGGCGTTGGCGCTGTCTTCGCTATCTGCTTGCAGCACTACCAATGGTCCCACACTGTCCGCCGGCGTCTTGGTCTGGATTTGCATTCCGGCCAGGGAGTTCAGGAACATGCCCGTCAGCTCACTGATATGGCCGGCTATGTGCGCCATGCCGGTGGAGCGCAAGAGTTCAATTCCAGGAGCAGCGGCATAGACGTTGGGAATCGGCGGAGACCCGGATTCAAATCGCCGCGCGCTGGAAGAAAGATCCAGATGCTTCACGTCGAAAGCGAAGGGATTGGACTGAGCGAACCAACCGCTCACCGCCGGTATCAGCGGGTTAATCAGGTCACGACGAACATAGAGAAACGCAAGACCTGGAGGACCCAGCAGGTATTTAAGTGTCCCTGTGACGTAGAAATCGATACCCATATCCTTCACGTCGATTGGGCGGGTTCCACAGTCCTGATAGTCATCCAGCATTACCCAGGCGCCCTGGCTGTGAGCAAGCTTTACGATTGCCTGGACATCCGAACGGAAGCCGTTCCTGAAACACACCCTAGTCAGCGGCACAATCGCCGTTTGCCGGTCTACTGTGCCTTCATAACTCTCGGCGGGTAACTTGTTGTCAAGGGGAGGAACGAACGTAATGTCGGCTCCGCGCTTGCGCTGCGCCAGCCAAATATGGGCCATGGTAGGAAACTCGAATTCTCCTAAAACGACCTTTCTGCGCTCCCGAAAATCAAGTGCGCTCGCGACCGCATTAATGCCTGCGGAGGCGCTCGTCACGATGGCGACTTCGTCCTCGTCTGCACCGATAAACTCGGCAAACAGCCGGCGCGTGCGCTCGTAATGTTCCACCCACATATCCCAGGGGGAACCGTGTTCATGCCAGCTGCGGATGTAATCCGTCAGGCCGTTCTCCACCGCATCCGACAATGCGCCTTGTGAACAGCTGTTCAGATAAATCTTGTGCTTGAAGATGGGAAATCGTGAGCGAATCTTTATCGATTGAATATTGTCCAGCACAGATAAGTCCCTTTCATGTACGCTGAGCCGTTACTGCCGGAAGGAAGGTTCCAGGCATTATGCGAAGCCAGTAGTTCCGAACCGCTCCCTACGGCATGTGTTATGGGGGATGAATGAACCGTCGAACTCTCAAGAAGCCGAGTGCTCGTCCTGCCCAGGCCGCCATCAAAAGCGTGATCGCACTCGAGAAGCAGGTCTGGAAGGCGGCTCAGCAACGAGACCTCGTGGATTTCAGACGTCTCGTTCCCGCCGACGCAGTGATGATCTTTCAGAGCGGCGTCGTGCCCCAGCCGGATTACGTCACCACCATGCTCGAGCGAACGATTTCTCACTACGAGCTGCGCAACATGCGCGGGTTCATGCCCGCGCCCGGCACGGTCATCCTCATTTATGAAGCAACGCGAGCTGGGAGTTTTCGCGGAGAGAGCTTCCCGGCGGGTTCCGTCATCGAAAGCACAACGTGGGTACTGCGCGACGGAGGATGGGTGGCCGTGTTGAACCAGGAAACTCCGGTCGCCGGGAAGAAATAGCCCATCGAGCCCACGTTTCTGCGATTGCCGCTGAGCGGTAGCTGGACGTCCCGGCAATGGTCTCAGAATCTCGGTCAGGTAATCGTGGGCCCCAGGAATCAACCGCAGATGAGGAAAACGGATTCCCTCGTGATAGTCAATTGCGTACGTTGCTAATGACCCGGTATTCGAGGCCAGAATGGTAATCGGCTTCGATGTAGACTTAGAATCCTTCAGCGCTTGCTCTAAATTCGCCACCGAGAAGCTGCGGCCGTTCACCCCCACGATTTGCATGTAGGGAGCCACACCGCTTTCAAAAGCCGGCATTCCCGGGATGGCATTCTGAATGTGGCCTTCCTTCGTAACCACAAGCCCGAGCGAAGAATTGAAGTCGCCTTCTCCCGAAACCTGCGTGCGCGCCGCAGTCATGGCATTCGGCTGGTCGTCATAGACCAGCTGCCAGCCTCCGCCAGAAATTCCGCCTAGAGGAGCGTGGGGACCGTGAGAATCGAGACGGGTGCGGAAAAAATTGCTCCAGTCGTAGGGCGCAACCTGATTAAGAGTGGCAACCAACTCTTCGAACGTGTACGTCTTGATTACAGGATCATGGCCGGGACCACCCAAAAAGATGCGGCAGAAATCATCCAGTGATCTTTGATCCTGA
>Ga0070709_10001299_pt1 | contig 13628 bp, 5 predicted proteins | sample LARL51metaG_FD_65449 | JGI IMG/M metagenome (GOLD analysis project Ga0070709, IMG submission 65449) | Corn, switchgrass and miscanthus rhizosphere microbial communities from Kellogg Biological Station, Michigan, USA - LAR L5-1 metaG | ecosystem: Host-associated > Plants > Roots > Rhizosphere ...
CAGTTTTGGAAAAGGCGGAAATTCAGCAGCACAAGCTAGAAATCCGGCAACAGATCGAGATGCGTATCCGGGAAATACGGGTCAAAATCAACCGCGAAAAATTCAGTGAAGCGGTGGATCTGGCCAAGGAAACACTGGTGACTTTGGGTCCCGATACCGACCTGACGCAGCTACTAAATTCCGCCGAAATCGAGATTCAGGCCCGCGACAAAAAAAGAGCGCAAGAACGAACCATCAGCAGCATTCGCACTTTAATGGATTCCGGAAATCTGGAAGGGGCCACGCTTGCGGTTGAGGCCGCGGTGAAGTCGAACGTGCTGGAGACGTTTGATCCACGGATTCAGCGATTGAGTGAGGAGATAGAGGCAGCGAAACTTCAGGCGGAACAGAAATCAGCTCCCACGTCGGCACAGCCGCAGCCGAACACGCTGACGCGGGAATATGCTTTTCTGGAAGCGCCGCCACTGCCGGTGGATTCGAATTTGGCTGAATCAACCGCTTCCATGGAAGTATCGGCGCCTCAATCGTCCGCGATTTCTGATACGGCCATGCCGGCAGAATTCATTTCGCCTGCGGCGCCACCTGAACCTGAATCTGCGCCATTGCCGGAAGAGCAGATATCCGAGCCAGTGGGAAATGTCGAACCGTCGTCCCTCGTCGAAGCGCTTTCGACTGAGTTCAGCGTTTTGACTCCCGTCCCAGACGCTCCTTTGGCTACACCTAAGAGCGTTCCTGTTGACGTGGCGAGAAAAGAAGCACAGGAAAAGCGGGTCGTGGCACCGGTTGCCGCGATTGGCGTGCCGGTTTGGCGGAAACCTGCAGTGCTCGGCGTCGCAGCCGTGGTTCTGGTTGCTGGGATTTGGTTGGGCGTTCGCTCAGTCCAACCGAACACCGCACCGGCGACGGAACCCAGTGCACCTAGTTCGACCAAGACGAGTCCACCCGCTGTCGATCCGCGTGAGTTGCAGCAACGGACTGCGCTGAATGCCGCAAATCAAATGATCGTCTCTAACGATCTGAACAAGGCTCTCCAAACCTTGCAGCAAGCCGCAGCCATCGATGGGCCGCTGACATCGGACATTCAGAAAAAGCAAAGCGAAATTGAAGCATCGATGAAGGATGCGAACCTTCGACAGCTTCGCCAGACTGAAGAAAAGCTATGGCAGCGTGCCATGAACCGCTCAGCAACTGGACATTTTTCGGAAGCTCAAAAAGATTTGCAACAGGTTCTGGCGCTTCCTCTGGGCGGAATTCATAGGGACGAAGCGCAAAACTATCTTGATAGAGTGATTCCGCAGCGACTCCAGCAGAACAGTTTTCTTACCCAGTCCCGCCAGGCTTTGAAAGCGGGCGATTTCCAGTCTGCCCGCCAGGCTGCGGCGCAGCTCAAACAATCCGGGGGTGATCCCAGCGAGGTTTTAACGGAAATTGACCAGCAGGAATCGGGGAAGTTAAACCAACTGATTACTCAGTTTAATCAACTAAAGCAACGAGATGATGATGTGGCCATCCAGCAGCTCAAGGCGTTGCAGCCCAAATTTCAAGCGTTGACCGGCGACGGCGGGCCGCAATCGGAAGAAGCCCTGAAATATGCCAGCTCGGTTCCCGGAGCGGTGGCAGAAATTCAAGCTGGCGTGCAGCGCAGAGCGGCCGACACCGCGTTTCAACGTATTGTCCAGCGCTACCAGCAAGCCGCGACCACAAACGATAAAGCCGGACTCGCATCCGCTCGGACTGATTTTCAGGGAATAGTTCAGGGCGGCGGACCACATGCAACGGAAGCGCAGCGGTATCGCTTGGAGGCCGATAGCAAACTCGCATCCCTGGCAGAGCCGGCTGCAACTCCAGCCGTGACGCCGCCAGCAGCAGCAGCACCAAGGGCGGAGGTGGCTCCGCGCGTGGTGGTAGACAATGCTAGCCAGGTTCGAAGTGTGATACAGCGCTACGGCCAAGCCTTCGAACATCGGGACGCAGACGCGCTTCGCCAGGTGTGGCCCGGAATCGGCTCGAAGTATTCGCGTTATAAGCAGATATTTGAGCTCGCCAGCGCGATTCGTGAGCAACTAAACATTGAGAGTATCGAGGTGAACGCCGATGGGACGAAGGCGGTCGTAAAAAGTAGCGTTTTTCAATCCTATACGCCGAAGGCAGACAAGAACAAACCTCAGCAATTCACGGGCGAGTTTGTGTTTAATCTGGAAAAAACGGGTCGCGGCGAATGGGTGATCACCGACGTTCAATAGAACGACGTGCAATAGAAGGCTCTGCAAGCACCGCCACTCTTGACAATTTAAACCTGATGTATAGACTCGGCTGCAACTGTGGCAAAATCCGAGACGTGGATTGCTCAGCAATTCAGAACGCCTTCTCCCGAGTCCTTCCGGAGGACCTTCATGGTAAAGCGCATGTTTGTGGCCGCAGCACTCTTCTTGATTTTCTGCCACGGAGCATTGCAGGCCCAGAGTGTATGTCCGCTAAATGGAACGTTGAGCGCCAAGCTAGTTTGCACGGTGCCTCAAGTGTATGGTGGTTTTGGTTTGGGCAGTGGCCCGACGGCCCCTCTACTCGCCGACGGCCATCAGGCCCATTTCGAAGGCGATTTTCTCTCAAGCTTTGGCCCTATCAACGAAGCCGTTGGTATCCAAATATCGCAGCTGCCCATCGCGTCTCCCTCGTCTGGCATCACTTTCGTGTACGATCCATCGCTTAAGACCTTTGCCCCCTCTACGGAAGAAAGTAGTCTCGGTCCGATTCTGGGCGAACGCGCAAGCACAATCGGTAAGCACAAAATCTACGTGGCATTCAGTTTCCAATATTTCAATTTCAGCTCGATTGATGGGCACGACACCAGCAAGCTTTCATCTGTTTTCCAGCACGAAGTGTTCCCGCCACCTCCGCCGCCAAGTTTCGTTACGGCGTGCCCGAATCAGACCGGTTTGTCAGGCACTAAATATGCGGGGAATCCATGTTTCGTTCGAGATTTCATTCAAACTACAAACAATATCGATTTGACGGTGCATCAGTACACCATTTACGCGACGTATGGGTTGACACGCCACCTGGATTTTTCGGTCGAAGTGCCGATTTTGAATGTAAGAATGAACGTGAGTTCCAATGCCCAGATTGTCCAGAATTCCATCGCACCGCCGGGAAATCCTAACTTTCCTGGAGGGGTGTTTCACCAATTCAACCCTGCGACCGTTCCAAGCTGCGGCTCAACTTCACCCTGCCTGAATGCAAGTTTTGCGGACGCTGCCTCAGCCACAGGGGTTGGCGACGTCACGTTGCGCGGAAAATACGAGCTGTACCACGGCGAGCGACTTGGATTTGCAGCAGGTGTGGATGTCCGCTTGCCGACGGGAGATGAACAGAACTTTCTCGGCGCCGGAGCAACGGGAGTGAAGCCTTTCGGTGTTGTGTCCTATAGTGCGCGGGTTTCGCCACATGCCGAAATTGGATACGAGGTAAACGGGAAATCGATTTTGGCGGGCAATTTTGTCGGTACAACCGGCAACACCAAAGGTTCACTGCCAAACCGGTTTGTATACACCGTGGGTGCCGATGTTTCGATCGTTAAACGCTTGACGGGGGCATTCGATTTTTACGGACAACGCTTGTTTGGTGTGCCCCAGGTGTTCTCAAATCCGTACACCGATCTCGGTCATTGCGCAGATTTGGCTTGTTCGAATTTCACAGCTGGCACAACTCACCCCGACCTTGGCGTTCGCACGAATGTGGATTACAACATCCTGAACGCATCGTTTGGGTTGAAGTACCGTCTGGTGCATCAGCTAATTATCACTGGAAACGTGCTGGTGAAATTGAATGATAGCGGGCTTCGCGCCACAGCGGTACCGCTCATCGGTGCTTCGTATAGTTTTTAGTTTGCCGTTGGCCTTGCGGTGGGCATTCGCGAGTTGCTTCGCAATGTTTGGCGGGCCGCGCCCCCGTCAATCGCGTAACCGACTCCTAGTTGGATCCGATATGCGTATTACCTGCACATACCAAGAGAACGACAAGGTCTGGGAGACCTCGGAAAAGGAAGTGTACTTTGGCCGGTCGGAAGCCAATTGGCCGATTGTGCTGGACTTGTCGCCCGACCAGCGCGTTTCAAGGCTGCATGGGCGCATTTGGGAGGAAGGCGGCAACTGCTGGGTAGAAGACCTGAACAGCTCGCGAGGAACTTTATTGAACGGCGTGGAAATCAAAGGGAAGGGCAAGCAAAAATTTGGCACTGAGGACTTGATAGTTGCGGGACAAACAACGATACGGGTAGAGACCGGAGAGGGACGGGAAATCACCGGAACAAATTATCTGGAGCACGGCACGATCATTTTGCCGGAGAAACATCACGCGGCGTCCGGCGTGGCAATCGCAAAGGATTTAGACGCCACGGCTGTTGAGGCTGTGCCGCTGGATGGAAACGCGGATAAAAGCGCGCTGCGATTAAAAATGATTTGTGATCTTCCTTTCCAATTCGCGACAAAAACAACGATGGAACAGCTCTTGCCTGCCATAGTCGATCAATTGGTTGAGATGATTCCGAGTGGTGAGAGCTGGGCGCTGGTTCTACGCGAACCGGAAACAGACACGCTTTTGCTGAAAGCCTATCACTATGTGCGCAGAACGTATTTGAGCGAAACCTTGTTGCGACGCGCTATGAGTGACCGCAAAGCGTTTATTTGGAAAAGAGATTCCGAAGTTGATATCAGCGGCAGCATCGCGCAAAGCGGACTAGAAGTCGGAATGTATGCTCCGCTGCTTTGGCAGGGTGAAGCGCTAGGCGCGATTTGCGCCGGGGCACAAAATCCGCAGACAGTCTTCACCGACGACGACGTGCGGTTGCTGGTTGTCGTAGGACAATATGCGGCGATGGCGGTCGCAACTCACCGCCTGCAGGAACGGGCGCGGCGGGACTCGGTGGTAAAAGCCAATTTGCTGAGGCAATTTTCGCCAAAAGTAGCGGAAAAATTACTTGCTCATCGCGGCCGGTTGCGACTGGGCGGTCAGCGCAATGAAGTAACCATCCTGAACGCCGACATTCGGTGCTTCACGCAACTGGCGCAACAGATGGAACCCGATAGCGTCGTCGAACTCCTCAACGAGTATTTGGGTGTGGTGGTTCCGATCATTTTTGCCTACAACGGCATCATCGACAAATTCATCGGAGATGCTATTTTGGCCGTTTTCGGCAGCCCCGATCGCGATCCCTGCCAGCATGAGAACGCCATTCGCGCCGCTATGGAGATACAGGCCGCTATCACCAAACTGAACGAGTCGCGCCAATTGCGCAAAGAATCCTGCGGGGATTTTGGCATCGGGATCCATTGCGGCGAAGTAGTGCATGGATTCGTGGGCACAGAGGACCGCATGGAATTCACGGTGATTGGGGATGCTGTGAATCGCGCCACCAGATACTGCGCGGCGGCCGCCGGCGGGGAAGTTTTGATCAGCCCGGAAATGCATGAGCGGGTGTGGCGGGTTGCAGAAGCGGAACAGACTTCGATCGAAACAAAACACGAAGGCCAATTCGCCGCTTTCCGTGTTCGGTCATTGAAAGTAAATCGTGGCGACAGTGCTGCTGTCAATGCTGCCGCTGCACCGGAGGCATGAGGCACCAGTCGATACATGCAATTAACTAGGTCACGTCCATTGCGATAATCGGATTACTAGCGGCTCAGAAGTACGTCATAACTCCATCCACCACATCGTAATTATCGTTCACCAGAGGAATGAACTTCCATTTGTCGAATGCGGTGCATGGGTGTGAAATCCCACAGGCGATCAAATCCCCGAAAGATAGATCTTCATTATCTGGAAAAGTCATGTACGCGTGCTGATCATTCAGTTTCGTGATTTGGCAGCGGGACAACTCCAGCGCGGCTTCTTTCCCGCGATGGCGACCGAGGGGCGTTGGAAGGTAGTAATCGTAAGGGCAATCTCTCTTTCCCATGGTCAATATGGCCAATCCCTTTTCCGGAATGGACTGAACATACGACCAGATCTCGAAAGCCGCTTTGAACTGCGCTCCGCGCCATCCTCGCGTGAGCATTTGCTCATGATAATCGCGGTACATATGAGAATCATGTGTAATGTAACAGCCACTGCGTAAGACCACTCGCTTTGGGAGAGGAAACTTCACTTCGTGGAATGACCTTGCTACTAAATCAAAGTAAGCGGAGCCCCCCGCCGACAGGATTATTTCGTCCACGCCGTGGAAATCCTGCGGCTGCAATTCGGCCAGCACCTGCTTAAGAAAGTCTAGATAGTCTCTGACGCGCTGGGCGGCCAATTCGGGATTGTCCGCAGCGATCACACCTTCGAATCCTTCGATTCCGGCCAACATCAGGCGATCGCGGAAGTTTCGGAGTTCTGAGATTACACTCCTCGCTTGTTCAAGTGTTCTGAAACCGTTCCGGCCACCGGAAAAACCACATTCCAGCAAGATTTTTAGGCGGCGTTGCAATCCCAAATGTTGAGTCCGACGCGCGAGATTTCGGACGCCTTCGACGGAATCCACCAGGCAATAGAAATCGAAGTTCTTGTCCGCGTTTAATTCTTCGACGATATATCGGATGTGCTGCCTGCCGACAAGCTGGTTGGCCAAGATAATTCGTGGCACGCCGAATTTGCGAAATACCTGTACCTGGCTCACCGTGGCGGCGGTGATTCCCCAAGCCCCGGCGGACAATTGCATCTCGGCGAGCTGCGGAGACATGTGAGTTTTCCCGTGAGGAGCGATGGAAATTTGATGCTCTTGCAGAAATTGCTTCATCAGCTGCGTATTGTGCAGAAGCGCCGACTGTTTTAGAAGCAGTAACGGAAATGGAAGATCCTCGCGCAACACATTCCACTTATGCTCCGCGATTTGGGAGAGTGGGAAAGGTTTCGTGCCGCCGGGAATTCCCTTTACGGTGTCATCGAGCAGATAGTCGGGAATGGAAAGAGAATTGTGTTTCGTAGGTTCCGCCATGGCTTTCCGGTCGGAAATGGATCGTTCAGGGTCAAAACCCAAATCCGAAAGTAAATTAGCTGTTTGCAGGGTTGCACCCGTTAGGGTTTCATGCCAACTCGTTAACGCCACTGATCAAGGTTCGACAGTCGCTTGCTGTTGCCATCCAGGACCTCGCAGCCCGCGCCCGGCTGTGACGCCTGTCAGTTTACCATCGGCGAATTCCAATTGGCCGTTCACAAACACGTACTTCACGCCTGTTGAGAGCCGTGTGGGTTCCTTATACGTAGCTTGATCCTGGATCGACGCGGCATCGAACACGGTGATGTCAGCAAAGTAGCCTTCTTTAAGCAAGCCGCGATTAAGCAGACGCTCACGCTGCGCGGGCAGTGAAGTCATTTTACGAATTCCGTGCTCGAGCGGGAGGAGGTGCTGGTCCCTGACATAGTGTCCCAGAAAGCGTGGCATGGAACCAAAACCGCGAGGGTGCGTGTGCGACTCATAAAGTGGGCCGTCGAGAGACAACTCGCCGGCATCGAGGCACAGGCTGGTCCACGGTTGTTTCAATCCATAAATCAAATCATTCTCGTTGGCCATGAAATAGAGAGCCCCAGTCTGCCCCTTATCTGCAATGATGAAATCAAAAAGCGCATCCAGTTGAGTCTTTTTCTGCGCCAATGCAATTTGCGCTATGGTCTGCCCGTCAAATTCCTTCAGCTCCGGATTCGTAATACCACCGACCATGACTCCACTGCCGTTTCCGCTGTCGAAAAATATGTTTTCCCATTCGGGATGATCCGCGGCCATGTCTAGCTTAATTTTGGCGCGCGTCGCGGGGTCGTGGAGACGCTGCAAAAGTTTTTCCATGCCGCCATCGGCCACCCAGGGCGGAAGACTTGAAGCAAGCGCGGTTCCACCGGCAATGTACGGGTACATATTGGCAGTTACATCCTGGCCGGAATCTCGCGCAGTCTGTATCTGCTTTACGATTTGAGGCATGTTGCCCCAGCGTGTTTTGCCGGAAACTTTAAGGTGGAATATTTCAACGGGGAGATTGGCTTCGCGACCGATGCGCAGCGCTTCAGCAATGGCTTGCGGCTCGGTTTGCCCTTCGCTGCGCATGTGCGTGCCATAAATTCCACCGTACCGTGACGCGACCTTCGCCAACTCGATCAGCTCCTCGGTCGTGGCGTAATGTCCCGGAGGGTAGATGAGCGCGGTTGAGAGGCCAAATGCGCCATCTCTCATGGCCTGGTCCACAAGAGACTTCATCTTTTCCAACTCCGCCGCGGTAGGAGCGCGATTCACGTCGCCCAACACGGCTTCGCGCACCTGACCAGCACCCACGTAGGTGCCGATGTTAAGAGGCGTGCCAACTATCTCCAGCCGCTTGAAATAACCGTCCAGCGTTGTCCAATCCACTTTTAATTTGTAGTGGTCAAGAACCGGTCGTAACGGGGCGAGCGTGAGATCTGTCTGGGGCGCAATCGATCCGCCTTCGCCGGTAATTTCGGTTGTGATTCCTTGCGACAGCTTGCTTAACGAGCGGTTGTCAATCAGCAACGAGGCCTCTGATTGGCCCAGCATGTCTATAAAGCCGGGCGAAACCACCAGACCGGTAGCATCAATGACTCGCTTGGCGTGTGCGTCCTGCAATTTGCCAATAGCAGCAATGCGATCACCACGGATGGCAATGTCGCCAGAGACCCAGGGGTTCCCCGATCCGTCGACAATCGATCCGTTCTTGATAATCACATCGAATTCGTTGCTGGCGGATTGAGCCGCCCGCACAGGCAACGGTGCATCATAGGCCGCAGCGGAAATTTCGCCGAGCGCCTCGCCGGCAATTTTCTGAATCGCGTCCGGATCGTCCATGGCAACTTCAACCATATTTACGTATAGAGCGAAAATCAGGTGCTGGCCACTCGCCGTATCCATATAGCCGGCGAGACCCTTGCCTGTGACCATCACTTTTTTGTTCAAGGCGTCATACGAGCCGTACGTGCCGGTTTTTGCATGCACATGCCCCGCGGCGGGCGAGTTCACCTGAATTTTTACGAGCGTGCCATCCTTTCCGAGGATCGGCAAAGCGCGATAAAAATCCTGGTAATCCTTTTGCTTGGACATATAAAGAAGGTAATGGACCATGAAGTCGGGAGAAAAGAATGCGTTGCCTCCTGCCCCGTCGCTTTGCGCAGCTCCTCCCAAGTCCAGACCAGCCTTGGTGAGAAATTCGTGTTCCAGGTCGAAACCAGCTTGATCGATTTGTTTGTCTGCACGACCGATCAGCGCTCCGAGCAGAAAAGGCATCGAGCTCGCGTGCAGGTTTTGGCTGACCTTCAGTGTTACCTTTGCTTCTTCCTTGAAAGGAGGCGAGACGTGTTCGGCGATGACGTTGTCGGCGGTATACTTCGCAGCGAGGGCCTTGAAATCCACTTGATCCGCAGGCGCAGCCAGAGCGGCAATCACGCCCTCTTTTTTCAGTGCTTCCACCAGTAGCGTGGCGGCATACCGGCCGGGTTCGGGAACGGGATACGAGACCATGGTCGGTTTCGCGCCAAGCGCGAGGGCACCTGTGAGGGTCACACTTCTGGTGCCGTCCGGATTGAGCTTATCGTTTTCGTACGAGAGCGAGGTTTTGCTGCCAGCCTTTTGCGTTGTAGCTTGGTTGATGATCGTGACATAAGCGGTCTGCGGCGCAATTTTCAACTGAACTGGGGAGCCCTCCTTAGCACCCGGACTAACCACCACATCCACTATGTTATCGTTCACGACGATCGGAGAGATCACGACGCCGGTTCCCAATTCACGCTCACCCTCGGGAAACAGGGTGGCATCCACAAGGACTCTTCCTGTAATGCGTTTAATTCCCTTGCCCGCAACTTGCTTGGCAAATTCGCGGATTACTAGCAGCGGATCGCCGGGCAGTCCCTTACTGTCGGGACCGCCGTAGGAATGATCTTCGTCTTCGAACGCGAGCGTGCCATCGGCCTGGATACGATTGGAGAGATCCATATCTCCACTGGCAAGCAGCACCAAATCACCATCGAGAGTGCCATCTTTCTGAATCGGTCCCGTCCGGTAAATTTTGGTGTGGAAGCGATAATCGCCGCCAAGGAGTTCCAGAGCCGTACCTGTGGAGAGCAATTTCGTGGTCGAGCCCGGGACAAATAGTTGCGGAGAATTCAGCTCATAAACGACGTCTCCTGTATCGGCGGAAATGAACTTGATGCCAAAACGGGAGTGGGCGTACTCCGGACGATTCATGATTTTTTTGATTCGTGGTTCCAAACTCGGACCAGACTGCGCGGATGTTGTGGTCCCGCAACACGCGACAGCAGCCGCGGTGAAGCCGAGAACCATCATTTGAACAGTGTGCCTTAGGCTCATACCCCATACCCCCTGAAGAGTCACGTGCTTCGCTTCTTTTTTCTAAAAGTAGTCGTTCTGCGGGAATCCAAGTTCCTGGCCTGCCAAAAATCAGGGGGGCTTCCTTTTAACGAAAGCTGGTCAAACGTCAGATTCAAAATCGGATATTCCTTCCAATCGCGATAATCGAAATGCCACCATTCGAACGAATAGACGAGAAAGCCTTCTTCTTCCATTATGCGGCGCAATAATTCGCGGTGCATGCGCTGCAACGATGTGCCGCCGGGATATCCCGGGTAAGATCGTTCGGACATTTCGTCATATACTCCAACCATTTCGATCGGCGTCCCGGTCTTCAGATCGTAGAGACTCAAATCGACGGCGCAACCGCGATTGTGGCGCGAGCCTTGACTGGGGTCCGCCACGAAGATGCGCTTTTCTGGTGGAGTGGCTTCCCAAAAAATCTTCGTGACGTACCAGGGGCGGTAGGCGTCGTGAATGAGCAAACCATAACCCAATTCATTGAACTTCTTATGCGCGCGCAACAATGCTGCAGCCGCAGGCCGCTGCATGAACGCCCGTGCCTGAATGTAAACAGGCGTACTTAAGAAATTGTTGGTGGTGGCGTAGCGAATATCGAGTTTGATCGTAGGGTCGAGAGTGGAAAGTTCCACGAGATCTGCCGCTCGGAATTTACCCGGTTCCGCGGGCGGATGGTCCGCCAGAGCCCGCTTGCGAAGTTCCGCGATGTCTTGTGATGGTTTGATGCGGAAAATGCCGCCGGAAACTCCGCCGATCGGGCGGCGCTTGAACATCACTCCACTGATCTGCACTTGCGTGGCGTTTCCCGCTGCATCGCGGGTAAAAACTGCTTTTTCACCGTCATATAACCCATGCGACGGGAACTTGAAAACGTTGTCGGAGACTTGCGTGAGCGGGTCGAACTCTATCCACTCGATCAGAACATTCAACCGGCCGTCTTTTTCGAAAACGTAAAGAACATCGTGATCCCATCCGAACTCACCGATGAGACCTGTCCATTTCTCCGGAAGTTTGGAAGCTGTAGGAGCTGAAACCCTTTCCAAAGTTTTGGAGTTGACGCGAAGTCCGCCATCAACCGGCGTGACTTTCATTCCGTATCCAGTCGTGCCATCGACAATCAAGCCATCTCCGACCTTCCGTAGCTGCAACTCTTCGCCGCCGGCAACTTTCAGCAAGGTGAGGCGTCCGTTCAGATAAGCCAGGTCGACCGCGTCATCTCCTGTTCCGTAGCGGCCGACAAGCTTGTGACCCACCTCCGGAGGAACCGGGCTAGTAGCGGGCGGAGTAGTCAGTGGTTTTGCTGCGCGATGAGCCAACACCAGACGAAGAGCCTCTTCGCCGATGCGTTCGGTAACTGCGTTCAGTGCATCCTTGGTTGCAATGACAGCCACGCCCACCTTGTCATCCGGAAGCAAATCGAGAGTGGTCGCAAAGCCGTAAATCGCTCCACCATGCCCTACAAGACGATGGCTTTCGAAGGGCCGCACCATGAAACCTAATCCAAAAGCAGGTCCGCCAGAATTTGGAAACTGCGGCGACCACATTTGCTCAAGGGTCGCGGGCTTCAGAAGCGTTCCGCCGCTGACTTTCCCCTGCGCGATCAATACGCTGAGGAAACGGCCCAAATCATTCACCGTGGAATACATGCTGCCCGCGGGCGCCATGCCGAGTTGAAAAGTTGGCGCTTCGAACTCCAGCCCGTCGTAAGTCCACATTTTCGCTTTGGCGAGATTGGCAATGATCCCGGGATCGGGTTCAAATGAGCTGTGTGCCAGACCCACTCGATCCAGAACGGACGCCTTGAGATATTTGGCGAACGGTTCGCGGCTCCGAGCTTCCAACACGTAACCGACAACTGCAATCGCCGCGTTGGAATATTTTGTGTGTACGTTCGGCGGAAAAACGACTTCGGTATCATTCAAGCTGCGTACCGTGGCCGCGAGCGAAGGCTGCGTGGTTTCAAAATAGTTTCCAACCGGCGGCTCGCGGAGCAGGCCAGAACGGTGCGACATCAATTCCCTGAGTGTAATGGGTGTACCAAAAGGATTGTGGGGATGAAAATCCGGGAGGTAGTCCGTGATTGGCGCATCCAGATTCAATTCGCCGCGCTCCACAAGCTGCATGATCGCGATGTCGGTGAAGAGTTTGGAAACCGAACCGATGCGATATACGGTTTCCGCAGATGCCGGCACTCCGGCCTTGGCATCAGCGATGCCGAACCCCTGCGCCCAAACGATCTGCTGGTCATCAACGATAGCAATCGACAGCGCCGGTATTTCCTTGTCAGAAATTTCCTGTTCGATGAAAGGCCTTAAAGCATCGACGACTTCTGCATAGTCTTTGCGCGCGGGCGTATTCGAGGAGTTTTCGTCAGCAAATCCCGCGAGGCACGAGAACGACAGGGCGAGAAAGAACAAAACCCACTTCAATGCCCATGCGTCGAGAACTCTCGCAACCGCTTCTGTTTTTTGCCCGCTTATTCTCACCGTTCACCCGTGACTGCGGAAAGATTTGTCAGCTTGCAGCGCGCTGCGCTTCCCAGTGATTGGTTCGCACCGTCAGCGTGTCGATAAGATCTCGCCTAACTGCATAGCCGAGACCTGGCGTCTGCGGGACACGGATTGTCCCCTTGGTCGTGACTTCGACGACCGGCTCGATGATGTCCTCCTGCCAGTAGCGATGGCTTGCCGAGACATCTCCCGGCAGAGTGAAGCCAGGGAGGGTTGACATCGCTATGTTGTGTGCGCGGCCGATGCCTGACTCCAACATTCCTCCGCACCACACCGGCACTCCGTGCTCACGGCACAAGTGCTGGACAAGCCGCGCTTCGGTGTGGCCGCTGACCCGGCCCAGCTTAATATTTATGATTCGGCATGCTTTCAACTCGATCGCGGTTAGCGCATGGCGTGCGTTGTAAATGCATTCGTCCAGGCAGATCGCCGTCTTGATCTGTGACTGGAGTTTGGAGTGCGCGTGGATGTCATCCCAATTGAGGGGCTGCTCCATCATAAGCAGCTCAAATTCGTCGAACTTTTTCAGGTGCGCGGCATCCTCGATCGTGTACGCAGAATTGGCATCCACAGACAGCCGGACTTTCGGAAATGCCTTTCGTACCGCTGCTATGAATTCATAGTCTTTCCCCGGCTTGATTTTTAACTTAATGCGTTGATAACCGCCGCGGAGTTCCTCTCCTACTTTTTGCACCAGCGATTGAGGAGTCTCCCGAATGCCCAGCGACACGCCGCTCGCAATTTCGTCCATGGTA
>Ga0070709_10001301_pt1 | contig 13599 bp, 10 predicted proteins | sample LARL51metaG_FD_65449 | JGI IMG/M metagenome (GOLD analysis project Ga0070709, IMG submission 65449) | Corn, switchgrass and miscanthus rhizosphere microbial communities from Kellogg Biological Station, Michigan, USA - LAR L5-1 metaG | ecosystem: Host-associated > Plants > Roots > Rhizosphere ...
TGCGTCATGAGGTCTGAAAGATAGGTCGTCGCGACATTCAGCCGTTGCGCGAGAAGGCGCGCGATCAGCCGGGCGAATGCCGGCTGCTGGTCCAGAAACGAGGCGGCATCGCTGATCTCATAGATGGTCGAAACGGCCGCCGCCCGCACCGTCGCGGTGTGCGGCCGATCGAGCAAGAGCGACATCTCACCGGTCACAGCGCCGGGCTCCGCCAGCACGGCAACGACGCTGTCGCCACGGATGACCTCAAGCTGGCCTGTGATCAGAACGAACAGGCGCCCGGTCTTGCTGCCCTGCTGGATCAGCACGGTGCCCTCAGGCACCTCCCGCTGGGTAGCTCCAGAGCAATAATCCAATATCTCGCGCATCGGCCCCTCCGCTGGACGAAACCAAGCATGGACAATGCCAAGGCTGAAAGGAAGTCCGTACGCGCCCTGCCTAAATTGTCGGCAAGTTGCGTTAGATCAGCGCCGAATGCGCCGCGGGCAGGAAGTCCGCGATCGTATCCAGGAACAGTTTTGGCGATTGCAGCTGCGGGACGTGGGCGCAGCCCGGGATGATCTTGAGCCGGGCGTTGGGCAGGCCCTCCGCGAGCTCGCGCGACATCGGTGGCGGCGTGGCCTCGTCATGCTCGCCGACCATCACCAGCACCGGCACGTCCACCTTGGAGAGCTCGGGCCTGAGATCGAGCGTCGCGAGCTGCGCACAGGCCGCGCGAAACACGTCGGGATCGGTCTTCAGGAACGCGGCCCGACGATCATGCATCAGCTCGGGATTGGCTTCCTGGAATTCCGGAGCGAACAGGCGCAGCATCGCGACATCGGTAATCGCCGAAAGGCCCTTGGCGTGCGAGGCCGCGGCCATGTTGCGGAACGCCTGCCGGCCGGTGTCCGAAAACGCCGCGCCGCAGTCGGCGAGGATCAGCCGCGCCGCGATGCCGGGATGGCGGATCGCCATCTGCAACGCGACGAAGCCGCCATAGCCGTTGCCGAGCACGATTGCGTCCTCACCGCCGGATGCGCCCTTGACCACCTCGGCCATGCGGTCAGCGATCTCGGCGATCCCGCCGGTCATCGCTTGCGAGCGGCTGAAGCCGGGTAGCTCCGGAATGATGACCCGGAACGACTGCGACAATTCCGGCGCGATGGCGTCAAAACTCGCGCGGTCCGACAGAAGTGAGTGGAAAAGGAACAGAGGTGGCCCGTAACCGACCACAGCCGCGTTGACGGTACCGTTGGCGTACTGCCGATACATCGCTTCCCCCTATGCGGCGCGTCCCCAAAACGCGCCAATGGGCCGATTGATAGATCAAATTCCGTCGATTTCAAGAACAGCCCCGCTTGACGTGATATTTCACGAATGGTCTTCTATGGGCAAGCGGAAACGGAAGTTCCCATGCTTTTACGGGACAATGTCTATGAAAGCCTTCGCTCTGATATCCTGACCTGTCGCCTGGCGCCGGGTGATGATGTGCGGGAGCAGGAGCTGGCCGAGCGTTATGCGGTCAGCCGTCAACCCGTGCGCGAAGCGCTGCTGCGCCTTGCGCGGGAGCATCTGGTCACGGTGCAACCTCGGCAGGGCTATCGCGTGAACCCGATTTCGCTGGCGGATGCGCGCGACCTGTTGCGGTTTCGCCTGGCGCTGGAGCCTGCCTGCGTGTCCGAGGCGATCGAGAACGCGAGCAGCGACGTGTTGAAAGCGCTCGACGAATTCCGCGCCTTCACCGGCGATCATGAAGCCTTCATCGCCTACAACCGCGCCTTTCACTCCGCGCTCGCACATGCCTCCGGCAACCGTCGCATGGCGGCTGCGTTGTGCGACCTGATCGGCCAGGCTGATCGGCTGGTGCGGGTTTCCGTCGCCAATGTCAGCCACCATGATCCGGCGCCGCTGGTCGCCGAGCATGTCGCCCTGATCGAAGCCATGCAGCGGCGCGATAGCCGCACCGCCGTTCGGCTCATCAAGGCCCATATCACACAGACCGAGAAACGCGTGTTGCCGGCGCTCAGGCGCAACGCCGTGATCGTCGAAGGGAGAGACCTATGAATATTCCTGCCAAAACATCCGCCATCGAAGTCGAGATCCATGGCAATTTCGTCGACGGCCGCGAGATCGAAGCCGGCAACGGCACGATGCTGGATGTGCGCAATCCCGCAACCGGCGACGTGATCGCGCGGATTCCCAATTCGACGTCCGAGGATATCGACCGCGCGATGAAGAGTGCGCGCGCCGCTTTCGAGGGCAAGGAGTGGGGCGGCATGGACGTCCGCTCACGCGCGCGGCTGGTCAACCGGCTGGCGGATGCGTTCGAGGCCAATCTTGAGCAGCTGTACCGGCTGGAGACACTCAACAACGGCCGGCCGGTCAACGAGACTCGCGCGCAGCTGTCGCGGCTGCCGGACTTCTTCCGCTATTTCGCAGGGCTTGCGCTGGCGCGGCGCGACTCGGTGATCCCGGTCGAGGGCTCCTATCTCAACTATACGCTGCGGACGCCGATCGGCGTCGTCGCCAACTGCACGCCGTTCAATCATCCGCTGATGATCATGTGCAAGTCGCTCGCCGCTGTGCTGGCGACGGGCTGCGTCACCGTGGTGAAGCCGTCCGAATACACGCCGCTGACGACGCTGAAGCTCGCGAAGATCTTCACCGATGCCGGACTGCCGCCCGGCGTGTTCAACATCGTCAACGGTCTCGGCGCGAGCGCCGGCAAGATGCTCGCCGAGCATGGCGACATCAACAAGCTCGTGCTGACGGGCGGCACCGAGGCCGGCCGCATCGCAGGCGCCGCTGCGGCGAAGGTGTTCGCGCACCAGACCATGGAGCTCGGCGGCAAGACGCCGGTGATGGTGTTCGAGGATTTCGACATCGATCGCGCCGTGAACTACGCAGCCTTCGGCGCCTTCATCGGCGCAGGCCAGACCTGCGTCTGCGCCTCGCGGCATATCGTGCAGGCCTCGATCTATGACGAATTCGTCGAGAAGCTGAAGAGGAAGACCGAAAGCATCCGGATCGGCGACCCCTTCGATGCGGCGACCCAGCTCGGACCCGTGATCTCGGCACGGCAACGCGATCGCGTGCTGTCCTATTGCGGCTTCGGCCGCGACGACGGCGCACGCCTCGTCACCGGCGGCTATGCCGCCGACGTCGCGGGCCATGAGAACGGCTATTTCGTGCAGCCGACCGTGTTCGCCGATGTGAAGAGCACCATGCGCATCTTCCAGGAAGAGGTGTTCGGGCCGTTCACCTCGGTCACGCCGTTCAAGGACGAAGCCGACGCGCTGCGGCTCGCCAATGATTCCCCGTTCGGCCTCGCGGCCGCGATCCGCACCCGCGACGTCGCGCGCGCCCATCGCGTGGCGGCCGCCGTCAAGGCCGGCATCGTCTGGATCAACGACCACCACCGGCTCGACCCGGCGTCACCCTGGGGCGGCGTCGACGATAGCGGCGTCGGGCGCGAATTCGGCACCGAAAGCTTCGACGACCATTTCAACACCAAGAGCGTCATGGTCGCGACCCATGACGCGCCGTTCGACTGGTACCGCGACACGGCAGGCCAACGACGATTGAACTGACCGGCAGAGTCCCGCGCGACGGACGGGGACCCGTTCGCTCGGAGATCATGCTCAGACCACAGACGGTCGCGCGATGAGTTCATCGCGCCACCGCGGGTAACCCGGCGAGAGAACCGGCGGCCGCGAGAACAGAATGAGACATTCAAAGGGAGGCACGCGTCATGACATCCGTCAATTCAGGAGGCCGGCTCGACCGGCTGCCGATTGGACCATTCCATCGCCGCATCATGCTGCTGATCGGCATCGGCATGTTCTTCGATGGTTTCGATATCTATCTCGCCGGCACGGTGCTCGGCGTCACCTTGAAGACCGGTTTTTCCACGCTGCAGCAGAATGCCACTTTCATCTCGGCGACCTTCGTCGGGATGATGCTGGGATCGTTCGGCACCGGCTTCCTCGGTGATCGCTTCGGCCGGCGCTTCACCTACCAGTTCAATCTCCTGATGTTCGGCCTCGCCTCGCTCGCCGCGGCGTTTGCGCCGAACATGATCGTGCTGATTGCCTGCCGCTTCGTGATGGGCGTCGGCCTCGGCGCCGAGAACGTCGTCGGCTACGCAACCATGGCCGAATTCGTGCCGGCGCGCTCGCGTGGCAAATGGTCCGGCTTCATCACGGTCTGCGTGGTGACGGGTCTGCCGATCTCGCTCCTGGTCGCGTCGCTGCTCGTGCCGCAATTCGGTTGGCGCTCGATGTTCGTGCTCGGCGGCATCGGCGCACTGATCGTCTGGTATCTGCGCAAATCGCTGCCGGAATCGCCGCGCTGGCTCGAGGCGGTCGGCCGCACCGAGGAAGCCGAGGCACTGATGCAGGCGATCGAACGCGAGGCCTCCCAAGGAAGGCCGCTGCCGCCGCCCTCGGCCCCGTCGACCGTCCCGGTGTCCAGCGAGATCGGCACGCTGTTCGCGCCGCCGCTGCTGTCGCGCATGATCGTGGGCTCGGTCTGCCTGATCACCATCAACACCCTGCTCTATGGCTTCGTCACCTGGCTGCCGGTGTTCTTCATCAAGCAGGGCCTGTCGATCGCGACCTCGTTCGGCTATTCGCTGCTGATGGCGCTCGGCGCGCCGGTCGGCTCGGCGATCGGGGCGCTCACCGCCGACCGCTGGGGCCGCAAGCCGACCATCATCGGCGCCTCGCTGGTCACTGTCGTGCTCGGCATCATCTATCCGATGATCACCGATCCCGTGTTGTTGCCTGCGGTCGGCTTCGCGCTGACGGTACCAATCTATGTGCTGGTCGCGCTGCTGTTCGGCATCTACATCCCCGAACTGTTCCCGACAGAAGTGCGCATGCGCGCCTCCGGCCTCGTCAACACGCTTGGCCGCGGCGCCACCATCGTGACGCCGTTCCTGGTGGTTATGCTGTTCGAGGCGCGCGGCGTCGCCGGCGTGATGGCGATGATGATCGGACTGCTGGTGGTGCAGATCATCACCGTGTTCGCGATCGGCATCGAACCGCGACATCGCAGCCTGGAAGAGCTGAAAGGCGACGAGGCCGCGCCCGCGGTGCTGAAGCAAGCATCCTGAGCCAAAGCCGGGCGCGATGAGGTTTCAACCTGATCTCATCGCGCCTGTACCCCCAATTCGATGGACGCCGCACCGGCATCGCGGCGTCCGTATCTTCTTGGTTGATGCGCCGCGCCGGCCGGCGCCGCGCCAACTCTCCGCCATTCGCGTGTGATGGAATCACGGATCGGAGACGACGGGCCGCATCTAATCACAGATTTTTTTGGCCATGCGGCATCCTTTTCGACGCGCTACGGCTTTGGATTGTTTCAAACGATTGTACTTTTGCTGGTAGACACAACGCGGCAGAAAATCTTCATGCCGGCAATCGTGCGGGGCGATTTCATGAGAACATCACTTAAGGTCTTGTTGTGCTCCGTCACGGCGATCGCGATCAGCGCGCCTGCGCTGGCACAATCCACCACGCCTGCGTTGCAATACGCCAAGCAAGGCTGGACGGTGGACGATCGCCAGGCCTTCTACACGACGAGCCAGGGATCGCACATCATTCCTTATCTGTGGTTCAAGGCGTTGCGGCGGCTGGATGCGGACGAGCCGTTCGGCGGCGATCAGCTCGCGCGTTATGGCTATCTTCCCAACGACAAGTCCAAATTAAATCCGGAAGGCCTGCCGGTCGGCTTCGTGATCGACGGCGATGTCAGCACGGGATTCTTCGGCATGACTTGCGCGGCCTGTCATACCGGACAGATCGAGTATCAGAAGAACGGTGCCACCCAGCAGCTCCGCATCGACGGTGCCCCCGCGACTGCCGATATCCAATTGTTCCTGAAAGACCTGACCGACGCGGCCCGCGCCACGCTCAACGAAGACGCCCGCTACGACAAGTTCGCGCGCGCCGTGCTGGGCAACCGCTATTCGGCGACACGCGCCAAGGACCTGAAGACGGATTTCGCCGCCTGGGTGAAGCAGTGGGGCGACTTCATGGACAAGAGCCTGCCTGCCTCGCCGTGGGGACCGGCACGGCTCGATGCGTTCGGCATGATCTTCAACCGCGTTGCCGGCAAGGATCTCGGGATCGACGCCAACATACAGGCCGCCGACGCGCCCGTCAGCTATCCGTTTCTGTGGAACGCTTCGCGGCAGGACAAGACGCAATGGAACGGCGCCGTTCCCAACGGCCTGTTCATCAATGCGATCGGCCGCAATGCCGGCGAAGTGCTGGGCGTGTTCGCCGATTTCACCCCCAGGCGGCAACTGCTGCTGCCGTTCGTCAACTACAGCAGGAGCTCGATCAAGTTCGCCAATCTGCAGCAGGCCGAGGAAAAGATCGCGATGCTCACGGCGCCGCCGTGGCCGTTCGAGCTCAAGCAGGATCTGGTTGACAAGGGCCGCGTGCTCTACGCCCGCGAATGCGGCAGCTGTCACGAGGAGAAGCGCCTGCCCGAGGGCAAATGGCTCACGCCGGTCCAGGCGGTCGGGACCGACCCGAAGATGTTCGACAATGCCCAGAACAGGACGTCGCAGACCGGCATCCTGGCGGGCCAGCCCTCCCCCAATCCGCCGGGGTCGAAGCTTTCGAATCCGGCGGCAACGAACGACGTGCTCGCAACGACGGTGGTCAATGCGCTCTTCCAGGACGCCTTTCCGCCCCTGCCACGATTTCCCAATCCGAAGACCAGCGGCGTCTGGCAGGCAGTCGGCAAGGACCTCCAGATCCTGTTGCCCGAACTGCAGCTCACGTCCCTGAGCACGCTGCTGCAGGACCGTTCGATGGTCGAAAACCTGAAGACCCAGATCAGGGATCGGCTCGGGAACATGTTCAAGGGCCCCGGAGATCCGCACGCCTATGAATCGCGGGTGCTGCACGGCATCTGGGCGACTGCGCCCTATCTGCACAACGGCTCGGTGCCGAACCTCTGGGAATTGCTGACGCCCCCGGCGCAGCGCAGAGCGTCCTTCATGGTCGGCAGCAGGAAGTACGATCCGGTGAATGTCGGCTATGTCACTGACGAATCCCCATTCAAGAACGGCAAGCTCGTGGTCGGCGGCCCGGACGTCGTGGCCGGCAACGGCAATGCCGGGCACGATTACGGCACCAGCCTTTCAGACGACGAAAAATGGCAGCTGATCGAGTATCTCAAGCAGCTCTGAAAAAGATCTTTAAGAGATTGCGCGCGAGAAGCGGCGGAATCCCGGAGCGCCCGTCAGCCCCTCGAAGGCGGCGTCGCGCTTCTCCTCGGCGAAGCTGAACCCCGCTTTGGCGTAGCATCGCTCGGCAGCGTCGTTGCCGATCAGGAACGTTATCGACGCGCGTGTGAAGCCCGCTACTCTTCCTGCCGCGAGTGCGTGATCAATCAGCCTGAGCATCAGCCCGCGGCCGCGATAGGCCGGCTGCGAGGCCACGTGTTCGATCAGCCAATCGTCATCGCCGCCCTGGATCCAGCAGGCGCGACTATAATCGCCCCGCTTGAACATCGTCGCGAGGTCGCGCGCGCTCATGCCGATGTCACGCGCAACCTCTTCGAGCGCGGGCTTTGCCATGGCCAGTGATCCACGCGACGGCATGGCACAGAGCGCCGCCGCCGACGTTCCTTCGACCTCCGCGATGAAAAACTTTGCGGTGTGCCACCAGGATCGCTGCCGCGCAACGGCAAGCCTTTTGATGAAATCAAGGACGTCTGGCTCCGGCGAGGCAAGGGCGATGTCAAACCAACCGCGCCGCACCGGGCCGCGCTGCGCCAACAGGATCGTGTGCGCGATGAAATCGGCATCTGCGGCACGCGCGGGGCGGATCGTCGGTATCACGACCGCCCTCGCGTCATGACGTCAGGCGTTCTTCAGCGCGACGCGGAATTCGGCTTCGGTCTTGGCCTTGACCTCGTCGAGCGTGACGCCGTCGGCGAGTTCGATCAGCGCCATGCCGTTATTGCCGTGCTTGTCGATGGTGAATACCGCAAGATCAGTCACCACCATGTCGACGACCCGCTCGCCGGTCAGCGGCAAGGTGCACTGCTTCAAGAGCTTCGCGCCGTCCTTGGCGGAATGCTCCATCACCACGACGACGCGCTTGACGCCGGCGACGAGATCCATCGCGCCGCCCATGCCCTTCACCATCTTGCCGGGGATCATCCAGTTGGCGAGGTCGCCGTTCTGCGCCACCTGCATCGCGCCGAGGATCGACAGATCGATGTGACCGCCGCGCACCATGGCGAAGGAGTCGGCCGACGAGAAATAGCTCGTGGTCGGCAGCTCGCTGACGGTTTGCTTGCCGGCATTGATGAGGTCGGGATCCTCTTCGCCCTCGTAGGGGAACGGCCCCATGCCCAGCATGCCGTTCTCGCTCTGCAGCTGAACGTCGATGCCGTCGGGGATGTAGTTCGACACCAGCGTCGGAATGCCGATGCCCAGATTGACGTAATATCCGTCCTGCAGTTCCCTCGCGGCGCGCGCTGCCATCTGTTCGCGGGTCCAGGCCATGGGCTTTCTCCTGATTGCGCCGTTATGCCGCGGGACGCGGACGGGTGTTGCGGAACTCGATGCGCTTCTTGGCGGTACCGACCTCGACGATCCGCTTGACGAAAATGCCGGGCGTGTGGATGTGGTCCGGATCGAGTTCGCCCGCGGGAACGAGATGCTCGACCTCGGCGACCGTGACCTTCGCGGCAGTCGCCATCATCGGGTTAAAGTTGCGCGCGGTCTTGCGGTAGATCAGGTTGCCGGCGGTGTCGCCCTTCCAGGCATGCACGATGGCAAGGTCGCCGAACAATCCGCGTTCCATCAGATATTTCTCGCCGTCGAATTCCTTCACTTCCTTGCCTTCGGCGATCAGGGTGCCGACACCGGTCTTGGTGTAGAAAGCGGGAATGCCGGCGCCGCCGGCGCGAATCCGCTCGGCCAGCGTGCCCTGCGGATTGAATTCGAGTTCGAGCTCACCGGCGAGGTATTGCTGCGCGAACAGCTTGTTCTCGCCGACATAGGACGAGATCATCTTCTTGATCTGGCGCGTCTCCAAAAGGCGGCTAAGCCCGATGCCGTCGACACCGGCATTATTGGAAACCACCGTCAGGTTCTTCACCCCGGCGTCGCGGATCGCATCCGACAAGGTCTCGGCAATGCCGCAGAGGCCGAAGCCGCCGGACATGATCATCATGCCGTCCTTGAGGAGGCCGTCGAGAGCGGATTTGGCGTCGGGATAAACCTTTTTCATGAAACGAGGACCTGCGCACAAGGAGACGTGATGCGGGAAAGGCAAGAAAGAGGCCTGGACGGCGAGCATTGGCCGGATTATTAGGCGAAATCTTCGCAGTGCGTCAATGAGACCCTTCCGCTCGCGTCCAAACGGGTCGGACACGGGGCCGAAGCGGGTAAAAGCGTGCGGTCTTGTTCGCGGCAGGCCAGCGGCTGCCACCTCGGCCGCAAGCGTGACCAAAGCATGGCCTTGAAAGCGTCAAGAAAACCCATCAGGTTGATGGGGTTGGCACGGGTTCCAGCGCACCCGGCCAGCCTTTTTCAACAGAGAACCGATATCGGCCCGATCAGGACATGTCATTGACCATGGCCCAAGGAATGAAGCGCCTGTGGACACCGGTTGCGGTGCTCGTCGCCTTGGCGCTGACGGCCATGATCGCAACCTCCTGGCTGATCAACCGCGACGCCCTGTACCAGGCCGTCGAAGCGCAAATCCGCGCCGTCACCGGCCTTGATCTGGTGGTCAACGGGCCGATCGACGTCTCGGTATTCCCGGGAAGCTATGTGTCCTTCCATGACGTCGGCCTGAAGGGCGGCGGCGCCGTCGAGCCCGCGCTTCGCGTCGATGTGCTGACGGCGAACCTGCGCCTGCTGCCGCTCTTGCTGCGTCGCTTCGAGATCGCCGACGTCATGATGCTGCGTCCCCAGATTCACGTCACGCGTTCGGCAGACGGCGTAAGCAATTGGGCACCGTTCCTTCAGACGATCGCGCACACGATGAAGCCCGGCGCCGAAAACCAGGTGTCGTTCTCGGAAATTCGCGTCCAGGACGGCATCCTGACTTATGAGGACGCCACCAATCACGTGACCGAGAAGCTCGACGACATCGACTGGTCGCTCGCATGGCCGTCGATCTCCCGGTCGTTCGCGGCGACCGGACAGTTCGACTGGCGCGGCCAGCGCGTCGACGGCTCGATCAGCGTCAGCGACTTCGTGGCGGCCCTATCGGGCGACCGCTCCGGCCTGAAGGCGCGTCTGACCAGCCCGCCGCTCAAGCTGGCGTTCGACGGCACGGTTGCCAACCGCACCAGCGCAATGATGGAAGGTACGCTGACCATCGACAGCGTCTCGCTGCGCAACGCGCTGCAATGGGCCGGTCAGGCTCCGCCCGGCGCAGGCGGCTTCGGCCGTTTCGCACTGAAGGCGCGTGCCAATGTCGTGGGCGCCTCGGTCGCGCTCACCAACGTCAATGTCGAGCTCGACGGCAACGTCGCCGAGGGCGTGATGACCTACGCCAATAACGGCCGGCAGACGCTGCAAGCCACGCTCGCCGCCGACGCGCTCGACTTCACGCCGTATATTTCGACCGTCCGCCTGCTCGCGAGCGGCGCACGCGACTGGAATCGGCAGCTGTTCGACCTGGAGTTGCTGTCGGCGACCGATCTCGACATGCGCCTGTCGGCAGCCCGCATCACCATCGGCCCCTCCCGGCTCGGTCGCACCGCCTTCGGCGCGAACCTGCGCGGAGGCGCGCTGGCGCTTTCCGTCGGCGAGGCGCAGATGTGCGGCGGCCTCGCAAGGGGATCGATCGGCGTCGCCCGTGCCGATACGGTTGCCGACGTCAAGGTGCAGTTCCAGTTCAACGACATCGACCTGCAATCCTGCGGCAACGAAATGTTCGGAGTCAGCAAGCTCTCCGGCCGCGGCAATCTCAGTATTTCGCTGATGGCGTCCGGATCGAGCGCGTTTGGCCTCGCGCAGTCGCTCGACGGTACGGCAACGTTGAACGGCCACGATGGCGCGATCTCCGGATTCAATGTCGAACAGTTCCTCAAGCGGCTCGAGCACCGGCCGCTGGCGGTGACCGGCGGCGGCAGTTTCCGCAACGGCTCGACGCCGTTCGACAACCTGACCGTGTCGATGAAATTCGCCGACGGCATCGCCACCGCCGACGACGTGCGCATGGATGGGGCGGCCTCGCGCATCACCCTGACCGGCACCGCCTCGGTGCCGACGCGTGAATACGACATGAAAGGCGTCGCCAGCCTGACGACGGACGGTGCCCCCAGTTTCGATCTGCCCTTCGTGGTGCAGGGACCGTGGGACGATCCCCTGATCTTTCCCGATCCGGAAAGCCTGATCCGCCGCTCGCAGGCAACCGCCCCTCTGCTCGATGCCGTGAAGGATCGCAAGACCCGCGACGCCGTCCGCTCGGTGCTCGAACGCTTCACCGGCGGCAGCCTCAGCCTGAAGCCATCCGCGCCGCCGGATCCCGCGCCACCTGCCACGGCCGGTCCCGACAAGCCGAACTGAGAGACGGAGGACGCAGGCTCAGCCGGGCCGTGCGGAGGAATCCAGCACGGAGCGTACGGCGGCCGCGAGTTCGATCGGACGGAATGGCTTGCGCAGCAGCGTCGTGTCGCCGACGGCGGCTTCCAGCGCGGAGGAATCCGAATAGCCGCTGACGAACAGGATCGGCAGGCTTGGATATTTGCGCCGCGCGGCAACCGCGACCTCCGCACCGTTGGTGCCGGGCATCGCAAAATCGACAATGAGCAAATGGGGCGCATGGTCATTCAGCGCCGCGATCGCCGTCGCGTAGTCGGCCGCCTCGCCGATCTCGTAGCCGAGGTCCGCCAGGAAGGTCGCCATCACGCTGCGCACATCCGGGTCGTCGTCGACGATGAGCAAACGCTCCGAATGGCCAACCTTGAGCTCACCGGCGGCGTTCAGCTTGCGCACGGCATCCGCCCTGGCGGCCGGCAGATAGATCCGGATCGTGGTGCCTTTTCCGACCGCGGAATCGATCAGGATCTCGCCGCCGAGTTGGCGCACGATACCGTGCACCTGCGACAGGCCGAGGCCCGTGCCCTTACCGGGCGGCTTGGTCGTGAAGAAGGGATCGAAGGCGCGGGCGACAATCTCCGGGCTCATGCCCGAGCCGCTATCGGCGACCGATATCAGCACGCGCTTGGACTCGGCGTCGTGCCGCGTACCGATTGTCAGTTCGCCCGTGTCATCCATGGCATCACGGGCGTTGATGGAGAGGTTGAGGATCGCAAGCTCAAGCTGGTTGATATCCGCCATGGCGGCGGGAAGCTCGTCTTCCAGATCGAGCCGGATTGTCACGGTCGGGCCGAGCGATTGCTTCAGCAGCTCGCCCATTCCGTTGATGAGACGATTGACATCGACCGGCTCGGTCGCAAGCTTCTGAGTGCGCGAGAAGGCCAGCAACTGCGCGGTCAGCTTCGAGCCGCGCTCGGCCGCCTTGTAGGCACTTTCCGCAAGCCGCGCGATCCTCGGATCGTCGGTGCGCGCCCTGATCAGATCGAGATTTCCGACCACCGCCGTCAGCAGATTGTTGAAATCGTGGGCGAGCCCACCGGTCAGTTGGCCGACCGCCTCCATCTTCTGCGCCTGCACAAGGGCCGCCTCGGCCTTCTGGCGCTGCGAAATCTCCTGACTGAGCTGCGCATTGGTTTCAACGAGATCGGAGACACGATCATGCACCCGCTGCTCCAGCGACGCATTCAGCGCGCGGAGCGCATCCTCGCTCCGCCGGATTCTCAGCAGCGCGCGAATGCCGGCAGCAAGCTCCAGAGGCTCGGCCGGCTGCACCAGGAACATGTCGGCGCCGGAATCGAAACCGCGCGTGCGCGAGGACGAAGTGATGAAGGTCGACGAGGTCATTAGCACCATCGTCTGCGGCCATTTCTCCTTGACGAAGGTGCAGACGTCGAAGCCGGTGATATCGGGCAACTGAACGTCGAGCAGGAGGATTGGCGGCCTGGTCTTCTCCATGATATGGAGCGCTTCCGCCCCTGTGTTGGCTTCAATGACAGTGAAACCGCTCTCCTTCAGATCGCGGGTCTTGATGTAGCGCGGCACATCCTGGTCGTCGACGTTCAGGACAAGCGGCAAGTCCTGCTCCGTCATGCCGCCCCTCCCGTCGCGTCACGCAGAAACAGCGCGACGTTCTCCCGCGAAATGGTGTTCTTCGAAATGACGCGGGTGCCGGCCGGCAGCCGCGCCTTCAGCTCGGCATTGACATTCAATGAGGTCGAGACAATGACCGGCGTGACGCTGGTGCGATGATCGGCGTTCAATTCCTGGAGCACGGTAAATCCGTCCACGGTCGGCATCTGCAGATCGAGAATGATGACGTCCGGCCGCTCGGCGCGAGCCTTTGCCAGGCCAGCATCGCCGTCGTTCGCTTCGGTGAATTCGTAACCACTGTCGGCGGCGATGATCTGGCGCATGACGTAGCGGAATGTCTCGTCGTCATCGATCAGGAGCACCTTCTTGGTGCGGTCGTCGGCCGGCCGTGCCTGCCTGCTTGGATCGCCGCGCTGCGCCGGAATCGAAAGCGTAAA
>Ga0070709_10001309_pt1 | contig 13566 bp, 10 predicted proteins | sample LARL51metaG_FD_65449 | JGI IMG/M metagenome (GOLD analysis project Ga0070709, IMG submission 65449) | Corn, switchgrass and miscanthus rhizosphere microbial communities from Kellogg Biological Station, Michigan, USA - LAR L5-1 metaG | ecosystem: Host-associated > Plants > Roots > Rhizosphere ...
GGAACGTGGAGACACAGACTATAAAAATAGCCAACCCGAAACTAGCGTGTACGTACCAGGCATCCGGCTTGCTATGCATCTGCCCGTAAACAGCGGTAAAGGTCCACAAGGCACAGCTCATAAGACCCCACCACTGCCAAAGCACAGACTTGAAGAATGTGCCGATCTCCCTGAGAACTCTCCACATATAACCTCCGTAGGCCCCAGCGTGTACCTATTAGCCTCAGAAGGAATAGTGTTTTTCGCGATTCGTCCTGCACAAAATACCCCGCTAGGGTTGAGGGTAGACGGGTTTCAGCCTTCGGCAAAGTGCGCTCGATTGGCACCCATTGTTCTCGCTCGTCCTTGCGCTGATCATACCGACAGCAGTTGAGGATGAACTCCTATATGAATTCCTTCGGTTGCGGGACACATGGCCAAACCAAGACGTTGAGATCAAGGGGAGCGCTCTCCAGGAGTCGCAAGCTGCGCAGTTTATTAGTCTGGTGCTGAGGTACGAGACATTCGTCGAGTTCATCGCGCTCGATACGAACATGCATCCCGACCCAGTAGTCGAGGGGCTCAAGAACCGACAAGCAGATGCAATCACCGCGAATATTACCCGCGAACACCATCCTGGCCCAATTCCGCACCTGCATCAGCTCGGCGAGACTATCCGCGGGATGTCAAATCAGTTGTTCCTTCAAGCCTTCGCGACGTGGGAGTTAGTCATCAGGACCGTCCGCGAAGGGACGCTCTATTTCGTGCAACGCTTGCCCGAAGAGTTGGGTGATATCGCTTGGGTTGTTGATCGCAAGGACCGAACCCTGACGGAGATGGAAGACACTTGGACCACTCTCGTTCTCCCGCTGAGTGAAAACGCTTTCGGCAAAGAACCGCTGCAGTTCTTAGCTGGGCAGGATTATTCACACCTTGACGCGAAATACCTTGTGACGGAAGAAACCGCAGAAGCCGAAATGCAGAACCATATGCGCTGGATGCGTTCAATGTACGGGAGGCCAAAGGAAGGAGGCCGCGTGATCGACGCGAAGCGCATTCTCGGATCAGCTAGCGTTCGAGAATTCGCGTGACTGTCTCGGCCTGCAACTAGCTGACATGCTGGCCACCATTCTCCGGCGTGCACTCAATGACCGACTCCAGTATTCGGGATGGAAGGACTTCGGAGGCTTGCTCGTCCGCCACAAGAATCCCGGACACGGATTTATTGCAGTAGGCAGCGGACCTGAGACGGTTTTGCGCGGTCATGCGAAAAAGGTATGCCAAGTACTGAACGCGAGAGCAAAAAGCATGCTCGTAAACTAAGGAAAAACGTTTCGCAGGTAATCTGCGGATTCCGCTTTTTGAGGGCCTACGCGCTGTTTCACCCAAGTTCACCTTTTTCCGCGTAACATTCTGTGAAATAAGGCTGGCGAGGAGAGTTCGTCCTTTTTCCATTGCCGATTTTTTCTTAAATTTTTTTCGGACGGTCAAGAAATCCGTCGACCCCTGCAGGAATTGGGCTACACCCGGACAACCTTTCTGAAAATGCATAGGACTGACATGCATGTCAGGTGCAACAGGGCTTGTGTCCTGATTTGTGTCACAACCCGGGTATCCCTGCCGCTCTCGCTTGCTGTCGGTCAGGATTGCTTTCGCACAAGTGAAGGGCGGTGAACAATCGTGAAGACAGCGTAAAGACTGCTCTTCCATGTCGCTCGGTCTCGTTAGCTGTCGGACGGCTACAATTCGTTGAGGGAATTGACACGGAAGAGGTCGATGGTTCGAATCCATTCGGGCCTACCATCTTTCACCGTTTGTTTGAGCACGTTTTCTCGGATTGTTTGTCCTGTAAAACTGAAGTGCGCTGGCCGTACTACAAATTTCTTACAAACCGGTTCAAGCAGAAGTTATGGCGAGGTCTTACTCTGTAAGTCCGCCGCTCATTCATCGCCGGGTTCCAAGTGAACGTTCTTCAGTTCTTTGATCTCCCTGATTGCAATCGCGTGGGTACCTCTTCGCTCGAATACGGCGCCGGTCGCCTGCACATATTTGCCAACGAAGGGCATCATCTTTTCACGCTGGTCGGAATCGGGCATGTCCGCGGAGATTGGGAAATAGATAAACCCGTCCTTGGTGAGGATGATGATCGGTGAGCCGTGCTTAACGCAATCCAAGGTGCACTTCAAACTGAAGTTGGTGGCCGTCCCTGCCGGATTTTGGACTGGACAAGCGAGGTCGCGAACGGCGCCCTCGATGGTCATCGTCTTCGCGTTCGGATCCATCTTAGTACCCTGACGCGCGACCGCCGGCCATATGAGCAGCACAGATAGAGCTATCGCAAAGAGTGCCTGGAACAAAAAGAATCGCTTCATAAGCATCCCTTCCCGCAAATGTCCAAACGGCAAGAGTTTACACTACATCCTTTGCGCCGGAAGCAACCCGACCGTCACCGGAACACTCCGTATACGAAACGCGAACCTGCACCTCCTACCCGCAATCTCTGCCGGTGAAACGGGTCTGACTTGTGCGGAGACGATGTTCGATACCGTCTAGAGTCCTTGTCTTTGGGAACCCCAGTAGATTGATGCGGAAGAGGTTGATCGTTCGAATCCATTCGGGCCTACCATCATCCCTCCCAATTTTCCCCGCTCTTTCTCAGAATGTTCTCAGATACATTTCAGGCCTTTCAAAGTACAAAAGGATCACCAGGCCGCTAGTCTTGCCTCATCTCACGGACAAACCTGGGCCAAAGCCCGGTCCCAAGAAAACAAAATGAGGATATAAGTATGGCAAAGCGTCTAGCGGTATTTGTGTATGGACTGGTCAGCTACCTATTGTTCTTCCTGACCTTCGTGTGTGCCGTTGGGTTTATCGGGAATTTGTATCTGCCCAGGTCGATGGACTCGGTAGCTCGGATGTCGTTTTGGCCGGCTCTTCTGATTGATGCCGGGTTGCTCCTGTTGTTCGCGGTACAACATAGCCTCATGGCTCGGCCCGCATTCAAAGAAGTGCTCACGCGATTCATTCCTGAAGCTGCTGAACGTAGCACGTACGTGCTTTGCTCCAGCCTGCTGCTGATCGCTGTGTTCGCCTTGTGGCAACCAATTGGTGGCGTAGTGTGGATGTTTACCAACCCTGTGATTCGCAACGCCATCAACGTGGTATTCGGCCTGGGTTTCGCGCTGGTGTTCGTGGCTACGTTGTTGATCAACCACTTTGACCTGTTCGGTCTTCGCCAAGTGGCGTTATTTCTCGTCCGCAAGCCGTACACGTACCTCGAGTTTCGTACACCACTGTTCTATCGGTATGTACGTCATCCTTTGTACGTCGGGTGGCTGATCGCCTTCTGGGCTACTCCCACGATGACGGGTGCACATCTTCTTTTCGCAGTGCTCACGTCCGCCTACATTTTGACCGCGATCCGTTGGGAGGAACGCGACTTGGTCACGGTTCACGGCTCGAAATACCGCGAGTATCAGAAGCGCGTGCCGAAGCTAATTCCGTCCGTCTCTTCGCACGGCGAGCCTAAGGGCATCGCCGGGACGCAGCGTTCAGCTGCATAGTCTCAGCAAAAAAGGGCGGTGTGCGCCGCCCTTTCTTTTCCAGCTGGGAGAGCCATCAAGCGGAGACTTCGTTCATTGGTTGCGCAGCTGCCTCTCGCCAGCCCATAAATGCAGAGAACTCCTGCAGCAGCATCTCCCATGCCGGTTCGTCGGCAAGAAGCAGGTGGTTGGCACTGGGTAAAGAAACATATCGGGCATTGGGAATTCTGGCCGCCAGGTCGCGACCGCGCTCGGGCACGATCACTTGGTCGCGATCACAATGCAGGATCAGGGTCGGGACTCGCAGTTGTGGCAAGAGAGGGCGCACGTCGATGCCTGAGTCCACATCGAGAAGCCGCGCAGCATTTTCACCCGAGGTTGACACCCGCTGCAGATCGTCGAACCAGTTTTCATGGACAGGCGTCGAGTTTGGAATGAAGCGGTTGGTGAACAGTCTGCAGAATGCGGGATGGTGATGTCCCCAGCCGAGCCGAGTCAGGCTGATCAGCGCCTGCCTGGCTTCGATTTCTTCGGCGCTGCCGTAATGGTAGAGTCCGACTGGAAAAGCGCCATAGAGGATCAGTTTGCTCACACGCTCCGGATGCCTAGCTGCATACGCGACGGCGATTGCGCCGCCTCTTGAAATTCCGAGCAGGGAAAAGCGATCGAGTCCTGCCGCGTCCACCACCGTTTCCAGATCGCGCACCCAGGTTTCAAAACTAACCTCAGGAACATCGCGCTGCGACATGCCGTTACCACGCTCGTCGTACCGGATCACGCGATGGTGTTTGCTGAGCTCTGTCCACCAGTGCTGCCAGATGGGGCTTCCCCACTCGAAATCCAGATGGGTGAGCCAGTTCGAAGCCTTCACCAGAGGAGGTCCCTCTCCAATACTCGCCCAGGCAAGGCGCACGCCATCCTCCGTAACCGAGAACCTTATCTCCTGGCGGGGCAGAGAGGCGGGCTGGTTCCCTACTCCTATAGCTGGTGAGGCCGCTGAAGACGCGACCTTGCTAACCGGCGCGGTGAATCGATAGCCGTGCCGCGGGACGGTTTCGATATACTTCGCCGGATCGAGCAGTTTCCGAAGTTGGGAAATGCAGTAATCCAGATTATTGTCTTCGACAACGGAGTCCGGCCATACGGATTCCATGAAAGCGTCTTTTCGCACCAGTTTGCCGGCGTTCTCTACCAGGAGGCGAAGAGTGTCGAAGAGTTTGCCTCGCAGGCGGATTTCTTCGTTGCCACGAAGCAGCCTTCTCTCGTCCACGTCGAGGACGTAGTTGCCAAAGAAGTACCTGGCCATTTTTCAAAAGACGCCGGCATCGGGGGGCAACAGGGCAGCCGGACGTCCCCCATATGCTGGCTATTCTACCAGCGGATAGATGTGCACTTCACCCTGGATACTTTCAAGGACAAGCTGCTCGGGTTTCTAGCCAAGGATTTTTCGGATCTGTTCGACATGATTGGCGTCGTGTCCGGCCATGTGAAGGGCGAGGTCCCTAACAGTAATGTGCCCCCGTTCGGCGTGGATCCCGAAACTTTCCCACTGCTCTGGGCCCAGGTTCTTCAGGAACTGCAGGTTTGCCGCTCGAAGCAATCGGAACAAGGTGAGCGATTCTTCCGGTACACGGGAACGATACCCTCCAGCCCGGGCCCACATATCCTGATCAAAGCCTGCCAGTTCGATCCCATTGTGCTCGACCATTTGCCGATAACGCCATGCCGTGGCGATCTCATCCTCGGCCAGGTGTGCCAGGATCTCGCCGACTGACCACTTATCCGGGCTCGGACGGGTCATCAATTTGTCCTCTGACGCCTTCGTTACGAGATCTTCGAGAATGGCTGGCGTTCGCGCCTGTAATTCCAAGGGATCTTCAGCTTTCGCGTAGCTTTGGATCCGAGCCAGGTATTCGGGTGTGTCGGGCACCAGCGTCCTCCAACCGCGCAACTATATCGGAATAAAGGGCCAGATCAGAAGCGCCCGATTCTGAATCGCTATCCAGACGTTCGCTGCAGGCGATACGGATTGGATGTGCCGGATCGCGACACGAATTTCGACTAAGCCATTTTTTTGGCTTTTCTTTGGCGTTGCTTCGTTATTTCTCAGCGGCCGCGGCGATACCTTGCACATGTCTCAAGGGAGCGACACCGGCGATGCGGAGTCTCATGGCAGAAAGCTCTGGGGGAGACCGGACGCCGTCGGAATTCAGCACCTAGTCTCAAAAGGAGAATTTGTATGAACACACAAACCGTTTCTCATACTTCGGGGAAAGCAACTTTTTCGAGCCGGATCCTGGCTGCGGCTGCCCTTTTTGTTGTGGTCGCCGGTTCTTTGCCCGTCTTGGCACAACATTCACACGACATGCAATCTGATGCATCGGCCGCGCAGAGGAGCGCTCTCATCAAGATCGTGAGGCAGGCGACGGAGCGTTTTAAGGATGTGTCGGTGGCGGAGAGAGAAGGTTATGCCCTCCAATTCGGTTGCGTCAGCGGGCCCGATTCCGGTGCCATGGGGCTGCATTATGTGAACGGGGACATCGTCGGATCAGGCGTGCTCGATCCCACCCGTCCCCAGATCGTCATCTACGAACCGACGCCGGATGGCAGGCTGAAGCTGATTGGCGCCGACTTCCTGGTATTTGCCGACGCGTGGGACGCAAAGAAAATAGGGCCGCCTCAGTTGATGGGGCAGCTGTTCCACTACTTCGAGGCTCCGAATCGGTTCGGATTGCCCGCCTTCTACACGCTGCATGTCTGGGCGTGGAAGGACAATCCCAACGGAGCATTCGTCAACTGGCATCCCAACGTTTCGTGCAAGTTGTTTAACCCCGGGTTGTAGGCCGGTGAGGTGAGCGCCCCCGAGACCGGTGACCTCGGGGGCTGCAACTTGAAATCTCAACAAGGAGTGAAGATATGCCACTAATCCAAGTGCGGTTGATCGAAAAAGTCTTGAGCAACGCACAGCGAACGGAAGCAATTGCCAAGCTCAAAGAGGCGATCGTCACAGTTCAACGCCAGCTTGAGCGGCCTGTTTCAATGGTTGTTATTGAAGAGAAATCCAGTGACGTACATTCGGAGATGTGGGACTGCCTCTCCCAGATGTCGCCGGAACTGACCACCTAGAGTCGCACCGTCCATGATGAACATCCGCTGACGCGACCAGTTGAAATCGCCTTGTGTGTTCCGTCGTATACGATGTGTCCGCCGAAACACATGTTAGATTGCCGACTCTCGGCGAATTGCTGTCCTGGATTGGGAGATTAGTTTGGTTCGTGCCGTGCTTCTCGGTTTTCAGCGCCGGGTTCAGGGTTTATATTTCACTGTCCTGGCCACGAGGAGCTATGAAGGGGCGGTCGGGTGTACTCGTACGTGCGGCCATCGCCGCGTCTGTAAGCGCTGCCATTCTCGTCGGGGTGGCAGTCGTTTGGCGAAGTTCGCAGGCCATTCGGGGCGCCACCGAACAAGTTCGCGCCGAGCGCGAATTTCCGTTCGTAGCGCAGGCCTACACTCCTCCTACGAACCTGGGATTCGAGGTTGTTAGCTCTCCGCAGGTATTCCTGCAGGCAGCCCGTTTTCAAGATCATCTATTCATCGCCTCTCCATCTGGCCTGCTTGAGCACGAACCCGATGGCACACTAGTTCGCCTATATTCCGTTGGTACGGATTTGCCCGGGTCTCCCCTGGTTGCCCTTGCACCCGCCGTTCTGGCGGATTCGAGGGAACCAGAACTCGTCATTGCCACGGCAAACGAAGGAATTCTGGCCTTTAACGGACGTACCTTCCGCCAGATCCTCCCGGCTAGTGACGATGCCCGCGTGGTGACAGCAATCCTGCCCTGTTTGTCAGGACATCTCCTCCTTGGAACCAAAAAGCGCGGCGTCCTCGTTTATGACGGCCAGCGGATCACGGTGCTCCACTCCATGCTCGATTCGGTGTTCGTGACTGCGCTTGCAGGCAATGAATCGGATTTGTGGGTGGGAACTATGAACCGCGGTGTGTTGCACTTCCACGGCGGTGCCCTGGAGAGTTTTGACGAAGGTCAGGGCCTGCCCGATTCGAATGTGCAGTCGTTGGCGATCTCGGGCGACAAAACCTATGCCGGAACTGCTTCGGGCGTAGCTGTCTTCGATGCGGGCCGTTTTTCCCGGGTTCTGGGCCAAGGCATACTGGCGACCGCTTTGCTGGCAACAACAGAACAACTCTATGTCGGGTCGAAAGACCAGGGCGTGATTCAAATACCTTTGGCGGGAAGACGCCCAAATCCAGGCATCGACCCTCAAGACGCTCTGCAGGAAGTCCGACAATTGTTCACCTCGGGCGACATGGTGTTTGCCCTGGCACGGAATGGCTTGTACCGGATGAACGTCCGCGGGTTCGGTTGGGAGCGCGTGCTTACTTCTGCACCCGCTGCGCTGAGCGACCGAAACATCTCCGCCCTGGCTGCTGATGCCAACGGACAGCTCTGGATCGGCTACTTCGATCGTGGTCTTGATCTGCTCGCTTCCGATGAACACCGGTTGCGTCATCTGGAAGACGAGCACGTATTTTGCGTGAATCGAATCCTCCCCGATTCCAGGACCCGCTCGATCAATGTTGCGACTGCCAATGGCCTCGTTCGGTTCAACGATTCCGGGGGTGAGCAGCAAGTGCTCACGCGGGCTGACGGATTAATTGCAGACCACGTGACCGATGTCGCCAGCTATCGGGGCGGGTTGGCCCTGGCAACTCCCGCAGGTCTGACCTTTCTTGATGAAACCGGCGCGCGCAGCATGTACGCATTCCACGGTCTTGTGAACAACCACGTTTACGCGCTCGGTGTCTCGGGCGACGAACTGATGGCCGGAACCATCGGAGGTCTCTCACAGCTCGATCAAGGAGATGTGAAGATCAACTACACAACTTCATCTTCCAATCTGAAGCACAACTGGATCACTTCTGTTGTTCCCGTTGGCTCTGAGTGGATGGTTGGTACGTATGGAGCCGGCGTTCTCGCGATGGATACCTCGGGACGCTTTCGTTCATTTGAAACTGCAAGCGGACCAATGATCGTCAATCCAAATGCCATGCTGGTGACTCCATCTTACGTTTTAGCCGGCAGCCTCGGACAAGGTCTGTATGTCTTCGATCGCAAATGGGGTCGCTGGTCGGTGATTCGCAATGGCCTTCCTTCCCTGAACGTAACCGCGTTTGCCGCCGCAAACGGCTACATCTTTATAGGTACGGATAACGGCCTGGTCCGCATACCAGAGCAAAAGCTGCACTCATGAAAAGACTGTTGCTTTCCGCCTTCATTGTGATCGCCGGTGTGTCGCTAATGTTTGGTGACGCCGGAGTGCTGATCCCGCGCGATCAGCAGCAGCCAAATCCTGCAGTCCTCTCTCTTGAGGAAATGGAGATCACCATCCGCATCGACAACGGCGATGCGCGCGTCTTCGTGCGGCAAGTGTTTGCCAATCACACCGGACGCATCGAAGAAGGAAACTACATCTTCGCCCTGCCGAGTCACGCGACGATTTCTGATTTCGCTACTTGGGATGGGCCGGTAAGACTGCCGGCCGTTATTTTGGAACGCAAGCGCGCTGAAGAACTTTATAACCAGCTGAAACAGCAATCGATTGATCCCGGCTTGCTGCAGATGGGGGAGCGAGGAAGCGAAGAAGCGAAACGCACCTCGGTATTCAGCGCTCGAATCGTGCCGATAGCCGCATTCGGAACCAAACGCCTTGAGATCGAATATCACGAGTCGATCCCGGTTGAAAATCTGAAGTCTTACTTCGCAATTCCGCTACGTCCAGACGCCTATTCCGCACAGGCGGCCGCGCATTTCCGCATTAACTTCGAATTGCATTCCGCGCATCCGATCCGCAACTTGCAGGCTTCCGCAAAGACTTTCCCCTTGCAGTTCGAGCAAAACACGCCTCACCTGGTGCAAGGCCACTTTGAGGGGCAGAACATCAATCTTGGGGAAGATTTTGTCGCAACCTACGAGTTAGATCCCGCGGCATCCGACACACTGCAACTGCTCACCCACCGCAACCCAGTCAGCGGCCAGCCGTCGCCGACGGAAATGGCTCCCACGCGTAGTACGAATGAGCCGGGATTTTTCGAGGCGGAGGTGCTCCTTGGCTTTGGCAAGAGTGACCCGACAGTCAATGCAGCGAACGGTGCGCCGAAGACAGTCATTGCCTTGTTCGACACGTCACTCTCGATGCAATGGGAGAAACTCGAGCGCAGCTATCAAGCCCTCGAGACCCTTCTGCATAGCATGCGGCCGAACGATCATTTCGGTCTGGTGCTCTTCAATAGCGAAACGCAAATCGTGCCGCTGGCCGTGGCGGAGCCGGCCAACGTGCAGCGCGCGATTGACGCCGTCCGAGTGAGCCGGCTTCGAGGAGGAACGGATCTTAAGGCCGCGCTGAAAGCCGGGCTGGAGCAATCGGCAGCACCCGGATCAAGCAATACCTACCTCGTCATTCTGAGCGACGGCGGCGTGACGCGAGGTCCGATTCAGAACGGAAAGCTGGCCTCCTGGTACGAGTCTGCATGGAAGCAACTCCCTGATACACAGCGCCCGCGCACATACATTCTGGCAATTGGGGATGACGCCAATCTGCCGCTCTTCCGCATGCTGGCAAGAGAAGATGGTCTCCTCGAACACGTTCTCTCGACCGAGCCCATGGATTTCAAATTGAACTCGTTCTTGTCGAAGATCGGTCGCAGCCCGGTCGGACAGCTTGATGTGGCGGTAAGCCCCGCGGATGCCGTGCAGACCGTTTATCGGCTGCAGGCCGCAACCTTCTCGGGCGCACTCGCTGCATGGGTCGGACAGTATCAGAAGCCGCAGGAGAATGTTTCGTTTTCTGTCCACGGTGTCAGAGATGGAGTGCCCCTTCAAATTTCTGGTAAGACAAACTTCCCCAGGGAATCACTCGACCATCCTCAACTGCCCCGGTTATGGGCACGCGCCCGCGTCGATGCGCTGCTCGAGAAGATCGAACGCGAGGGCGAAGATCAGGCGACCATCGACGAGATTATTCGACTGGCACGCAAGTACAAGTTCGTGACGCCCTACACCTCGTTCCTCGCAGTGCCGCGAGCGCTGCTTCGTCCACGAGTCATTCGGCCCGGCGATCCCATTCTTCGCGTCAAGACCGACGAGTCGATGGTGTCGGTCGTTGCTTTGTTTCCGTTCGGGCTGGTGCAGTCGCTCCGGCATCTTTCTTCGGAAGACGTATGGCAAACGCGGTTCCTGGCTCCGACCGACATGCAGGACGGCACCTACACTGTGCGCCTGATTCTTCGCGACCAGGTTGGTCATACATATCGCGAATCGAAGACATTCGTGATCGCCAGCAAGACGCCCGTGGTCCAAGTCAAGCTCGCGAACAAGAGGTTTCATCGCGGTCAGGCGGTCGACCTCAAGGCCAGCGCATCAGCGAATACGCGCACGCTGGTCGCGCAAATGGATGGAGCGGTTCCGGTCTCTCTCCGGTGGGACTCGAAAGCAGGCATGAGCACCGGTACGTTGCTCATTCCCGAACAGGCGATTCCGGGCAACTACAAGCTGACAGTTACGGCGGAAGATATAGCGCACAATATTGGAACACAGGAGGTGCAGATTGAAGTACTTCCTTGACTCATCGGTGAAGCGCACCCGACTCCTACTACTCGGAGCGGCCGTACTCGCGGTAAGCGCGACGGTTGCTGCGGTAGGCGAGTTGCCCTCCTGGATTCGCAATGTGGAAGCGAATTCAGCAATCGAGGCAGCATTTTTCCGGATGATGTCGCTGCCGGGCGGAGCGGTGGCATTCCGGCGGCCTCCGAAAGAGACGCGTTCGGCGCTCGGCGAACTGATTAAGGCCCAGCCCCGCAATGCGGAGCTTTATTCGTTGCGCGCTCTGGAAGACGAGCAGCAACTTGATTTCACTGCAGCAGAGTCCGACTGGGAGGCTTACGTAGAAAATTCCGCCGACAAGGGCGCGGCCCAGCTTGCTCTCGCTGACTTCTACCATCATCGCGTTCGCCCAGGGGACGAAATCAAAATTCTTTCATTGGTTGCGACCGCGCCGGCGATTGTGGCAGAGAAGCTTACTCCGATCTCACAACAGCGCAGCTGGCAGGCGTTCGAGCGAATTTTTGGCGTCATTCAGGATCAGGGCCTGCCGAAAGAAACCTCGATCGCCCAATATCACGCGTGGCTTTCCCGCTATCCGCAGGAGTCGTCGCTCTACGCGCGCTTCCTGGAATTCCTGGTCGCTCAAAAAGAGTACGCCGCGGCGGCGCAGCTGATCGGCGATTACCGCAAGCAGTTTCCGAGTGACCAGATATTCCCGGTCCGGGCGAACGCGATGGTGCAATATCGCAAGGGCTCGGTGAAGGAGGGTCTTTCTGTCTACGAGCAGAGCTTTCAGCCCGTTTGGGACCCGCAGCTGGTAAAAAGCTATTTCGATCTTTTGCGTGATACCAAGAACCTGCGTAAGTTTCACGACGATGCGCATGCAGCCCTGGTCGCAAATCCGCAAGATCTGAATGCGACGGCGCGTCTCTTCTATTACTACCAGCAGCAAGGAAAGACCGAAGTCGCGCAACAGGCCATCGCCGACTATCGCGCGCACAAAGAAGCCGCGAAGTCGGCGTGGACCTCGCAGGAGCTTTATATCTGTGCGCGACTTCTCGAAGACATTCACGTATATCCAGAATCGGCGCGCTATTACTTTGCTCTGTACAACAGCAAGGATCTACCCAGCGCGCAGGAGACCGCGATTGCCGGTCTCGCGGGCATTCTGCTAACAGCTCCCGAAACGCCCATACGATTCGGTTCCGGCGAACTGTCGATGTACAAGGACATCGCGACGTTGGACCAAGGTCCCGGTTATCTGAATGGAATTCTGTCGCTCATTCTCAATACAACTGAGCCCGCCAGCCAGTATTCCGAGGAAGAGCAGCGCGCGGTGCCTTACTTCCATCGATCTCGCGGGGCCGAGCTACTTGCCCTGCTGGATACGAAATATCCAACCGCGGTGCGAAGGCCGGAGCTGCATGCACAACTACTGAACTTCTACGCGGTTTCAGGTGAGAGCGATGCCGTGATTGCCGGAGGCCGCGAGTTTATGGCGAACTTCCCGAAGGCTACCCAGAGAACGGAAGTCGCGCTCTTGATGGCCGATGCGTACGCGCGCGAGAACAATACCAAAGACGAATTCGCTATCTACGATTCTGTTCTTCAGGAACTGGCCGCCAATGCGCAGAATGTGCCGCTCGGCAATGCGAATGTCTCCTACGAACGCGAGTACGAACGAACCGCCAATGTTTATGAGAGCGGCAACTCGGCTGAGGAAGGGGACGAGGCCGGACAGAGCGTAACGCGCGAGGCCTCCCGGGGCCAGGTGCCTCCGCAGGGCGCGATCGGCCAGTCATTCCAGTTGGGGACTGCGAACGCACCTGAACAACGTACGGGCCCTCGTTCGCCGGAATATTCGCAAATCCTGGAGCGTTATCTCGCTCGCCTCGTTGCCATGAAGCAGATCCCAGCCGCGCTCGGAGTGCTGCGTCATGAGATCGATCGCAATCCGGATGACCCTGGCTTGTACGAGCGGTTAGCGCAGTTTCTGGATCAGAATCGGCTCGGCGCACAACAGGAAGAAATCTACCGGATGGCGATCGCGCGCTTCCCGGACAAATCCTGGTACGACAAACTTGCTCGCTTTTATCTGCGCTACAAGCGAGATGGTGAGTTCGAGCAACTGACCCGGGACGCCGTAGCCAAGTTCAAAGGCACGGAACTGGAGAGGTACTTCACTGACGTCGTAGGTGGCGGGCCAGTGATGTATCTTCGCTTGAATCTTTACGCGCACGAGCGCTTTCCGCACAACCTCGTATTTGTCGAAAACCTTCTCAATGCCTATCAAACCCCGATTACCCGAGATTCGGCGGCGTGGGAAGCCCTGATCCGGCAACACTGGTTTGAGGACGCCCGCCTTCGAAACGAATTCTTCGAATTCCTGTCTCGCACGGGAAGGTTGCAGTCCGAGTTGAGTCAGAT
>Ga0070709_10001312_pt1 | contig 13557 bp, 7 predicted proteins | sample LARL51metaG_FD_65449 | JGI IMG/M metagenome (GOLD analysis project Ga0070709, IMG submission 65449) | Corn, switchgrass and miscanthus rhizosphere microbial communities from Kellogg Biological Station, Michigan, USA - LAR L5-1 metaG | ecosystem: Host-associated > Plants > Roots > Rhizosphere ...
ACGACATTCCCTTCACCAACTATGCGAGCCTGTGCCGGGCGGTCGAGATCCGCGAACTGATCGGGCGCGAGATCGAGGCGGTCAATGCCAACTTCGCGCGTGTCGAGACCATCAAGAAGTTCTTCCTGATCGAACGGCAGCTCACGCCGGAGGACGAGGAGCTGACGCCGACCATGAAGCTGAAGCGCAGCTTTGTGAACCAGCGCTACGCGGCGGAGATCGATGCCATGTATCGCGTGCGCGAGGTGGCGTGACGCGCCAGCGTCAGACAAGGCGAGGGAAACAGAAGGCCCATCCTTCGCGCTCACCAACGGGCCGGGAATCAAGTGAGGGAGAGGAGACCCGACATGAAATCGTTCAAGCTGTTCGGCTGTGTCGTCACGGCTCTTGCACTCGGTCATGGGCCCGTCCTGGCGCAAACGACAAAAGTCACCAACGAGGGCATCTCGGCCACTGAGATCGTGATCGGAACACACCAGGATCTCTCCGGCCCGATCAAGGTCTGGGGCGTGCCGGTCTCCAACGGCATGAAGCTGGCGGTGGAGGAGATCAACGCGGCCGGCGGCATCAATGGCCGCAAGCTGAAATTGATCGTGGAGGACAACGGCTACGATCCGAAGAAGGCGGTGCTGGCCTCGCAGAAGATGGTCGAGCGCGACAAGGTGTTTGCGATGATCGGTCCGATGGGCTCGCCGACCGTGCTCGCCGCGCAGGACGTCCTGTTCGATGCCGGCGTGCTGCAGCTGTTCCCGCTGACGGCCGCGGAGTTCACCTTCAAGTTCGATCCGGCCAAGCCGCAGGAGCGGCTGAAGTTCAACAACCTCCTGCCCTATGTCGCGAGCACGCGCGCCGCGATCAAGTACATGATGGACTGGAAGGGTTTCAAGAAGCCCTGCATCATGCACCAGGACGACGAGTACGGCAAAAACGTGCTGGATGGTTTTTCGCAGGAACTGGCTGCGCTGAAGATCGAGCCGGCGTCGGTCACGAGCTACAAGCGCGGCGCCTCCGATTTTTCGGCGCAGGTGGCGAAGATGAAGTCCGACGGCTGCGATCTCGTGGTGCTGGGCACCGTGATCCGCGAGACCATCGGTGCGATGAGCGAAGCCAGGAAGCTCGGCTGGGACGTGACCTTTCTCGGCGCGACCCCGACCAACGTGCTGGAGGTTCCGACGCTGGGCAAGGATGCGGTCGAGGGGCTCTATGCGGCCTCGGGGTTCGAGATCCCGTATGAGGACACGGCCAAGGGCAAGGTGAAGGACTGGCTCGTCAGCTACAAGAAGATGTTCGGCACCGACGCCAACACGCAGGCCATCATAGGCTACAACGCGGTTGAGACCTTTGCCTTCTACGTTGGCAAGGCGGGCAAGGATCTGACCGGGCAGAAGGTGCTGGATGCGCTGGAGTCGGGTGAAAAATTCAACGACATCTTCAACTCGCCGCCGGCCCGATTCACCAAGACCGATCATCTCGCCAATACCATCACGCAGGTCCAGCAGGTGCAGAACGGCCGCTGGGTGCTGATCAAGGACAATCTGATGTTCTGAGGCAATGTTGAGATCGTGTGCCGGGTGTCTCAACGCGAGAGGTGCGCTCCCTCCCCGCAAGGGGGAGGGGTGAAGAGAGAGCCTGCGGCATCTGCCATTTCAACGTTTCAAACAGCCCATTCCGTGGTCATCGCCCGGCGTGCTTCATTGAGACGCCGCGGCGTACTGCATGCCCCGCATTCGCGGGGCATGACGATTGAGAGATGAGCGCTCGCGTTCCCGCGGCGCGATCGCGCCCGAGTTTTGCGAAGAGCTCGCCCTCCGGGATTGAAGAGGGCGCAGGGAAGGCCGGGTGCAGGCCGCACCCATGGCCCGCCTGCAAAAAAAAAGCAGGCGGCAGTTACCACAGGCTTGGCCGAACATCCGGCCTTCCCTGCGTGATGGTCTTAACGCTTATGTCGTGCTCTCCCTGGGAACCGGGCTTTCTTGCTCCCATCGCCCGCGAGATCGTGATCTCGCGTGCTTGGCGCCAGCGTCGGGGCGCCAGGACCACACGAATTTGCGTCCGCAATGCCGTCACTCGTCCGCACAGAGACTGCGCGCTGACAGCATTGCGGCCATCGCATCCCGCGCTCCACGTTCGTGACGACCGCGAAGCGCCCCTCAGATGAACGCGGGACGACAGCAGTGAACCACATTATTCTGAAAAACGGAAGCAAGATATTTTTTCAGAGGGGGCTGGACAGCCGAAGGAATCAACGTTGGACGGTTTCCCGCAATTTGATTTTTCGCGCACACGACCCTGCGACGCCTGCGGCCTGCGGAGGGATCGTCCAATCTCGAAAAATGCACCGTTTCGGCCGGCAGGCACCCGGGCAAATCAGTCTGCATTCAATACCGCGAGCGACGCTGATCGCGATCGGCGTTGGATTGAAGCTCAAGCCGCTGGCATCGTCGTATCGGCCCGCGCACGCGTGCCGGGATGAATAATCGTCTCGGCGGTCTTCCAAACGTTTGCTGGTCTCGACGAGAGCTCACTGCCGCTCTTGGAACATGACGCCTCGGCGCTTTTGGCCGCAGGTTACGCCGCAATCGCTCACCATGATACCAAACTCGGGCGGGCGTCCGAGCAGATCACCACATGCGCTTTTTAATGTTGCTCGCCACACTATCGCCCAGTGTCAGCCTCACACTCATCTTGAATTTGCCCACAGGCGCAAATTGGCGCCCGGCGCTGTTCCGGCTGGCCCTTAACTAAAGGGCGACACAGGCGGAAACCAACGCGATCCGGAGGGCCCGATGCCCAACACAACTCGCCGAGACATCATCCTGTCGGCCGCTGTCGCGTCGGCGGCGTTCGGCCTTGGTGGATGGTTAAGCGTGCCTGCTGACGCTGCGCGGCATCAGCACCACGCACGACACAAACACCCAGCGCGACACACGCAATCAGCGCAACAGCCGCACCAGAAGACGCCGGATCCTCCCCTGGGTCATGTGCGATACAAGGTCGGCGAGGCCGAGATCATCGCCCTGTATGATGGCATCTGGGAAAAGGCCCACGATCCGGCCTATTTCAGCAATGCCAGCGTCGAGGAGACGAAGCAGGCCCTCGCAGCCGGTGGATTCACGACCGGCTTCGTGACAATTCCGATCACGGTGTTCCTCGTCAAGTTGAAGGGCAAGATCATTCTGTGCGACGCGGGCGGCGGCGACCAGGTTCAGGCGTTCAATCCTCAATCGGTCTTTGTCTCCGGCAAGATGCTTCGGCATCTGAAGGACGTCGGAATTGATCCGATGCAGATCGAAACGGTTCTCGTATCGCATTTCCATCCCGATCACATATTCGGGCTGTTGGGGAAGAACACTGATGCGCCGGTATTTCCCTCGGCCGAGATCATCGTTCCGGCGGCCGAATACAAATTCTGGACCGATCCGTCGGTCATCGGTCGGTTACCGGAGGCGCGCCGGTCACTCGCGCAGCGCATTCAGACCGTCGTTTCAATGTGGAAGAATGTCCTCCCGGTCGACGGGGAAGACCAGGTCGTGCCGGGCATCCGCTTTGTGAGCGCGCCAGGTCACACGCCGGGACATACTGCGTTCCACCTCAGCTCCGGGACCGAACAACTGATGTTTTCCAATGACACCGTCTATGTGCCGGCGCTGTGCGCGGCGCATCCGGGCTGGCACGGTGTTTTCGACCAGGATGCGGCCCTTGCCGAGGCCAGCCGCCGCAAGCTGATCGAGCGGGTGATTGCAGACAGGATGCTGATCTGCGGCACTCATTTCCCGTGGCCCGGACTCGGCACGATCGCCAAGGATGGCGCCGGCTATGCCGTGACCCTGCGCGCGGCGTGACGGCGGTCAAGCTTCAGGTCGCAGAAGCCAAGCGCCCTTCGGGTCCTCGTTTCCGAGGGCAATCGTGTGCGGGCGGAATTGCGGTTCGCCGCGCTGTTGTCGCCTCGAACGTACCGCCCATCGTTGCGATCACAGCCGTTCTGCGGTCCAAGAGAGGACGATCATCATGCCCTATGATCCGCTTGGCGCTCATCAAAATGATATCATCAACTGGAAATACCTCAGCTGCGCCGTTGCGGCAGCGCTATTCGGCGTCGCCGTGATCGGGACAAGGCTCGTCTCCATTCCTGCGCCCGGCGTTGAGGAAAGCAAACATCGCGATATCGGACGTACACGGATCGAGGCCGTTGCTGTCCAGCCGACGGCGGAAGCGACGGCAACGGCGACCGAGCTACAAAGCCACCAGGAGCCCGTAGCCGTTACCGTTGCGGTCGCCGAGCCACAGGGCCACCAGCAGGCGGACACGAAGGCGTCTCAAGGCGAGATCGACCCGACAATGGTTGCGTTCGATCAGGCGATCGAACGCAATCCGCGCGACGCGGCAGCGTACAGAAACCGCGCCAAGGCCTGGGAAGCCAGGGGTGAGGCGCAGCGCGCGCTGGCGGACTACGATGCGGCGATCCGCCTCGCTCCGAACGACCCCGCCGGATTTCGCGGCCGGGGCGAGATGTGGCGACGCCTCGGCATGCTCGATCGCGCCCTCCTCGATCTCGATCGCGCGATCCGGTTCACGTTCGCCGACGCCGACATCTATTGCCATCGGGGTCTGGTCTGGGACCAGGTGGGCGACCACGACCGGGCGATTGCCGATTTCAACCAGGCCCTCAAGCTCGATCCGCGCCGCGCCTGCGCCTATATGGGTCGTGGCCTGGCCTTGCTGGGCAAGGGCGAACCGGCTCGCGCCCGTGCCGATCTCGATGCGGCGATCCGGATTGATCCGGACCTCCGTGATGTGGTCGGCCGCACAAGGATGTCGCTGGGGGAGGACACGGACGGGAAACGGTGAGCGCCGGGGCCGGGTCAGGCACTGCATTTGGCGTCACCCACCGATGAGCCGCTCAGGCTGTCCCGGCGATCTCGCGCTCCAGCCAAAACCCTTGCGCCTGATACCAGACCTTCGCGGCGTCATCAGGGGCGGGATCGCCGACATGCAGCGCACGAATCGGGATTTTTGCGGGCGGCAGCTTTTCGAGCGCCGCATGCAGGCGCTGTCCCGCGTCCTTGTCGCGTCCACCCGCGCAGGGATAGATGCCGACCCCACCGATCGAACACGCCGCGAAGGCGTCGCCATGCCGGATCACGCGTAGCAGAAAGCCCCACCGGGATTCGCGCGTCAGTGGCATCAGCAGCCGGCCGCCCTCCGCAAGACGATCGAGCCATTGCCGCGACGGGTGGGTGGATCCGGCGAATACGATGACGACGTCGAACTCGCCGGCTTCGACGGCCCGGCCGTCGCCCGAGACGACATCGACGTGCGGCCAGTCCGCGAGGTTGGCGCGGGCCTGCGACGCGAGTTCCGGATCGATCTCGACGGCCGTGACGCGGCCGGCGGCCCCGACGATTTCGGCCAGCACCGCCGAATAATATCCGGTCCCCGCACCGACCTGGAGCACGCGTTCGCCGCGCGCGAGATCGAGGTGCTCCAGGTTGCGCGCCCAGAAGCTCGGCTGCCCGTTGTTGAGGTTGCGGCTCGCGTCGATTGTCACCAGGACGTCATGGTAGAGCCAACGCGGATCGTCGTCGGGAGTGAGGAACGGCTCGGAAGGGTGCGCAATGATGCGCCACGGCCCGGGGCCGACGAAATGCTCGCGCGGAACGGCGGCGAAGGCGTCGATCAGGCGCAGATCGCGCAGCACTGGAGCCCTGCATCTGAGGTCTTCGGCATACCACCGGCGCGCGGCCGCCAAGCTGTCGTCCATGGGTCTCTCCCTGTTGCCATGCCAGCGATGCGGCTGCGGCCTGTCTGCGCGGACATGTCGAAAATTTTTCTCTGGCGTTGTCCGCGACGCGCCGGATCGATCGCATAATGTGGGTCATGGAACGATCGACGGTCATTTCGAAGCCCGCTGTCGCGGTTGCCCGCAGCCCCGCCGACGTCGCATCCGCCATCCATGCGCTGACCGAGGTCGATCTGCTCCGGCTGAAGGCGTTGGCGCGGTTATGGAGCCGCGGGCTGCCGGGAGGACTTGGCTGGACCGATGTCCTTCACGAGACGATTGCCCGCGTGCTCGACGGGTCGCGCGCGTGGCCGGCCCATGTTCCCCTGCTGGCGTTCCTGGCGGGCGTGATGCGCAGCATCTGCGACGATCATTGGCGGCGCGTGCGGCACGAGCAAAGGTTGCTCGTGAGCCGCGACGATCGCCTTTCGCACGGCCGGTGCAGTGACGAGATCGACGAGGTGCCCGATCCCGAGCGGGTCCTGGCCGCCGCGGAGGCGCTGGCCGGCGTCTACCGGCTGTTCGAAGGCGATCCCCTGGCCCTGAAGATCATCGCCGGCATGTCGGATGGCCTGACCGCCAGCGAGATCTGCAAGGTCCATGGCATATCCGAACTCGACTACGACACGACGCGCCGTCGCATGCGACGCAACTTGCTGCGCCAACAACGAAACTGGAGCTCATGGTGACGCGCTGGCACCCACCTTTTGATCTGCTTCACCTGATCGAGGCGCTGAGCGAAGAGATTCTCGCCGCGACCGACGAGGAGGTGCGCGTGTCCGCCGGGCACCGGCGGACGATCGCCAGCGCCGCGCGCGAGGTGAAATTGCTGGTCGAGAGTGCATGCGCGGAGGCGGATGAGGTCCTCGAGAGGAACCTGAATGAAAGCCGGGCAAGAGGTCCGGACGACGACCTGATCGAGCCCGGCACGGGGCCGCGCCCCGCAGGTGCGCCGCGGCGGCCCTCGCACCATCAGCGCCATTGAGCCGGCGTGACGGACTGAAAGCCGCCGCACCTCTGCGGCCCTGGCCGACGCCGAGCGCGAGATCGAGGCGTGATGGCAGCGGTTATTCGCCGGACGCGACTGCACTCGCCGCGCTTGAACGCGAGAGTGTTCCTATTCAGAGGCCGCGACCAGGCCGGGCTCTGCCGGCGGGCCGGCGGGAGTCGGCGCGCCGGTCGTGCTCGCCAGCAGCGGCACCTCGAAATATTGCACGACCCTGGACTGGTCGATCGCAAACAGCGGCCGAAAATTCTTGACGTGGACGTCCTCGACCATCGCCATGCGCATGTTGTCGAGCATCAGCCAGCGGCCGTCGAGGCGCACCGCGGTCACGGCGTGGTCGCCGCCGTGGAACACATCGCGCATGATGATGATGCGGAGGTCGTCGGCCGCGATTCCGGCCAGGCTCAGCGCCATGAATTTTGCAATCGCGTAGTCCTCGCAGTCGCCCGCGCCGCGATCGAACGTGGCGAGTGGCGGCGACCAGACGTCGACTTCGCCATATTGCGCCAGGTCGCTTATCGGCCGCAGCGCCAGATTGATCGCGCGGTTGATTTCGCCGAGTTTGGCGCGCCCGTCGCGGCGCCTGGCGCTATCGACGATGGCCAGGAATCGCAACGCCGCGTCTGACGCGCAATTGTCGCGGTCGCCGTCGCACAGCGCGAGCTGCACCCGTTCGTCGTCGAGCTTGCGCTTCAGCCCTTGCCATTTTTCGTTCACGGCGCCCGCCAGCACCGCGGCCGTGGCGAGCCCGAACGGCTCGGCCGCGCCGGCGCTCGGCAACAACGGCGTCGGCCACGGCCCGGGCGCCGCAAGCGCCGCTGGCCCGGCAAGCCCGCATGCCATGACGACCGCGCGCAGTGTGTGCGAAAAGATACCCATCCGACGCCCCATGTCCGGGCATCGGCGGCTTATGGCACTCGCGCGTGACCGGATCGTTTCGCCGGCGATGATCGGAGCGGGGCGCTTTTATTCTGCTTAAGATGGGCATGCTGCGACGCACAAACGTCAAAACAGCCTGAACTTTGTCCTGCGCGATTCAGACAAATTTTGTGCTTTGTCGGTGTCACCAGCCGGAAAAACGACATCGCCGGCCACCCCTCACGCTTGGAGGTTGTGGCAGGCGCGATTTCCGCAATTTATGGCTAATTCGTTGCGATTTGATGCTTTCTGTTATCACGCTCACATTTTTGGGACGGAAACTCGCGCAGTATTATGCGGAAAGATGCAAGATCATGTGGATCGAAGTATTATGACCCGGTTTTTAGAGCTTTTATGACTTTTTCCCCGAACGAGTTACCGCTGTAAATCTACACAATACTTGGAGAAGGCGCAGGAATGACTTTCACTGATCGTTGAGCGCGAAGAGCAATGGGTGCGTCAACCCCATGCCCATGGGAGGGTGCACAAGTCTGGGATGGTTTCGCGATGCAACTACCAATGATATGCAGGCCGAGGCCATTGATTATTAAATAGATATTAACCTCTCGTGGGGGGTCTTTGAATTACGCTGGTAAATTCGAGGCGTTTTTCTCTGAGGGCCAGGGTGGGGCCACGCCGGCGCACGTCGTGCACGGCGAGACGGTGCATGCGCACGCGCCGGCCGACGCGATCATCGTTCCTGATGCGCATCTTCTGTTCAACGGGGATTTCAAGCGGTCCGGGGTCGACCTGATCCTGTCCGAGGGCGAGCGCGACTTCGTTCTTCACGACTATTTCAAGGGCGAGAAGCGGGCCGCGCTGGCGTCCCCGGACGGCGCCCATCTGACCGGCGATCTGGTCAATGCGCTGGCGGGCTCGGTCCAGGTCGGGCAGGCCGGCCCGGGCGCGAGCGCGGGGCAGGTCATCGGCCATGTCACCAAGCTGCAGGGCAACGCGACCGTCGTCCGCAATGGGGTGTCGATCATCCTGCATATGGGCGACAACGTCGAAAAGGGCGACGTCCTGCAGTCCGGCTCCGATTCGACCGTCGGCGTCACCTTCATGGATGGCACCGTGTTCGGCCTGTCGTCGAACGCGCGGATGGTGCTGAACGAGATGGTCTACGACCCCAACGGGTCGAGCAATTCCACGCTGTTCAGCCTGGTCGCGGGAACCATCTCGTTCGTGGCCGGCGAGACCGCCAAGCACGGCGACATGAAGATCGATACGCCGGTCGCCACCATGGGCATTCGCGGCACCGCGGTGCTGGTGGAGATCGATTTCACGGTGCCCGGCCAGAACGGCACGCCGAACGCAAAATTCCAGGTCCTGGTCGAGCCGGACGGCACCACCGGCTCCTACATCCTGTTCGACAAGACGACGCTGCAGCCGATCGCGGTGGTCAACCAGGCCGGCCAGCAGGTCAACATCACCAACGGCGTGGTCAGCCAGACCCAGAACCCGCTGTCGCCGGAGCTGCAGAAGCTCATCAACGACGTCTTCACGCTGAAATTCACCGATAACACCAATCCGAATCCGAAGACGACCGTCACCCAGAACGACAGCATCACGCCGTTCAGCGGGCCGACCATCAAGCTCGCCGACGGCACGACCGCGACGCCGCTCTTTGTGAACCTCAATTCCGGCCCTTCGCATCAGGATCCTGCCGCGAACGGTCCGGGCGATGTGCTCCTGCGCATTCCGGGACCGCCCCTGGCCGAGTTGCTCGATGCGTCCGGCCACGTCACGAAGCAGTTCGCCATCACCGAGCTCATCGGCCAGACCAGTAGCGCCGCTTCCGACGGCGTGATCGGCACGGTCCACTTCGTCGACCCCAATGGGGGCGACGTACCGTCGGTGTCGGTGAGCTTTTCGGACGCGAGCTATCAGGGCCATGCGAGCCCGGGCAAGAATGCGCTCGCCGACATCGCCGCGGCCGAAGTGAAGATCTCGGTCGTGCAGGACGGCGGCAACAGGAATTTTGGTTCGGCGACGTTCAGCTACTCGATCCCGGACAAGGCCTTCGATTTCCTCGCCGAGGGCGAGACGCTGACGCTGACCTACACGGCGAAGATCGACAACAACTACGCGCCCGACGACGAATCCTCGACCATCAAGTTCACGATCACGATCACCGGCACCAACGACGCGCCGGTCATCACGACTGCGGCGCAGACCGTCGCGTTTTCCGGCGGCACCAAGACGTCGGGCGGCCCGCTGACCACGGACAATCCGACGTCGGGGACGCTGACCTTCACCGATGCCGACCTGACCGATACCCACACCGTTTCGAGCGCGCTGAAGACGGTGACGCTCGACGGCAAGGCCTTCGATCTCGAGCACCTCGAGCCGACGCCGTTCAAGATCCTCAATGCGGCGCTGTCGGCAAAGCTTGCGGACGACTCGACCGGGTTCGGCACGGGCCACGTGACATGGACGCTCGCCGATCTGCCGGCCTATGTCGCCGATTTCATCCCCAAGGGCGAGACGCTGACGCTCACCTACGAGGTGACCGTCACCGATTCACAAGGCGTGTCCTCGACCAAGGACATCACGGTCACCATCACCGGCACCGAGCCGGCCGCCGAAGTCTGGATCTCGACCGGCGGCGAGGGCCAGGACCATGACTGGAACAACGGGACGAACTGGGAGACCGGCAATAGGCCGACGTCGCACGACGACGCCATCGTCATCACCGACCAGCTGCACAATCTGACGCCTGCCTTCCCGGTCACGATCAACGCCCAGGCCTTCGCGAAATCGCTCGCGATGAACGATTTCGGTACGACGCCCCCGACCGTGATCAACGAGAGCACGGGCAACCTGGTGCTGGGCGATGCGTCGAATCCCGACGATCCCGGCGGCAAGCTGACGCTGCAGGCGGATTCGGTCCTGGAGAATTTCGGGACCATCGATGTCGGCGGCCAGGCGCTGGTCTCGGACCGGAGCGTGATCCAGAATGACGGCAAGCTGAAGTTTGAATCCGGCCTGACGCTCGACGGCGTCGCCAAGCAGGATGGCAACGGCAAGGTCATCCAGGGCCCGGCGAGCATCACCAACAACGCCGACGGGACGATCGATGTCTCCGGCGAACTGGACATCAAAGACCAGGGCGTGCTGGTGAATTTCGGCACGATGACGCTCGGCGACATCGCAAAAGTCCTCAGCCAGAGCACGTTGAAGAATACGGGAACGCTGATCCTCGACCATGGCGGCGATTTCGGCGGCCAGAGCAGCATCACCAACAGCGGTACGATCGAGGTCAAGGGCGGCACGCTGAACGTGTCGGTCGATGTCGCCAATTCCGTCGCCACTTCGGGTGACGACGAGGAGTCCGGCACGACGTCCGGCACCATCGAGGTCGACACGGGAGCCGCGCTGGTCCTGAGCTCCGGGGGCGCGATCGATGGCGGGACTGTCCGCATCGACGGCACGCTCGAGCTCGCAGGGACGAACTCCCTCACGGAGGGAATGCTGGACGTCGCCAGCACCGGAACCGTTACGGTCGACGCAGGTGCCCTTGCCGCCTTCGACGGCGAAACCGTGGACAACCGCGGTCTGATCGATATCACGGGATCGCTGACGCTTGTGCTCGGCACCGCCGTCAGCAACCTGATCTCGACCGCGAGCGTGAAGCTGGAGGCCGGAGCCAGACTGACGCTGAATGGCGCCACGATCGACGGGGGAACGGTCACCAACACGAGCGGCGGTGAAATCGACCTTGCCGGCAACGCCGTCGTGAAGAACGGCTCGCTCGGCAATGCCGGCACGATCAAGGTGAGCGGCGCCGGCAACGCCCTGCATCACGAGACGGTCACCGCCAGCAATGCGTTGGAGGTGACGGGCCATGCCGCACTGCTGCTCGATCTCGGCACCACGATCACGAATGCCGGCACCGTCACCGTCGATAGCACTGCGACGCTGACGTTGCAGGACGCCACGATCGATGGTGGCGGAACGGTCGCGAGCAATGGCGGCGAGCTCGACATCGGCGGCAGCGGGGTGATCAAGAACGGCGTCCTGACCAGCACAGGCGCGATCAAGGCCACTGGCAGCAGCAACGCGCTCGACAATGAGCAGGTGAGCAATGGCGGCACGATCGAGATCGGCGGGGCGCTGACGCTCGATCTCGGCACTGTCCTGACCAATTCCGTCTCGACCAACACGATCACGGTCGATGCTGGCGGCACCCTGATCGTCAATTTTGCCAGCATCGATGGCGGCACGATCGTCAGCAACGGCGCGCTCGAGCTGACCGGCTCCGGCGCGGTGAAGGACGGCTTCCTCGGCAATGCCGGCACGATCAAGGTGAGCGGCACCGGCAACGCCCTGCATCACGAGACCATCAGCGCCAACCACGTGCTGGAGGTGATGGCCGGAGCAGCCCTGCTGATCGACAAGGGCTCGACTGTCGCCAACGCCAGCGGCACGGTCACGGTGGACGGCACCGGCACGCTGACGCTGGACAGCGCGACCATCAGCGGCGGAACCATCAACGACTACAGCACCAACTCCGAGACCTACGCCGTGGTCCGGGGCGAGATCGACGTCACCGGCGCCAGCACCATCAACGGCAATGCCACGCTCAACAAGGGTGGCGTCGCGGTCGAGCACGGCGTGACGCTGACGCTGGATGACGTCACCGTCAACGGCACTGCCTTCAACGATACCGCTGGTGGCGCCACCATTGCGGTTGACGAAGGCCACACTTTGACGCTGGAGAACGGCGCCACGGTGAGCGGCGGCGACCTCGTCGTTTCCGGAACACTGCACATCGAGACGGCATCGGGCGCGCACCTCGACGGCGTCGCCGTCAGCGGCGGCGGCACGATCTTGGTCGACGACCCCGTGGTCCCAGGGACGCTGGTGCTTGCCGACGGCGCATCGATCACCGGCGGCACGCTGACAATCGGCGCGGTCGGAACGGTCGATGTCGAAAAAGGCGCGCAGGGTTCTGGCGACACGCTCGACGGCGTGACGGTGAACGGCGGCGGCGCCATCCATGTCGGCCTCGAGAGCAGCGGCGCCGTGCTCACCCTCGACGACGACACCGGCATCACCGGCGGCGTGCTGACGGTCGGCCACGGCTCGATGCTCGAGATCGCCACGGGGACGCACGGCGCGGGGGCGACGCTCCACGGCGTCGACGTCGACGTCTTTAATACGGGCACCGTGCAGGTCGAGGGCGGCGCGACGCTGGCGCTGGACGGCGGCTCGATCACCGGCGGAGCCCTCACGATTTCCGGCGCGCTGGACACGACCGGTTACGTTGTCATCAACTCAGCGGTGAACAATTCGGGCGTCATCGAGGTCAAGTCGGGAACGCTGGATCTGGCCGGCGGCTTGAGCGGCTCGGGCGAGGTGATCATCGACGCCGGCGCCAAGTTCGAACTGGACGGAAGCGACAGCCAGCTGGTGAGCTTCAGCGGCCAGGCTGCCGAACTGAAGATCGACACTGACACATTCGGGGGGCAGATCAATGGCCTGATTGCGACCGACAAGATCGATTTGGGGCGCATCCATTACGACCTGAGCACGACCACGGCGACCTACATCAACGGTAAGCTCACGGTGACCGATGCCGAGGGCGACCACATCGACCTCGCGCTGGTCGGCGACTACAGCAATTTGCATTTCGTCGGCTCGTCGGACGGCCATGGCGGCACGCTGATCACGCTGAGCAACAGCGATGACGCGCCGATTCTCGCCGCGACGCCGCAGACGGCAAGCGTCAGCGAAGTGCCCGGGGTGACCGGCTCGTCGGGCACCGATCCGCAGCCGGCGGCAAAGGGCTCGATCTCCTTCACCGATGTCGACCTGACCGACCGCCCGACCGCCACCATCAGCGCGCAGA
>Ga0070709_10001313_pt1 | contig 13549 bp, 13 predicted proteins | sample LARL51metaG_FD_65449 | JGI IMG/M metagenome (GOLD analysis project Ga0070709, IMG submission 65449) | Corn, switchgrass and miscanthus rhizosphere microbial communities from Kellogg Biological Station, Michigan, USA - LAR L5-1 metaG | ecosystem: Host-associated > Plants > Roots > Rhizosphere ...
CCACTCTTCGTTGCTTTCCTAGCGAAGACCACCGGTCTTCGCGTCGTCAAGCGCCTCGATTGGCGCGCCATGCCACCCGTTCGCACTTGCGGACATAGTGTGAACAGGCCCTGACGCAGGCAATGCCATCGGCGCGCATCGGAGCCATCATGACGCGAGAGCTCGACATCACGACGTTGATCCGCACGGTCGCCGACTTTCCGAGGCCGGGCATCCTGTTTCGCGACATCACGACACTGCTGAAGCGGGCCGATGGCTTCCATGCGGCGGTCGACGCGCTGGCGAACGCCTTTCGCGATCGGCGCATCGACCAGGTAGCGGCGATCGAATCGCGCGGCTTCATCATCGGCGCAGCGCTTGCGTTCGCGTTGAATACCGGGTTCGTGCCGATCCGGAAGCAAGGCAAGCTGCCCGCCGAAAACTTCGGCCAGGACTACGCGCTCGAGTACGGCACTGACCGGCTCGAGATGCATGTCGACGCATTGCAATGCGGCGAGCGCGTGGCGCTCGTCGACGACCTGGTTGCCACCGGAGGGACTGCCGAAGCCGCGCTCCGGCTGATCGGCCTCGCCGGCGCATCGGTCGCCGGCTGCGGCTTCATCGTGGCGCTTCCCGCTCTGGGCGGTCGCCGCCGGCTGGAGGAGCTCGGGCATCCGGTATTCGCGCTATGCGAGTTCCCCGGACATTGAGAACCGGCAGACGCTTTGCGAATCAGCGCGTCTTCGTGCGCACCGGCAGCTTCGTCACCTGCGCGGTATCGGCGTCGATTTCGTAGCGCTCGGCGACCGGTGGCTTCGACGGGGGCAGGAGGCCGAGTTTCTCCGCGGCACGGCGGGCCTTGAACTCCTCGAGCGTCTTCGACGCGACGCCGGACGGCTTGAACGTCGATTCCGTATGCGTTGCCAGCGCGGTGCCCATCTTCTTGAGGGCGGCAGCCAACTTTCGCTTGTGTTTGCTTGACGACATGATCGTTCCGCAAAGGTCTATGGCTACGTGGTTGACGAACTGGCGGCCGTCACGCGCTGGCGCGGCCGTCAGTATGCCAATGTCATCAGTATGCGCCTGCGCGCCGCACGGGTGTTGTCCGGCGGATGGCTTTTGTCGCGCGGCAACGCCCGCGTGTCGCTTTTTTTCACAGCGAGATCGAACCCCGGCGCCGTCATCTGTCGACGACAGCTTGTTCATCGCATCAAAGGGCGGCGGCTGGCAGCATGACGCGGGCAATCGTGCCACCGCCGGCGCGGGGCAACAGGTCGAAGCTGCCGCCATGCAGGCGCGCGATCCGATCGACGATCGCGAGGCCCAGTCCGGCACCTGCCGCGCCATCGTCGCGCGCGCGCGCTTCGCCCGCGCGCGTGAACGGTTGCTTGAGTCGCTCGACGTCGCCGCTGGGAATGCCCGGTCCGCGGTCGGCGATGTCGACGACGACTTCGTGACCGCGCCGCGACGCCGTCACGTCGAGCGGCGGTCGCCCGTAGGCGAGTGCGTTGTCGATGAGATTGCTCGCGATTCGCGAGACTGCGGTGGGCTTGATGCGCACCATCGCCGGCGGTCCCTTCGCGAGGCGCACATCGCTGCCCGCGCGCGCGTATCGATCGATGCAGACCGCAAGCTCGGCATTGATGTCGATCGGCTCAGTGGACGTGGCCGCGTCGTCGCGGGCGAAGTCGAGGAACTGGGCGATGATCCGGTCCATCTCCTCGATGTCCGAAACCATTCCGGCGAGCGTCGTTTCATCGGCCTCGAGGAGCTCGATGCCAAGACGCAAACGCGCGAGCGGCGTGCGCAGGTCGTGCGAGACACCTGCCAGCAGGATCGCGCGATCGCGCTCGATCTGGCGCAGGTTCGACAGCATCGCGTTGAAGCCGCGATTCACGGCGGCGATTTCCGACGTGCCCGATTCGGGCAGCGGCGCCGGCGTTTCGCCGCGCCCGACGCGCTCGACGGCGGCTTTCAATTCTCCCAGCGGGCGCGCGAGATAGCGCGCAAACGCGAACGCTGCCAGAAGCAGCAGCACGATGATCGTCGTGGCCCAGGCGAGCGCGCGCGTGGGCACGTCTTCGGCGGATGGCCGCGGCGGCAGCGGAAACCCGATCCAGTAGCCATCGGAGCCCGCCTGCACGCGAACGAATAGCTGCCGCGCGTGAGGCGCGATGCGTACTTCGGTGCCTTGCCCGAGATCTTCGCGCAGGCGCTGCTGCAGCCCCTGCATCGTGGCGCCGATCGGCGCCACGCCGATTGTCGGCCTTTCGCTTTCCGGAATGATCCGCACACCGTATTCGCGACCGAGCCGGGCCAGCGTATCGCGTCGCAAGGGACCATCGACCCCTTCGAGCGAGGCGCGCAGCGCCTTCATCTGCACGACCTTCGTATCGTTGAACTGATGCGCGATGAGCGCGGCGCGGTCGCGGTTGAAGACGAGGATCGTCGTCAGCGCGGCGAGTGCCACGACCGTGACGAGCAGCAGGACGAGGCGCCCGAAGAGCGAGCGCGGCCAGAGCGTCACGGCGCCTCGTCCCGATTCACGCCACCGGGAAGGGTCGCCGCTGCCACCGGATCGGTGCCTTCCGGGACATAGACGTACCCGAAGCCCCACACGGTCTGGATGTAGCGTGGCGCCGCGGGATCGGGCTCGATGAGCTTGCGCAGCCGCGATACCTGGACGTCGATCGCGCGATCGAACACCTCGTGATCCCGCCCGCGCGCGAGCAGCATCAGCTTTTCGCGCGCGAGCGGTTGCCGCGGATGCCGCGCGAAAACGCTGATCAGCGAGAACTCGCCGGTCGTGAGCGACTTGACCTCGCCATCGCGCTCGAGGGTGCGCGCGGCGAGATCGAGCAGGTGGCCGGCGAACGGGATGCGGCCCTCGCTCGTCGGCGCGCCGGGGGTGGGGCGCTCGCCGTGCCGGCGCAATACCGCGTGGATCCGCGCGACGAGCTCGCGCGGATTGAACGGCTTCGGCAGGTAATCGTCCGCGCCCATCTCCAGTCCGACGATCCGGTCGACGTCCTCCCCCTTGGCGGTCAGCATGATGATCGGCACCGTTTCGCCCGCGCCGCGCAGCCGCCGGCACGCCGCGAGGCCATCCTCGCCGGGGAGCATGAGGTCGAGCACCAGCAGATGCGGCGGATCGCGCTGCAACTTGCGGTCGAGGTGCGACGTGTCCGGCAGCGCCGATACCTGAAAGCCCTGCTCGGCGAGATACCGCGACAGCAGATCGCGCAGCCGAACGTCGTCGTCGACGACGAGAATCCTGGGCGAAGTCGCTTTGATCATGACGAACGATTAGATAGGGACGGCGAGGCGACGTCTGCGCTGTTCGTGTAACGAATTGTATCGTTCGGGCGACGGGCGCAATGTCCCGTTGCAATCGGCTTCGAACGCCCGGAACGCGCGCCCCACAATGTCGCCAAAGCCATCATCGACGCGCCGGAACGGCCGGTCGCGCGAAGAGATCGACTTCCCCGGGAGAATTTCGGATCATGACCACTCGAATCGGTTCACGGCTCGCGCTCGTCGCTGCAGCGGCGCTGATCGGCCTCACCGGCGCGGCGTTCGCGCAACCGTTCCATCACGGACATCGCGGCGGCGGCGACGTCGTGATGAGCATCGTGGCGCTCAAGAGCCAGCTCAATCTCAATACGTCGCAGCAATCGATGTGGGACAACGCGGTCGCGGCCGGCAAGGCGGCACGGCAAACGGCGCGCGCCAACATGCAGAAGGTGCATGACACGCTGAGCGCCGAGCTCGCGAAGCCCGAGCCGGATCTCGCGGCCGTCGCCGCGGCCTCGGATGTCGCGCGCAATGCCAACGCGGCGTTGCATGGCCAGGTGCGCGATGCGTGGCTCAACGTCTACAGCACGTTCACGCCCGAGCAGAAGACGGTCGTGAAGAACGCGCTCTCGCAGCGGATGGCGCGCATGGAGCAGTTCCGCCAGAAGATGCTGCTGCGGCACTCGCAGGGCGGCTAACGCGACGACTTCATTGCCGGCGGATGCCGGCTCCTCCGTACGGGCGCGCAGGGTGGCGCCCGTTTTTTCGGGCGCTACGTGACGTTCAGCGCTACGTCGCGCGGCGACATCAGCGACATCGCGGTCGCGCGAAGCGTCGCGCCCACAACCGGCTTTTGCAGCAGCATCAGTCCGGCCGCGCGGGCCTCGCGATCGGCGAGCGTTCCGGTATCGCCGGATACGATGATCGCGGGAATGGGCACACCGAGCTCGTGGCGCAGCCGGCGGACGGCGTCGATGCCCGACTGGCCGTCGGCGAGGCGCAGATCGGCGACGATCAGATCCGGGTAGCGTCCGACCTCTCCGATAGTGGCGATCAGCGATTCGATCGCATCGCCGCAGGCGACCACCGCACCCCACGTTTCGAATAGCGTCTGCATCGCATCGAGCGTCGCCGCGTCGTCGTCGACGACCGCGACGACGCGGCCGGTGCACCACGGCAAAGTCGCCGGCTCGGCGCAGGACGCCGCCGGCCGAAGCCGCTGCGGTCGGGGCGTCGCGGCCACCGACCGGGGCAGCAGGACGCGGAATCTCGATCCGGCGCCTTCGCGCGATTCGAGCGCGATCTCGTGCTCGAGCAAATCCGCGAAGCGTCGCACGATCGCGAGCCCCAGGCCCATCCCGCGGCGCCCCGGCGCCGATCGCTCGTCGTCCTTGACCCGATAGAACTCCTCGAAGATGCGCAGCCGGTGCGCGGGCGCGATGCCGATGCCCGTGTCGACGACGTCGATCGCGATGCGCCCGCCGCGGCGTCGCGCGCCGACCAGCACGCCGCCGCGGTGGGTGTAGCGAACGCCGTTGGCGACCAGGTTGCCGACGATCCGTTCGAGCAGCACCGGATCGCTGTGTACCGCGAGGCGTGTGGGAACGATCGTCAGCGACAGTCCGCGGGCGGCCGCCTGCGGCGCGAATTCGGCGCGAATGCGCGCAAAGAGCGGCGCCAGCGCGACATCGATCGGCTCGGGGGTCAGCACACCGGCGTCGAGGCGCGAGAGATCGATGAGTTGCGCGAACTGGATCTCGAGGGCGTTTGCCGCCGATTCGACATGCGCGACGAGCGGACGCCACTCGGCATCCCGCGCCCGCGCGGCGAGCGCTGCGACGTACAGGCCGAGCGCGTGCAGCGGCTGGCGCAGGTCGTGGCTCGCGGCGGCCAGCAGTTGGCTCTTCGCGCGATTCGCGGATTCCGCCGACGCGCGCGCATCGAGCGCGCTTCGCGTGCGATCCTTCAACTCGCCGATCAGGTCGATGTTCTCGTAGCGAATCGCGAGCGAGCGCGTGAGCACGTCGTTCAGCCGATGGCCGAAACCGACGACGAACGCGAGCACGACGCTCATCACGCCGGCGATGAACCAGTGGACCTCGTCGCCGACGCATGCGACGCGCACGATCAGCGGCACGAGCGCCGGCAGCACGAATCCGTAGAACGACGGCTTGTAGACGGCCGTGAGGTTGAGGCCGCCGAGCGCCGCGCCGAACAGGCACACGATCAGCAGCGACTGGTACGCCGGCGATGCGGGAAACATCGCGACGGCGGCGCCGCCCCATAACGCACCGGCGACCGTGGAGCCCGCGGCCCAATAGCGCCCCCAGCGCGGCGCCGCAGCGTCACCCGGGCGCATGCGCTCGAACGCGCGCATCAATGCCGTCCGCCACAACTGGTTGAGCGCGATCAATGCACCCCACGCGATCATCGACGTTGCGGCGACTTCGCTCCACATCGCGATGCAGAGGATGATTGCGCCGAGTCCCATCGAGACGGACGTCAGATGACCACGCGCATAGAGCGTGGCGACCTGGTCGGCGCGCGCTCGCGCGACCAGCACCGGCGAAATCGCAGCGAGGGGCGACATCTCGCGAGCGTGTGGCGTTTTTTCCCGCAGACGGATCAGTGCCGTTCCGCGCGCCATCCATCCTCGATGACGACGCCGCGCCGCGTGAGCTCGGCGATCGCCTGCGCGCGCGATCGAACATTCAATGCCTTCAGGATTGCGCTGACGTGGACCTTGACGGTCCCTTCGGATAGCCGCAGGTCGCGGCAAATGAGCTTGTTGGGCTTGCCCTGGATGAGCAGGCGCAGCACGTCGGCCTGCCGGTGCGTGAGTCCGAGCGATTGCCCCGGCACGCCGCCGATCACCGGCGCGAGCGGCGCAAAATCGGTCGTGACGCTGCTGCCACCGCCAAGCACGGTGCGCACGGCGTCCAGCAATTCGTCGGGGGTGGAGGTCTTTGCGATGTAGCCCTGCGCGCCGGCGGCGAGCGCCGCGCCGACAGTGGCGCGATCGTGCGTCGCCGACAGCACGACGATCGGCAGTTGCGGGTGCGCGCGCCGCAGCTGCACGAGCAGATCGAGGCCGTGCGCGCCCGGGAGCGTGAGATCGAGCAGGACGAGCGCGCAATCGGGATGGCGCGCCAGCGCCGTCAACGTTTCATCGCGATCGACGGCGCCCAGCACATCGAGCGGGCCGTGCAGTTGCGGCAGCGCGTGCGCGAGTGCCTGCTGGATAAGCGGGTGATCGTCGACGACCAGTATCTTCATGGCGTTCCCCCGGTGACGTGACGCGTTGCATTTCCGCGCGCCATCAATCTACGGGGAGAACCGCGTCGCCATACCTGTCAAAAGCGGCAGGGCCGCGCGAATTCAATGCGACGTCAGACCCGGTCTTTCATGCAATAGCGACCGATCGCGCGTCATCGCGGGAAAATTCGCATCCGACCCGGTCGATTCGAAACTGAACCCCGGGCGTCCGAACGCCGACTTGCCTTCGTCGGCCACCTCGCGGCGCAGCGCCTTGATCCGCGTATCGACGACGGACGCCTGGTAGAAGTCGCCGTCCTTGGCCTTGGACGCGATTTCGAGCTGCTCGATCGCGCCTTTCAGGTTGCCCTGCCATGCGTAGTACTCGCCCTGATGCCGGTGCGCGAGCATCTGCTCGTTCTGCGCGGCGTAGGCGCGCGCGGCGAGAAGCTGCAACGGACCATCGCGCGGAAAGCGCGCGAGCTGCTGCTCGACAAACTTCGCGGCTTCGGCGTTGCGGCCCGCCTTCAGCAGCGCGTCCGGATAGTCGTAGACGAGCTGCATCTTGTTCGGATAGCGGGCGACGCCTGCCTCGAACCGCTTGATCGCGCCGTCGACGTCGCCGGATTCAAGCAGCACGTGACCGGCGATCGCGTCGATCATCGGATGCTCCGGCGCCATCTTCTCGAGCTTCGCGAGCTCCTTCTTCGCACGCGCGTAATCGGTCGTGCGCAGCAACGCCGCGACGAGGCCGTATTGCGTCGCGATCGCGTTGTTGTACTTGTGCTCGGCAAGCGCGTCGTCGAACCATTTGACCGCTTCGCGCGGCTCGCCCTGATAGCTGCGCAGCAGCGCGCGCACGAGCTGGAAATCGATCGAGTCGACGACTTGCCGGTACGGATGTCCGTACGCTCGGGCCTGCGCCTCGGCAATCCGCTCGTAGGTGACCGGGTGGTCGCGCAGGTAAGTGGGCACGTTGCCCTCGACGAATCGCATCGCCGTCTGCAATCGCTGCATGAACGTCGCCATCGCCGTCACGTCGAAGCCGGCCGCGTCGAGCCGCTGGAAGCCGAGTCGATCGGCCTCGTACTCGTTTTCACGCGTGAAATTGATCTCGTGCTGGATCGTCAGCGCCTGTGTCGCCGCGATGGCGCCGGCGGCTGCGTCGCCGCTCGATGCGCCGTTGCCGCGCGCGGCCAGGATGGCGAGTGCCAGTCCGGCAAGGGACATCAGCATCGAATCCTTTTGCGCGGATAGCGCGCGCGCAATGTGATGCTGCGTGACGTGCGAGATCTCGTGCGCGAGAACACTCGCGAGCTCGGACTCGGTCTGCGTGAGCAGGATGAGCCCCGTGTTGACGCCGATGAACCCGCCGGGCAGCGCGAATGCGTTGATCTGCGAGTCGGGAACGCCGAAGAATTCGAAGTCCTGCTTCACGTCCGTCGACGCGGCGATCAACCGGTGGCCGAGCTCGTTGAGGTAGTCGTTGACCTCGGGATCGTTGATGTAGCCGCCGCTCGCGCGAAGCTGCCGAACGACGGTCTCGCCGAGCTTCCTCTCCTGCGCCGGCGAAAAATCGGTCTGCGAGACGTCACCGAGATCGGGCAGGCGCTGTGGAAACGCTTGAGGGATCGCTTCGGGCGCGTGGGTTGCGGAAGGCACGACCACCCCGAAGCTTGGCAATGCGCCACTCGTCGGCGAACCGGCGAAGCCGGAAAGCGGCGCGGACGCGAGCGCCACCGCCGTCACGACGGCGATCCATCGGTTCGGTTTTCGGGATGATTGGGCGCGTGCGTACACGGGAGTAAGCGGTGTGCGGTGGTGCTAAGATGCCGCCGTCGCGAGCGAGTTCACGCGATGTGTCCCTTGTCCATGCCGCGCTCACGCACCCCATCCGCCGATGCTGCGCGGCAAGCCGATTCTGCGACCGGCGCCGGGGACGAGCGTGCGCGTGACCGGCATTTTACCCATTTCGACGCATCCGGGCAGGCGCACATGGTCGACGTGGGCGGCAAGGATGTGACGAGGCGTGTCGCGCGGGCCGGCGGACGGATCGCGATGAGCGCGGCGACGCTCGCGATGGTGCGCGACGGATCGGCCGCAAAGGGTGACGTGCTCGGCGTCGCGCGCATCGCGGCCATCCAGGCGGCCAAGCGCACATCCGATCTGATTCCGCTCGCGCATCCGCTGATGCTGACGCGCGTGGGGGTCACATTTGCTTACGAGTCGGGCGGCATCGCCATCGAGGTCCTGGTCGAAACGCGCGACCGTACCGGCGTCGAGATGGAGGCGCTGACGGCGGTTGCGGCAGGGCTTCTCACGATCTACGACATGTGCAAGGCCGCCGATCGCGCGATGCATATCGAGTCGGTGCGGCTGCTCGAAAAAACGGGCGGGCGCTCGGGCCATTTCAAGGCGCCATAACAACAACACGTTGTGCGGAAACGGCGCCGCAGCGCGCTACCAGTTCCACATCGTACCGTCTTCAAGTCGATTCACCGGCAGCGCGCTCGGCTGATACGGGTAGCGCGCCGCAAGCGCCTCGTCCATGTCGACGCCGTGTCCGGGCGCCGTTCCCGGATGCAGGTATCCGTTCTCGAACCAGTAGGCGTGCGGAAACACGGCGTCGGTTTCCGGCGTGTGCCGCATGTACTCCTGGATGCCGAAGTTGTGCACCCAGGTGTCGAAGTGCAACGCCGCACCCATGCACACGGGCGACAGATCGGTGGCGCCGTGCGAGCCGGTGCGCACCTGGTAGAGCTCGGCAAGATGCGCGATCCGGCGCAGGTGCGTGATGCCGCCCGCGTGCACGACGGTCGCGCGAATGAAATCGATGAGTTGCTCGCCGATGAGCGTCTGGCAGTCGTAGATCGTGTTGAAGATCTCGCCGACGGCAATCGGCGTCACCGTGTGACGGCGAATCAGCCGGAACGCTTCCTGGTTCTCGGCGGGGGTCGGGTCCTCCATCCAGAACAGCCGATACGGCTCGAGCGAGCGGCCGAGGCGCGCCGCCTCGATGGGCGTGAGCCGATGATGGACGTCGTGCAGCAGATGCGGATCGAATCCGAAGCGCGCGCGCAGCGCGTCGAAAAGCTTCGGCACATGATCGAGATACTTCGCCGTCGACCACGTGTTCTCGGTCGGGATGGCGGCATCGGCCGGCTCGTAATAGAGCTTGTCCTTCGCCACGCCATACGTCGATGGCAATCCGGGAATGCCGCATTGCGCGCGAATCGCCTTGTAGCCGAGACCGATGTAGCGCTCGACTTCATCGGCAGTTTCCGCGATGTCGTTGCCGTTCGCATGGCCGTACACCATGACGCCGCTGCGGCTCGCGCCGCCCAGAAGCTCGTAGAGCGGCAACCCGGCGACTTTGCCCTTGATGTCCCAGAGCGCGGTGTCGACAGCGGCGATCGCGCTCATCGTCACCGGACCCCGGCGCCAGTAGGCACCGCGATAGAAGTATTGCCACGTGTCTTCGATGCGCGCCGGATCGCGGCCGATGAGCACCGGAACGACGTGCTCGGCGAGATAAGCGGCAACGGCGCGCTCGCGGCCATTGAGCGTGGCATCGCCGATGCCGTAGATGCCCTCGTCGGTTTCGATCTTCAGCGTGACGAAGTTGCGGCCGGGGCAGGTGACGACGACGCGGGCGGTGGTGATCTTCATGGTCGTGGACGCTGGCGAACAGCGACGGGTGCGTGCGTCTGCGACGACGCGAGCACCGCATCGATCAGATCGTGGACCGCGAGCGCTGCGCGGCCGCTGTTGGACGGTGCGCGGTCGCCATCGAGCGCGTCCAGGAATTCGGCGAGCACGGCGCGATGCGCATCGTTGGCGAATGCCATCGGATCGGCGCCGCCGCCCTGCATGCCTTCCTCGCCGGCCGTTTCGTGGCGGCCGCCGTGCCAGTAGAGGTCCAGCTTGCCGCCGGAGAGGATTGCGCTGCCGCGCGTGCCGGTGATCTCGATGCGCTCCGGGAAGCCGGGATAGCTCGCTGTCGTCGCATTCAGCGTTCCGAGCGCGCCGTTTCCGAAGCGCAGCGCCGCGCAGGCGAGATCTTCGGTTTCCATCCGGTGCAGCGGCGTCGTGCGAACGAACGCCGCCACCTCGGCGAGCGGCGGCGCCACGGAAAGAAAAAGATCGAGCGTATGGATGGCCTGCGTCAGCAGCACGCCGCCGCCGTCTCGCGCGAGCGTGCCGCGCCCGGGCTCGTCGTAATAGGTCTGTGGGCGCCACCACGGAACGTGAACCGACGCGGCGGCGATTTCGCCGAGCCGATTCGCGGCAATGCATTGCGCGAGCGCGCGTGCGGCCGGCCGGAAGCGATGCTGCAGGACGACGCCGAGCGCGACGCCCGCGCGCTCACAGGCGTCGACGACGGCCTCGGCGCGCGGCGTGTCGACCTCGAGCGGCTTTTCGAGCAGCACGTGCTTGCCCGCGTTGGCAAAACGCGTAACGAGCGGCAGATGCGTGCGGGGCGGCGTGAGAATCAGCGCCGCACGGATCGTCGGATCGTTCACCAGCGCATCGAGGTCGCCCGTCATCGGGAAATCGAAACGTGCGAAGAACGCGTCGCGTCGCTCGCGCGTGGGACTGAACGCGCCGGCGACGTCGATGCGCCCGGAGAGGTCGCGCAGGCTTTGCGCGTGCGGCGTGACGGCCATGCCGAGGCCGACAATGGCGATGCGACGGCGAGGAGATAACGTCACGTCAGGAACCTTGGGGCCTGTGGTCCGGTGGCTGGACCACTTGACCACAGTATACCGACGAGGCTACCATGGGTCGAGCTCGTCGATTCGCCTCGCCTCCAATCGCGCGAGAACGATTGGATCTCGCGCCGGCGATCGGTCGGCACCACCCCGGAACCATTCCATGCCGCTGCAGCTCGTCGAGCCGAAACGGTTGTACCGGCAGATCGCCGATCAGCTCGCGCAGCTCATCTCCAGCGGCGAATTCCCCGCCGGTGCGCGGCTGCCCGCCGAACGCGAGCTCGCCGCGTCGCTCGGCGTGAGCCGCGCATCGGTGCGCGAGGCGATCATCTCGCTGGAGATGAGCGGACTGGTGGAAGTGCGCGTGGGGACGGGCATTTTCGTCAGCTCGCCGCCGGAGGGCGCAACCCGCGTCGGTGGCGACGCCGGACCCGGTCCTTTCGAGCTGCTCGCCGCGCGCAAGCTGGTCGAGGGCGAGATCGCCGCGCTTGCGGCGAAAAACGCGACGCCCGCGGACGCCGCTGCGTTGCGCCGGAGTGTCGAGCGGCTGGAAGCGAAGGTGACCGATTTTTCCGCGCGCGAGGCCGAGGATCGCGACTTTCATGTTCTGCTAGCCAAGGCGACCGGCAACGGCTCGCTCGAGCTCGTCGTCGAGGGTCTGTGGAATCAGCGCGCCGAGTTGTGGGGGCGGCTGCAGCGGCACTTCCACACGGCCAAGCTCGCCGAGCGAACCATTCGCGACCATGCGGCGATCGCGGGTGCCGTTGCCGATCGCGATTCCGACGCGGCGCGCGCCGCGATGCACCGTCACCTTGCACGCGTGACGCGCGAGTTCCAGCGGGGCGTCGATAATACGGCCCGGACCGATCGCGGCGAGCGCGCGCGTTCGCCAACGCGGGTAACGCGCAGGCGCAAGGGCGAACGATGAGGCGTCGATCTGGCGATGCCGAAAGATCGCGAGCGACCGGCGACGTTTCGCGAGGCGTGTCAGACAGGTTGTTCAACCACAGGAGGACGTTCATGAAACGCAGCACCAGGCATTCGCAGGAACGGCGCCGGGGGGCGCGCAGGCTCACGACGGTCGCGCTTGCAGCCGCCGCGCTCTTCACGTTGGGCGCGGGCAGCGCCGGCGCGCAGGCGCCGAAGAGTCCGGTCACGATCAACGTCGTCGACGTCGCCGGCAATCTGGCGCTTACGCAGGACGCGATCCAGAATTTCGTCTCGAAGAATCCGAATCTCGTCGCCAAGGTGAACTTCACGAAGGCGCCGGCGCCGGAATTGCCCGGCAAGCTGAAGGCCATGCAGGGCGCGGGCCGCAGCGACATCGATCTCGTGCTGACGGGGACCGATTTTCTCGCCGCCGGCATCGAGCAGGGCCTGCTGATCAAGATCCTTCCCGACCATGCGGCGAAGTTTCCCAACCTGATCGCCAACTACCAGCCTGCTGCCGCGAAGATGCAGGAGCTCGCCGGCAATTACGGCATTGAAGTGACCTTCATGCCGGCCGGTCCGCTGCTCGAATACAACCCGGACAAGGTGAAGCAGGTGCCGACGACGCCGCAGGAGCTGCTGGCATGGTGCAAGGCGAATCCGAACCGGCTGATCTATGCGCGGCCGGCCAATTCGGGTCCCGGTCGTACGTTCGTGATGGGCTTGCCGTACCTCCTCGGCGACAAGGATCCGAAAAATCCGGCGAGCTGGGACAAGACATGGGCCTATCTCAAGGAGCTCAATAGCTGCATCGAGTATTACCCGACGGGCACGGGCGCCGTGATGAAGGAGCTCGGCGAGGGCTCGCGCGACATGACGCCCACGATGACCGGCTGGGACCTCAATCCGCGCATCCTCGGCATCGTGCCGAAGTCGTTCAAGGTTGCGCCTTTCAAGAACATGACCTGGGTCAACGACGCGCATTACATGGTGATTCCGAAAGGCGTTTCGCCGGAGAAAGTCGACGTCGTGCTCGACCTGATGGCGTACCTGCTGAAACCGGAAGCGCAGGCACTCACCTACGACAAGGGCTATTTCTACCCCGGTCCCGCCGTCAAGGGCGTTACGCTGTCGATGGCGCCGAAGGAGAGCCAGGACCTGCTCAAGGAATATGGACGTCCCGAGTATGACCAGTGGCTGAAGGAATTTCCGCACACGCAATCGCTCGAGGCGAAAGGCCAGGTCGAGATGTTCCGGATATGGGATCAGCAGGTGGGTGCACAAAAGACCAAGTAGCGTCATCACGCCGCGTGGCCCCGCGTGAAGCACGACTTTAACGAGCTGCGTCTCGATCGCGTCACGCGGCGCTTTGCCGGCGC
>Ga0070709_10001314_pt1 | contig 13542 bp, 10 predicted proteins | sample LARL51metaG_FD_65449 | JGI IMG/M metagenome (GOLD analysis project Ga0070709, IMG submission 65449) | Corn, switchgrass and miscanthus rhizosphere microbial communities from Kellogg Biological Station, Michigan, USA - LAR L5-1 metaG | ecosystem: Host-associated > Plants > Roots > Rhizosphere ...
ATGGCTGGTGACCTGGACGAATACGACGCCGATCGGTTGTTCGGCGACGACGACCTCTGGGAGCCGGAGGACGCCGAGCCGGAGGACGCCGAGCCGGGAGACGCCGCGGAGCGGGGAGACGCCGCCGGGCCGGCGGACGCGGGCACGCCGGGGGACACCCAGTCGCAGGCCGGGCCGGCCACGGCCGAGGCAGCGGCGCCGGCTCCGGGCGGGCGGGCGCCCGGGCAGTCGGCGCCTGGTCAGCAGCCGCCTGCCGAATTGGGATCGCGCCCGTCCACGCAGGCGCCCGCTCCGCCGGTTTCCGTGTGGCAGCAGTCGGCCGCCGCGTGGCAGGAGGCGGGCATCGACTGGATGCGGCCCGCGACGGCGGGACCGCGCCCCACCGGCGGGCCCGCCACCGAAGACGACCCGCACACCGAGCCGATCCCGGTCCTGGCCGCGGACGGGTCTGTCCGCCCGGCCCGGACCGGGGACAAAACCGGGCGCCCACGGGCTGGGAGCCCCTCGGCGGGCACCGGCACTTCGGCTGCGAGCCCCTCGGCCGGGACCGGCGCCTCCGCTGCGGGCCCTCTGACCGGCGCTGGCGCCGAGGCTGGTGCCACAGCCGCGGCTGAGATGAACGGGACGGCGGCCGGGGCGGCAGCGCTGTCCGCGGCGGCGACGCGCGGGCCCGGTGCGGCCGCGGGTCCCGGCCCGGCTGGCCGGACCGCAGATCACGAGGACGCCGGTGGCGCGAGCGCGGGCACCGCGCAGGGCGCGGGCGCTACTGGGGCGATCGCAGGAACTGCGGCCGGCGGCGCTCCGGGCGCGGCCACGCAGGCCAAACCGGGCAAGAACGCCGGCCGGGGCAAGCGCAAGGAGGTCGGCGCCGGGCCAGGCAGGGGACAGCGCGGGAAGGCCGGCCCCGGACGGGGCAAGACCGGCGGGAGGCGGCTGGGCAAGCGGGTCACGATCGTGGCCGTCGTCGCGCTCGCACTCGTCGCAGGGACGCTGGCCGGCCTCCGCATCGCCCGTTCCGGTAGCCCGGCCACGCCGGAGTTCACCCTGGTCACCCCGTATCCGCCCGCCGTGGCGGCGGACACCGAACTGGCCGGCCGGACGGCCGGGGTCACCCCCCTGCCTGGCTCGCTGACCGGGATAGCCGCGGCGGGCAGGACCGTCGTGGCCATCGGCGCGGAACCCAGCCAGCCGGCTCCGGTGCCGCTGATCCTGTACTCCACTGACGGCGGCCGCACCTGGGCGCGGGCGGCGCTGGCCGGACCCGGCGCGGCACTGGCCGGACCCGGCGCGGCGCCCGGCACTGGAACCGGCGCCGTCCCCGGAGTAGCGGCTGGCCCGGGCCCCGGAGCGCCCGGCCAGGGCGCCGCGGCCGGCCCTGCCGCGGCCGGTGGCCCGGGCACCGCCCCGGTGCTGATCGCATACAACGGCAGCACCTGGCTCGCGCTCGGCCAGTACGCCGCCTGGACCTCGCCCGACGGCAGGACCTGGCGCCCGGCACCGGCCCTGCCCCCGGCCGGGGATACGGTGCTCGGCCTGGCGGGCACCGGCACCGGGTTCGTGGCCGTCGGTGAGCACACCGGCCCGCAACCAGGTCCCGTGGTGTGGACCTCATCGGCCGGGCGGCCGTGGCAGCGCTGGACCGGGGCAGCGCACGGGCTCACCCCCCGCAGCGGGCACCTGACGGCCCTGCGCTGGGCCGCCTCCCAGGGCGGCGTGGTCCTTGCTGCTGGTCCGATCACCGGTGCCGCCGGGCAAGGCAGGCGGCCGAACGCGGGCGTGTGGCGGAGCACGGACGGCGGCCTGACCTGGAAGCCGGTGACGCTGCCGGCCGGCCACGGCTCGACCAGCGGGCTGGCCGGGCTGGCGGCCAGCGGGGCCGGGTTCGTCTCGGTCCGCCCCGGCCACGCCGCCGGGCGCCGGGACGCGGTGACCTACTGGTCCGCCCAGGGCGTCACCTGGCGGTACGCGGGCAAGCTGACCCCGGTCAGGCGGACCTCGCTCCAGGTCACCGCGGTGTCCGGCAATGCCCACGGCTTCGTCGTCGCCGCATCCGTGCAGGGTTCCGAGGTGGCGTTCTCCAGCGCCCTCGGCCGCGGCTGGCACCAGACCACCGCTGGCGCGGGCACCGGGCTGGCCGGCCTGGCCGCCGGACCCGGCGGCACCGTGGTGGTGGCCGGGAACAGCCAGCCGGGAACCAGGGCGGCGGGCCTGCGCCCGCACCTGATCCTCATCAGCCCCGCCGCGCGCCAGCAGGTGGGCCGGGTGGCGCTGGCCGCGACGGCCACCCCGGACGTGACGGTCAACGGCCTGGCCGCGGGCGGCCACTCGCTGGTGGCGGCGGGATCCGCGGGCGGGTCGCCGGCCCTGTGGCAGGCCTCGTCCGGCCGGTGGGCACGTCTCGGCCTGCTGCTGCCGCAGGCGTGGCGGAACGGCGCGCTGGTGAGCGTGGTGCACGGCGGTGATGGCTGGCTGGCGATCGGCCGGGCCAGCGCGGCACCCTCCGCCGGCGCGCCGGTCCCGGCCGCGCCGCCCGCGTCCCAGCCGGTGATCCTGACCTCGGCCACCGGGACCTCCTGGACCCCGGCGTCCGCACTCAGCCCGCTCGCGGCCCAGGGCAACGCCCTGGCGCAGGCGGCCGCGGGCCCGGCCGGCTACGTGGTGGTCGGCAGCGCCCGGACGGGCACCTCCACGGCCCCGTCCGCCTGGTACTCGAAGGACCTCGCCACCTGGGCCCGTGCCGCGCTGCCGGTCCCGAGCGGCTACGTGTCAGCCGCGACGCCAGGGAGCCAGGCGCTCGCGGTGACCGCCGCGGGGCCCGGCTTCGTGGCGGTCGGCGCGGCGGGAAACACCCCCGCGGCTTGGACCTCGCAGAACGGCTCGGCCTGGCACTTCACCGCGCTGCCGGTTCCCGCTGGGGCGGCCGGGGCCGCGCTGACCCAGGTCACCGCCCTGGACACGCGGGTGGTCGCCACGGGCTACGCGTGGCGGGCCGGTTCAGCACCGGTACCCTTCACCGCGGTCTCGGCCGACGGGGGCCGTACCTGGCGGGACGCGCGGCTGCCCGCGCCAAATGCCCCCGCCCTGGTAACCGCGCTGACCGCCGCGGGTCACGGGTTCGTCGCCGTGGGCCACACCCTGCCGCCGGGCCGGCCGGTCATGCTTGCCTGGTGGTCCGCTGACGGCCTGGCCTGGCAGGACGGCGTCCCTGCGGGTGGCGGGTCCGGCGGGGGGATCGTTACGCAAATAAACGCCGTGACCGCGAGTAACGGGACGCTCACCGGAGCCGGGTTCACCGCGAGCAGCGCGGCCGAGCACCCGGTCCTCTGGCAGGCGCGCTACCGCTGACCGGGACCCCGGCACTCAGGCGGTAACCGGGCCGAATACGTCCTCGCGGCGGTGCTCCAGGCACGGCAGGATGGCCCGGACCTGCTTGGTCAGCGCGCTGTCCAGCTCGGACACCGCGAGCCCGGGGAACGGGCCGAGGTCGGCGCGGACCGTGCCCATCGGGTCGACCATCATGCTGCGGCCGACCCCGGTGGGGGCGCTGGTGGGCGGCGCGGAATGGTCGGGAACCTGCGAGGCCGCCGCCACCCAGACCGTGTTCTCTATCGCGCGGGCGCGCACCAGGGTGACCCAGTGCTCCTCCTTGAACAGGCCGGTGGCCCACGCGGCAGGCAGCACGATCAGTTCGGCCCCGCGCACAGCCAGGGCCCTGGCCAGCTCGGGGAACCTGACGTCGTAGCAGGTCATGATGCCGACCCTGACCCCGCACAGATCCGCGACCACCGGCTGCGAGCCCGGCGCGACCACGGCGGACTCCTGCTCGCCGAGCGCGTCGTACAGGTGGATCTTGCGGTACGCGGCGACCTGGGTACCCATCGCGTCGTACGCCACCACGGTGTTGTACACGCGGCCGTCGGGCGCTGGCTCGAACACCCCGGCCACCAGCGCCACCCCGGTGGCCCGCGCGGCCTCGGCCAGGCCGAGGCCGAACGGCCCGTCCAGCGGCTCGGCGATCGCGCGCAGGTCACTGCCGAACCTGGCCTGCGTTGCCTCGGGGAACACCGCGAGGTCGGCGCCGCGGGACGCCGCGCCGGACAGGGCCTCACGCACCCTCGCGAGATTGATCCCGGGATCCGGGCTGACCGGCAACTGGCACAAAGCGACGCGCATGCCCGCAGCGTACGTCATGGCGCCCGAGGTCACATCGGGCGCCGCGGCATGATGTCATGGCCGGGTGAACCGACCATTGCTGAACGCGAGGCTCGCCGGGATGGGAACCACGATCTTCGCCGAGATGTCCGCGCTGGCCGTCACCACCGGGGCGGTCAACCTCGGCCAGGGCTTCCCCGACGTCGACGGCCCGCCCGAGATAGCGCAGGCCGCGGCGGACGCGATCATGGCGGGCCGGGGCAACCAGTACCCGCCCGGGGCCGGCGTCCCCGAGCTACGGCAGGCGATCGCCGCGCACCAGAAGCGGTTCTACGGCTTCGACCTTGACCCGGACAGCCAGGTGCTGGTCACCGTCGGCGCGACCGAGGCCATCGCGGCGGCGCTGCTCGCGCTGCTCGAACCGGGCGACGAGGCCATCGCGTTCGAGCCGTACTACGACTCCTACGCGGCCTCGGTGGCGATGGCGGGCGCGACCCGGGTGCCGGTCACGCTCCGGCCGCCGGACTTCCGGCCCGACCTTGACGCGTTGCGCGCCGCGATCACCCCGCGCACCCGCCTGATCCTGCTGAACTCCCCGCACAACCCGACCGGCGTGGTGTTCACCCCGGACGAACTGGCCCGTCTTGCCGAGATCGCCTGCGAGCATGACCTGCTCGTCGTCGCCGACGAGGTGTACGAGCACATGGTGTTCGACGGCACGCACCTGCCCGTCGCGTCGCTGCCCGGCATGGCCGAGCGCACGGTCAGCATCAGTTCCGCGGCCAAGACCTTCTCGTTCACCGGCTGGAAGGTCGGCTGGGTGACCGGCAGCCCGGAGATCGTGACCGCGGTCCGCACCGTCAAGCAGTTCCTCACCTACGTGTCCAGCGGCCCGTTCCAGTACGCGATCGCCCAGGCGCTCGGCCTGCCCGACGGCTACTACGCCTCGGTGGCCGATGACCTGCGGCCCAAGCGGGATTTCTTCTGCGACGGCCTGGCCGCCATCGGGTTCGAGGTGTACCGGCCCGCGGGGACGTTCTTCATTACCACGGACGTGCGCCCGCTCGGCTACACCGACGGCGTGCGGTTCTGCAAGGACCTGCCGCACCGGGCCGGGGTCGTGGCCATCCCGAGCTCGGTGTTCTACGACAACGTCGAGGCGGCCCAGTCCCAGGTGCGGTTCGCGTTCTGCAAGAAGCGGGAGGTCCTGGCCGAGGCGCTGGCCCGGCTGGAGGCGGTCCGCCCGGCCGGGCGCGAGCAGGGTGAGTAGCTGGCCGCGCGGCCTATGCCCCAGACTGGGGGCATGCAACCCGCCGGGCTTCACCATGTCTCGATCAACGTCCGCGACGTGTCCGCGGCCAGGTCTTTCTACGTCGATGTCCTCGGCCTGACCGAGCGCGCCGACCGGCCAGATTTCAGCTTCGACGGAGCCTGGCTGGACGCGGGCAGCCAGCAGGTGCACCTCATCCAGGCGGAGGTGCCGCCGGACCGGGGCCAGCACTTCGCCCTGGCCGTCACCGACCTGGACGGCGCGGTCGCCGAACTGCGCGGGCGCGGCCTGCGGGTCACCGACCCGGTCCCGGTGGGCAGCGGGCTCCAGTCGTTCCTGTACGACCCGGCCGGGAACCGGATCGAGCTGCAGCAGCCGGGGTTCTAACGCCGGTTCACTCGCTCAGCCGCAGTGCCGTCTTCGGGCATGACTGGACGGCGTGCCGGACCTGGTCGGCCAGCCCCGGGGGCACCTCGCCGTCGGTGATGTGCAGTTCGTCGTCGTCATCGAGGCGGAAGACCTCCGGCACCAGGCCGGCGCAGACGCCGTTGGCCTCACACAGGTCGCGGTCGACGGTCACTCTCATGGCGGCATTCTCCTCCGTCAGGGTCCGCGCCCGCACCGGGGCGGTAGCAGGGCAGGATCAGACCATGACCGACACCCGTGCCACGCCCGGCGCACCGCCCACCATGCCCGACGAGCTGCGGCGGGCCGCGGAGGCGGCGCGCGGCTTCATGCCGCCGCCCGAGGGCCTGGCCCTGTACCGGGCGGCAGCTACTTATGCCCCCGCAGGCCCTGTGCTGGAGGTCGGCACCTACTGCGGCAAGTCCACGATCTACCTGGCGTGCGCCGGGCGGCAGGCGGGCCAGGCCGTCATCACGGTGGACCACCACCACGGTTCGGAGGAGAACCAGCCCGGCTGGGAGTACCACGACGCCAGCCTGGTGGACCCGCGGACCGGCCGGCTGGACACGCTGCCACACTTCCGTGCCACCCTGGCCGGCCTCGGCCTCGATGAGGATGTGATCGCGATCGTGGGCCGGTCGGCCGATGTGGCGCGGCTGTGGCGGGCCCCGCTCGGCATGCTGTTCATCGACGGCGGGCACACCGAGGCCGCGGCCCAGGCCGACTACGAGGGCTGGGCGCCGCACGTCGCCCACGGCGGCGCGCTCGCGATCCACGACGTGTTCCCCGACCCGGCCGACGGCGGTCAGGCGCCCTACCACCTCTACCGCCGGGCGCTGGCGTCCGGTGCGTTCACGGAGGTAGCCGTGGAAGGCTCGCTGCGGCTTCTCGAACGCACCGGCAAGGGCATCTAGCCGAACGACGGCCCGCCAGCCCCGCCGTCCCGCCACGCGGGCCCGGTCCCGGCGGAAGCCGGGCGGGCGGTTACGGCGTGGTGACGGCGCAGCCGCAGTTGCCGGGCTCCGGTGCCGGTGCCGTGGCGGTGCCGGCGCCGATGGCACGGAACAGGCCGTTCCCGCCCGAGGTGGCCGACAGCGCGTCCGCGGCGAGGATCACCGCCGCCGAGGTGTAGCCGCTGCGCTCGTTCGGGAAGTGCTGCCTGTTGGCGTACTGCCACCCGGTCCAGTACGCGCCGTCCGGGTCGCGCAGGAACTGGATCTCGGCGAACATCTCCCTGGCCCTTGACCGGTCCCCGGTCGCGTCCAGGGCCAGGACAAGCTCGCAGGTCTCCGCCCCGGTGACCCAGGGCTCGTCGCGCACGCAGCGGACGCCGAGGCCGGGCACCACGAAATCCGGCCAGCCCGCGGCCAGCCAAGCCGCGGCGCCGGGGCCCCGCACCGAGCCGCCCAGCACCGGGTAGTACCAGTCCATGGAGAACCTGGACTTGTCCGCGAACGCCTCCGGGTGGCAGGCGACCACGTGCGCGAGCCGGCCAGCGGCGAGTTCCCAGTCCGGCTGTGGCTCGCCCATGAAGTCGGCGAGCGCCGCCGCGCAGCGCAGGCTCTGGTGGATGCTGGAGCAGCCGGTCAGCAGGGCGTAGCTCGCCGGGGCGCCGCCGGGGCCGCGCTGCCAGATGATCTCACCGCGCGGCGTCTGCAGGCCCAGGGTGAACTCGATCGCCCGGCGCACGGCGGGCCACATCCGCGCCACGAACCCGGCGTCCCCGGTCACCAGGTACTCGTGCCACACGCCCACGGCCACGTAGGCGGCGTGGTTGCTCTCGCCCACGGCATCGCTGGCGTGCCCGCCGGGCGCGGTCCGCCGGGGCCAGGACCCGTCGGCCCGCTGCGTGGCCAGCAGCCAGTCGTAGGCCCGGCGGGCCGGGCCGCGCAGCCCGCACACCGACATGGCCATGGCGCACTCCACGTGGTTCCACGCGTCCACCAGGCCGTCCGGCCAGCCGATCGCCCCGGAGTCCTGCTGCCCGGTGGCGATGATCTCGCCGGTGGCGCGTATCTCCGCCTCGGTCAGGATCCCGGGCACCGCCGGGACGGCGCCGGCCACGGGCGTTGCGTATGGCATCAAATGTCCTGCGCCGAGCCGGGCCAGATGCTCAGCCACGGGCATGCGCCCGCGCGGGCTCGGTCTTGCCCGCGGCGGATAGAGGGGCGGCGGCGGGCAGCGGAACGCCGGGCGGCTTGCGGGCGTACACGACGATGCTCTTGCCGATGAGCGGGTTGAGCGCCTGCTCGGTGAACCGGGTCACCGGCGGGTGCTTCATGATGTCCCAGACCAGCAGCCGGTGGTAGGCCCGGGCCAGCGGGTGGCCGTCCTGGTGCACGCCCACCGCGCACTTCAGCCACCAGTACGGCGAGTGCAGGCCGTGCGCGTGATGGTGGGCGCCCACCTCGAACCCGGCCGCGCGCAGCTTGGCCTCCAGTTCGGGCCTGGTGTAGATGCGGACATGGCCGCCCGGGGTGTTGTGGTAGTCGTCGGAGAGCCGCCAGCAGATCCTCTCGGGCAGCCAGGCGGGCACGGTCACCGCGAGCAGCCCGCCGGGCCGCAGCACCCGGGCGATCTCGCCGAGCGCGCGCTGGTCGAGCGGAATGTGCTCGAGCACCTCCGCCGCGATCACCCGGTCGAAGCAGCCGTCACCGAACGGCATCGCGGTGGCGTCGCCGCGCACCGGCACCGCGCGCGCCCCCCGCGGCGCCTCCCCGGCCGCTGCCATGGCCGCGGTCATGCCGCCGACCTGCTGAAGTTCGCCATGATCCGCGTCGAAGGCGACCACGTCGGCGCCGCGCCGGTAGGCCTCGAAGGCATGCCGCCCGGCGCCGCAGCCCAGGTCGAGCACCCGGTTGCCCGGCCCGACGGGGAACCGCCGGAAGTCCACGGTCAGCAGTGCTCGGCTCCCTTCAGCGAGGTGCGGCCCGGCCCGCCGGGCGCCGCGCCGTGGCGGGCGGCGATCGTACGTTCGTACTCGGCCACGGTGGCCCGGGCAACCGCGGGCCAGGCGAACCGTTCCTGGACCCGGCGCCAGGCGGTCTCGCCGAGTTCGGCGCGCCGCTGCGGCGAGTCGAGCAGGTCCCGCAGCGCCGCGGCCAGTTCCTCCGGGTCACCCGGCTGGACCATGACCGCGGTGTCCCCCACCACCTCGGGCAGTGCCCCGGTACGGCTGACGATCAGCGGCGTGCCGGACGCCATGTGCTCCACCGCGGGCAGCGAGAACCCCTCGTAGAGCGACGGCACCACCGCGACCTGGGCGCTGGCCGCGAGTTCGGCAAGCTCGGTGTCGCTGATGCCGTGCGCGAAGCGCACCTTGTCGCCGAGCGCCAGTTCGCCGACGAGGCGCTCGGTGGGCCCGCCAGCACCGGGCCTGCCCACCACGACCAGGTGCACGTCCCGCTCGGTGGCCAGCTTGGCGAACGCCCGCAGCAGCGTCGCCACGCCCTTGATCGGCGAGTCCGCGGCGCTGGCCACGGCGATCAGGCGCCCCGGCACGCGCGGCGCGGGCCGCGGGTGGAACAGCCGGGTGTCCACGCCGAGCGGGATGACCCGCACGTTGCCGGGCGCCGCGCCGAAATCGCGGCAGATGTCCGCGGCCGACGACTGCGACGCGGTCAGGATCGTGCCGCACCGGCGGGCCACCCTGGCCTGCATCCGCACGAAGCTGTACCAGCGCCACTTGGCGAGCTTGCTCAGCCCCCTGGCCGCCTTCAGCTCGATCCGCCGGTCCACGCTGATCGGGTGGTGGATGCTCGTCACCAGCGGCATCCCGGCCCTGGGAAACGCGAGCAGGCCGTAGGCGAGCACCTGGTTGTCGTGGACCAGGTCGAAGTCCGCGAGCCTGGGCAGCAGCTCGCGGCGCAGCCGCAGGCTGAACGTGAACGGCTCGGGGAACGCCCCGGTCTTCATCCAGCAGAACTCGAGCACGTCGATCCAGTCGCGGTATTCCGACAGCTTCGGCGTGCGGAACGGGTCCGGCTCCCGGTACAGGTCCAGGCTGGGCAGCGTGCGCAGCACCGGGCCCGGCTCAAGCTCGGGGTAGGGCTGGCCGGAGAGGACCTCCACGTGGTGCCCGAGCGCGGCCAGTTCGCGGGACAGGTGCCGCAGGTAGATGCCCTGGCCACCGACGTGCGCCTTGCTGCGGTAGGACACGAGGGCTACCCGGAGCGGGCGCTGGTTGGTCTGCACGCAGCTTCGCACCTCTTGTCGGTCCGGTGTCGGATGATGCCCAGGCCGCCCGCTGGCTCCTAGGCAGGGAACATTACCATCCAGTACCACACCTGCCTCGCGTGCGTCAGCACTGGCACGAGACGCAGTCGTACCCTGAGTGCAGCGCGGCGGAACTCGCGCCGTGACCATCGGCGGGGAGGCCATGCCCAAACGCGCACTGATCACCGGAATCACCGGCCAGGACGGCTCCTACCTGGCCGAATACCTGCTCGCGCAGGGATACGAGGTCTGGGGCCTGGTCCGGGGCCAGTCCAATCCCCGTGTCCGCCGGGTCCGCCAGCTGCTCGGGGAGGTCCGGCTTGTCCGCGGCGACCTGCTGGATCAGGGCAGCCTGATCTCGGCCGTGGAGCGGGTCCAGCCCGACGAGGTATACAACCTGGCGGCGATCTCCTACGTGCCGATGTCGTGGCAGCAGGCCGAGCTGACCGGCGAGGTGACGGGCCTGGGCGTGCTGCGGGTGCTCGAGGCGATCAGGGTGTGCAGCGGCATCAGCGCCTCGCGCACGCCGGGGCGCGCCCAGATCCGCTTCTACCAGGCCTCGTCCTCGGAGATGTTCGGCATGGTGACCGAGTCACCGCAGACCGAGCGGAGCGCGTTCCACCCCCGCAGCCCCTACGGGGTGGCCAAGGTCTACGGGCACTTCCTCACCCAGAACTACCGCGAGTCCTACGGCATGTTCGCCGTGTCCGGGATCCTGTTCAACCACGAGTCGCCCCGGCGCGGCGCGGAGTTCGTCACCCGCAAGGTGTCGCTCGGCGTGGCCAGGATCAAGCTGGGCCTGGAGCGCAAGCTGCGGCTCGGCACGCTGTCGGCGCGCCGGGACTGGGGTTTCGCCGGGGACTACGTGCGGGCCATGCACCTGATGCTGGAGCAGGACGAGCCCGCCGACTTCGTGGTGGGCACCGGGGTGACGCACAGCGTCGAGGAACTGGTGAGCCGTGCGTTCGCCGCGGCGGGCCTGGACTGGCGGGACCACGTCGTGTCCGACACCGCCTTCGTGCGGCCCGCCGAGGTGGACCACCTGTGCGCGGACCCGTCGAAGGTTGCCAAGGAGCTGGGCTGGGAGCCGACCGTCGGGTTCGACGAGCTCGTGTCGATGATGGTCGAGTCGGACCTGGAGTTGCTGTCCGGGCCTGAGGGGCATCACGATGACTCGTTCGGGCCTGAAGGTTGGTAATTTGCCTTGACGACGGCCGGGGCTGGAGGGGTCCGGAGCAGTCGGTGTGGATTCGGGGTCAGACCGACGCGCCGACCGCCATGCCGACCAGGTAGGTGACGCCAGCAGCAAGTCCGCCCAGCAGTAGCTGGCGGAAGGCACCGCGGAAGAAGGGGCGGTCGGTGAGCTTGGCCACCAGGCCGCCGCCGATGAAGGCGGCGAGCGCGGCGAGGCCCAGCGCCAGCGGGAGTGAGTTGAGGCCGGCGAGGTAGGGGATCAGGGGGATCAGCGCGCCTATGGCGAACGTGATCAGGGAGGCGCCCGCGGCGGTGTAGGGGGAGGGTAGCTCCTTGTGGTCGACGCCGAGTTCCTCGCGGACGTGCACGGCCAGGGCGTCGTCGGGGTGCACGGAGATCTGCCGGGCGACCTCCTCGGCCAGCTCGGGCTGCACGCCGCGCATGCGGAACGTGGCGGCCAGTTCCTCGCGCTCGGAGTCCGGGTTGTACTTCAGCTCGTGGGCTTCCTTGCGTACCTCGGCCTCCACCAGCTCGTTCTGCGAGGACACCGAGACGTACTCGCCGGTGGCCATCGAGAACGCACCCGCCGCCAGGCCCGCCAGCCCGGTCAGCACGATGAACTGATGCGAACCGCCGCCACCGCCGACCCCGGCGATCAGCGACACGTTGGTCACCAGGCCGTCCATGGCGCCGAACACCGCCGGGCGCAGCCAGCCGCCGGAGACATCACGGTGCTGATGCCCGTGCTGCTCGCTCTGGGTGTCGCTTGCGGTGCTCATGCTGGGATTCCCTGACCTGGTGGTTTGATGATCGTCCGCGTGCCTTTACCTGGGCACGGAGCCTGCAAACCCGTCTCAGCCTTTCATTATTCCGGCGCGGGCCCAAGGGGCCAGGGGGCGGCGGTGAGGCGCTCGATGTCTTCGCCGAACTGGCGGTCGGCGTCGATCGGCCCGATGACCTCGGCCAGCGAGTCCATGAGGGGACGGCAGCCTTCCGGGACGGGGTGGGGGGAGAGGGTCACGGCGCGGTAGGCGGTCAGCAGCTCGCACGAGACGACGGCGTGGCCGTGGCGGATCGCCAGGCGCAGCGATTCGGCCGCCTCCCAGCCGAACGACTGCGCGTCCTCCTGGCCGCCGGAGGTTTCGATCAGCCCCACCGTGGACGGCAGGGCAAAGCGGCGCAGCGCGTGTACCTCGCCGGCCGCGCGCTTGTGCACGGTCACCAGGCCGGTGTCCGGCCCGGGACGCGCGGCGAGCTGCGCCGGGAGCCCGGTGACCCGCGTGTCGAGCAGCCGGTGGATCCGGGCCGCCGACACCTCGGCCGCGTGGGCGATGGCCGTGGTGACGTGGTCGCAGTGCGCCGCGAGGTCGAGGCCGTGGAAGCCCGCGGTGCCGACGAACGTGCCGCCGAGGAAGGCGGGTGAGTCGGTCACGCCGGACAGGGCCCGGCCGATGGCGCCCGCCAGCCCGTTCCCGGCCCGCAGGAGGTGGGCGAGCACCGGGCCCACCACCCGGAACGAGACCGGCGCTTGCAGCGCGGCCGGGCCGGCCGGCTCGCCGGCGCGGCGCCGCAGCCGGCCGAGCACCTGGCCGAGCAGCGGGTCACCGCGGCCGCACTCCGCCCGGTAGGGGTCCCTGGACGCGGACGCGGCCACGATCGACAGCGCCGCCGCCGCCTCCATCCGCCCGGCGAGCGCCCTGGCCCCGGCGAGGCGCCCGATGCCGAGCGCGGTGGCGCCGGGGACCCCGGCAAGCAGCGCGTGCCCCTCCCGTGGGCCGAGGCTGAACTCCGGCAGGCCGCGCTCACGCAGCGCGTCCCCGGCGGGCCGGGTGCCACCGTCGGGGCCGAGCACCCGGCCGATCCCGCACAGCGGGCCGAACGCGTGTGCCAGCGGCACGATCTCGCCCGCGCACCCGACACCGGTGCGGGGCACGGCAGGCACCAGCCCCGCGCCGAGGACGTCGGCCAGCCGCTGGCACAGCGCGGCGGACACCCCGGCGTCCCCGGACAGGAACGTGCGCAGGCGGACCGCGATGAGCGCCCGCGCGTCGCCGGCGCCCAGCCACGGCGGCCCGCCGGTCGCCCGGGCCAGCAGCAGGTTCCGCTGGTGCTCGCGCTGCTGGCGCGGCGTGAGCCGCACCCCGGACAGCGCGCCCATGCCCGTGTTCACGCCGTACACCGGCTGGCCGGCGCGGAGCACGGCCCGGGCCTGGCGGCAGCGCTGATCCACGGCCCGGGCCAGCCCGGGGGCGAGAGCGAGCCCGCGCCCGGCGGCGACCTCGCGGATCAGGCCCGGGCCGAGGTCA
>Ga0070709_10001320_pt1 | contig 13526 bp, 14 predicted proteins | sample LARL51metaG_FD_65449 | JGI IMG/M metagenome (GOLD analysis project Ga0070709, IMG submission 65449) | Corn, switchgrass and miscanthus rhizosphere microbial communities from Kellogg Biological Station, Michigan, USA - LAR L5-1 metaG | ecosystem: Host-associated > Plants > Roots > Rhizosphere ...
TCGCGCCCGGCCAGGTCACGACGGGGAGAGTCGCGCCCGGGCAAGTCGCGCCCGGCCAGATCGCGCCCGGGCAAGTCGCCGGTCGGATCGCGCCCGGTCGGGTCGCGGTTTGCGAGGTCGGCAGCCCGACGCCGGGTGAGGGAGCTGGCTCGGCGCAGGAGAGGGGCGACGGCCGCGCGGTGCGCTTCGGGGTCGGTGGACCCGATCGACGACGGGCCGCCGGCGATCGCCGCGTCGATCTCCGACCGCGCGTCCGCGAGCGCGCCGTGCACCGGCGCCGCCGCGGCCCGGGACAGCGCGTCCGTCATGTACCAGAGCAGCTCGTGCAACTGCCGCACGACCTCGTACGCGGACAGCATCGCCGCCGACCGGGCGCTCCCGCCGAACAACGCGACCACCCGCTGCCCGGCACCGAAGCAGTCGTAGGCCACGCAGCCGGGGAACCCGGACGGGATCAGCCGCTCGTGGATCGAGCAGGACGCGTCCGCCGCCAGGTGCCGGCACGCCACTCCGGCCGGCTTCGAGAACGCGAAGTCCGACGACGCGACGAACGCCGGCGCCACGCAGCACAACCCGACGCAGCGCGAGCAGTCGGCGGCCAGGTTCACCGCAGGTCTCGCGCGTACGCCCCGAGCGAGCGCTGGTACCGCGGCAGGTGCGGGGCCAGCGCCTCCAGCGCCAGCGACGCCGCCTCCCGCGAGCGCCCCACGTCGACCAGTGCCAGCGCGAGGAACGCCCGCACCGCGTCCTCCAGCGTCGCCGCCTCCCGGTCGACCGGAGCGGACAGCTCGGTCGACAGCAGCGCTACCGACTCGTCGGCCGCGCCGAGGTTGCGCAGCGAGCTGGCCAGCTGGATCGTCGCCCGGCGCCGGCGCAGCCCGGTCAGCCCGGCCGCGAGCGACGACCGGTAGAGCGGCACCGCCTTGTCCGGGTGGCCGGTCGAGTCCCAGGCGGAGGCCCGCTCGAAGTCCGCGACCGCGGGCGGTGCGTCCGCGACGATCCCGTCGATCAGCGCCCTGAGCTCGTCCTGCTCGTACGAGTCGATCGCCGCCCAGGCCGCGGCGAGTCGGTCCTCGTCCATCACGGCACCACCGGCTCGTCCAGCGGCCAGGCCGGCAGCCCGTCGATACTCACCGCGTTGCGGTCCAGCCGGTACTCGGCCAGCCGCTGCGGTCCCTTCTTCGCGTTGTGCAGGTCGAGCACGTCCCGCTCGGCCTCCAGGCTCATCCTCGGCACCGCGTACCCGCAGCTGTCCGCGACCCGCGTCACCTCCACCCGGATCACCGACCGGATCCCCGGGTGCGGCGGGAACCCCGCGACCGGCGAATCGAACGAGTCCGCCGACGGCAGCACCGCGGTCCCGCGACCGGACAGCCGGACGATGGTCGGCCGTCCCTCGAAGGCGCAGAACATCAGCGTGACCCGGCCGTTCTCGCGCAGGTGAGCGATCGTCTCGGCGCCGCTGCCGGTGAGGTCGAGGTAGGCCACCGTGTCGCGGTCGAGCACCCTGAACGTGCCGCGCGCGCCCTTCGGTGACACGTTGACGTGCCCGTCCGCGCCCAGCGGCGCCGTCGCCACGAAGAACACCGGCTGCCGTTCCAACCACGCCGCGAGGCGGTCGTCGATCCCGTCCATCACCGAAGCCACGGGAGATGACGGTATGCCCTGCGTCCCAGCGGGCGCCTTCGCTATTCTTCGGCCGACGGGCGCCGGGTCGCGCCGAGCCACCCGCTTCCCCGCGGCGGATCCGTGTCCGGCCGGGCAGTGCAGCCGGCCCGGCGCCCCCGTGCAATCACCAGCCGGACTGCCGCGCCCGCGCCTCGTAGAGCAGCACGGACGCCGACACCGACACGTTCAGCGAGTCGGCCGTGCCGAGCATCGGCACCGCGACCCGCTCGAAGCCGTGCTCGTACCAGCCCGGAGAGATCCCGTACCGCTCCGAGCCCACGACCAGCGCCACCCGGCCCGAGTAGTCCACCGACCGGTACGGCGTGGCCTCGTCGGTGTCGGCCAGCAGCACCCGGAACCCGGCCGAGCCCAGCCAGCGCACCGCCTCCGGGGCGGACGCGAACTCGACCGACGGCACTGTGAGTACCGTCCCCTGCGATCCGCGGAACACCTTCGGGTGGGTCAGCCGGGTCCGCCGGTTGGTGAGCACAAGCGCGTCCGCGCGGACCGCGTCGAGGGTCCGGATCAGCGTGCCGAGGTTGCCCGGGATCTCCACCGCGTCCGCGATCAGCACGAGCGCCGACGGGCCGAACTCCAGCAGGTCAGGGGTCAGATAGGGGAGCCGCACCACCGACAGCAGCCCGTCGGGCTGGCCGCGCTCGCCGATCCGCTCCAGCGTCTTGGCCGAGACCCGGTAGGCCGCCTCGGCCCGGTCGGCCAACTGCTCTGCTCGCTGCCCGGCCTCGGTGGAGTGCGCCAGTTCGGGACACCAGAGGAAGGTGCGTACGGAGACCCCGGCGGTCAGTACGAGCCGCTGCGCCCAGAGCCCTTCGGCCACCAGCAGGCGCTCTCGGTTCGGCGCGGTGTTGTGCTGGATGTCGAGCACCTGCTTGACCCGCGGATGGGACAGGCCGATCTGCTGCAACTCCACAGCGGGCAGTCTGCCCTGGCCCGAACGGAGATGCGGTTGGTGCCGGCATGATGACGCTATGTGATCGATACGGAGATCATGAGCGTTCCCTCCGGGCAACTGTCCGTAGATGACACCAAGTGACCATGGTCCTGCCCTGGTGTCGGCCGCCACAGTGAGGCCGTGGACCTGACCGCGGTGGCGATTGGTGCGGCCTTGCTGGCCGCCGCCGTGGTCGTGCTCGTGTACGCCCGCCGGTTCGCCGAGCGGGGCTACCAGACGCAGGAGCGGTACCGGAGTCAGGTGTTCGATGCCGAGCTGGCCGCGCTCACGCGGCTGCAGGAGGCGAACCGGATCCGGGAGGACCTGGTCGGCTCGGTCTCGCACGAGTTCCGCACCCCGCTGACCGCGATCCGGGGCAGCGCGGCGACGCTGGCCTCCCGCGGTGACCGGATCCCGATCGAGGCGCGGCAGACGCTGCTGCGCGGGATCGTCGAGCACGCCGATCGGCTCGGCAAGCTGCTCGAAGACATGCTGCTGGCCGCCACGGTCCGGGCGGCCGCGGAGTCCGGCGCGGTCGCCGACGTGACCGCCGCGCTGTCCTCGTTCCGGCTCGGGCAGGCCCGCCCGCCGGTGGTACTCGACGTCCCCGCGGGCCTGGCCGCGTACGTCGACGCGGCCAGCCTCGACCAGGTCGTCCGCGCGCTGGCCGACCACGTGCGGGCCGAAGCCCGGCGGGACCGCCCGGTGACGCTCCGGGCCGACCGGCGCGGCGGCGACGTGGTCGTCGAACTGCTCTACGGCGGCACCCGCAGCGAGTCGGAGCTGCGTGCGCTGTTCGAGCCGTTCGGGTCGCGCGAGTCGGCCGAGACCGGCCGGCCGGCGACCCTCGCGCTGTACGTGGTGCGCCGGCTGGTCGAGGCGCACGGCGGGCGGGCGGCCGCCGGACTCCAGGACGACGAGGTGTGCGTGCGGATATCGCTGCGGGCGCTGCGGCCGACCGCGGACCTGCCGGTCGGCACGCCGGTCTGAGCCGGGCCGCCGTACGAGACCCGCACCGCCTAAGGTGGGCCGGGTGAAGGCGGATCCCGAGGTCCAGCTGCGGCTGCTCGACCTGCAGGCGCGCGACTCCGCGCTGGCCCGGCTCGGACACCGCCGGCGCACGCTGCCGGAGCTCGGGGTGATCGCCGATGCGGACACCAGGCTGGCCGCGCTGCGCGCCGACGTGGTCCGGGCGGAGACCGAGGTCGGCGATCTCGACCGGGAGCTGCGCCGGCTGGAGGACGACGTCGACCAGGTGCGCCGGCGGGCCGATCGGGACCAGCAGCGGATGCTGTCCGGGGGGATGCCGGCCAAGGAGCTGGAGAGCTTGCAGCACGAGGTCGAGACGCTGACCCGGCGGCAGTCCGACCTCGAGGACACCGAGCTCGAGGTGATGGAGCGGCGGGAGGAGGCCGAGGCCCGCGCGGGCCAGGTCCGGGCCGAGGTCGAGAAGGCGACCGCGACCCGGTCCGAAGCCGAGCAGGCCCGGGACAAGGCGTTCGCCGAGATCGACACCGAGGCCGCCGCCGACACCGAGGCCAGGGCGGGACTCGCGGCCGGACTGCCGGCCGACCTGACCGCCCTGTACGAGAAGCTGCGGGCCGCCTCCGGCGGCGTCGGGGCGGCCATGCTCCGGCAGCGCCGGTGCGAGGGCTGCCGGCTCGAGCTGATGGGCGCCGAGCTGCGGGCGGCGCAAGCCGCGCCCCCGGACGAGGTGCTGCGCTGCGAGAACTGCCGCCGGATCCTCGTACGCACGACCGAGTCCGGGCTGTGAGCCGCCGGCTGGTCGTCGAGGCCGACGGCGGCTCGCGCGGCAACCCGGGCCCGGCCGGCTACGGCGCGGTGGTGCTGGATGCCGGCACCGGCGAGGTGCTGGCCGAGCGGGCCGCCTCGCTGGGGCGGACGACGAACAACGTGGCCGAGTACAACGGGCTGCTCGCCGGCCTGCGCGCCGCGGCCGAGCTCGATCCGGCCGCGGTCGCGGTCCGGATGGACTCGAAGCTCGTGGTCGAGCAGATGTCCGGGCGCTGGCGGGTGAAGCACCCCGACCTGCAGCCGCTGCACGCCGAGGGCCGGGCGTTGGTTGCGGCGCTGCCCTCGGTCACGTTCGAGTGGATCCCGCGCGAGCGCAACGCGCACGCGGACCGGCTGGCGAACGAGGCGATGGACGCGGCCGCGGAGGGTCGCGTGTGGACGGCCCGGTCGGAGGTCGGTCCGGCCGACGCCGGCGAAGCGGCGGGAGCGCGGAGGGGGTCGGAGGTCGGTCCGTCCGACGCCGGCGAGGCGGCAGGGGCGCCCAAGGGCGACGACGGCTACCTGGCCGACACCTCGGCGCCGACCCGGATGGTGCTGGTCCGGCACGGCAGCACCGAGCTGTCCGGGCTCCGCTACAGCGGCCGGGTCGACCCCGATCTCAACGCCAAGGGGCTGGCCCAGGCGCAGGCGCTGGCCGCCCGGCTGGCTCCGCTCGCCACCCGGCGCCCGGTCGTGGTCAGCTCTCCGCTGAAACGGGCGGTCGCGACCGCGACCCTCATCGCCGACGCGCTCGGCACCGGGGCGCGTACGGACGACGGCCTGCTGGAGATCGACTTCGGCGAGTGGGAAGGGCGCACGTTCGCCGAGGTCAAGCAGCGCTGGAAGGCCGAGCGCAAGGCCTGGCGGACCGACAGCTCGGTCGCCCTGCCCGGCGGCGAGAGCGTCGACCAGGTCGCCCGGCGGGTGCGGGCGGCGCGCGACCGGCTGGTTGCGGCGAACCCGGGCGGGACCGTGATCGCGGTCTCCCACGTGACGCCGATCAAGCTGCTGCTGTGCGCGGCGCTGGCCGCGCCGAACTCGTCGGTGTTCCGGTTCCACCTCGACACCGCGAGCGTGTCCACTGTGGACTGGTATCCGGACCGGGTGCCGCTGGTGCGGCTGGTCAACGACACCGCGCACCTGCGCTGACCGCCTACCTCACCGCGCGGACGAACAACAGCACCGAGACGGCGAGGCCGACGCCGACGATGATCCGGCGCAGCAGGGCGTCGTCCAGCCGCCTGGCCAGCAGGCCACCGGTGAACCCGCCGACCATCGCCGCCGGCGCGATGATCGCGACCGCGACCCAGTCGACCGGCCCGAACACCCCGAACACGAGCACGGTGACGCTTGCGACGACCAGTTGCAGCACGGTCTTGAGCCCGTTGAGCTTCCGCAGCCGCTCGGGCACGGTCAAGGCCAGGGTGCCGAGAATGATCACGCCGAGCGCGCCGCCGAAGTAGCCGCCGTACACCGAGGAGAGGCCGATCGCCGGGTAGAGCACCTTCCTGTTGGCGCGGGTTCCCTCGCGCCGGTCGAAGACGATCCGGGAAACCCTCGGCTGCGCGGCGAGCATCAGGGTGGCCAGCAGTACGAGGAACGGCACCAGGATGTCGAATGCGCCCTGCGGGGTGGACAGCAGCAGCACGCAGCCGAGCACGGTGCCAAGCGCGGAGATCACGCTGAGCGTCGTGAGCCGCCGCCGCTCGCCGTCCAACTGGTCGCGGAACCCGGCGACGCCGCCGACGTACCCAGGCCAGAGTGCGACGGAGTTCGTCACGTTCGCGGCCAGCGTGCCGTAGCCCGCGGCGACCAGCGCGGGGAACAGTAGCAGCGAGCCGCCGCCGGCCACGGCATTGACGCCGCCGGCGAGCAGACCGACGCCGGCCATGAGGAACGCGTCGGCGGTCTGCACTCCGGTATTCTCCCCGGTACGGCGGACGAGCCGGGCGGGCGGCCGCGTCAGGGTGCATGCATCCCGACGAGGAACGTCCGGGCTCCACAGGGCAGGGTGGTTGGCAACACCAACCCGGGGTGACCCGCGGGAAAGTGCCACAGAAAACAGACCGCCGTCCCACGCTTCGGTGCGGGACGGTAAGGGTGAAACGGTGGTGTAAGAGACCACCAGCGCCCGGGGTGACCCGGGCGGCTCGGTAAACCCCACCCGGAGCAAGGTCAAGAGGGGCGGGCAACCGCCCTGCGCAGGCGTTCGAGGGTGACCCGCCCGAGCCTGCGGGTGGACCGCTGGAGCCTGCCGGCGACGGCAGGCCTAGATGGATGGCCGCCGGCCGGGGCAGTGCCGCAAGGCGCCCCGGTTACAGGACCCGGCGTACAGCCCGACTCGTCCGTCGTACACGCCTGACCTGCACGTTCAGGACCCCCCGAAGACCGCGACCACGTACCGCCGGGTCGGCAGTCCGCAAGACCACGCCGTCGCAGGTCAGCAGGTCTGGAACTCGGGTGGCGGGACGGCCGCTCAGCCGCGGCGGCGGGTCAGGTAGGCGGTCTCGGCGGTGTTGCCCGCCAGCTCGATGGCCTTGTCGTACGCCGCCCGCGACTCCTGACCGCGGCCGAGCCGGCGCAGCAGGTCGGCGCGGGTGGCGTGGTAGGCGTGATAGCCGGCCAAACGGTCGTCCAGACGGTCGACGGCCGCCAGTGCCACCTCCGGGCCGTCGAGCTCGGCGATCGCGATGGCCCGGTTGAGGGCGACGATCGGCGAGGGGTCGAGCCGGGCGAGCTGGTCGTAGAGGGCGACGATCTGCGACCAGTCGGTGTCGCGTACGTCGCGGGCGGACGTGTGCACGGCGTTGATCGCTGCGAGGATCTGGTAGCGGCCCGGAGCCACACCGGCCGCGGCGGCAGCGAGCCTCTCGCGTACCAGCCCAAGACCCTCGGTGACCAGCGCCGCGTCCCAGGCCCCACGGTCCTGCTGGCCGAGGGGGACCAGCTCACCGCTCGCCGACAGCCGGGCGGGGCGGCGCGCCTCGGTGAGGAGCATCAGCGCCAGCAGCCCGGCCACCTCACCGTCCTCCGGCATCAGGCCGCGGATCAGGCGGGTGAGCCGGATCGCCTCGGCGGTCAGGTCCTGACGTACCGGATCGGTGCCGGGGCCGGTCGCCAGATAGCCCTCGTTGAAGACGAGGAAGAGGACGGCGAGTACGCCGGAGAGGCGGGCCGGGAGATCCTCCGCGGACGGCACCCGATAAGGGATGCGAGCCGCCTTGATCTTGCCTTTCGCGCGGGTGATCCGCCGCTCCATGGTGGTCTCCTGCACCAGGAAGGCACGGGCGATCTCGGGCACCGTCAGGCCGCCGAGCATCCGAAGCGTCAGCGCCACGCGGGTTTCCAGTGCGAGCGCAGGGTGACAGCAGGTGAAGATCAGCCGGAGCCGCTCGTCGTCGATGGCGCCGAGAGGCTCGGGCGGATCGTCGTCGTACAGCATCTGAGCCTCCTTCTGCTTGTCGTCGCGCTTGTTCTCGCGCCGGATCCGGTCGATGGCCTTGTGGCTGGCGGTGGTGGTCAGCCACGCGCCGGGCTTCGGGGGTATGCCGTCGGCCGGCCATCGCTCGACCGCGGCCGCGAACGCCTCGGCCGCCGCCTCCTCGGCGACGTCGAGGTCACCGAACCGCCGGGTCAGGGCGGCGACCACGCGCCCCCACTCCTCGTGGTGGGCCCACGTGATCGCCTCCCGGACGTCGCTTCCGCTCACAGGAACGGCCGCACCTCGACCTTCCGGTTGCAGGCCTTCGAACCCTCGGCAGCGAGCTTGAGCGCCACGTCGAGGTCGGGGGCCTCGATGATCCAGAAGCCGATGAGGTGCTCCTTCGTCTCCACGAAGGGCCCGTCGGTGACGATCGTCTCCCCACCCCGGTTGTCGACGACGGTGGAGGCGCTGGGCGCCGCGAGTCCACCGGCGAAGACCCAGTAGCCCTCGGCGTTGATCCGGTCGTTGAACACGTCGATCGCAGCCTGCTCGTCCGGGGTGGCGAGGCCGGCCGTGTCGTTGATCACAGAAACCAGGTACTGCATCCCGGAATCATCTCCTCTGCTTCGGGCGCCGCTCCGGGCGGCCGCTCACCCCTGCAACGAACACCTCCGCCCAGATCCGACACCGCCTCCCGGCTTGTTTCCAGGGCTTTCTCGTACGCCGGCCGGGAGCGATCCGAACGGGCCGCCGACTCCGGCGGTCCCAGCTCGTGGAGAACGGGTTCTCCATCCCGTCTCCAAGGATCACGCGCTTCTCGCCGGCACGCTTCCCGCCATGGGCGGATACGAGAGCGACGTCGTCGTCGTGGGCGCGCGGTGTGCCGGCGCGGCGACCGCGATGCTGCTGGGCCGTCTCGGCTACCGGGTGACCGTGGTCGAGCGGGGCCGCATCCCCAGCGACACGCTCTCGACGCACGGTCTCGCCCGCGGCGGCGTCGTGCAGCTGGCCCGGTGGGGCCTGCTGGACCAGGTCCTCGCCAGCGGTGCGCCGGCCCTCCGCCAGGTGATGTTCCGCGCCGATGACGTCGAGGAGGTCCGGACGGTCAGGCCGCGGGCGGGCGTCGACCACCTGGTCGCGCCGCGGCGCTACATCCTCGACGGCATCCTCGCCGACGCCGCGACCGCTGCCGGTGCGACGATCCATACGGGCCTGACCGCCACCGGGGTGGTCAACGCGGCCGACGGCCGAGTGCAAGGGGTAAAGGCGCGCACCGCCGACGGCGCCGCGGTGACGCTGACCGCGAGGGTGGTCGTTGGCGCCGACGGCGTCCGGTCGCGGGTGGCCGAGCTGGTCGGGTCGACGGTGCGCGAGCGCCATCCGGTCGACAGCGCCACCTTCTACGCGTACGTCGGCGGGGTGCCCTGGAGATGTCTCGAGTTCCACGTGGGAGAGTTCGCCGACGGGCGGGTCGGCTACGCCGGCGTCTTCCCGACGCACCACGGCCAGGCGTGCGTGTGGGTGTGCTGCCCGGCGGCGCGGGTCGGCGGTCTCCGCGGCGCGGCGGTGGAGCCTTTCCTCCGGCTCCTGGCGACGGTGTCACCCACGCTCGCGGCCCGGGCGCGCACCGGCCAGGTCATGGTGCCGGTCCGCGGCGCGGTGCGGCTGCCCAACCAGATCCGTCGGGCCACCGGTCCCGGGTGGGCGCTCGTCGGCGACGCCGGCTACCACCGCGACCCGATCACCGGGCACGGCATCACCGACGCGTTCCGGGACGCCGAGCTGCTCACCCGGGCCGTCGACGAGCATCTGCGCGGCGACGCTGACGACCTGTCCGGATACGAAACCGCCCGCGACGCCGCGTTGCGGGAGACGTTCGATCTCACCTGCGCGATGAGCCGGTATCCCCAGCTCGACGAGTTCGTCGCGCTGCAGAAGCGGCTCAGCCGCGCCCTCGAAGCGGAGGCGGACCTGCTCGCCTCGGCGTACATGCCCGCGGTCGCCTGAGGCGGCCACGTCGGAAGGAGTACGGCATGCCCATCAACGGTGTGGACACCCAGACGCTGTTCGCCACGATCGACGCGGTGAAGGCCCAGCCGGAGCTGGCGAGGTTCCAATTCCGGGCCAGCAACCGGTGGGTCAGCGGCACCCACAACCGCAGCACGATCAGCGGCTACTACGGCGCCGGCCAGGAGTTCACGCGCGCGACCGACCACCGGTACGACGCCGACCACCCGCCGATCCTCACCGGCACCGACCAGGGCCCGACGCCGGTCGAGTTCCTCCTGCACGCCCTGGCCGCCTGCCTCACCAGCGGCCTGGCGAACATCGCGGCCGCGCGGGGAATCCCGCTGACCGAGGTGACGTCCACTGTGGAGGGTGACATCGACCTGCGCGGCATCCTCGGCCTCGACCCCGGGGTGCGCAACGGCTTCCACGGCATCAGGGTCAACTTCGCGATCCGCGGCGAGGGCAGCCCCGAGCAGCTCGAGGGACTGGTCGCCCAGTCGCGCAAGCGGTCGGCCGTCTTCGACATGCTGACCAACGGCGTTCCGGTGACGGTCGAGGCCAAGGCCGGCTGACCGCCAGGTTGCCGGGGCGTCCCGGTGACGGTGCAGACCGGGGCCGGCGGAGCACTAGGTCGCAGGCGCCGGCAGGGGGAGGCGGTAGGCGTCGTCGCCGGCCGGCTCGAGCGGCAGGCCGGAACCGCCCACCAGGTCGTGCACGGTCGTCGACACCAGCAGCTGTCCCGGTGCCGCGCGGTCGGCGAGGCGCACCGCCGCTTCGACGCCGGGACCGTCGACCACCGGCCCGGTCCGAGGCACCTCGGCGATCTGCAGCCCGAACCGCGCGTCCCGGCCGTGCGGGCCGCTCAGCACGGACAACGCGGCGCGGATCGCGGCCGCCGGGCCGTCGTACACGACGACGGCCCGGCCGTCCGCGGTGCGGGCCGGCCGGCCGGCCGGCAGCGACCTGGCCGCGGCGTCGGGCCCGGCCACGGCGAGCACGGCGCCGAGCGCGCGCGGCGGGGCGGGTGCCGGCCCGAGATCGGCGAGGAAGCTCTCGACCTGATCGAGGATCTGGTTCGCGTCGACGGCGACGAAGTGATCGGCACCGGCCAGCTCGACGAACCGCGCCCCGGGGATGTGCTCGGCCAGGTAGCGGCCCTCGTCGACGCTGCTGTCCTGGTCTCCCCGGCGGTGCATGACCAGCGTGGGCAGCCGCACCGAGCCGAGCGCATCGCGGACGTCGATCAGGGTGTTCATCGCGATGAGCGACCGCACGGTCGAAGGCGTGGCCGCGGCCCGGGCGCGCTGGCCCCACCAGCGGGCCATCGCGTCGTCAGCCGAGGGGGCCATCAGCCGCATGTCGGCCTCCCAGCTCCACTCACCGGCGAGCCGGTCGGCGTACTCCCGGCGCTGCTCGAGCGTCGGCGCCCAGGGGTAGTCGCTCGACCGCTTCCGCGCGGCGTACGCGCCGTAGAGCACCAGGGCCTCGACCCGTTCGGGGTGGACGGCCGCCATCAGGGTCGCCATCGGGCCGCCCTCCGAGTATCCGAAGAGGACGGCCCGGCCGGAGCCGGCGGCCTCCATCACGGACAGCACGTCATGCATCCGGGTCTCGAGGTCCGGCACGTCGTTGGGCCGGTCGGACATGCCGGTGCCGCGCTTGTCGAAGCGGATCAGGCGACCGAGCAGGCCGAGCCGGTCGAGGAAGGCCGCATGTCGCGGGTCGGCCCAGTCGAGCTCCAGGTGGGAGACGAACCCGGGTACGAGCACGATGTCCCGGTCGCCGCGCCCGGTGACCTGGTAGGCGATCTGCAGGCCGTCGCTGAGCGCGTAGTGGACGGCCTCGGGCCGGCGGGTGCTCGGCCCCGCTTCCCGCGCCGGCCCGACGAACCGGTAGCCGTGGCCGTGCACCGTACGGATGAGCCGCTGCGCCTGCCCGTTGTCGCCGATGGCGTGGCGGGCCTGCTTGATCCGGCTGGTGACCGCCGTCTCGCTGACGAACCGTCCACCCCAGACGGCGTCCATCAGCTCTTCCTTGCCGACCACGCGGTCCCGATGTAGCACGAGGTAGGCGAGCACCTCGAAGACCTGCGGCTCAACCGGCACCCGCACGCCGGATCGCCGCAGCTCGACCTGGGCGAGGTCGAGCTCGAGGTCCTCGAAGGCCACGATCACGGCCTGACGCTAGCGCCGCACCCGCGGGCCGGTCACGGGACGACTGCGTCCGCTTCGATCTCCACGAGGAGCGCCGGCTCGATGAGGCTGCTCACCTCGACCATGGACGTGGCCGGCCGGATCGATCCGAAGACCTCTCCGTGCGCCCGGCCGACCTCCGCCCAGCGACCGATGTCGGTGACGAACATCCGGGTGCGCACCACGTCTTCGATGCGTGCGCCCACCTGTTCGAGGGCAGTCGCGATCCTGCGCAGCGCCTCGCGTGTCTGCGCCTCCATGTCGTCGCCGCCGACCGCGCCGCCGTCCTCGGCGGCCGCGGTCGTACCCGAAACCGAGATCCATGGCCCGACGCGCACCGCGCGTGAGTAGCCGACACCGGCCGCCCACACCGTATCGGCCGAGACCAGTTGTCGCTCCGTCATCGCGCCATCCTGGCCCGTTCCGTCCGTCTGTTGGGACACTCCTCGTGATGCTGACCGTCGCGGCGGCGAGGAGCGGGTGATGGTTCACGACCTGAACGGACAGAAGCTTCGCCGGAAGGACTACGAGCGGGAGCTGTTCCGGCTGCAGAACGAGCTCACGGTCATGCAGGAGTGGGCGAAGCAGACCGGCGCCCGCGTGGTCGTGGTCTTCGAGGGCAGGGACGCGGCCGGCAAGGGCGGTGCGATCAGGCGGATCACCGAGTACCTGAACCCGCGCGTCGCCCGGATCGTCGCGCTGCCGGCGCCGACCGAGCGGCAGCGCGGTCAGTGGTACTTCCAGCGCTACGTCGAGCACCTCCCGGCGCCCGGGGAGATCGTCCTGTTCGACCGGAGCTGGTACAACCGCGCCGGCGTCGAGTGGGTGATGGGCTTCTGCACCAAGCAGGAGCACCAGCGGTTCCTGCACCAGGCGCCGATCTTCGAGCGGCTGCTGGTCGAGGACGGCATCCTGCTGCGCAAGTACTGGTTCTCCGTCAGCGACGCCGAGCAGCAGCGCCGGTTCGCGTCCCGGCTGGAGGACCCGATGCGGCGGTGGAAGCTGTCCCCGATGGACCTGGAGTCGATCAGCCGCTGGGAGGACTACTCCCGGGCCAAGGACGAGATGTTCGTACACACCGACCTGCCCGAGGCGCCCTGGTATGTGGTCGAGGCCGAGGACAAGCGCAGCGCGCGGATCAACATGATCGCCCACCTGCTCTCGACCATTCCGTACGCGCCGGTCCCGAAGCCGCCGCTGACGCTGCCGCACCGGCCGCCGTCGAGCGGGTATCGGAGGACCCCGCGGGAGATGCAGACGTACGTGCCGGACCATGCCGCGACCGTCGGCCGCCGCGGGACGGCGCCATAGCACAGATGTGGCGGCCGGGTCGCCGCGCGCCGACGCCTCGACCGCCTCGCCGACCGGCGGTGGTGACGACCGGGGGCCGTCACCACCAGGACCGGGCGGGCGGGACTACTTGGCCCCCGCCTCGCTGAGCGCGACGAGCGCCGCGGCCGCCTTGAAGTACTTGTTGCGGCCGAGG
>Ga0070709_10001321_pt1 | contig 13519 bp, 9 predicted proteins | sample LARL51metaG_FD_65449 | JGI IMG/M metagenome (GOLD analysis project Ga0070709, IMG submission 65449) | Corn, switchgrass and miscanthus rhizosphere microbial communities from Kellogg Biological Station, Michigan, USA - LAR L5-1 metaG | ecosystem: Host-associated > Plants > Roots > Rhizosphere ...
CAGTAGTTGTGTTCTTGCAGTGCCATTTGTGTTAGTTCGATCATTCCGGTCTTCCGAAAGCCGAAAGCCGAAAGCCGAAAGCCGGAAGCCGAAAGCCGAGATCGCGACCGCGACCGAGCATTCTAGCCCAGTGCCCGCGCAGTGGTACATGTCCTGCTGGTCTATCCGTGTCGCGCTTTCGACCACCTCGGTAATCTTGTTGCGGTTACGGGGCGGCCCTAGTCTGAGAGCGCATGGCGCTGCGCTGCTTCCTGTTCTGCTCCGACGAGGGGTCGTCGGACACGATTCGCCAAGTAATGACCGGCCTAGGGATTCAGGGAGAATCCTGTCAGGAAACAACCACTGCAGTCGCCAAGCTCGCCGAGGAGTTGTTTCAAATCGTCGTAGTTGATTGGGACCGGCAACCCGAAGCAGCCATGCTGTTGTCGGCCGCCCGGGATCGAAAACCAGCTGAACGGCCTCTGACCCTGGCGATTGTGAGTGACGATGCCAGCGTTCCAAAAGCCTTGCAGGCAGGCGCCAATTCAATTCTGAAGAAGCCGCTCATCGTCAATCAAGTCACTGATACGCTGACTACGGCGCGCGATCTATTGCGTTCGCGCCAGGAATCCGCGAATTCCTCTTTTGTTGCTGCCGCCGCTGCCGCTGCGGTCTCCGCTCCCTCGAGACCCGAACCCGCTTCCGTCAAGACGCTGCATGCCGGAAGCCCACTCCAATCCACGTCGCCGGCGCCCGGTGGGCAATTCGAAACCGATACCGAGGTCTCGCACTTTCCCGAACAGTCGGTGGCCGAACAGACCGATCCTTTAAAAGATTTGGAACCGATGGCGGCTGCCGTTGCCGAGCAACAGCCCGTCGAGCCGCCTCCGAATGAACCCAAAGGGCTTGAATGGTACCTCAAGGCGCGCGGAGTTGTCCGCCAGCCGGGATCTGTCCTGGGATCGTCGACAGCCGCACCGCCAACGCCGCCTAGCGAGGCTAAGCCTGAATTGCTTGGATACGATCAGGCTAGTTCTTCCCCGGCGCCGGCTCAGCCGCAACGCACTGCGGCTCAACCTCCGTCGGGGTCTGCGGGCCATGCCGAGAGTTCAGAACCGAAGATCTTTTCCTCTTATAGGGAGGAGAGTTCGGAGCCTCCCGACGAGACTTCGTCACGATTCCGTCTCGGGAAAGGGGCAATCATCGCAGCCGTAGTTCTGGCGGCGTTGGCTGTCGCAGCGGCGCCGCAAGCTCCATGGCACGCTCAAGTAGCGGGACTCTGGTCGCGTGGACGCCACAAATTACATGGTTGGCTGAATCCGCAGCCCGTAACCTCCGTCTCTCAGGCGCCCACGGCCCATGAGAACTTCGCCCGTCCCGGTGACGAATACAAGCTTCCAATAGCGGAAAACATTCCCGACGCGACAACGGATCCCTCGCAGATTAACGTAGTGCCCGTAGTCGATCCGACGGCGAAAAAGCCAACAACACCGGATGCGACTGCGACAGATCCGGCAACAGTTCAGCCTGAAACAACACCGACGACCGCTCCTGACCCCGGACAACCCAGCACCCCTCCAAGCGGAACCGCCCAGCAAGCGCCAACTCAGCCGATTCAGCCAGCACCTCAGGCATCTCAACCGGCCAGCACGAGCCCAACCACGGAACCTCCACCGGCAAGCCATACTGCCGCGCCGGCCGAGTCGGCCCCGGCACAACCGTCACCGGTAGCTGCAACCCATCATCAGCCGGCGCCGTATGTTCCCGTGACGACGAAGGTTCCTTCGAGCCTGCAGTCTCAGATGGCTACCATGACTCCAGAAGCGAGTGGCAACAAGCCAGCCGAGGCCGCTCTTCCCGCGATCGAACCGGTCGCGGTACCAGAATTGACCGAGCGCGCCCTTCTCGCGGACCAACCTCCGCTCGCCTACCCGGCCAGCGCTGCTGGAAAACAGGGAACGGTCACATTGGAGGTCCTCATTGGGCGGGACGGCACGGTGCAAGACGCGAAGTTCCTGCAGGGTTCGCTGGCCTTCGCGCGGTCCGCTATCGACGGCGTAAAGCGATGGAGGTTTAGGCCGTATACCGTGAATGGTCGTGCTGTATCAGTTCAGACAACTTTGACCCTGCGATTTGCTCCCGGACAATGATGGAAGTCCATTGTTATGTTATAGAAAGCGGTGTATCGAAATTATTTCTAGCCCTTGGCTCGACCCACGCGCCGGCATGGGCGAAAGAACCGAGAATTTGGCAGACTTAGCCGGGGCGATTTGCATCTAGAGATATAATGGAACGAGTCCTAGAGGAAGCAGTTCCTTCCGGAAGAAGATCACCTGAGAAAAAGAAAAGATGTCGATGAAAATTAAAGCAGCGATTCTTGTCACCTCCTTTGCCGTATTGCTCTTCGTCGTTGTCGGATCGATGGGAGGCGTGCACGCCTCGTCGAGCGACGGCTCTTACCGCCAATTGCAGGTTTACAGCGAAGTGCTCTCGCGCGTGCGCACAGAGTACGTCGAAGAGCCGAACATCCCGAAGGTGACGGACGGCGCGCTGCACGGTCTTCTCGAATCGCTCGATTCCAATTCCAGCTACTTGTCCGCCGACGCCTACAAGACATTCAAGGCCCACAAGGCTGAAGGCAAGGCTGATATCGGAGCGGTGGTTTCAAAGCGCTTTGGCTATGCGGCAGTCGTGGCTGTTCTACCCGGTTCGCCCGCGGAAAAAGCCGGCATCGAGGCAACTGACATTTTCGAAGCGATTGAAGGACAGAGCACGCGCGAAATGTCGCTGCCGGAAATTCGCAATCTGATCAGTGGAACTCCGGGCTCGGTGCTGAACGTTCAGGTCGTGCGCGCGCGCAAGGCGGAACCGCAGAAGGTTTCGATCACGCGCGACGTTGTTGGCATTCCTCCCGTGACCGAGAAGATGATGGACGCTGGGATCGGTTACGTGAAGGTTGAGGCTCTCACCAAGGGCAAGACGCAGGAAGTCGCGTCCAAAATCAAGTCGCTGGAAAAGTCGGGTGCCAAAAAGCTGCTTATCGATCTCCGCTATTGCGCCGAGGGCGATGAGAGCGAAGGCATCGCGACGGCGAACTTGTTCCTGAACCACGGCACGATCACGTACCTGCAGGGACAGAAATATCCTCGCCAGGCTTTCAATGCCGAACCATCGAAGGCAATTACCACGCTGCCGGTTGCGGTGCTGGTGAATCGCGGGACTGCCGGTCCGGCTGAAATTGTGGCCGCTGCGATCCTGGAAAACGCACGCGGAGACGTGGTCGGCGACAAGACATTCGGCGACGGCTCGGTGCAGAAGACGCTGGAGTTGCCCGATGGCGGAGCGCTGATCCTCTCGGTTGCGAAATACTATTCGCCCAGCGGCAAGGCGATTCAGGATGCGGCCATCACTCCGAACGTCGTAATCGCGGATGCCGTTGACGAGGCAGTCAGCCCCGACGAGGATGGCGGCGCGGCGAATCCGTCCGACGAAGATACCAAGCCCAAGAACACGATCGACGAGCAACTGAACAAAGCCGTCGAGTTGTTGAAGAGCCGGGCCAGCTAACCAGCTTGGCGCGACTTTGCGCCTCGCAAAACGATTTTGTCATTCCGAGCGCAGCGAGGAATCCCTACTGCGGGCACTGCTTTGTGGGTAGGGATGCTTCGACTCCGAACGAGTTCCCTTCGTGAACTCGTTCTCCGCTCAGCATGACATCCATGTCAGAGCGCCACTTCTGTGGCGCTTTTGCTTTTGAGAAGCAGCTTTCTGATATTGTTACACCTGCTCTTCAACGCTGTTGATCACCTCACTTTGACCGTTGGCATGGAGACAATGAGACAGTCGGTTGGTTCACTGATCTCTCTTCTGGTCGTTTCTGCGCTTTCGGTTCTCATCGTCTATAGGCTTTTTCGTCGGTTTCGCACACCGCCATCCAACCCCGGACCGTTGGAAATAGAAATCGCGAACCTTGGTGGATTCCGCTATTTCGAATTAGTTCTCGTAAGTCTCTTGAGCCTCTTTATCGAAATGCTGATGATCCGCTGGATCTCGTCTGAGATCCGGATCTTCGCGTACTTCAAGAACTTCGTACTGGTAGCATGCTTCCTCGGATTCGGCCTTGGTTGCTACTTTTCGCGGCGCCGTGTGCAACTGATGGCCATGATTTCGCCGCTGCTGCTGCTCACGCTCATCTTGAAGGCCCCAATTTCAGGGTTGCGAAGTGGCATCTCGGCCCTGCCTGCCTTGCTTGGAGCATCTGCTGAAGTTCATGTCTGGGGAGTGCCTGCCCTCCCCGCAAGTTGGTGGGGCATGCTCCTGGCACTAAGCTTTGTGGTTCCGTTGTTCGCGGTCATTGCGACCGCCTTCATCCCGTTCGGACAACTAGTCGGATGGTATCTGGAGAATGCACAGAACGGAGTCGCTGCTTACAGCGTTAATGTCCTGGCCTCCCTCGCGGGAATCGCCGGATTCACGCTGCTTTGCTTTCTCGACTCTCCACCTTGGATTTGGTTCCTAATCGCAGGAATCCTTGCCGTACTGGCGTTCCGACGCAGTCAGAAAGGCAGGATTGCGCTGGGGGGCGTTTTTGTTGCTTGTGCGTTTTTATTAGCAACGCCAGAAAACTCAGCTGTCAAAACGTACTGGTCTCCCTACCAAAAGCTCTCACTTCAATCTCAGTACAGCAACGGTCAGGCTGCAGCGTACGTCCTCAACACGAACGATTCCTGGTACCAGCAAATTCTCAATCTCTCACAGGAATTCGTCCAATCTCACCCGCAACTGTTTCGCGGTCGCAGCCTGAACCAAAACGCCTACAACATGCCCTATCGCTTCTATCCCTCACCACCGTCTGTGTTGGTTCTGGGCTCCGGTATGGGCAATGATGTTGCCGCAGCGTTGCGGAATGGAGCGGGCCGCGTTGAGGCCATCGAGATCGATCCGCTCATCCTGAAGCTCGGTCGCGAGCTGCATTTCGAGCATCCTTATCAGTCTCCCCGCGTCCACGTTACCGTTGACGACGCCCGTAGCTACATCGAGAACAGCCACGATCAATTCGATCTGATAGTTTTCTCACTTCTCGATTCGCACACAACGACTTCGCATTTCACCAATATCCGCATCGACAATTACGTCTACACACGACAAGCCCTGCAGAGAGCCAAGCAGCTTCTGAAACCTGACGGCCTCCTCATCGTGAAGTTTCAGGTCGACAATCCCTGGATTGCGGGCCGTTTATTCAACCTTCTGAGCCAAACCTTCGGATTCGATCCCATTCAATTCCAGACCGATATTGGAGGTTTCGACACTGCAGGAAGATTTTTCGTGTCGGGATCCCAGGACCGTCTGGCAAAAGCCGCAGCTGAGCCAGCGCTCGCCACCTATCTCTCGACACACGGCAATGTGCCGATGGAACCCGCAACTCTGACCACCGACGATTGGCCATATTTTTACCAGCATGCCCCGGGCCTGCCCATCATCGTCATACTGGTTTCAATCGCCGTACTGGTGGTGTTCGGGTGGTTCTTGCGCCAGGCAAGCGGAGAAGGTGCCCGCCTCGACTTCCACTTCATGTTGCTTGGCGCAGGATTCATGCTTCTGGAGGCGCAAATTGTCAGCAAGATGGCGCTGCTGTTCGGAACTACTTGGGTGGTGAGCGCCGTCGTGGTGTCGGGGCTGCTGTGCTTGATCGTGGGCGCGAACCTCGTGTACGGTGCGATCCCGAAGATCCCTCTGCCGGTAGCCTATGCGGGCCTGTTCGTAACGCTGGCAGTCATGTATTTCGTCCCCATGCAGAAGCTGTTCTACGAATCTTGGACCCTGCGCGCCTTGGTCGCCACGCTCGCTCTCTGCACGCCCGTTTTCTTTGCTGGCATTATCTTCGTTTCCAGCTTCGCGCGCGCAGGCTTCCGTGGCAGCGCCCTAGGCTCAAACCTTTTCGGATCTTTGATTGGCGGCCTTCTGGAATCCGCATCCCTCTGGTTCGGCCTGAAGTCGCTAACGATCATCGCCGCCCTGCTGTACCTGGGCTCGGCAATCTTCCTGAGCCGCGTAAGCACAGCTGAGGCCAAACCATCGACTCCAGAAGCGGTCACAGTCCCGTAGCGCCGGCTGTTTTCTCCCTTCGTGCCCCTCTCTCTCACGGGCGTCATCCCGACCAGAGCCGTTTTCCCGGCGGAGGGAGGGACCTCCACCCCACTTCATTGTCCAGGGAGATCCTTCACTACGCCTGAACTGCGGCTCCGTTCAGGATGACGCCCAAGAAAGACGCTGGGTGATGTTTTAGTCGCGGGAACCATGCCCTTCCCTCAAGTGCTATCCTGACCTCATCGCGACATGAAGGTTCTGTATGAAAATCTCCCCGAGGTAGAAATCGGCGGGCGTAAACTCGTCGGCCGGGTCCTCTTCGGGCTGTTGATCCTCATCGCCATCCTGGTCGGCGCGACTGGCGGACTGCTCCTCGTCTACACCACTGACCTGCCCCAGGTCGACGCCCTCGAAGCGTACCGTCCCAGCTCTATTACCGAGCTCTATGATGCCCACGGCAAAGTTATTGGGTCATTCGCTCTGCAGCGCCGGGTCGTTGTCGGATACGACGATTTTCCGCCGGTGCTCCGCGATGCTCTGATCTCGATCGAAGACAAGGATTTCTACAAGCACTCGGGCATCAATTTCTGGCGGATCGCGGGGGCGGCTTATCGTGATATCCGCTCGGGTGGCACGGTACAGGGTGCCTCCACGCTCACCATGCAGCTCGCGCGTAATCTCTTCCTATCGCCCGACCGCCATTGGCAGCGCAAAGTGCAGGAGGCGATGCTGGCGATCCAGATCGAGCGCCGTTTTACCAAGCCGCAGATCTTTACGCTTTATGCCAATCAGATCGCGCTAGGGCACGGCGTGTTCGGATTCGAGGCGGCCTCCGAGTTTTATTTCGGCAAGCCAGCCAAACAACTCACGTTGACAGAGGCTACATTGCTCGCTGGCCTTCCCAAGGGACCGAGTTACTACTCGCCGATCAACCATCCCGACCGCGCCCAGCAACGCCGCAACCGTGTGATCAATGCCATGCTGGAAGACGGGAAGATCACGACGGCCCAGGGCAACGACGCAAAGTCGGCCCCACTGGTGCTTCACCTGGCACATGACCCCAACTCGCTGGCTCCCAATTTCATCGAAGAGATTCGCCGCTATCTCGAAGGAAAGTTCGGTACCGATCAGGTCCACGAAGGCGGCTTGAAGGTCTATACCTCGCTCGATGTGGAACTCCAGAGAGCGGCGAATCAGTCCGTACTCAACGGCCTTGCGGCCTACGAACGCCGCCACGGGTGGAAGGGACATCTTCAAAACGTTGTGGCGGATGGTGAAACGCTGGAAAAATATTCCCATCCTGACTGGGACGACGATCCAGAGATCAACGGATATGTGCACGCACTAGTCACTTCGGCCGGCGCGGGCATCGCGACCTTGAAATTCGGCCGCTACACAGCGGCTCTCGGGCAGCCGGATGTGGCATGGACTCAGCACAAACTGGCCGACATCCTAAAAACCGGAGACGTTTGCTACGTCAAGATCGTTTCCCTGGGTGCCAACGGAGCCGCCAAGGTAAGCCTGGAACAGGATTCCGGCGCCCAAGCTGCCCTGGTTGCGATTGACAACGCCAGCGGCGCCATCAAGTCCATGGTCGGCGGGCGAGATTTCGATCTTTCCAAGTTCGATCGCGCCACACAAGCCTTGCGGCAGGTCGGATCTTCTTTCAAGCCCTATGTCTATACGACTGTGATTGATGGTGGCGCCAGTCCCGACGACACCATCCTTGACGAGCCGATCAGCTTCGAGACACCTTCTGGTCCCTATACGCCGCACAACTACGACGAGAAATTTGAAGGCATCATCACGCTGCGCCGTGCACTCTCACAATCCCGTAACATCCCCGCGTTGAAGCTGGCGAATAAAGTCGGCATTAAGAGCGTGATCGAATATGCCGGGCGCTTCGGGATTACGTCGAAGTTGCCTCCGTATCTTCCGGTGGCGCTGGGTTCGGCAGAAATCACGTTGATGGAGCAGACCTCCGCCTACAGCGTGTTTCCAAATGATGGAGTACACGTCAGCCCTCGCTACATCACACGAGTAACCGACTACGAAGGCCGCGTGCTGGAAGAAGATTTTCCCGAGGTCAAAGATGTGATCAGCCAACGGACGGCACGAATCATGACCTCCATGCTGCGGGAGGTCGTTCTTCACGGCACGGGCATTGCCGCGGCGAAGCTGCCATTCCCCGTGGCCGGAAAAACCGGCACTACAAACGATTTCACTGACGCCTGGTTCGTTGGTTTTACGCCCACAATGACCTGCGGAGTCTGGGTCGGGTATGACGAAAAGAAATCTCTTGGCGCCAAAGAAACCGGAGCGCATGCTGCTCTGCCGATCTGGATGAACTTCATGACGGTTGCCATGGCCGGGAAAGATGTTGGCGATTTCCAGCCGTCACCCGTTACCCAGCACGTCGCCCAGAAAGTCGACACCGCGGACACCGCCCCAGCGACAGAAGAGTCACACTGATACGAACAACGCCGGAGAGCGCCTGCTGAGAGCTGTGAGACATAAAATTCTCAGAAGTCGATCGCTTTGTGATTCCCGGGCCTCGCAACAGCGGCGAGACCCGGGGCACCCAACATCTACGGGCCAAGTCTCCGCCCCTTTGTCCATGCCAATAAAGAATCAGTCCCGAGAAATGCGAGTAAAATGCGCCGAGTCCCGTTAGGGACAGTCATACTGGGAGGCACTCTTGAAAACAATCTGGGCCTTGCCCGCAATGCTCTTACTGGGATCTTTTCTTACGGCTCAATCTGCGAACGAGACGTCATCCGTCGAACAGGTCCTCCATGCACAGCAAGACGCCTGGAACCATCATGACCTCGACGCCTTCATGACGGGCTACTGGAACTCTCCCGACCTCACATTCTTCTCCGGTGCGAAAGAATCCAAAGGCTGGCAAGCGACGATCGACCGATACAAGGCGACATATACAAGCCCCGGTCACGAAATGGGCAAACTGGATTTCTCAGATTTACGTGTGGAGATTCTCGGCCCAGAGTCCGCCTTCGTGCGGGGCGTCTGGCAACTGACGATGCCCGACGGCAAAATGCCCCACGGCCGATTCACCCTGATTTTTCGCAAATTCCCCGACGGCTGGAAAATCATCCACGACCACACCTCTGCCGCGGATTAATCCCTGAATCAAATGTGTTGTCATCCTGAGCGGAGCAGTGGCGAGCGCAGCACGCTTCGCTGCGGAGTCGAAGCATCCCTACCCGCGGGAGTACTGCCGGAGGTAGGGATTCCTCGGCTTCGCTCGGAATGACAGACGCTGGAATGTGTTTGAGAGTTATTTCTTGACGCGTATTTGCACGCGAGTCCCGTCAGGCAAGTTGCCAGCGACTAGTTCAACCTTCCCGCCGCGCACCACACCCTCAAACTCCTGCTGCGGCAAAGCCTGCTTTAAAGGCTGCGCCGCAGCCACACTCCTCCCCATTCCGCGATCCATCGCCTCATTCGCCAGACGGTCCGCTTCCTGATTGTGCTCGCGAAACGCATGCCCGATCGAAAACCACTCCAGCTTCGCAATCAATTCCTTCGCGCGCGCATGCAAGTCCTGCAACGTCGCATTCTTAACCTTGTATACGCCCTTAATCTGCCGCACCAGCAATTCCGAATCGCTGATCAACTTCAATGCCTTCGGTCCATGCTGCAGTGCGTACTCGAGCGCCGCGATCAGTCCCTGATATTCGGCGAAATTATTCGTCTGATGTCCCAGGTACTCGCTGAGTGCCGCGACCTTACGGCCTGTCTCATCCTTAATGACGACCCCAAACCCGGCGGGCCCCGGATTTCCGCGCGCCCCTCCATCACTATGCGCGACCAGATAGTGAGCCGGGGGGCTATCGTGCGGTTCGAGAAGCGGCTTGAATCGCTCGTGCAATGGCATGCTCTGTAATTACTCCCCTGTGATTCTCTGTGTCTTCTGTGGTGAACAGATTTGATGCAGTTGATTCACCGCCCCGCGGCCAGCCGCGTAGCAAGCCTGGCTGGCAGGTTCGCTTCGAAGATCCGGTCCTGCGCGGCCTTCAGGTTATAAGGCGTGCGGTGAAAGTGAACGACCTGGGCTTCGCTGTCGTACAAGGCGAATGCCGCCCGCCAATCGCCGTCGCGCGGCTGCCCCACCGATCCGGGATTGATCAAATACCGCGCGTTGTTTTTCAGATGTAACGACACGGACTCTGCCTGCCCCACCGTGCGGTATTCCGGCCGGAATCCGTCTGCCGACGATCCGTTCGCGAAGAATCCTCCCTGAAGGTGGGTGTGCCCAAAGAATGTCAGCGGCATGGTGATCGTGATCAAGGGGGCCAGTGCATCGCCTAACGACACAACATATTCGTCCTCATCATTAGGAGAGCCATGAACAAGCTGAATATCAGGAAACTCCGGAACTGAAACCGGTCCGTGCGGCAGGCCCCGAAGCCACTCCAGGTTTTGCGGAGTTAACGCGTTGCGCGTCCAGATTGCTGCCGCGGCTGCCATGGGGTTGAAATCGTCTAGTTCCATCAGTCCGGTTGCAGCCTTGTCATGATTCCCCCGGACGAACAGCTTTCCCAACTCACGCGACCGGTCCGCCACCTCATTTGGGCTGGCTCCGTAGCCGACGATGTCGCCCAAATTCACGATTGAATCAAACGATGGCGCGGCCGCCAGACAGGCGTCGAGAGCTTCCAGGTTGGCATGAATGTCACTGAGCAGCAGTATGCGCACAGATCACCGGACGAATTGCCGATTATAGACTGGATGTTGATTTTGTGGGGATAAGGGCCTTAGGGTAGCCGTTCGAGCGCCGCTCAATCGATTCGATGTGCGCACTATTTAGCTGCTGCGCCGTTGATCACAGGACACCGGGCCCAGTGCGCATCAGATACCTGAACCAGCGGTGGAAGCGCAACAGCGCACTCCGGAACCCGCGATCCGCATCTTGGTTCAAATGCGCATCCGGCCGGCAACGCCTGAAGTGGCGGGACCGTGCCTTCAATCGTCTTCAGCGGATGAGCGCGGTCGGTCTTCAGATCCGGGACAGCTTGCAGAAGTCCGCGAGTATACGGATGTGCTGCGGCCTCAAAAATGTCGCGCTTGGAGCCCATCTCGACGAGGCAACCGGCATACATTACGGCGACCCGGTCTGCTACTTGCGAAACGACCGCCAGATCGTGCGAGATGAACAGCATCGCGAGTCCGAACTTGCTGCGCAATTCCCCAAGCAGTTCAAGAATTTGCGCCTGAATAGTGACATCCAGCGCGGTCGTCGGCTCATCCGCAATCAGCAACTGGGGACGGTTAACGATCGCCATCGCAATCATGACGCGCTGGCGCATCCCGCCTGATAGTTGATGCGGATAATCGCGCGCGCGCCGGGCAGCGTCGGGAATTGCCACATCGTTCATCGCATCGATTGCCCTCTGCCACGCTTCCTTTCTTGATACGGCGTTGTGCGCCAGCACGGCTTCCGCGATCTGATTTCCCACACGCATCACAGGGTTCAGCGCGGTCATCGGTTCCTGAAAAATCATCGCGATGCCCGATCCCCGCAACTGGCGCATCGACTCATCATCGAGCTTCGGAAGATCGCGCGCGCCGTCGTCGCCAAAAAAGATTTCACCTTCGATACGGGCTTGAGGCGGTAACAGCCGCATGATCGCCAATGATGTCACCGATTTGCCCGAGCCCGATTCGCCGACCAAGCCGAGTACTTCACCTGGAGCGATGGAGAAACTAAGGTCGCGAACTGCTGGCAATGATTTTGTCGAGACAGCCGCCATGGGCTGTCCGGCCGCGCGAGCGGCCGTGTCTGTTCCATGTACTGGGAATTCAACGTTGAGATGCCGGATGTCGAGCAGCGAAGGCACGGCTTTCATGGTAGCAGGACAAAAGGTCGCCCTTTCGGGCGACGGACAGCCGAAGGCGGCTGTCCCCACATAGGCTGACCTCGCTGCGCTACTGTCCCAGGATCAGCGGCAATCCGTTCTTGTTATTGCCTACTACCACCACCTTGGTATTCGGACTCTTCGCCAGATTTTCCGTCGCCTCGATGCCTTTCCACTCCAGAAGTGACGGAGTGATCCCCTGCGCCACGATCTGCTGGAAGTCTCGGACGCCTGCTGCTTCAATCCTCTTGCGCTGCGCTTCTTGCGTTTCTTTTTGCAGGCGGAAGTTCATTGCCAGCGCTTCCTGCTCGGCCTGTTGTTTGGCTTCAATCGAAGCCTTCAACGTCGCCGGTAGTTGGATGTCGCGCAGCAGGACGTTTTCTACGACCAATCCGCGCTGGCTCAGTTGAGTTGTCACCTGATCCTGAATCTGTTTCGCGACGAGTTCGCGCTCGCCGGTATACAACGCGTTGGCGGTATGAGAGGCCGTTGATTCGCGGATCGCCGAGCGCAGAGTGGGTTCGACGACGACAGTTTCATAGTCCGCGCCAATTTTTTGGAATACCTCGGCGGCCCGATCCGGATTCAGATGATAGATCAGGGAAGTGTCTAGGTTCATCATGAGGCCTTCGCTGGAAGGTACGCTGGCGGATTCCTTCAACGTCTGCGTCTGGATGGAAAGCTCGTTATTGGTTTTCAGAGGATTGATGAGATGAATGCCTTCACCCAGGATTTCGCCTGTCTGAACCTTGCCGAACAGCGTGAGCACACCAACATGCCCCGTGCCGACGCGCGTGATGGAGCTCAGCAGCAGGATCACCAAGATGAACGCCAGGATTCCGAATGCGATCAGGCGCAGCAGTCCGCCGCCATGCCCGCCCACGTCGATGACTCTGGGTCGATTTGGATCAAAGATTGTCATTGAATTCTCTCCCTGAGGGATTTTAAGAATGACGAGTTACTCGCGTAAGTGCCTTGTCAGGGGCGATGCGCTTAAAAGTCGGCTCTGGCTTGAATCTCGCCGCAATGCCTTGGCATCTGTTAGATAGGCTGCAAGAAGGCGTGAGTCTGGTACAGCGGACGATGGATCGACAACAATCGATTGGGCGCCCGTTTCAGATACGAGTTGCAGAGCCAAAGGACGCAGAGGCGATTTCGGAGTGCTTGGTCTTGGCTTTTGCCCAGTTTCGCGGTCAGTACACGCCCGGGGCGTATGCCGACACTGTGCTGAACTCCGAGGGTGTTCTGCAGCGACTCGCGCAAATGGGAATGTTTGTAGCAGTTTCCGATGGGAGCGTGATTGGCACGATCGCATATAAGGCGAACGGGGTTGAAGGCCACCTTCGGGGTATGGCGGTTTTACAAGAATGGCGGGGGACTGGGGTGGCCTCAGCCCTGCTCAATGCCGCGGAGGTAGAGTTACGGGAGAGTCGCTGTGCCGTAATAACATTAGACACGACAGAACCGTTGATTCGAGCCATCGAGTTCTATAAGCGGCATGGCTTCATTGCATCGGGGCGAGTCACGGACTTTTTCGGGATGCCGCTCTACGAGTACACGAAGGGATTGCATTA
>Ga0070709_10001327_pt1 | contig 13482 bp, 10 predicted proteins | sample LARL51metaG_FD_65449 | JGI IMG/M metagenome (GOLD analysis project Ga0070709, IMG submission 65449) | Corn, switchgrass and miscanthus rhizosphere microbial communities from Kellogg Biological Station, Michigan, USA - LAR L5-1 metaG | ecosystem: Host-associated > Plants > Roots > Rhizosphere ...
CGGCGGCGACATGCGCGAAGATTGGCCGCTGGAAAAAGCGCTGCAGACCGGCGACCGCGCGGTAGGCCTCGATGTCCTGATGAAACTCTACGCCCAAATGCGCGATCAGCCCATGCAAGTAGACTTGGATTCGCTCTGGAAACAACTAGGCATTCAACAAGAAGACGGCACCGTAAAATTTCAAGACAACGCCCCCCTAGCCGCCATCCGTCACTCCATCACCGATCCGAATCATGTACGGGCGCAACATGCTGCGCCCTAAACGTCCAGCCTTAAGCCATAAGCAAAATTCGTAAGCCATCTTGCACTGGTAACGACTATTTCGTTCCTTAAACGCGTCTCGCTCCTCAATTTCACTTCGTCTTCTCCAAATACGTCTCATCCAGCTCCATAACCGACGCACACCCCAGCAATCTCAACGTCCGATCCACATCGGCCCGCAAAATCTCAATCGCACGCGCCACGCCAGCCTGTCCCGCTGCCGCCAATCCGTAGGCATACGCCCTCCCGATCAGCACCGCGCGCGCTCCCAAACACAACGCTTTCACAATATCGCTTCCGCGCCGCACTCCCCCATCCATCAAAATCTCACACTGCCCATTCACCGCCGCAACCACTTCCCGCAATGCGCGCAGCGATGCCGACACACAATCCAGCTGCCGCCCGCCATGATTTGAAACCACAATCGCCGCAACTCCTTCATCCACTGCGCGTGTCGCATCCTCCGCGATTAGCACGCCCTTCACGATGATCGGCCCTTTCCAAATTTCGCGAATCCATTTCAAATCGTCCCAGCTGACCACCGCTTGCGCCAGCGCCGCAGTCACATCCACCAGCGGCATCGCGCCGCGGGGTGTGACAATATTTTCCAGGCGCGGCATGCCCCCATCGCGCAAAAACGCATAAAGCCACCCAGGATGCTCGAAAATATCCTGCAGGTACGGCAGCTTCGCAAACATCGAGCTCCCCAACATTTCCTTCATGCCATTGCGAAAATCCCGTTCGCGCATTCCCGCCACTGGCGTATCGATGGTGACCACCAGCGCATCGAACCCAGCTTTTCGCGCCCGCTCGATCGCCGCCTCGGATGTTGCGCGTCCGCCCACCAGATACAATTGAAACCATGCCGGACCCTTCGTCGCCGCACGCACATTTTCCAGCTTGTGCCCGGAAATTGTCGAAAGTGTGTAGACAGTTCCCGCAGCACCCGCCGCTGCCGCTGCCGCAATTTCTCCACCAGGATGCATCAAGCGGCTATACCCAACCGGAGCAAGAATCGCCGGAAACGAAATCTCTTTCCCCAGCACGGTAGTTCGCAAATGGTATTCAGAAAATCCTACGGCGTACCGCGGACGAAACGTGAAATCGCAGAACGCTCGGCAATTTTCGCGTAGCGTCAGTTCATCTTCCGCGCCGCCATCCAAATAATCGAACACCGCGCGCGGCAACCGCCGCTTCGCCAGCAGTCGCAAATCTGCAACGTTCACAACTCGCGGTGACGCCACCGCACGTGCTGCTCGGCTCATGGTCGAAAAACCTCGCCTTCACGCGAGCCATAGTACCTTCTCTTCGGTAGCACAGCCACTCTCGGCTGTGCACGCTGCAGCCCGCGCCATGATCACCCCGCCCGCAGTCTTCCTCGCCAATCACGAGTGCCCGCCGCATTCCTTGTAGGGGCGCAACATATTGCGCCCCAGCTTGCCCAGACTTAGGCCGCAGCCAACATCGAGTTGTACGCGAGCACCGTCACCGCCGGCCGCATGCACCTCGTTTACCACGCGACTCGCGTATAATCCGCCAAATGCCAAACACTCTCGACCCTTACGCCATGCTCGCCGTCGCCCTCGCCGAAGCCCGCAAAGGACTCGCCGAAGGCGGCATCCCTATCGGCGCCGCGATCTTCGACGAAAACGGAACCCTCCTCGGCGCCGGTCACAATCGCCGCGTACAAAATAACGATCCCTCCCTCCACGGAGAAACCGACGCCTTCCGCAACGCCGGACGCCAACGCAGCTACCGCAAATTGACCATGGTCACCACGCTCGCGCCCTGCTGGTACTGCAGCGGCCTCATCCGCCAATTCGGATTCGCTCGCGTCATGGTCGGCGAATCCCGCACCTTCCAGGGCGGCATCGACTGGCTCCGCTCCCTCAACATCGAAGTCATCGACCTCGACTCCCAGGAATGCGTCACCCTCCTCACCGCTTACATCGAAGAAAATCCCGCCATCTGGCACGAAGACATCGGTGAAAGCTCCTAGCTATCGTGTTATCCGTCATTCCGAGCGAAGCGAGGAATCTCTCTTTATTTTGTTGGTGCTTTTTGCCTGAGCACGAAAACGCCAGTCTTTTTCGGCCGCTTTCCAGGTCCGGCCGCAGCACCTCCGTCTCTCCCTCCTCCTAGCGCCGCTACTTCCTACTTCTTCCGTGCCGCGATCTCGCGAAAACGTTCAGCCGCATCGCTCGGACCGAAGTCCTCCAGCTCGAACAACTGACGCACTTCAATTTCCGCTTCCGCTCCTTCGCCCACAGGATTCGGAAACCGTTTGCTCCACTCGAGCGCCTCTTCCCTCGACTTCACTTGGATTAACGTGTACCCCGCGATCAGTTCCTTCGCCTCGGTAAACGGCCCGTCAGTCACCGTGCGCTTTCCTCCGGAGTATTTCACGCGCCAGCCCTTCGACGAGGGTTGCAGCCCGGACGCATCCAGCAACGCTCCGGCTTTCACCAGTTCCTCGTGGTACGTCGCCATTTCTGTAAATATCCTGTCCTTGTCCTGCGGCATCTTGCCCGCCTCTGAATCCTTGGTGGCCTTCACCACAATCATGAAACGCATCGTCGTGTCTCCTCTGGTTTGGACGCTGGCTTTCTGGCCCGGCCATAGCCGGAGCTAAATCCAGCTCTACTTTTACGTCGAACGAGGCCTCATGAAATCGACAAACCGTTTCCCGTCGCGATCGCGGGAGCCGCGCGATGTATTTGTTTGTGTCGAAAGGAACTACAGTTCCTATTTCGTGGCGAGCAGAGGGCGTACCCCGTACCTCTTGGTATGAGCGGCAAACAAAGAACTTACGGGAAAAAGTGATGAAAGAGTGTGAAGAATGAGGATCGCGTATTGAAAACACGAGAGGTAGTGAATCACTCTTTGTGGACTGCGAAGAGAAAGGAGCGAAAGACTTCTGATCTGGTTTTAGGATGATTCGCTCTATCCAACCACTAACGCGGTTTTTCTCGTCCATATGGATCGGCCGAGATAGTTCCGATCGAACTTCTTGGGCCTGGGTATCGCGGTGCATCAAAAGCAGAAATGCCATCCGGCCCATTTTGCCGTGCTTCTCCAATTGCTCAGGCAAGAAATGGTCATCTGGAAACAGGGTATATTGTGCTTCGTTAACGGCCATGGCATTTTTGTGCGAGGACCTTTGCTGGAATTGGTAGATGGAATGTCCTGGGGTCGCACTGTGACTTATCGCGCTCCGAGCTTCTCGGAAATGCCCGCCACGTAGGCGAGTAATTTAGGATCTTCTCCGCGCGGGGCGGCGAGTTGTATGCCTGCGCCGCCGGGAAACGGCATTGTGACTACCGGCGTTCCCGCCAGACTTAGCGGCGTGGTATAGCGCAGAATCCTGGCGCGCGTTTGCGTGTGATCTTTGCCGGCTGCGAGTTTGCTGATGGGCGAGCAGGGCAGAATCAGGAAATCGAAGGACTGGAACAGAGCATCTACCCGGCTGCGAAATTCTGCGTGGCGCACGCGTTGCCGCTGCACTTCTTCGGCGCTGAGCGACGCGCCCCATGCGAGCCGTTCGGCAATTATTTTCGGAAATTGCGAAAAATTCTGGCCGTCCGGTGCTTTTGGAAAATGCGAAAAGTTTTCGGAGCCCGGTGACGCTGGAAACTGGGAATGATTCCCGCCACCTTTTGTGGAGTGAATGGCGCCTGTTTTTATTGCAGCTGAACCAATTGCAGCGGCGTGAATCGCGGCGGCTTCGCTGGCCTGAATCGGCGCATAGATGGAAAGGGCCTCTTCCCAATACGCGGCGTCGAAGGATTGGACATCCGCTCCGCTCGCTGCCAGCAATTGTTTGCACGATGAAACTGCGGAGAGCACGTTCTCGTCGCAGTCGTGCAGAAATTCCAGAGCGATCGCGCCGATGGTTACTTGGAAATTTTGCGGGGCTTGAAGGTTGGTTGGTTGAAAATTAGGCCCGTCAAAATTCGCAGATCGTGGAACTTGCGATGTCGTCTCGCCGGGAACTTGCAGGTTGGTCTGGCCCGGAATTTTCGAGCCGGGAATTTTCAAGCCGAACAAACCTTCCGCAAGGAGCGGCGCGTCGCGCAGATCACGGAAAATCCAGCCCAGCGTGTCGAACGACGGCGCGAGGTGTACTCCACCGGTCCACAGCTCCCGTTCCCACGCGAGCCCGATGGAGGCGCGGTATCCCGCCAGTCCGCAAAGCGCCGCGGGAACGCGAATCGAGCCGCCGGTATCCGTGCCGATCGCCGCGACCGCGGAGCCTTCCTGCACGCTGGCCGCGCCGCCGCTGGTGGAGCCGCCGGTCAGCAAATTCGCATCGGCGGGTTGCAGGCAGTCGCCGAAATCGGGATTTTCTCCGGTGATTCCATAGGCCAGCGGATGCAGATTGGTTTTGCCGACGATCACCGCACCCTGCACGCGCAATCTTTTTGCGACGGCGGAGTCTTCGCGCGCTACTTCATTTTTTTCGGCGTAGTAACGCGTCCCAACTGTGGTGCGGAAATTTTCTAAATCGAAGCAATCTTTCAGAGAAACCGGAAGTCCGAACAGTGCAGGTTTTTCGTCAGAGGATTTGTCATGAGAGGATCTGTCGTAAGAGGAGGATTCGCGCTTGGAAAATTCCTGTTGAACGCGCTCCGCTTCGTGCAATGTCCAATTCTTATCGAGCGCAAGGTAAACGTTGCGTCCGGCATTCCGGTTGGCATTCGCCAGAGCCTGCTCAGCCAATTCGCGCGGCTGTATCTTGCCTGCCTGCAGCGATGCCCAGAGTTTTTCCGGCCGGTTCAATTTTTGGCAGGCACAACGGTCGCTGCCTTTTCTGGTTTCCTCTGGAAAAGAAACTTTTCGGCCAACGTTTTTCCTTTGTCTTCGTAGGTCCACTCTTGCGTCAGGTGGTCCTTGTCCGAAAGAGTGAGCACCAGGCCGACCATGTGCCCTTCGTTCTGCGATTTCATGCCGTTGACGCGCAGCAGCGTGAAGGTGTATTTTCCCGGTTTGCCGGTGATCATTTCGGTTTTCATCTGCGGCTGATTTCCAGCGCTACAGTAATGGGTGATCAGGATGTGGTCGCCGTCCAGCGTGTACATGGTGATCATTTCCGGCTCGTTCGCGGATTTCAAACGCTCCATCAGCGCGCTGTCGCCCGATACGAGGGTGTAGGTGACGGTCACTTTCCCGGCGGAGCTGTTGCCCTCCCACTCCCCCACCAAAGTTTTGAGTTGTTCAAAGGCGGCCGGCGCGACGGAATTATTTGCGCGTGCTGCGACGACGGAGCACGACAGCAATGTCATTAAGACGGTCACCAAGACGAGCCCGAGGTTGCGTTTCATGGTGTCCTCCACCCATTATCAGAAATACGTTGTCGAATTCATTAAAGAAATTAGTCACCGAAATTATGGATTCAGGAATGACTATCATCCTACCGAAAGTTGCGAATTGCCAATGATTCCGGCACTGATTTCATCTGCGATGATTCCGGTTACGTCAGCTACACCGAATGTCGGTTACGCCAGCAGCTATTCACCCACATCAATGGGGACGCGTGGCGTCAGCCTAGCCTGAATAGAAAGGGTGCAGCCCGCCTGCGGCAGGCAGGCTGCGCCCCTACAAAGAGTCCACTATTTAGTCAGGGCCTGTTTGAGATCGGCGATCAGATCGATCGCGTCTTCGAGACCGACGGAAACTCGCACTGTGCCGGGAGTGACTCCCGCGAGTTTCAGCTCTTCATTACTCATGTGATAGTGCGAACTGTAAACGGGCAACACAACCAGCGACTCAACTCCGCCCAGGCTGGCGGCGAGCAAAAAGAGTTGTACGCGGTCGCAAAAACGGCGAGCGGCCGGCAAGCCGCCTTTCAAATCGAACGCCAGCATGGATCCAAATCCCTTCATCTGTTTTTTGGCTAACGCGTGGTCCGGGTGCGATTTCAATCCTGGATAATGCACACGCGCGACCTTGGGATGCTGTTCGAGAAATTTTGCTACCTCCATCGCGGTGGCACACTGCTGCGTGACGCGCACACCCAAAGTTTTCATGCCGCGGATCAGCAGGAACGCCGCGCCGGGATCCATCGATCCACCAAGATAAATCACCATGTCGCGCACGCGGCGCATCGATTTTTGGCTGCCGGCTGCGGCGCCGGCGAGAATGTCGGAATGGCCGCCCAAATATTTCGTGGCGCTGTGCACGACGACGTCAAAACCCATTTCCAGCGGCTTCTGCAGAACGGGCGTGGCAAAAGTGTTGTCGATGATCGAAACCAGATTGTGTTTCTTCGCGAACGCGACGGCTTTTTCAAGGTTCACCAGGCGTAGCGTCGGGTTGGTTGGCGTTTCAACATAAAGAACTTTGCTTCGCGGAGAGATTAGAGTTTCGATTCCTTCGAGCGAGGTTTCTACGTGGCGTACAGTAATGCCCATGTCCGGAAATACATCGCGCATCAGGCGGTACGAGCCGCCATAAAGTTGCGATGTCGCGATCAATTCATCGCCGTGTTTCAAAACGCCGAGCAACACCGACGATATCGCGGCCATTCCACTGGAGGTGACCACGGCCGCTTCGGCTCCTTCCAGCGCGGCGATTTTTTCTTCGGCTACATGTAATGTTGGGTTGCCATAACGCGTATAAATGTAAGCGTTGCTTTTTCCGTCGGCCCATCGCTTCATTTCCGCAGTGGAAGAAAATGTAAAGGTCGAAGAGCGGCAAATTTCGGTCACGACCGGCGCACCAACTCCGTGGCGTCGCGGTTCGCCGGCATGGATTGCTAGCGTGCGTGTTCCAGCTTTGCGTTGGTTGTTGTGGGGTGGGCGTGTTTTCATAGTGCGTCTATTTTGGGAGGCGATTCTACCGCGGCAAGCACCAATATGGCGGTGTACGGTGGGATGCAGTTGCGGCTAGGTGGGCTCAAGATGAAGAGCGGGTCACTTGGCATGGTATGACGGAATGGTAAGGTGAGATGGTTCGGCGGTTCGGGCTTTCAGCCTCGCGGTCGTCAGAGGAGAATATGGAATTCGCTGGTGCGTTATTGAAAATCGCGATGGCTAGCATGGCTGCTGCAACGCTCTGGCGCTGGCTTCTGGATCCCTTGGCTCTTAGTTCACGCGAGGCATTTCATTTGGCGAGAGAAGTCTGGTTTGTTTGGGCGATCTGGTGGGTGGCCATGGCGTTCTCCAGCAAAGTCACCAAGCGCAGAGAAACTGCCGCGCAGCGGATCGAGCACCTGGTTCCGGCGCTGCTCGGATTTCTGTTTGTTTTTCAATCAGGATTTGGAGGTCCTTCGCTTGCGCGGAGAGTAGTTCCGGAAAATCCGTTGCTGATGCTGGTTTGTGTTGTGGTGACAGTTTTGGGTTTGCTGTTTGCGGTGTGGGCGCGGCTGACGCTGGGCAGCAATTGGAGCGGCACGGTTACCATCAAAAAAGAGCATCAGTTGATTCGGCGCGGGCCGTATCGCTGGATTCGGCACCCAATTTATAGCGGAATGCTGGCGGCGCTGCTTGTGACCGCCGTGGCGCAGGGATTGGTCAGTGGGCTGATTGGATTTGCCTTCGTGTACCTGGCGCTGTACCGGAAAGCGAAGCGCGAGGAATCGTTTTTGTCGCAGGAGTTTGGTGAGGGGTTTGCGGAGCATCGTCAGCATACGGGAATGTTTTTGCCACGGGTTTCGTGAGGGTGGAGATGGGCACAACGGCGAAGTACGACCGCAAAATATGACGGCGAACCGAGAGCGGCGGAATAAATCCGCCGCTACATGGGGAAAAGGCAACGTCGTTGCGGATTTACGCGCACGGGCAGGCTGGGGCGCAGCACGCTGCGCCCCCACGAGGAAAAGGCCGACTCCCCGGCAGCCCGCACAAAGTGATGCGTTGGGCTAGGCTTCTTCTTCTACTAGTTGTTCGCCGTGGGCGGATTTGTGGGACGCGATTACTTTATCGGCCAATTCGTTGGGCACTATGTCGTAGTGAGAAAATTCCATGGAGTAGCTGGCGCGGGCCTGCGTCATGGAAGTGAGATCGGTGGCGTAGGAAAGCATTTCAGCGAGCGGCACCTGCGCTTTGATGACCAAAGTGTGGCCGCGGACTTCGCTGCCTGCGATGCGGCCGCGCCGTGAGCTGAGGTCTCCGAGCAAATCACCGGAATATTGGTCCGGCGCGTACACTTCTACGTTCATTACCGGTTCGAGGAGAGCGGGACGCGCCTGCTTCATCGCTTCCTTGAAAGCGAGGGAGCCGGCGATCTTGAACGCGATGTCGGAGGAATCGACGTCGTGATATTTTCCGTCATAGAGGGTGGCACGGAAATCGGTCATTGGGAATCCGGCGAGAAAACCGCGCACGGCGGCTTCGCGAATGCCGCGCTCGACGGAGGGAATCCAGTTCTTAGGAATCGAACCGCCGAAAATATCGTCGACAAATTCGATGCCTTTGTTGCGTTCGGCAGGTTCGAATTTTACGCGGCAAACGCCGAACTGGCCGTGACCGCCGGATTGTTTTTTGTGTTTGCCCTCGACATCGGCGCGGCCGCGAATGGTTTCGCGATAGGGAACTTTGGGCGGCTTGAGGGTGAGATCCACGTGATAGCGTTTGTGGAGTTTTGCCACGACGACTTCAATGTGCTGCTGGCCGGAACCGGCGAGAAGAAATTCCTTGGTTTGGGGATCGCGTGAAAAACGCAGCGCGGTGTCTTCTTCCAGAATCTTGTGGATGGCCACGCCAATTTTGTCTTCGTCGGCGCGGGTTTTGGGTTCCACGGCGAAAGTAATGGCGGGCTCGGGAATTTGCGCGGGGCGGTAAAAAACGGGAGCGTTTTTGTCTCCGAGCGTGTCGCCGGTCAGCGTGTCTTTTAATTTTGCGATCGCGCCGATGTCGCCGGCGTGCAATTCACCGACTTCGGTCAGCGTTTTCCCTTGTACGACTTGAATGTGCTGCATTCTTTCCGGAGTGCCGCGCACATAATTCAAAACGGTCGCGTCGTTTTTCAGGACGCCGCTCTTCACCTTGAAATAGTTGATACGTCCGGCGAAGGGATCGGCCATGGTTTTGAAAACGAAAATCGAGAGCGGCTGCGCGTCGTCGTATTTGCGTTCGACGCGATTGCCTTTTCCGCCGGGCTCGGTGTAACCCTCTTCTTCGTGCTCATCGGGATGCGGAAACACGTCGGCCAGAAAGGTAAGCAGGCTGCCGTTGCCGATATTGTGCGCAGCGGAAATCATCAGCACGGGAACAATTTTTTCGGCAACGATGGCTTTGCGTACGCCGGGAATCAGATCCTCGATGGGAATCGTGCCTTCGCGGAAGAATTCCTCCATCAATTCGTCGTCGCCTTCGGCAACCATTTCGACCAGCCGCTCGTGAGCTTCCTTGGCGTCTTCGGCAAGCGCGGCAGGAATTTCTTCTATCTTAGGTTTGCCGTCGCCGTCCGGAGTGTAGAAGTGCGCTTTCATGGCGACGAGATCGACCACGCCGCGAAATCCGCGTTCCGTGCCGATGGGCAATTGCAGCGCGACGACGCTACGTCCGAAGGCTTGCTGCAGCGATTCCATGGAGCGTTCAAAACTGGAGAGTTCGCGATCCATCCAGGTGAGGACAAATGCGCGGGGAATATCGTATTCGAGGCAGAAGTCCCAATCTTTTTCGGTGGTGACTTGCGCGCCAACGTGGGCGTCAACGGCGATCAACGCACAGTCCGAGGCGATGAGTGAGGCTTTGGTTTCGTTGATGAAGGTGCCGTATCCGGGAAGATCGAGAAAATTAATTTTTACATTTGCGCCGGAGCAGAGCGTGCAGGGCCATTCGGCGTGAGCGAGAGCGGTTTGCGTGGAAATTTTGCGGACAATTTCTTCCTCGTCAAAATCGGTGGTGGTGGTGCCCTCCGCAACTTTTCCCCAGCGCGGGGTCATGCCCGCGGTGAAGAGCAACGACGACACCAGTTGCGTCTTTCCGGTGCCGCCGTGGCCGACAATGCCCACGTTGCGAATGTCCTTGGTGAGATACGTCTTCATACAGACCTCCCAATCTGCGCCGCTGTTGGCGTGCAGGCGAGGTCCGTCCTGTCAATGGCAGGCGCGGGCCTGCGCCTGGGTGAGTTAATGCTGGGGAAGGAGAGCGTGGCCTGTCGCTGGGCGGCGGAAGTTCGTTTGAGATCTTGCTGCAAGGAACTCGCGCCGCTTAGCGTATGTTAGGGTTTTTAAATCAAAACCCTGAATCATTTTTAAACTCAGGGTTTGTAAAACAAACCCTGAAACCCTGGTCCCGTTACGTCGCTCCAGAAAACATTTGGCGATACAACGAGGCGAAGGACAATCGAAAAATGCCCTGGTCCGTTCTCCTGTTTGGGTAGGATACCGAAGTGTCCGACCCGCCGCGGATGCTAACACAAGGTGGAATTCCTGCCAACGGACTGCTGGTGGTTTGCTGGTCAGTTGTGGCGTAATTCGGCAGAGCAAAGCGATTGACCGCGAGATTTAAAACGCTCGCAAATCACGTCCGCATCCAACCTTCTCCGCACGCCCGTTTCCGCACGATTCGTCGTTACCGGACAGGGGAACCGTTGACCGGCACTTATGTGGTAAGCGCGTTTACCAGCGGCAGCAAAGATAGATTCAGCTCCAGCGCAGCGTGGTGATCGAATCGGCGGTGAGCGCTATTTTGGCAGTTTGGCCGACACACGCGACGGTCACGTCCTTTGCGTCGCCCGGATTCGTCAGCACCAGAACCATCGAGCCGTCAGGATTTTTCGCCGCGGTATGATACACGCGCGAAGTTGCAGCAGCATTTGGGGTGGCGGTCACAGTGGACGATGACGCTGGCTGGCCGATCAGTGCGCCATTGACCGATGGAGCGTCGCCGTTCGGGTCGTGCGAAGCGACAATCACTGCGCCGCGGCGAAAGGCGCGGGCATGATGTACCAAAGCCCAATACAATCCGGTCTGCGTGATTTCTTTGGTTTGGGAATGAATCTGCACCAGCCCGCCGCAGTCGAATGGACCGATGTTCGGGCGCCCGCGCTCATCGAGAGCCAGGTTCCACATGGTGATGCTTTGCGGGCCGTTGGCCAGAATGCCGGCGAAGGTCGCGCCCCATTTGCTCCAGTTGGTCAAATAATCAGCGAATTTGTAGTCGTCACCGCCTTCGGTCCAATGCATTTCCACATCCGGAAATTTCTCCTTCACGTTACGCATCATCTCCGGGGTTCCAACGTAGCCATGCCAGGCGATGGTGTTGACGTACTTTTTGATTCGGGGCCTGGAGAGTTGATCCAAGGCGCGGCCAAACAAATTGTAATTGTGATCGAGGGTCCAGATTTTGGTGCCACTTGCTTCGAGCAAAGGGCCGAGCGCTGCTACCAGGCGCTCTTCGTCTTCTTCTGGCCACGGACACGCCGGCATTCGGCCGCCCTGATCCGCGTCGATCTCGTTTTGCGTGGTCACCGCGCGCACGGTCACGCCCGCTGCAGCGTACGACTCCACGAATTTCTGAAAGTAGCGCGCGTAGGTGGGAATATTTTCCTGTCGAATGTTTCCGCCCAACATGGAGTTGCTGTACTTCATCCATCCGGGAGGACTCCACGGTGAGGCGAACAAAAACAGATCCGGATTGGCGCTGAGCGCGGCGCGCAACGTCGGCAAAATGTAATCGCGGTCATGGTCGATGCTGAAGCGCTTCAGATCCGGATCGGGCGCACCGTCATCGTAGCTGTATGCCGCGCTGCTGTAATCGCTTGCGCCAATCGGAATGCGCCCCATGCTGAGCGCATGTTGCTCCTGCCCGAACATCGTATGCAGGAGGTTGGCACGATCGTTATCGCTCAAGCGTGAGAGCGTGAAGCATGCAGCATCCGTAAACGCCGCGCCAAATCCCAGGATGGTCTGCGCCGTTTTCGTGGGGTCCACGGTCACGTCCGCTGTGGGGGCCTTTTTCGCAACCTTGGTCCAAGCAATCTCCGCGCCAGCTGCTAGCCGTTGGCCGCTCTTGTCGGTGACTTCTGTCTGCGCGGGCTTGGTCGGCGCTTGCGCATCATTTGCCTCGGCCTTAGTGTATACCGGCAATCCTAAGACGGAAGCGGCCGCCGCGCTCATTCCCAGTCCCGCATACTTCAAAACTTCTCGCCTTGTCGTCACACTCGGCTCCTGATCATCCCTGAATCATTCACGCGACCCGCCATCGGGTTTGCGCGCCAGAGAGCATACTGCAAAACTTCTTATCTAGGCACTCGCTAAGTCCTGGTGAGTTGCAAAGGCCGACAAATAGATTTATGGAGAGCAATCACCGCTGATTGCATTGGTACTAACACAACTTATTGCGGGATCGCGTGTTTATTTTGGTTTCGGCCGGGATTGCGTCGAGATTCCTCAAGCAGGTTGCGGTCTATGCGAAATCGACGTTTCAGGGTTGCATATGGGTTTATGGTCATGCTCGGAATGGCCGGTCCTGCCGTGGCGCAGGATAACGGGGCACAGCAGCCCTCAGCGCGCCAGCAGCTTCAGCGTATTCATTCGCCGCAATCGATCGACCGTGAGCTTGCTCGGCTTACGAAGGATATGGAGTTGACTCCGGAACAGCAGAAGAAGGTCCGGCCTCTGCTTTAGGAGCACCATGACCGGATTCAGACGCTGCTCGATAAAAATCTGACAGCATCGCGGCAGGAACTTGCTCCGCAGATTCACGCTATCAGCGACGATACGCACCACAAAATTCATGCGCTGCTTACCGACCATCAAAAAGAATTAGAAAAGGCGATGCAGCAACGCGAGCATCATGGTGAAGAAAACAGGCGATCTGCTCCTCCTGCTTGAGCGTCGCAAGGCCATCTTGTTCACACGCTTGATACATCTGGGAACTATCTGGAATCCGGCCGAACCGTAAGGGGTTAACCTTTTGAATTTCGCATCAGGCCTATTAGGCAATGCGTGGTTGGCGGCTATTGGTATCACGGCAACAAAATAAAATTATTCAGACCGCTGATGGAATGCTTCTTCGTGGGGTTGAGGACGCGGAGCGTTCCATCGTGCTGCTAAGCGTTCCGCCTCAGCTACCTGTTCGGGAGTCATGTGGGCTGCGGCATCGGACAGGTTCGGACTTGAGTCAAAACCAGAAACCTTAAACCACATGTACGCCTGAATGTAATCTTTAGCAATACCGTGGCCGCTCAAATAGAGCATTCCTAAGTTGTTTCGCGCTGGCCCTGCGCCGCCGAAATCTGGGATATGCTCAGCGGCTCTTCTGTACCATTTGG
>Ga0070709_10001336_pt1 | contig 13449 bp, 10 predicted proteins | sample LARL51metaG_FD_65449 | JGI IMG/M metagenome (GOLD analysis project Ga0070709, IMG submission 65449) | Corn, switchgrass and miscanthus rhizosphere microbial communities from Kellogg Biological Station, Michigan, USA - LAR L5-1 metaG | ecosystem: Host-associated > Plants > Roots > Rhizosphere ...
TACAAGATCCCTCATGAAGAGGTTGAACTCGCGCGCAAACTGATCTTCCGTGACGAATCCGCAGGCGACCCGCTCCAGGTCTACATGGCGCATTTCGCAGGAATGAAGGGCAAACCTGCCGCTTCGACCACGGCGCACGTTGACACGCTCTCGGTTGAGGACAAGTTGAAGTTCGCCATCATTAACGGCGAGAAGTCGGTTGGCGAAGGCGAACACAAGAAGCCCCTTGAAGTTTTACTTGAAGATGCCCTAGCGAGCTATTCCCCGTTGGAACTGATCAACACCGTTCTGCTCGACGGCATGAAGACCGTCGGCGACCTATTCGGTGCACGCAAGATGCAGCTACCCTCTGTGCTCGACTCCGCCGGAGTGATGAAGCAGGCCGTCGCCTATCTCGAGCCGAAGATGGAGAAGAAGACCGGCTCGCAGAAAGGCACGATCGTTCTCGCAACCGTGAAGGGCGATGTGCACGACATCGGCAAGAACCTGGTCGACATCATCCTGTCGAACAACGGATTCAAGGTCGTCAACCTGGGAATTAAGCAGCCTGGTGACTCGATCATCCGCGCGGCGCAGGAGAATGGCGCCGACGCAATCGGTCTAAGCGGATTGCTGGTGAAATCGACGCTGGAGATGAAGTACGTGATCCAGGATCTTGAGCGCCAGAAACTCGAGTTCCCTGTCATCTGCGGCGGCGCCGCTCTGACGCGCAAATACGTGGAAGACGATCTTCGCCGCGAGTATTCCAACGGTGTCTTTTACGCGGACGACGCCTTCGCGGGACTGCACATCATGGAAGATCTCGCCACCCCGGACGGTGCCCGAACTGCACGGATCAATGAAGGACGCACTGTAAAGGAATACTCGAAGGCTGCCGCTGTCGACGAAGAAACCGGACCGGTCTTTGCGGAACGCAGCCCGGTAGTCACGGATGCGCCCAACATTCCTACGCCGCCATTCTGGGGCGTTCGCGTGAAGAAAGATTACAACCTGAAGGAATTGTTTCAGTACATCAATGAAACCGCTCTGTTCAAGAATCAGTGGCAATTGAAGACAGCTTCGCAATCGGACTACCTGCGCCTCGTCGATGAGAAGTTTCGTCCCATACTCCACAAACTGGAAGACGAGGTTTTCGAATCCGGACTTTTCGCGCCAGCGGTAGTCTACGGATACTTCCCGGCACAGAGTGACGGCAACGACGTGGTCGTCTACGAGCCGCCGAAGGCGCAGCAGCATTCCTGTGGCGTCCGCTGGGAAGAGGGAATTCCGGAAAAATTGCGCTTCACCTTCCCGCGCCAGAAAGAAGGACGGCGTCTTTCCATCGCGGATTTCTTCGCCCCGAAGGCTTCCGGCAAGATGGACGTGCTAGGGCTATCCCTGGTCACGATCGGGCCAACTGCAAGCATAGAGACGCAACGTCTTTTTGAAGGCGGCGAGTACACAAAATATCTCTACCTGCACGGACTCAGCGTAGAAACCGCCGAGGCGCTTGCCGAATTTCACCATAAGAAGATGCGCGAGGAACTCGGCATTGCAGGCGAGGACTCGAATGAGATCCGCGACCTCTTCCATCAGAAATATCGTGGATCGCGCTACTCGTTCGGATATCCCGCATGCCCGAACCTGGAAGATCAGACAAAGCTGTTCGCGTTGCTCAAGCCAGAAGAAAACGTGGGAGTGCGGCTCACCTCGGGATTTTTGCTGGAGCCGGAACAAAGCACGTCGGCCATCGTAGTGCATCATCCCGCGGCGAAGTACTTCGTCGTCTAACTCAACCGCGATGTCATCCTGAGCGGCGGCAAAGCCAGGCGCAAAGTACCGTACGACAGCCGAAAGTCGTTGCAGTGGACGGGTGCACCAAAGCCGCACGGCGAGGGACCGTACGGCTGCTGAGAACACCAACATAGCTGGAAAGATTGTCCGCGATGCGTGGCTTCGCCATGGTTGAGGATGACATGTGGAAGCAATCAGAAGCTCATCTGCAGCCGCAATGAGTAGCTCCGAGGCGGCGCGATCGCATTCCCCGAGAACAGCCCGCCGAAATCGATCACGTTAAGCCGATCGTTCAGGTTTTCAAAATCCGCTTGCAGAGTAGTCGCATACCGATCGCGTTTGTATAGCTCAGCACCCACAGACGCGCCTATGACGAACGACGGCCGCACTCTGCCCCGCGGAAAATCCAGCCGTCCCACCACAGCGGGCCCGTATTGCGCCAGCGCATCCGCGCGTGTGCCGGTGAATTCAAACGGCAGTCCGCTGCCGTATTCCGCCGACCCAGCTACCCAAAGCCGAGATATCGCTTGATACCGAATCCGCGCCCGCCCCGTATTGCGCTGATCCTGTGAGTCAGGAAAGTGTCCCTTCAACTGGCTTGCCGCATCCACGGCGTCGTCTCCCAGAAATAGGCCCCCGGTCACGGGCAGCCACGCATTCCCCACGATGTAGGAATAGCTGGCCGAACCCGAGAACCTACCCCACTTCGGAATCTCGATCTTCCCTTCCGCTCCGTAGATCACGGCCTTATTGAATGCAATCGGAAAACTGACGGCGGTACTCAATATCTGATCGTCGTCAGCGAAGTTGTCGACATACCGTCGGAAGTAGTTCGTGTCGAAGCGCACCTTCCCAAACAAAGACTTCGTCGCGCCGACTTCGAAATAGTTCCCGTGTGAGGGCTCTACCGGCAGGCGCAGCACGTTGTCACTAAGCGATACCACTTGGGACGAACTCGAAAGCAGAATGTTTTCAGCCGAGGGAGTCTGGAACACCCGATCGTACGACGCATGCACCACCAACCCCGCGCTCGGAAAAAATCGGGCCACAGACAGCCGCGGGCTAACCGAGTTTTCATTCACCAGCAATTGATAGTGATCCCAACGCAGCCCCACGCTCAACGTCCAGTTTCCTAACCGAATCAGGTCTTGCACGTACGCGGACTGATCAATCTCAGGGCGGCTTCCGGTAAACGCAAACGTTGCGGGCGTATCCGGGTCAAACTGCGACGGATTGGTAATGACATCGTGGAAGTTCTCATGCAGGAACATCGCGTCGGAATCGATTCCGAACTTCAATTCGTGCCGCCCATGGTGAATAGCAAGGGAAGAATTGAAATATCCTTCACGGAAATCGTTGTCGAGAAACGCCATCACGGGTGTGGACTCAGGATTTGACGTCAGCCCGTTCTCCGTATCGCGCACCATGCCACGCCCAGAAGCCAGCATGTTTGACGAAAACACATGCTGATAGCTAGCGATTCCCATCGTCTCGGCATTGTTGCCGTACTGCCTCTGCCCGGCCGCCTGCTGCACCTGCTCGTTGGGAATTTGAAAGCGCGAGAAGCTATGGCGCACAATCAGTCCGAGTCGATCCGCCGGCGTCAACTCGCGCTCGTAGTGAAGTCCGAAATCGCCTGTCGTTCCGTTGTTGGTGAAGTTCTGCGGCACCACGGGATTCAGGTAGTGGCTGGTCATGCTGCCCGAAGCACTTGCTCCCAGGACATTCTTCTTCCAGGCTTCCTGTACTTGAGCAAACGCGCCGGCGGTGTCAAAACTGCCGCCGTCGAGCACCAACTGGCCATGCAGGCCGGCTTTCGCATCTTTAAGCGTGTTGACTTCGATGACTCCGCCCATCTTTCGGCCAAACTCAGCTGGAATTCCCGCGGTATAGACGTTCAGCGAGTCCACGTCGTCAGCTTCAATTTCCGGCCCAAAGCTGGGGGACCGGTTGTCGCTCAGTGGAATCCCATCCACCACGAACTGCGTCTGGTACTCCGATCCTCGAGGATGCAGCACTGCATTCCCTTCATACAACCAGCCGGGTTGCGAGTTCACCAAGTCCTGGAGGGAACGACCGGGCAGAGACGTCAAGCGTGTCTGAATCGTCTCGGCACCAATTTCGTTGGTGGATCCGGCCCGGTACGGATCGATCAGCGTTTCCGTTGCCTGGACGGTAAGAGATGTATTTACAGCTGCGATGGCCAGCCTGATCGCATACTCGCGCGGAATCGCCGACCGTATTTCGATAGGCGTCGATACAGGGTCAAAACCTTGCTGCTGAATCCGCACTTGGTAGAGCCCGAACGGTAGCCGCTTGGCAATGAGTTGGCCAGAATCGTCGGTCGCCAGCGTGGCGTGAAATTCGTTGGCTTCGCTGACCAATTCGACGGCTGTCTTGATACCCAAACCATTCGGGTCGGTCACCTTGAGGTGGAGCTCCCCCGTATTGCTCTGGGCCACAATTGGCAGGGCAAACAAAAGCATTCCGAGATTGAGCAAACGGCGCACGGGAAGGGGTGTTTCCAATGATATCAGCCGCCCAAACAGACCCTCCGATTACAAACATGTCTGCTCAGTGGACGGTTTTTTCCGATTTTTTACAACCAGTAAACATTTTGATGACAAACCTGAAGGCGGAAGGTAGCAAACTCACTCCCAGATTCCCTTGCGGGAGCATTTCGTTTCAGTATCGAGGGATCGCGACCTTCAAGCCTTCCGTCACCGGGAGGGCATGAGGAAAAACTGGCGCTTGTACCGCAGGGGGTGCGAGCGCCGTTTTATTTTCGTCTCAGTTCCTGCCTCCTGACCTCCTACGGGGTCACTGTAGCGTCAACTGCACCATCCGCATCAACTGTTACAATTTTTGTACCGGTCAAAACCGGGAACCTTGTCGGACTCCCCGCCAACCAGCCAGGGACGCAGGAGTTGAAGGTTCTGGAGACTTGACCAGTCTGCGCCATGAAATGCCCTTTCTGTGGATTTGAAAACGATAAGGTAGTCGACTCGCGCGAGAGCAAGGAAGCCGATTCGATCCGGCGACGCCGCGAATGCCTGAAGTGTGGAAAGCGCTTTACCACCTATGAGCGGATAGACGAGATTCCCTACATGGTGGTCAAGAAAGATGGCCGCCGCGAGAAATTCGACCGGCAGAAAGTTCTTAATGGCCTGCTGCGCGCCTGTGAAAAGCGCCCGGTGCCGATGGGCAAGCTCGAACAGATCGTGAATGAAGCCGAAGGTTTCGTGATCGAATCGCCAGAGCGCGAGCGTAAGACCAGCGAACTCGGCGAATTGATCATGAACCGGCTGCGCCGCTACGACAAGGTCGCTTACGTTCGCTTCGCATCCGTGTATCTGGATTTCAAGGACGTAAAAGAGTTCATGAACGAACTCAAAGACCTGGTAAAAACGAAAACCAGTGGTCAGTGACCAGTGGCTAGTGGCCAGTCGCTGGCCACTGACCACTGACCACTTGCTTTCCAAGGAAGACGCATTCATGACTCATAAGATCACCCTCATCCCCGGCGATGGAATCGGCCCCGAAGTCACGAATGCCGTTGTCCGTATCCTTGAAGCAACCGGGGTCAAGTTCGAGTGGGAGACGTTCGCTGTGGGAAGCGAAGCCTACGAGAAATATGGCGAATACATCCCTAAGGATTTGGTCTCTTCTTTGGAGCGCACTCGCGTCGGACTCAAAGGCCCGGTGACAACGCCCGTCGGTGGAGGCTTCCCAAGTATCAATGTCGCCCTGCGCAAGAAGTTTGAACTCTATGCGAACTTCCGACCCATCCGGAACCTTCCTCACATTCCCACGCGATATCCCGATGTCGATCTGATTATCATCCGCGAAAACACCGAAGGTCTCTACTCGGGACTGGAACATGAAGTCGTCCCCGGCGTGGTCGAGAGCCTGAAGATCATGACTGACAAGGCCTGCACGCGGATCGCGAAATTCGCTTTTGAGTACGCGCGCAAGAACAATCGCAAGAAGATCCATGCGATTCATAAAGCCAATATCATGAAGCTGTCCGACGGCTTATTTCTGAAATGCTCTCGCGCCGTCGCCAAAGACTATCCCGAGATTACCTACGGTGAACACATCGTCGACAACACCTGCATGCAGTTGGTGATGAATCCTTATCAGTACGACATGCTTGTGATGGAGAACCTCTACGGCGACATCTTGTCTGATCTCTGCGCTGCTTTCGTGGGAGGGCTGGGCTTCGTTCCCAGTGCCAACCTGGGAGACGAATGTGCCGTATTCGAGGCCGTTCATGGGTCAGCCCCGGATATCGCGGGAAAAAACCTTGCCAATCCCACCGCGCTTCTTCGTTCTGCCCTGCTGATGGTTCGGCATCTCGGCGAGCACGATGCATCCACGCAGATCCGAAACGCACTAGAGCGCGTTTATCGGCATCCGGAAAAGCTCACCCGTGACATCGGAGGCAAGTCCGGTACCTCGGAATTTGCCGACGCCGTGATCGCGGAGATGCAGTCGCCGAGCTAGCGTTGAAGTTGGCAAATCTTACAACGATTCGGGCTCCCCGCTAGTCGTTGACCTTTCGTGCGGTGAATTCGCCCCGCCTTAGATCCTAAAATTTCAGCAAGGAGATTTGTCATGAAATCATGCTTGGGGATTTTCGCGCGTGCCGCATGCCTGCTCTTGTTGGCAGGTTCGGCATTCGCGCAAGGCGGTGAACTGGTTGCGGCGGAATGGGGCGTTCGCGGACACATGGTAGATGTGACGCCGCGCGTTCGGACTTTCATTCACGATGGTGTTCTGGCACTCGAAGTCACCCGCTTCAATCTGGGGATCGATCCGATCCCGCACGTCAACAAGGTGTTGGTTATTCGGTTGCGTGAGTGGGACGGAGATATCAAGGCATACGAGTTTCCGGAACGCAGCGCCGTCCGTTTGGAACTTGATCCCGACGACTGGCATGCCCGCCGCGAGGAACATGAACGCCATGAACGTCACGAACGCGAAGAGCGTCGTGAATATGCCCGTCGCGAGCGCGGACTGGAGATACTGCGCGCCTACTACGGTGCCGAAGGGCAATTTGCAAACGTCACCGAGGCAGTACGTAGCCAGGTGGCTGACGGCAGACTCTATCTGCGCGTCGATAACTACAGCATGGGCGTGGATCCCCTGCCTGGCGTACACAAGCGCCTGCGCATTATGTACAAGCTCGATGGCGAGCGCCGCAATGTTGTGGTCGACGAAAAGACGAATCTGCAACTGCCCTGAGCCCGTTCGCATCTCGCTCCGATTACCTTGAAACACACTCCCTAACTCCAAGGGAGTGTGTTTTCATTTAGGGCGGCGACGATCTCTTCGAGAAAAAGGGGGAGGTATGAAAAAGTGGCTCGTCAGTACATTTGCGTGTGCACTGCTGCTCTGCGGCTCAGCGCTGGCACAGGGTGGAATGCTGGTAGCAGCTGAGTTTGGCGTACCCGGGCGTCGCGTAGATGTCACCCCCCAGGTGCGCGCGATGATCCGCGGAGGCGTTCTGCAGTTCGAGGCGACAAGACAGGTCCTGGGCATTGATCCCGCTCCCGGACAAATTAAAGACTTGCTCATTCGCATCCGCCATTGGGACGGCAACAACGAAGAGTTCGCCTTCCCGGAAAAGAGCATGGTCAATCTCGAACTCGATCCCGATGCTGGATACGAATTCCGTGAGCGTGGTTTCCATATCATGCGGGCCTACTACGGCGGAGAAGGTCACTTCGTCAACGTAACCGAACGCTTGCGTCACATGATTGAGCACGACCGCTTACATACCCGCGTCGACAACGAGCATATCGGCATCGATCCCGACCCGCATGTGCGCAAAGTCTTGCGCATTCTGTATTGGTATCAGGGAGAGCGCCACAACATCGTTGTCCCGGAAAAAGAAGTTATAACGCTCCCGTAGCGCCGGATTTCTGGGAGAATTCTCGAATTGCCGGAGGGGTTGGTTTAGCGAGTAGGGATCCTCCGACTGCGGCTCAGGGATGACAGAAAACTTGGAATCGGAGGCATCACACCATAGACAGGCTCGGCGAGAGCGCGCCGAGGCATTACTTGCGCTTCAACCCCTCCAACTCTTCCAACGTCCGGGGCCAGTCCGATCCCAATAGTCGCGACAGGCTCCGGTCAGCAAGAACTTTTCCTCCCGTCTGACAGCGCGCGCAGTAATTCGTCTCCTTATCCGCATACCGAATTCGCAGCACTTTGTCTCCGCAGCGCGGGCAAGGCTGCCCGTAACGCCCGTGTACAGCCATATCAGGCCGGAACGCAGTAACTCCCTCGGGAAAATCGTTCAGCGCTTCGGTAACGAGTCGATCCATCCACACCTTTACAGTATTGCGGGTCGCCGAAAACAGGCGCTCCCACTCTTCCTGCTTCAATTTCGTTGTCGTTGTCACGGGCGAGAGTTGTGCGGCATGCAAAATTTCGTCCGAATATGCGTTACCAATCCCACTCAATAGCCGGGGATCGGTCAAAGCACGTTTCAGCGTGTGATTTTCCGCAGTCAACACGTTGCGAAAGGAATCCAGATCGGACTCAAAGACATCGATGCCTCCTGCATCGAGTGACCCTAGATTTTCTTCTCCACGAATAACGTGCAACGATGCACGCCGCTTGCTCCCGGCTTCTGTCAGCACCAGCGAGCCATGGGGAAAATCGAATGCGGCAAGATTCTGACGGCCACCGAGCTTTGCGTCACGTTTCTTCCAGTGGAGGCGGCCGGCAATCATCAGATGCAGCACGAGCCAAAGATCGTCTTCCAGTCCGATGGCGATCCGCTTTCCGATTCGCCGCAAGCGTTTCACGACTCGTCCCTCAGCGCTCGAAAGAGGAGGATCGACCGTGCGCAAGAGAAATGGGCTGCTGAGACGTACGCGTTCCAGAGTCTGCTCCACAATGCGCGTTTCCAGAGCGCTGATGTATGCCGAAATGTCAGGTAATTCGGGCATTGCATCAAGCTTGCATGTTGCGGCCGAAGTTTGCAATCCAGCGCCGCTCTAGCGCTTTGGCCAATTTTGCGAACTGCGCCATTGACTCACGCGCTTGATTCGGAGTAAAGTGCGAACCGTTCTGGGGATTTTGGGGAAAATGACGCGCACAACACGGCGTGTGGGGATAGTTCTCTTTCAGCTCGGCGGACCCGACACGCTGGAAGCGATCCAACCTTTCCTCTATAACCTCTTCTGCGATCCCGATATCATCGACTTTCCGTTCGCACGCATCGGACGCAAGCCCCTCGCCAAGCTGATTTCGAACACTCGCGCCCGTAAGGTACAGCATCATTATTCGACGATTGGCGGAGGCTCGCCGATCCGGCCGAACACTGAGCGCCAGGCACGGGCGCTTGAGATCGAACTCCGCGGTCAGGGTATCGATGCCCATTGCTTCGTCGCCATGCGCTACTGGCATCCGTTTACCAGCGAGGCGATCACCCAGGTGCAGGCAGCGGAGTGCGAAGAACTTGTGTTGCTGCCCATGTATCCGCAGTATTCGTCGACCACGACGGGCTCAAGCCTGAACGAATGGAATCGGCGTTTTCGTGATGACGTCCCGGTCCACTGTGTCGAGACCTTCTATCACCATCCACGTTACCTGGATTCCGTAGTCGAAAAGGTCAACGAAGCGCTATCGCGATTCCCGTCACCGGACCAGGCGGAAATCGTCTTCAGCGCGCACAGTGTCCCTATGTCGGTCATCGAGAAAGGCGATCCATATCAGCGCCAAATTGAAGAGACCGTGAGCCTCGTGATGCAGCGCGGAGGATGGAATAATCCTCATCGCCTCTGCTACCAGAGCAAAGTCGGTGCAAGCCGCTGGCTGCAGCCTTCACTGACTCATACACTGAAACAACTCGCCGCCGAAGAGCGCCGTGACGTCTGCATCGTTCCGATTGCTTTTGTTTCAGATCACGTCGAGACGCTTGGCGAGATCGATCATGAAGCACGTCATCTCGCCGAACACCTCGGCTTCACGCAGTTTGAGATGACTGCAGGGTTGAATAGTTCTCCAAAATTCATACAGGCGTTGGGGGAAATTGTGCAGGATGCCCTATCGCAGCCAGTACCTTTATCCATACCGGTTCGCACTCATGGGAGGAAGTTGGCGGAGCCGCAATACGCGGCGGCCGCAGGGCTAGATTAGGGCCAGTCAGACAAGAAAGAGGAGGGGACTCATGGCGGAGTTGGAGACCGGCAAGGTCAATCCGAATCCGGACGCGGCCAAGACGCCTGCTAAACCTACTGTCGATGCCACCAAGTACGTTGGCACGCCGGCGGTGGGAACTTCGAAAGCAGCAGCAGCCGGCGGCATCGCCGGAACTGCACCCTCGACGGAAGTGGACCGTCACCGCCGCCGTTTTGTCTGGGTCATGGTCACCGGCTTCTTGACCGCGTGGTTCCTCGCCTTCTTTCGTTTCTTTCTGCCGCGCACGCTCTTCGAGCCCAACAGCGTCTTCAAGATCGGCTACCCGTCCGAGTTCGCACTCGGCGTCGACACCAAATTTCAGCAGAAATACCGCATCTGGGTTGATCGCACGCCCGATCGCCTCTTTGTGATCTACGCCCGCTGCACGCATCTCGGCTGCACACCCGACTGGAAGCCTAGCGAAAACAAATTCAAGTGCCCCTGCCACGGCAGTGGATACGACAGCGAAGGAATCAACTTTGAGGGCCCCGCACCGCGCCCCATGGATCGCGCCCATATCGAACTAGCGCCAGACGGCCAGATCCTGGTCGATACGTCGAAACTGTATTCTTGGCCCAAAGGCCAACCCAGCAAATTCAACGATTCAGGAGCTTTCTTAACCGGCGTGTAAGTTGATTTGCAATCGCTCAATGACGAAATGACTGACTGACGAAATTCCAGGAATCTTATGCCTGACGAAAACAAAAACGGCGGCGACAGCGCACCAAGCACCGGTAACGGGAAGAACGGCGGCAAGGTCGGAGTCCTCGAGAAGGTAACGACTACCGTCAAAGAGGACATTCAGTCCCTTAAAACCGACATCCCCACCAAAGTCAAGGAACAAGTCGAGGGTTTGAAAGATCCGACGAAGACTCAGGTCTACACGTCGATCTTCCGTCATAAGCACGACGACACTCCGCGTAACCGTGCGCTGGGCGTGCTCTCGAACGTGTTCCTGCACCTGCATCCGGCGAAGATCAATCGCGATGCCGTACGTTACAGCTATACGTGGGGTATGGGCGGAATCACGTTCTACCTGTTCATCATCCTCACCTACACGGGCGTCCTGCTGATGTTTTATTACCACCCGAGCAAGGTGCAGGCGTTCCGCGACGTGCTCTATCTCGAGCACGATGTCCCGTTCGGAAAAATACTGCGCAACATGCACCGCTGGGCCGCCCACCTGATGGTGATCGGCGTCTGGCTTCACATGTTCCGCGTATTCCTGACGGGCTCGTACAAAAAGCCGCGTGAATTCAACTGGAACATTGGCGTGCTGCTCCTCGTTTTCACGCTGTTGCTGTCCTTCACCGGATACCTGCTGCCCGACGATCAACTCGGATTCTGGGCCGTCACCGTCGGCACCAATATGGCACGTGCCACTCCGCTACTAGGCCACGAAGGCCCGTTCGGTCCGCAGTTAGGAATGACGCCGTATAACGATGTCCGCTTCGGGCTGCTGGGCGGATCGATCGTAGATGCCAATGCCCTGCTCCGCTCTTACATCTGGCATTGCATCGGCATCCCGATCGTGGCGAGCGTACTGATGATCGTCCACTTCTGGCGCGTACGAAAAGACGGAGGCATCTCCGGCCCAGCCCCGGTCATGCTCCAAGAAGAGGCTGACAAGCCAAGAAGAGGTCCCAAAGCAGCGGGAGAGTGAGTTTCATATGTGGGGACAGCCGCCTCGGCTGTCCAGTCGAGCGAAGCTCGACGAGTTTTAGCTGATTGCTTAGAAACTGCCGGGCCTTGCCCGGCCGACAGCCGAACGCGGCTGTCGCCACATGGTGTTGGGAGAAATTATGGATTGGCGACAACTCTGGGAAATCTGTTCTGCCCCCGACAACGTCCCTATCGTGGGCCTGATCCCGCTGCTCATCTTTTATATCTATCTAGCGTGGAAGCAGGCGCATGCCAATGACGTCTTGATCGAGCAACTCGAAGCCGATCCCGCGATGGCCAAGACACACCATCGCAAGACCTGGCCCTTCAAGCCCGGATGGCAGAAAGAAGTCCACGTCTGGCCCTTCCTGCTGCGCATCGAGTTCCTCGCCGCGATCATCATCACCATCATCCTGATGGTCTGGTCCATCACTCTCAACGCACCACTGGAAGAGCCAGCCAACCCGAACCTCACCATGAATCCTGCAAAAGCCCCGTGGTACTTCCTGGGCCTGCAGGAAATGCTCGTCTACTTCGATCCGTGGATCGCAGGCGTGGTCATGCCAACCATGATCATCATCGGTCTGATGGTGATTCCTTATATCGACACGAACCCGCTAGGCAGCGGCTACTACACGTGGAAGCAGCGCAAGTTTTCGATTGGGACTTTCCTGTTCGGATTTGTCATTCTCTGGGTCGCGATGATCATCATCGGCACATTCATCCGCGGCCCCGGGTGGCAGTGGTTCTGGCCCGGCCAAACTTGGGATCATAACCGCCTCATCTACGAGGTCAACCGCGATTTGCCGGATATCTTCGGCATCACGTCGAACCTGGGCAAGGGAATCTTTGGCGCGATCGTCGTCGGAGGATTCTATTTAATCGGTGGCGGAGCCGTGTATTCCCTGTTCCGTCGCAAAATGCCGAAAGATTTTCAGCGCATGAGCCTGCTGCAGTTTTCGCTCATGGCGTTTCTCTGGCTCACCATGGTCGCACTGCCACTGAAGATGGCTCTGCGACTGTTATGGCACATCAAGTACGTTTGGATAACACCCTGGTTCAATATTTGAAAACCGTCGCTCGTCGTCGGTCGTTAGTCGTGAGCTAAAAACGCCCGGCCCAAATGGTTTTGCCAACGACGAACGACCAACGACCGTATTCGGAGGAACTGGTGCCCGATAAACCGATCCCCGAGCAGGATCCGATCACAAGCAAGTCGTACGCCGCGCATTACGTGATCGCGACCATCATCCTCATCGTCACCCTCTTCTGGGCCCTGTGGGACGAAGCCTGGGGCCAACGTCCGTGGAAGGCCTTCCAGGAGACCTGGAAACAGCGCTACAGCGCATTTCTGAACACCGCCCGGACGAACTCTCAAACCTCTGAGAAAGGTGTCGAGAAAGATCCGGAATACGCAGAGCTCGCGGCCGCGGTGAAAAAGGCCAGCGACAATTCTGCCGCAGCGGCAAAACAAGCTCGCGACAAACTCGACGACGCCAGCGCTCGCCTACTTGCCGTTCAAAGTGTCTTCACCGATCGCCGCGCTTACGTCAACGCCCTTACCTACGAACTAGAAACGAGCGAAAGCAAATCAGGCAAGGAAAGCAAAGCGAAGGAAATCAGGGAATACAAAGACAAGAAGGCCACAGTTGAGTTTCCCGACGGAACCAGAAAAGAGTTCAATTTTGACGAGCTCGAAAAGACCTATAACGACATCCGCGACGAACGCACAAAGCTGAGCTTGGAACTCGGTGATGTCCTGAAACCCGTTACTGCCGCGAAAGCGAAACTAGACGAGTACGTCACTGATCACATGGT
>Ga0070709_10001337_pt1 | contig 13447 bp, 8 predicted proteins | sample LARL51metaG_FD_65449 | JGI IMG/M metagenome (GOLD analysis project Ga0070709, IMG submission 65449) | Corn, switchgrass and miscanthus rhizosphere microbial communities from Kellogg Biological Station, Michigan, USA - LAR L5-1 metaG | ecosystem: Host-associated > Plants > Roots > Rhizosphere ...
CAGCGACGCCAGCACCAGCGCGTCACCGGCGGCGCTCGCCCCGCCGCCGTGGCCGCCGGTGACCAGGCCGACGCCGGCCAGCGCCAGGGCGAAGCCCGCCCACGCCACCGGGCGCGCCACAGCGCGCTGCCACACGGCCGCGATCACCGCGACCATCACCGGGACCGAGCCGATCAGTAGCGCGGCATGGGTGACGCTGGTCCGGACGATCCCGGCGTTCTGCAGCACGACCGAGCCGCCGTAGCCGAGCGCGCCCGAGGCCAGCACGGCGGGCCGCAACGCGCCCCGGAGCTCCCGGCGGGCGGCCGGGAGCAGGATGGCTGCGGCCACCGCGAAGCGCACGAACGTGAGCCAGCCCGGCGCCAGCCAGTGCAGGGCCAGCTTGGACAACGGCACCGTGGTGCCCCAGAGCAGCCCGGCGCCGATCAGTGCGGCAAAGATGCGGCGGTTCGTGTTCATGCGGCCATGGTCGCTCGGGCACGCACAGAATTTGGCCACGAGGCAGCTTTAGCTTCATAATCGATGGTGATATGGCCGTGGAACTTGACGAAATTGACGTAAAGCTGCTCACTGCGCTGCAGGCCGACGCGGACCGCACCAACGTGGAACTGGCCCGCCTGGTCGGGCTGTCTCCAGCGGCCACCCTGCACCGGGTCCGCTGGCTGAAGGAGTCCGGGGTCATCCGCATCATCCGGGCCCAACTCGACCCCGCCGAGGCCGGGTTCCCGCTGCAGGTGTACGTGACGGCCACGCTCACCCGGCACGACCCGAGGGCAGAGCGCATCTTCAACGACCACCTCCGCGCCGTGCCGCAGATCATCGCCGCGGACACCGTGGCCGGCGAGATGGACTACGTGATTACCGCGGTGGCCCGCGACGTCGCGGAACTGCAGGAGGTTTTGGCCGGCCTGTCCACCCGGGGCGGCCAGCGGCTGGTGACCTACCTGCGGCTCGCGGAGGTCAAGCCGCCGTCCCGGCTGCCGCTGGCCGCCACGATCCCCGCTCCGGACGAGCCCCCACGGCGCCGCCGCCGCACGGCCGCCCGCTAGCCGGAGCGTGAATGAGACGGCGGCCTACGACGGGGCCTCGCCGGGGGCCGGGGCGGCCACCGGTTCGGCGGCGGCCGGTGGCGGGGTGGCCCCGGTGCCGCCCGGCAGGCGGCCGGTGACCGCCAGCGCGGCCAGGCCCGTCAGCGCTGCGGCGGCGAACGCGGCCGTGACGCCCGCGCGAAGGTCGCCGCCCGTGCTGGCCGCCACCGCGGCACCGCCGACGCCGATGCCGATGGCGGTGCCGAGCACGTCGGCCAGGTTCAGCGACGCGGAAACCCGGCCCTCCTGGCCGGGCGGCGCCTCGCGCAGCATCATCAGCGAGATCGGCGCATAGCTCAGCCCCATGCCCAGGCCGGCCACGGTCCATGCGACCAGGGCGGACCAGGCCGGGACGGCGGGCTGCAGCGCCACGACCATCCCGGCGATGCCGGCCAGCACGATCACCAGGCCGATGCGGATCAGCCGACGGCCCTCCCAGGTGTCGTTGAGCCGGGCCTGCACCCAGGCACCGGCGGTCCACGACACCGTGGCGCCGGTGACGGCGATGCCCGCGTACACCGGGGTGTGGTGACGGATCGTGGTGACCGCCAGGGTCACGTACGCGTCGGCGCCGAAGAACGTAAACGTGAGCAGCCCCCGGATGAGGATGACCGCGGGCAGCCCGGGACGCGCGGTCAGCGTGCCCGGTGGCACCAGCCGGCGCAGGGCCGGCAGCCCGACCACCGCGCCCGCCCCGATCAGGGCGCACCCGGCCAGCACCGCACCGGAACCGGCCGCGAGCGTGAGCCCGGCCAGCAGCAACGTGGCCCCGGCGGCGGTGCGCAGCGCGTCGATCAGCCTGGGCTCGCCGGTGCTCGCGGCGCCGGGCGGGCCCAGGCGGATCAGGGCGGGCAAGGCGATCGACCCGGCCACAGCCACCACCGGCAGCAGGCCGAGGAACACCCACCGCCAGCCGAACACGTGTGCCACCTCCGCGGCCACCGCCGGCCCGGCCAGCCCGGGCACGACCCAGGCGGTGGACAGCACCGCCATCATCCGCGCCCGCAGCGACCCGGGCAGGCACCGGCCGATCGCGGCGTAGGCCACGGACGGGATCGCGCCCGCGCCCATGCCCTGCAGCACCCGCCCCGCGACCAGCACCCCCATGGTGGGCGCCAGGCCCGCGACGGCAAGCCCGGTGCCGAAGAAAAGCAGCCCGGCCACGAACGGCACCGCGGGCCCGCGCCGGTCCGCCTCCCGGCCCGCCAGCACAATGCCGATCACGCTGCCCAGCATGAACCCGCTGAACACCCAGCCGTACAGGCGCAGCCCGCCCAGGTCGTGGGCGACGACCGGCATCACCGTCACCACCGCCAGCGCCTCCGACGCCACGAAGGTGATCGTCAGGACCAGGCCCGCGGTCAGTGCCCGCCGCTGCGGCGCCCACAGCCCGTCTGCCCGGTCCCTGCCCATGCCCGCGCCTCCCTTCCGGCCCCGTTGCCCCTTCGAGGGTACGAGGGCCGGTGGCGGGGGACCGGGCCGGTACGCACGCTAACCCGCCCCGTTGGGCCGCGGGGCCGGTAAGCAGTCCGGAGGCGTCAGCAGACGATGCCGGTATGCACGGCGCGGATCGCATCCGCTCCCACGATCGCCGGGTAGGTGTCGCCGCCGTCGGATCAGCCTGACCGGGCGGCGTTCAGCCTCGTGTGCGCCTTGTGGTTGCGCTTGTAGAGCCCCACGAACTCGTCGTAGAGCATGCCGTACAGCCCAGCGGTGCCCGGATCCGGCCGGTAGCTGGCGGCCACGCCCACCCGGTCAGGTACCTCATCAAAGGTCAGCTCGCCGAGTGCCACCGCGGCGAGCATCCCGACGCCCCGGGTCCCGGCGTTGACCGGGTCGGCGACCTGATCGATCTGCCGGCCGAGCACGTCGGCGAAGATCTGGCACCACACGGCGGAGCGCGCGCCGCCGCCGATGAACCGGATCGGCTCCAGCCGCCGCCTGGTGAACCGTTCCACCGCGCTCAGCAGCCACCGGGTGTTCAGCGCGACCCCCTCGAACACGGCGCGGACCAGGTCGTCGCGGGTCGTCGAGAGGGACAGGTTGTGGAACCCGCCGCGCAGCAGGTGGTCCTCCACCGGGGTCCGCTCGCCGTACAGCCAGGGGGTGAAGATCACCCCGCCGCTGCCCGGCGGAGCGCTGGCGGCCATCCGGTCGAACGCGCGGTAGGCGCCCGGCGGCGGGGCGCCGTCGAACAGCACCCGGTCGCGCAGGAACGTCAGCGCCGCCCCGGCGGTCTCCTGCTCGTCGGCGACGAAGTACCGGCCGGGTATCGCCGACGGCAGCGAGGCGATGTTCCGCATCATGTCGGTGCGCTTGAACGGGACGTGGCAGGTCAGCCAGGAGGACGTGCCGACGTACAGGTGGGCCTGGAAATCCCGGGTGGCCCCGGAGCCGATCGCCGCCGCCTGCAGGTCGGGCGTGCCGGTGACCACGGGCAGGCCGGCCGGGACGCCGAGTGCCGCGGCGGGCCCGGCCAGCAGCGGCCCAAGTACATCGGTCGCGGCCCGCAGCGGCGGCAGTTTCTCCGGCGGCACCCCGGCCCGCCGCAAGAGCGCCTGGTCGTAGCGGATCCGGGCCGGATCCCTGTTGTCGGTGACCCAGTGCAGCGCAATCGAGTCGAAGGACGCGGCCGCCTGGCCGGTGAGCCGCAGGTTCAGCCAGTCCTTCGGCTCAAGGAACAGGCTGGTGGCGCGGTAGGACTCCGGCTCGGCGTGCTTGAGCCAGAGGATGTGCGCGAGCGAGTCCTTGCCGCTCTGCGAGGGGATGCCGCCGGTCTTCCTTATCCAGCGGGCCAGCTTGTCCGGGCCGTAGCCCTGGACCCGCACCGGCCCCCCGGTGATGCGCCTGGCGTAGGGCGCGCCCCGGGAGTCCATCCAGATGATCGCGTTGCGCACCGGCCGGCCGTCGCCGTCCACCGGCACGGTTCCCGACCACTGCGCGGTGCAGCAGACCGCGGCGACCTCGTCGGCCGCGACCGTGCCGCGCGCCATCAGCCGGGAGGACACCTGGCTGATCAGCGCCCACCACCCTTGCGGATCCTGCTCGGCGCCGCCGCCCGGCAGCAGTTCGGCCTCGTGCGCCTCTTCCTCGGCGGCGACCACCTCGCCGGTCATCGAGACCAGCGCCACCTTCAGCGCCGAGGTGCCCAGGTCGATCGCCAGGACGTGGCGGGCCACCTCACACCTCGAAGGTGATGTCGAGGTAGGCGGCGAGCATCGCGTGCACCAGTTCCGCGGGGAGCGTCGCGGCCATGCCGTACACCGGCGCCATCCCGGTGCTGACGCCGGGGTTCGCGCGGGCCTCCTCGACGGACGCCCGCAGGTCGGCGAGGAACCGGTCGGCCACCCCTGGCAGGGTGTGCCGCAGCGTGACCGCGATGTGCACCGCGGGCGGCAACTGCAGCCCGTTCAGGCTCCACCCCCGGCCGGACATGTTCTCCAGGACCTGGAACACGTCCACGCCGTCCTCGGTGGCGAACGCGATAACCCATAGCGGGTCGCCGAGCACCTGGACGCCGGGGATGGCCGCGATGCCGTCGCGCACCTTCGCCCCGGTCTCCAGAATGCGCCGGGCCGCCTCGGTGTAGCCGTGCGCGCCGATGGAGACCATCGCCGCCCAGCAGGTGGCGGACAGCGCGCCGGGCCGGCTCCCGGCGAACGTGGGCGACAGGTACAGGCCGCCGGGCCAGTCGGTGGTCGTGTAGTACTGGAACTGCCGCAGCTCCTTCCCCCGGTACAGGACCACCGAGGAGCCCTTCGCCGCGTAGCCGTACTTGTGCGTGTCGGCGGACATCGACGTCACCCCGGGCAGCCGGAAGTCGAACGGCGGCACGGGGTAGCCGAGCTTCTCGGCCCACGGCACGATGAACCCGCCGAGGCAGGCGTCCACGTGGCAGCCGGCGCCCCGCGCGGCGGCCAGCGCGGCGATCTCCGGTATCGGGTCGATGATCCCGTGCGGGAACGTCGGCGCGGACCCCACCACGACCGCGGTGCGCTCGGTGATGGCATCGGCCATGGCCGCCAGGTCGGCCTTGAATCCCGCGTCCACCGGAACCCGGACCAGGGTCATGTCGAAGTACCTGGCGGCCTTGTCGAACGCCGCGTGCGCGGTGACCGGCGCGACGATCTCCGGCTCGGCGATGCCCCGCCGGGCCCGGGCGAAGTCCCGGTAGGTCTTCATGGCCAGCAGGATGCTCTCGGTCCCGCCCGAGGAGACGGTGCCGGCTATCGGGGCGGCCGGGTCCGCGTGCCGCGCCCCGAGCATGTCCGCGGTCATCGCGACGATCTCCGCCTCGAACTTCGTGGCGGACGGCCACAGGTCGGGGTGCAGTGGGTTGCTCTGGGACTGGGCCGCGTACACCCGGTTGAGGAAGGCGACGTGTTCCGGGTCGCCGTGGTAGACCGCACCCGAGGCATAACCGTTGCGCCAGCGCGACTCCTCGGCCGCGGCGAGCCGCTCGACGAGCCCGGTTACCTCGGCCCGTGGCACGCCATCCTCGGGCAGCCGCGGAAAGGACGGCAGTTCGCCGCGGTACGGCTTCAACTGCCGCTCCAGGGCGGCCACCAGTTCGTCTGCCTCCACTCCCAGGCCTCCTTCAGCCGGTGCCGCCGGCGTCCGTGCCGCCGGAGACCCGGGCCGGCAGCCTGGTGGACAGCACCAGCCCGGCCAGCCCGGCCACCGACAAGACGCCGAGTGACAGGTACGGATTGCCGATCACACCCTGGATGATCAGCACCAGGACCACTCCGCCGAGGTTCCCGGCGAGCAGCAGGAAGCCCACCGCGGCGCCGGCCCGCTCCGGACCTGTGTGCAGCTCGGACCAGTCCAGCACCACCGGGAGGGCGGCCAGCAGCACGAACCCCTCCGCGAACAGCGCCACAGCGACGATGCCCACCGGATGGGCCACCGCGACCACCGCGAACGCCACGATCGTGACACCGACGGTGACCTGCAGCAGCGCCCGCCGTTGGTCTCGCCTGGCCACGGCCTGCGGCACCACCGCCGCGCCCAGGATCCCGGCCACCGTCATGATCGCGATCAGGTACCCGGCGGCGCCGCCCCTGCCGAAATGGCCGAGGATCGTGTCGAGCCAGGTCGCGACCGCGTTGAACACACCCATCCCGACGAAGAGCAGCCCGGCAAGCACCCACAGGAACCGGTCGTGCCACAGCCAGCGCAGCGACACGGCGACCGAGGCGTCTTCGCCGAACGCCGCCGGGGTGCGCAACGCCACGAGCACCCAGGCCGCCGCGACGACGGCCACCGTGGCCTGCACGGTCAGCAGCAGCCGCAGCCCGCCCGCGTCGAACAGCGGGCCGCCGCTGAGCACGGCCGCGAGGATGCCCAGGTACAGCGACACGCTGCCGGCCGAGATCGCCGCGGTCCGCTCCGGCGCGGGGAAGTAGCGCGCGGCGACCTTGGTGATCGAGTTCAGCACGAGCGGCTGGCCGGCGGCCACCACGAACTGCCCGGCCAGCGCCCAGCCGTAGGAGTTCGGGCCGGCCAGGCGCAGCAGGCCGCCGCCCGCGGTGAGGATCGCACCGGCCGACAGCGCCCGCTCGAATTGGGCATCCAGCCAGCGGCCGCTGGGCAGGGCGAGCACCACGTACATCAACGGGAAGATGGCGGCCAGGTCCCCGGCCGCGCCCGACGAGACGCCCATCACCCGTTGGGTCTGCGTGGTGATCGGCGCGTAGGTCAGCCAGAGCAACTGGGTGCTGCCGGCAAGCAGGCCATAACCGGCCAGGATCGCCCACCGGTTCATCCGTCCCAATGTGACGGTTCGCGTGGCCACCGCCGCTCCGCTCTGCCGTGCCGCCTCCGGCTTCCCCGGGGTGCTGGAGCCCATCTTGGCCTGGGTAGACCCACGTGCGCTAACTTTGCGGCGGTGACGGTCGTCCGCAAGCTGGCGGTGCTCGGCGCCGGGACGGCCAGGGCCGGGCCCGGGCCGTCCGCGCCATGGCCTGCCCGCAGACTGTTCCCACTGATCGCCACCGTCGCGCTCGTGGCCATCGGGATGCTCTCGACGACCTGGTGGGGCCCGGCCATGGCCGGGAAGACCGCCTGGGCGCTCCCCGACGACCTGTGGGGGACGCTGGCCGCCGCCGACCGCTTGCTGCACCTGCACCTGGGCGGCCTGTACACCCAGCCCACCGGGCTGATCACACTGCCGGGGGCGGCGATCATCCTGGTCCCTGTGGTCGCCGTCGCCGACGCGGCGGGGATCCCGCTGGCCATACAGAGCGCACACAATCCGCAGCCGCCGGTGTGGCTGCTCGCCGGTCCCTACGAGGTCATCCTGTCGTCCGTGACCCTGTTCGCCGCCGACGCGATCGCCGAGCACCTGGGCACGCCCTGGTTCCGGCGGGCCGCGCTCACCCTCGCGGAGGTGGGCACCTTGTGGAGCGTCTCGGTGCGCTGGGGCCACCCCGAGGACGCCATGGCGGTGGGGCTGTTCCTCTACGCCATCCTGGCGCTGGCCAGGGACCGGCCGCGCCGGTCCGGGTGGCTGACCGGGGCGGCCATCGTCATCCAGCCACTGGTGCTGCTCGCGCTGCCGGTCCTGGCGATGGCCATGCCGCTGCGCCGGCTGCCCGGCTTCCTGGCCAGGGCGGCCGCCCCCGCCGTGGTGGCACTTGGCGCCGCGGCCGCGGCCAACTGGAACGCCACCTACGCGGCGGTGACCCGCCAGCCCAATTTCCCGGACATCAACCACCCCACCCCGTGGGCGGCGCTGTCCCCGCACATGGGCGACGGGGTGATCGCGGCCGGCCCCGCGAGGATCGTGGCGATCCTCGTGGCCTGCGGCTGCGCGGTGGTGGCGGGACGCCGCTGGCAGGCGGCCCGCGGCGCCGCGTGGGACAACGGGACGCTCTACGACGTGCTCTGGTGGGCCGCGTTCGCGCTGGCGCTGCGCTGCGCGTTCGAGCCGGTGGTGGTGGCCTACTACCTGTGGCCCGCGCTCGCGGTGGCGCTCGTGGTGGCCAGCCAATCGTGGTCCCGGCTGATCCCCGCGGGCATCGTCGCGGCCGTGCTCACGGGTGTCTCCCAGACCACCTGGCACGGCGTCTGGACCTGGTGGGCCCCGATGATGGTCCTGCTCGCGCTCACCCTGCTGTTCGCCCGGTTCCCGCTGCCCTGTACCAGGAAAAGTCTGGCCGTCGGGCCGCTGGGGTACTTTGATGGCGGTAGGGGTGATGAGGCAGAGAGAGCGGGAGATGTCGGATGAATGGAGCGCTGAGCGCGGGGGACCTGGAACTGCTCCGTAAGGACTTCTCCGCGAACCCGGCGTACCGGCTGGCGCAGAACGCGGTGACCCAGGTGGCCGTGGATGACGTGGCCATCAACCGGGAGATCATCAACAGCACCGACCACTTCATGTCCACGCTGCTGGACGACTGGAAGGTCACCAACCAGGAGCGCAGCGGCCGGTGCTGGCTGTTCGCCGGGCTGAACCTGCTGCGCGTGGGCGCCATGAAGAAGATGGGCCTCAAGGAGTTCGAGTTCTCCCAGAACTACGCCATGTTCTGGGACAAGATCGAGCGGGCCAACTACTACCTCGAGGCGATCATCGAGACGGCCGGAAGCGACCTGGGCGACCGGGTCGTGGGCCATCTGCTCGACTCACCGGCCGAGGACGGCGGCCAGTGGAACATGTTCGTGGCCATCGTCGCCAAGCACGGCCTGGTGCCCAAGGCGTTCATGCCGGAGACCCACAGTTCCCGTGACACCGGCCCGATGAACTCGACGCTGCGCAACCTGCTGCGGCAGGGAGCCCAGTCGGTGCGCGCGGCGTTCGCCGCCGGGGGGATCGAGGCGGCGCGGGCCGCCAAGGCCGAGGTGCTCCGGGTGGTCTACCGGGCGCTGTGCATCCACCTCGGCACGCCGCCGGAGCGCTTCGACTGGCAGTGGACCGACAAGGACCGCGAGTTCCACAGGGACGGGGTGCTCACCCCGCGCGAGTTCGCGGAGCGCTACGTGGACCTGCCGCTCAGCGAGTACGTATGCCTGGTCCACGACCCGCGGCCGTCCAGCCCGGAGGGCCGGACGTTCACCGTGCAGTACCTCGGCAACGTGCTCGGCGCACCGCCGGTCATCTACCTCAACGTCGCCATGCCGGTGATGAAGGACATCGCGGCCAAGGCCCTGCAGGGCGGCGAGCCGGTCTGGTTCGGCTGCGACGTCGGCCCGATGATGAGCACCGAGTACGGGATCTGGGACGCCCGCCTGTACGACTACGCCGGGGTGTACGACACCGCCTTCACCCTGGACAAGGCCGGCCGGCTGCTCTACCACGAGACCCAGATGACCCACGCCATGCTGTTCACCGGCGTGGACGTCCTCGACGGCGCCGCCCGCAAGTGGCGGGTGGAGAACAGCTGGGGCGCGGACAAGGGCAAGGACGGCTTCTACACGATGAACGACTCGTGGTTCGACGAGTACGTGTTCGAGATCGCGGCGCGCCGTTCCGCGCTCTCCGCGGACCTCCAGGCCGCGCTGGACACCGCGCCGATCGTGCTGCCGGCCTGGGACCCGATGGGGGCGCTTGCCCGGTAGTTCCGCGTTCCAGCTGCGCCGGGACCAGGGCACCACGGGCCGTCGTAGCGCATGAATTAATGCCTTGCCCACGCGGGGCGGCCCGTGTTCTACTGCGCAGCATCCGCCGGCCGACCCGTTGGGAGTTCTCATGCGTGCAGCTGTCATGTCCACCGAGAAGGGAATTCACGCCAATGCGTAAGGACATGACGCTTTGTGAGAACGCTGAACTTGGGGATCCTGGCCCATGTTGACGCCGGCAAGACCAGCCTGACCGAGCGGCTGCTGCATTCCGCCGGTGTCATCGCCGAGATCGGCAGCGTCGATGCGGGCAGCACCCAGACCGATTCGCTCGCCCTGGAGCGGCAGCGCGGCATCACGATCAAGTCCGCCGTGGTGTCGTTCGTCGTCGGTGACGTCACGGTCAACCTGATCGACACGCCCGGGCACCCGGATTTCATCGCCGAGGTGGAGCGGGTGCTCGGCGTCCTTGACGGCACCGTGCTCGTCATCTCCGCGGTCGAGGGCGTCCAGGCGCAGACCCGGGTGCTGATGCGCGCGCTGCGGCGGCTGCGGATCCCCACGATCATCTTCGTGAACAAGACCGACCGGGCCGGGGCGCGCACGGATGAGGTGCTTGCTGGTATCGCCGCACGGCTGACCCCGTCGATCGTGGCGACGGGCTCGGTGACCGGGCTGGGCACCGCGGGATGCGCGTTCCGCCCGTACGGGCCCGGCGACGCCGCGTTCACCACCAGGCTGGCCGAGGCGCTCGCCGAGCACGACGAGGACCTGCTGGCCGATTACGTCCGCGACGAGACCGGGGTGTCCTACCGGCGGCTGAGCCGGGCGCTGGCCGCGCAGGCCAGGCGGGGCGTGGTGCACCCGGTGTTCTTCGGCTCGGCGATCACCGGGGCCGGGGTCGCGGAGCTGACCGCCGGGCTCACCCGGTTCCTGCCCGCCACCTGTGGCGACGCGGCGGGCCCGGTCTCCGGCACTGTGTTCAAGGTCGAGCGCGGCCCGGCGGGGGAGAAGATCGCGTACGTGCGGATGTTCTCGGGTGCGCTGCACGTGCGGGACCGGCCGCCGCCCCAAGCCGACAGGATCACCGCGATCAGCGTGTTCGAGCGCGGGCCGGCGGCCCGGCGTGAGCAGGTCCGTGCCGGGCAGATCGGCAAGCTCTGGGGGCTGCGCGACATCCAGATCGGCGACACGCTCGGCGTGCCGCCCGCGGGGCGCCGCCGGCACCGGTTCGCCCCGCCCACACTGGAGACCGTGGTGACCCCCGGGCGCCCGGCGGACAAGGGCGCGCTGCACGCCGCGCTCACCCAGCTTGCCGAGCAGGACCCGCTGATCGGCCTGCGCCGCGACGACGTCCGCGGTGAGCTGCTCCTCTCGCTCTACGGTGAGGTGCAGAAGGAGGTCATCCAGGCCACGCTGGCCAGCGAGTACGGCGTGGCGGCCGGGTTCAGCGCCTCCACGACGATCTGCATCGAGCGGCCGGCCGGGTCCGGCGCGGCGTTCGAGATCATCGACACGCCCCCGAACCCGTTCCTGGCCACCGTCGGGCTGCGGATCGACCCGGCGCCGGTGGGCTCCGGGGTCAGGTTCCGGCTGGAGGTCGAGCTTGGCTCGATGCCGTTCGCGTTCTTCAAGGCGGTCGAGGAGACCGTGGCCGCGGCGCTGCAGCAGGGGATCCACGGCTGGCAGGTGACCGACTGTGTGGTCAGCATGACGCACTCCGGCTACTGGCCGCGGCAGAGCCACGCCCACGCCCACTTCGACAAGAGCATGTCGAGCACGGCGGGCGACTTCCGCAACCTGACGCCGCTGGTCCTGATGGACGCGCTCAAGAAGGCCGGCACGCGGGTGTACGAGCCGGTGCACCGGTTCCACCTGGAGATCCCGGCCGACGCCTACGGGCCGGTGCTGCCGGTGCTGGCCCGGCTGCGCGCGGTTCCGGGTGGCCCGGTCATGCGTGGCTCGCTGTGCCTGCTCGACGGGGAGATTCCCGCCGCCCAGGTGCGCGCGCTGGAGGAGCAGCTTCCCGGGCTGACCAGGGGCGAGGGCGTGGTCGAGGCCGTGTTCGGCCGCTACCAGCCGGTTCGCGGGGAGGTACCGGAGCGGCCGCGGACCGACCACAACCCGCTCAACCGCGAGGAATACCTGCTGCATGTTAGCCGGAGGGTGTTACGTTAGGTCGCTGATCAACTACAACTAGTCACAGGGGGTCAGTGACGATGCGCCGCCCGGCCGGCCACGCCCTCGCGCCGGGCGCGGGTGCTTAGATGGCTGGCGGGAGGTGGCGGCATGACGGCGACCACCGCCGGTGGCCCGGGCGGCGGGCCGGCACCAGAGCTTCTGGTGCGCGGGACCGGCCTGGCCCCGGTCACCATCGCCGGCCTCACCGCGGGCGGCTGCGCCCTGCTGGTCTTCGTGTCCGAGCACTGCCCGACCTCGGCGCTGGCGCTGCGCCGTCTCGGCCCGCTGTGCCAGGCCTGGGCGCGGGCCGGGCTGACCGCGATCGTCATCTTCGAGGACCCGCTGGACCTGGCGATCCGTACCGCGCGCCGGCTCGGCTGGACCGGCCAGGTGGCCGCGCAGGAGCCGCCGTACCCGGCGTCCCGTGACTACGGGCTGGCCACCGTCCCGACGGCCGTACTCGTCGGCCGGGACGGGGTGGTCGCGGGCGCCGTGGCCGGCTGGGATCAGCGGGCGCTGACCGCGCTGCTGCGCGCGGCGGGGGAGAGGCTGGGTGCGGACCTGGCGACGCCGCCCGAGGCCGAGCCGCTGATCAAGCCGGGCTGCTCGTCCAAGGCCGCGATCGACCCGGACCTGGCGGCGGCGATGTCCGCAACCGAAGGCGCCGACGAACTGGAGGAGATGTTCGAGCGCGGCTGGACCGACGGCCTGCCGGTGGTCCCGCCCACCGCGGAACGGGTCGAGGCGATGCTCGGCGGCCGGGACCCCGGCGCCTCCCTCGGCCTGGTCCCGCCCGCGATGGGGGAGGCCACGCTGGCGCGGGTGGCCGCCTGCGCGGTGCTGGCAGGCTGCCGCCCGGAGTACTTCCCCGTGGTTGCCGCGGCCGCGCGGGCCGTGCTCGACCCGGCGTTCAACCTGCACGGCCAGGCGGTGACCACCCAGCCGGCCGGGCAGCTCGTCGTGGTCAACGGCCCGGTGCGCGAGGCCATCGGCCTGAACAGCGGCATGGGCGCGCTCGGCCCCGGGTTCCGTGCCAACCTCACCATCGGCCGGGCGCTGCGGCTGCTCGTCTGCCTGACCGGCGGTGCGATGCCCGGGGCGATGGACCGGTCCACCCTCGGCCAGATGGGCAAGCTCAGCTTCTGCATCGCGGAGGACGAGGAGACCAGCCCGTGGGAACCGCTGCACGTGGAGCGCGGTTTCGCGGCGGGCCAGTCGGTGGTCACGGTCATCGGCAGCGATGCGCCGCTGTCCATCTCCGACCACCGCAGCCGCACCCCCGGGGACCTGGCCTACATCCTGGCCTGGGCGGCGGCCAGCGCCTGGAGCACGAACTGGTGGCCGCTGGCCGAGCCGTCGGTATTCGTGATCTGCCCGGAGCACGCGCAGATGTTCCGCGACGCTGGCTGGACCAAGCAGCGGCTGCGGCAATTCATGTTCGAGGCGGTACGCCGGCCAGCCGGGCTGTTGCGCCGCGGCGAGACGACTCCCGTGGTCCATGCCGCCGACCCCGATGCGCTGGTGCCCAAGTGGGCGTCGCCCGAGGCCATCGTGCTGCTCGTGGCCGGTGGTGAGGCCGGGCGTTACTCTGCTGTCCTCGGCCCGTGTACCGGCATGGG
>Ga0070709_10001341_pt1 | contig 13434 bp, 20 predicted proteins | sample LARL51metaG_FD_65449 | JGI IMG/M metagenome (GOLD analysis project Ga0070709, IMG submission 65449) | Corn, switchgrass and miscanthus rhizosphere microbial communities from Kellogg Biological Station, Michigan, USA - LAR L5-1 metaG | ecosystem: Host-associated > Plants > Roots > Rhizosphere ...
GACCGCATCATGGCCATGACAGGCAACCGAGAGAGAGGCAGCACCGTGAACGAGCTGGACCTGGGCGCCGGCGCGCGCACTCACGTCAGGGCGTACGGGCCCGTCCGCGAGAGCGACGGCCGCGCGGTCATGTGGCGGCGTGCCATCGCGGGCACCGTGTACGAATTCAGCCTGGTCACCATGCCGGACGGCGAGCGGCGCGTGTTCGCGTCGCGGTTCAACGGCTACCCGGGAGGTCCCCGTTTCGCGTGCGCGTGGGACAGAGCGGCAGAGATGACCTTCAAGGCGGACGGCAGCACCCGTAACCGCCGGTACCCCCCGCGCACGGACCACAGCTGGCTTCCCCGCAAGCGGAGCGCGCGAGTCAGGTAAGCACGCGAGCAAGGCCACGGGCCCCGGGGAGAGCATCAAGCCTCTCCGGGGCCCGCTGGCTTGACCGGAGTCCAGCGGTGGTGCATCATGGCCATGACAGGCAACCGAGCGAGAGGCAGGAACGATGAGGTTCAAGAGCATGGAAGCGCGGCAGGCAGCGCTGCGCAGCGCCGACCCGTACGCCACGGGGGAAACCGTCCTGGCCCGTGCCTGCGCGCACGAACACGCGGTTATGTCGGCATGGGTACCGGGGCACTCGGCACGGTGCACGGGAGGGGAAGAGCACCAGGCACGCCGCCAGCACGCGCGAGCGGAAGCTGACCGGCGCCGGGCACTGTGGGAGCACGCTCGGCACCTGAACACCGAAACGCTGCGGCTGATGTCGGCCGGCTGGCCGGATGACATGTGGCAGGCACGGATATTCGCGAGCATCATCCGCAAGCGGGAAGAGCACATCAGGCGCTACCGCGAGCGGACGCCTGACCTCAGGCGGGCAGTGCGCACCAGGTAGCGCGCAAGCAAGGCCACGGGCCCGGAGATGCCAGAGCGGCACTCCGGGCCCGTTCGCGTTCCCCGGGGGAGCTGCCAGAGCATGAGCACGCGCGCACGTCAGGGGTGATGAGCTGACCGCGTGATGCCGAGACTCCGCCGTTCCGTACTTGCGAGAGCCGGCGGAACCCTGGCCAGCGGGCCCGGAGGGCAACGGAGACGCGAGAGCAAGCACGCTGGCGGGTACTGACCAGCCAGGCCCGGCAGCGTCGCTCTCCGGGCCGTGCGCGGGGCATCGCTGCGGAGCACTCACCCTCAGGGTGCTAGCAAGGCGCTAGCTATTGCAAGCGATGTCAGCGGACCGCATATCCGCAGGTCACCCCCATGTGCCTCTGTACGGCCCGGAGAGCCACGCTGAGCGCCTCTTGACCCGGGTCCAGCGCGCCACACTACCCCTGGGCGTTCGGGGATTTCAGCCCGAATGTCCGGTTCGGTGTTTCCGCAGGTCATAGGCCTAATCCGCTGGCATGGTTGCTATACCAATGTCAAGCGCCTGGTTTTTCGAACGGCGAGTCTGTGACCAGCGCATACGGTTCGAACACGGGCCATTGGTCTAGTCGCGTGGTTTGCTGCCAGCGGTACAATATCGACGCTGCGTAGCCACTGGCTACTGTGCGTGCCTACGGGAGGCGCTAGCGCATCTCTTGACCAGAGTCAAGCCCTAGGCCATGATTGACCCATGGCGCCACGGTGGCGCCGGCGAGAGGCAGGCATGGCAGTCACAGTCTCACCCGCGCAGCGCACGCGGGCCATGGCGGAGGCGAACGCGCGGGCCATCGGGCCGCGCGTGCCGGGAGGGCGCTACCGGAGCGGCTACTGGCAGGAGGAGTACACGGTGGAGCGCATCGCGTCGATGCGGGACGACGCTACGCCCGTGTTCGTGGTGACCTGGGCGGACGGGCACATGACCAGCCACGCCACGCCATGGGACGCGCGCGCGGACCGCGTGGTGAGCGGGCCCGCCGGGTAGCCGCAGGCCAGGGACGACGCGCGGGCCGTGCCGGCATGCTGGCGGGCCCGCGCGGGGAGGGGCCGCGTCGTCCGGGTCCCATCCGGGTAGCTCAGAGGCTCAGCTCCGCGAGGCGTTAGGTGTGTGCCCGCCCCGCGCCGGAAAATATATATATATCCGGAGTCCCGTTCCTCTGAACAGGAGAAATATATATGCCCTGGTACAAGGTGGCGCTGAGTTTCTACGTCAGCGCAGATGCCCCGGATGCCGCGCAGGACGCTGTGCTCGCGATGCTGCCCGACGGTGCCGACGTGGCCGCGCTGTACCCGCAGGAGCTTACTGCGGGCCAGGAAGAGGCACATCTGCAGCTGCGCGAGATCCTCCGGCAGGCGAAGGAAGACAGGGCGGCCGGGAACATGGTCTCCAGCCCGGGCTATCCGGGCCTGCAGTTCAGCCCCCAGGCCGCGGCAGAGCTGGCGGCGATGGAGTTCGAGGTGCGGATGCCGCCCCTGGAGGCGCCGGCACGCTACCGGAATATCACCCTCCGTATAGATAAGTGACCTTCGCCCGCCGGCGGGACACAACTAATTCTCACTCTCCGTATAAAAACCGTCCGCGGAGCCCGTCCAGGGGTGCCCGGAACCGTCCGGGAGAGCCCGGAGAAGGCCCTGGACCCCCGGAATGTCACGCTCCGTCTGCCAAAGTGTCAGTCCCCCGCCGGCGGGATAACGCCTTTCGTCACTGTCTGTGAGAAATGGCGGCAGCTGCCCTGTTCTGCCCGTTTTCCGCGGGCCTTCCCGGTACGCTGGCCCGCGGCGGGGGCTTCTTCCTCACTCCGCCTGCGCCCTGCTCCGCGTGCCCCGGGACTCCAGCCCGAGCGGGCTGCGGACGGCCGGCAGGGTGCCTGGCAGCGCCGGGCGAGGGAGTGCAGGGACCCCCGGCCGTCTCCGGCCTGCGTGCCCGCCCGGCGCTGCCTGTGCCGCGGTGCCCGGCGTTCTAGCATTCAGCTCATGGAGACGTTCACCTGCCCGCGGTGCCTGCGCACTTCCTCCGCTCCTGATGACGTCCGCGAGGGCTGGTGCGGCGCCTGCGGGACGCGCACCCGGATCGAAGGCCTGGAGGTGGCCATGGAGTCCGGGCACGGGGAGTTCGAGTGCCGGTCGTGCGGAGCGGGCTACGGGGTGCCGCCAGGGCACTGCGGCCGGGTCCTGTGCCAGTGCGGGTCGTTCATGCGCGAGCGGCTGCGGCCTGTCGTCTGCGTCCGCGGGCAGCTGACCCCGCAGGCGCGCGAGCAGGCGGAGCGGTTCGTCGGCTGCGCGGTGCGGGATAACGCGGACCTGACGTTCCTGCGGGGCACGCACCCGGTGCGAGGGAGGGACCGCGAAGCCCCGGCGATGGTTCTCAGGCTGTTCACCGGGCAGGTCCCGGAGACTCCTTGCACGAGCGCCGCTGGCTATCCTTCCGGCAGCATTGCTGAGGTCCTCACCGCGCACGTGCAGCGCTCCCCGCTGCTGCGGGCCGCCCTGCTGGCGGAATCCGTTGCGGACCTGGCCGGGCTGAGCTTCACGCCGCGGGCTCCGGACGGCGAGGAGGACCTGGGTCCCGTGCGGTCCCTGGCCGGGCTGACGGTGACCGCCTCCGGCACGTTCAGCGAGGAGGAAGTGCTCGACCTCTACCGGCGGGTCGCGGAGCACTGGCATCCCTGCGACCCGCCGGGGCCCCTGGACGGCCTGACGGTGACTGCCTCCGGGCGGTTTAACCCGCAGGAGCTGGCAGCGGCGTGCGGGCTGCCGCCGTCGGCGCCTCTGGACGACACGGGCTATACCCGCGGCGCGAGCCGGGACCTGGGGCCCGTCGGGGCCGCGGCGCTGCCGCCGGAGGAGTTCGCCGGGCCGCCGGACAGGTCGCTGCTGGGGTCGCTGGAGCCGGACCAGATCGACGCGATCCTGGCCTGTAACCAGACTGTTATGGATGATGTGCGGGGACTGATTCTGAATCACTCAGGGCCCGGCTCGGGCGTACCTCGCCCGGATGACATTGAAACGTGGTCGCCTGGTCACCCTTAGTATAGATGTGATATCACCCGGTGATAGCTGATATCACTTGTGATAGCTATCATCCGCTGCTATCATTCCCTCATGAGAAGGGGTGAATTTCTCGCCCGGCTGGGGGAGGAACGGCACGCGACGGCGGCGAGAGCGGCTGCCGAGGCGGGCATGTCCCTGAACGCGTTCGTCTGCAAGGCCGTTGACGCGGCACTGGAGGGAGGCGGTATGTCCAGCTCAGAGGCACGAGACCAGGCCCTGGCGGAGGTTGCGGACATCGCTGCCCGGCTGCGCGGCGGCTTCGTCCTGGTGCCCGCGGACGAGGCGGAGAAGTCACACTGGGACCAGATGATGGGAGCCCAGAAAAAGTGACCCGAGTTAGGCGTATAAGAGCTTGTCTTTGGCCGGGGGTAAGAATTACACGCGGAAGCGTTTTTTCCGTGCCGTGCCCTGCGAGCCTGCGGAGGCAGCCATGAGGATCGCGGTGCCGCGTCCCGGCCAGTCACTGCTGACCGCCATCGCCGGCCTGACGGCTTACCGCGCCGGCGAGCGGGAGATGGTGCTCGAACTCGGCTGCGAGCCGCTGGCGTTCGCCGGCGCGGTGGCGCTGGCCGCCAAGCTGGCTGAGGCGCTGCGCGAGGCCGGCGGCGACCCTGACGACATCCTGGCGCGTGCCTATGCCCGCGCCTCGTCCATGATCTGATAAGAGAGGAAGAGCTGAGCCGGATGATGCCGACCAACTACGACCGCCGGGCCAGGACGGCCGGCTCCCCGCCAGAGCCGGCGGAAGACCCGCGGCCGTTCGCTGACATCAGCAGCGACCTGATGCGCGTGGCCGGCTCAGGCATCAGCAGCCCGCTGCTGCGCGCGCGTACTGAGAGCACAGTGCGGTCGCTGGCGGAGGAGGCGTACGCGGCCGGACGGGCGGCGGCCTTCACCCCGCCGCAGGTCGCCGCCTGGCTGGAGCGCCAGCCTGTGCGGCAGCCGCCGGATGCCCGGGACGCCAGGGCGGTCAGCCACGTCATCGAGCTGCTGCGGGGCAGGTCCTGATGGCTATCGTCGCGCTCGCCGCCGCGGCACTGGCCTGCTGCTATATCGCCAGGGTCCTGATGACGGCCTGGCTGCTGCGTCCTGGCGAGCTTCCCGGCGCGCTGCTGTGCTGGCTGCTCGGCGGGGAGCACCGCCGCCGGCTGCGGCGGGTCATCGGGCACCGCCGGGAGCCGTCTTCGCCGCGGGAGGTCACGGAGTTCGAGGCCGGCCTCGCCCGGATGGCGAAAGCGCGCCCGGTGACGGCGAGCCTCGTGCTGCGGGCCAGCCAGGCGGCCCCGTACCCGGAGAAGCAGCTCGTGACGACGGCCCGCCCGGCCTGCGATGACCCGGCGTGCTGCGGCTGCCAGGCGCTGCGCGCCCGCCGTCGCCATGACCAGGGCTGCGGGAGCAACGGCACCGTATGCGCCGGCGGGCGGCACGTGCGGACCGGGAACGGCTGGGCAGGCCTGTGAAGCTGGTTCCCGGCTTCACCCACGTCCGCCGCGGCACGGCCTCCTACCGCGGGGTCCTGCGCGCCACGCCCCGCTCGGCGCCGTCCTGGACGTGCAAGTGCCCGGAGCCGCACTTCACGGCGCAGAAGGCGGCCGAGTGCGCGGCGGCCGAGTGGGACCGGCGCCTGCAGGGCGAGCGCGAGGTGCTGTCGTTCCTCAACTGCAGGGTGTGCCTGACCTGGAGCCAGGTTCAGGACATGGACTACCGCGGGCTGATCCTGGCCTGCGGCACGTGCGGGGTGCCGCAGGACCGTGTGAAAGCCGTCGTGGCGGAGAGACTTCCGTCTTGACGGGAGAGAAGAGAATTACCTAGACTTCAGTCAAGTAAGTGGAGGAGCCGTGGAGAGTATGACCGCCGAGCGACCGCCTGTCCCGTACCCGGCCCCGCCGGGTGACGTGTGGGTGGCGGAAGAGGCCGGCCCGGACTGGCAGCCGGCCGAAGCGGGCAGGAAGTGCCGGGCGCTCGGGCCGGGCGGGACCGCGCACGGGGCGCCCGCGGCGGTCCGGCAGCTGCACGGCCTGCACCGGCGCGTGTGGTGGCAGTTCTGCCTGCAGCACGGCGAGGGTCACTGGATCGAAGACGGGAAGGTCATGCAGTGGGTGCTCAAGGACGAGCCGGGCCCGCAGCCGCCGGAGAGCTGAGCCACGCGCGGGCGCATCCGAACAAGTGCGTCACCCCGGGCTGCCCGGCCTCGTTTCCCCGCTCCAAGTTCGCCGCCATCAAGGCGAACGAGGACGGCTGGTTCTGCGGCAGGCATGACAGCGGCCACCCAGGCTGGCACTGCCCGGAGCACGTGCCAGCCTGGGTGGCCGCCTGGCGGGCCAGGAAAGCCGCGCAGCTGCACAAGGTGACCGGTGCTGTCGAGCACCTTGGCGTCGTGTACGCGTGCACGGCCGGCTGCGAGGAGACCACCTGGCCGGTCATCCCGGAGACTGACGTGAAGATGCTGGCGACCGAGATCCGGTCCCTGGCGTTCGAGCACGCCCGGAAGACTGGGCACCAGGTGTCGGTGACCGTCGCCCAGCGGCTGACGGTCACTCCCGATGACTGAGACCGGGCCGGAAGAGGAGCGGTAATGGACCTGGCAGAACTGGAAATCAGCCCCGGCGAGGCCCGGGAGAAGCTGGACGAGTACCGCAGTGCCCTGGCGGGCGAGCGGACCGCCGAAGACGAGGCCATCGCCGCCGGGTACCGTGCCGCGGCCCGCGGGCTGTCGCTCATCCTGCTGTCGCGCACCGTTGCCTCCGGCGGCTTCCACGCAAACGGCCTGCCGCGGATCGCCGTCATCGGCGCGGAAGCCGCTGAGTGCTATGTCCGGTGGGACGGCAGCCACCTGGTGTACGCCGACCGAGACGACCCGCAGGCCAACCGCGGTGCCCTGGTCGGCGCGCACTCGGTGCGGGTGCCGCTGGCTGCCGACGACCTGCCCGGGTCTTTCACCCGCTCGTGGCGGCGCGGGGTCTCGATGGTCCCGCTCATCCCGCCGCGGTGCCGGCCGAAGCCCCGGCGGCTTCGGCACTGCCACATCCTGTGGGAGGTGGAGGTGTGGGAGCGCGTCCCCCCGCGGGACCCGGCCCTGCTGCGGCATGTCCGCGGTGACCTGTGGGCGGTGCTGGCCGTCTGGGACCTGACGGACCTGGAGCGGGCCATCCTGTCCCAGCGCATGAGCGCCCGGTGACCGAGATCGAGCCGGCGGCCGGGAAGCTGTGGCTGCCGGTGCTGGGCCGCCTGGTGGACGAGGACAGGTCCTGGGAGTACCGCAACGAGCGGCTGGGCCCGGCCGGGTTCGCCCGGCTGCGCGTGTGGGAAGCCGAGGCGGGCGGGGAGTTTCGCGGCCATTTCGCCGTCGTCACCGAGTCCGGCGCCGGGCTGAGCGTGACGAACGCCGCCGCGGCCATCCGGAACCGCCTGCGCAACGTCTACGGCGAGCCGTTCGGCCTGGCCGAGCTGTGGCCGGAGGGCCATTCCGGGCCTGCGCACCTGGACCTGGTGCTCCCGGTCCGCCCCGGCTGCCGGCCGCAGTGGCTGCGGCTGTGGCCCACCGGGCTCGGGGGCAAGGTCCCGGGCTGGGACCCGGCGGTCGCTGATTTCTGGTGGCTGATGAACGCCGAGGAGATCCTCGCGCCGTAGCTTGACAGAAGTCAAGCTAGTTCTCTAGACTCGGAGCAAGAGGCAGCCGAGTCCCTGGAGGGCTGAGATGGCGAACGACCAGAGGCCTGAGCGGCCTGACAGCGCAGGCGACCGGAACCGGGATAACCGGCTGCGCAAGTCCGGGGCCCGCAGGCGCCTGGAGCGCTGGGACGGCCCCGAGACCGAGGGGCGCCGGGCTCACCGGCGCAGCCGCGGCGGCCGGAGGCTGCGGTGAGCGGGGACCTGATGCGCCGGATGACGGTCCTGTCCGGCAGCGGCGACCTGGGCCTTGACACCGACCGGATCGACCCGCCCGGCCTCGCCGTGCGCGACTCGTTCCCGCTGCGGCTGACGATGAGCCCCGCCCTGGTCCGGCTGGGCACCGCGTACGCGGTGTTCACCGCGCTGACCCTGGCGGTCGCCGTCGCGGCTGGCTTTGCCCCGTACTGGGCGCTGTTCACCGCGGGCATGTGCTTCATGCACGCCTGCATGCGCGCTTCGGAGGCCGTCGGCTGGCACGCCCGCGGCGGCCTGATCGCTGCCCGGCGCCGCCGCAAGTACCAGGGCGCCGCCTCGCACTGGGACGTGCGGGTCAGCCTGTCCCCGGGCGCCGCGGCGAAGAAGATGCGCGGCCTGGCCCCGGCGCTGCCCGCTGCGCAGGCCTGCCTGCCGGTGGGCGTCACCGTGCACCGGCCTGCGCAGCTGGTGGCCGTCTCGCGCGCGGAGGCGGTGCTGGTGGTCGGCGGGCCGCAGACCCTGAAGACCGCACTGCTGTCCAACTGGGTGCTGGAGGCGCCGGGCGCGCTGCTGGCCACTTCCAGCCGTGCCGACCAGTGGCGGCACACCGTGGCGAACCGGGAGCGCGCCGGCGATGTCGCCGTGCTCGATGCCGACGGCTACGGGCCCGGCACCTCGTTCGCGTGGAGCCCGGCTGACGGCTGCCAGAACCCGCAGGTGGCGATGCGCCGGGCCGGCGCTCTCATGCACTCCAGCCCGCGCGACACCTCCGGCAAGGACCAGTTCCACGAGGACCGCGGGGTCCGGCTCACCTACCTGGCGCTGCACGCCACCGCGCTGGCCGGCGGCAACATGATGGACGTCCGTGCCCGGATCGCCAATCCCGATGACGCGCTGTTCATGAAGGACCTGCGCCGCGAGGCCGCCGCGCCCGGCTGGGCGGAGCAGCTGGATCAGATGCTCCGCGCCGGCGAGGAGCTGCTGCAGAGCACCATCGTCAGCGCGGAGGCCGCGCTCGGCTGGATGAACGACCCGGTGCTTGCCACGGTTGCCTGTCCCGAGTCCGGCCAGGGCCTGGACCTGGCCGCGTTCCTGCGCAGGGGCGCGCCGTCGGTGTACCTCATCGGCAGCGAGCGGCCGTACGGCGGGCTCACCCCGTATTTCTCGCTGTTCGCCAGCGAGTTCATGGAGGAGTCCCGGGTGCTCGCCGAGCGCCAGGGCGGACGGCTGCGCATCCCGGCCACCGTGGTCGCCGACGAGGCCGCCACCACCGCGCGGATCGACTTCGCCCGCTGGTGCGCGGTGTCCGCCGGCTACAACATCACGGTCGTCGCCGGGCTGCAGGCGATGAGCCAGCTGGCCGACTGGGGCGACGAGCAGCGCCAGGAGACCATCTTGTCGCTGTTCACCACCAAGGTCATCGCGGGTGGCGCCACCAGCCCGGCGGAGCTGGAGCGGCTGTCGGTGGTGTGCGGCGAGGTCGACACCTGGCACCGCGAGGGCCGGTCCAGGGTCCGCGGCCGGGAGCGGCTCTACCCGGCGGAGCGGCTGCGGCTGATGGCCGCCATGAACGCCCTGGTGCTGCACCGCAACGCCAAGCCTGTCCAGGTGCAGGTCACTCCCGTGTGGAAGCACCGCCAGTACGCGCCGGTCGTCATCCGCGACGCCGGGCCGGAAATTACCTAGGAGTAACTTATGGCTATCACCGGGGACCGGAATCCCCATCACCGGCGCCTGCACCGGGATGCCCGGCATATTCTCGCCCGCATGCGGGCCCGCGGGCGCACTCCCTGGGTGCGGGCGGCGGTTCTGCATGCTCAGGTGGCCGCGCTCGACTACGCCGTAAACCGCCATGAACGGCCGCGCATGGCGCTGCCCCGCGACACTGACATGAACGCTCCCGGCCAGCGCGTCCGGCTGGGGGCCGAGGTGCGCGACCTGCTGGACCGCCTGAAAGACTCCCGGAACCTGCGCGAGCAGCAGGCGCTCGTGCGCGAGATCAGGCATGCCGTCCTGCGCCGGATCGTCATTCACCTGAACCGCAGCCGGGCCATCCAGGCTGCCCGCGAGAACACCGCCCGCGCAGCCCGCTGGACCGTCGAGCACACTGCTCACGGGACCCGGCATGTCCTGCGCGGAGCCCGCAGCCGCGGTCAGCTGGCCTGGCGCGCGGCCCGCGGGCCGCGGCTGCGGGAGAATGACGTCCGGGTCCGCAGCGTCAGCCAGCGGAGGGCGCACCGCGCGCTCACCGACGGCATGCGCTTCTCGCAGCAGCGCACCCGGAAGCGCGACACCAGGCCTCGCGCCGGGGCGTGATATTGACGGCAAATGAATTAAGGGCCTAACCTCTCGGAAGAGCCCGAGAGGCCCGGTTCACCGCAAGATCACTGAGCGGGGAGCAGGCGGTCCGGGTCCTGTTCCCCTGCTTAGCCGTGGGGGAGGCAAACGTGAGGCCAGCTGCTGCTCATCCGGATCGGGCAGAGCTGGCCTTGCCAGTTTCCGCCGCGGCAATAAAGGAAGAAAGAGGCCCCGCCCCGGAGTCTGCTGGTGAGGCTGACGGTGGCCGGACGGGGCCTCTTCTGAAGTCATGCGCACGTCGCCGCACCCGGCGCACCGTTGGCATGCGAGTCCAGTGTGCCTTACGATCAGCTCTTTTCCAACCTCGGGCTGCCCTGGCCAGCGCTCGCAGCCCGGATTGTGGTAATAGGCGGCGTCACTGTCACCTTCGGCGAGGCCGTGACCGCAGCCCGGATCTTGATGGCCAGCCGGACCTCCGCGATTCAGCCGGTTCTGCGCACCGCGGGAAACCCGCTGGCCGGATGTGATTACTTCGGGGTAGCCGCGCCGTATCTCGAAGCCGCCCGCCTGGCGCCCAAGACCGGCCGGGCTGGGGCGGCTGGCCGTCATGTCACCAAGACCGCGTTTCTTGAGGCGGTGGCGCTGACGCTGACAATCGTCCGCGAGACCGAGCTGACAGGTGCCCTGGAGGCGTTCGGCACCGATGAGCGGTACGCGGTGGCCATGGCCCGGGACGCGGTTACGCTGCGGGAACGTGCCTACCTGTCCGGCATCAAGTCCTCGGTGCGCAGCGCCGTCACCCGCGCGGTGACCGCCTGCAGCGCACTGGCCGGGCAGTTCACCTGCACGGAGGTGACTGCCTGCGGGACAGGCGCCTGCCGGTTCGCGTCGCCCGCGCACCGCGGCGTCACCGTCGCGGCCGAGGCCGGGCGGTTCCTGCGGCCGGCTAACCACGTGCTGGCCGGCGCGCCGTTCTCTGATGCCGGAGCCGCCGGGCAGCTGGCCGCGGCCGGCAGCGCTCTGGCCGGAATCCAGGTGTACGACTCCGACCGGCTGCAGGCTGGGGACCGTGCCGCCTGACACCGATCAGCACGGTTAACCCCGACCACAGGAGGTCAGCTGTGTCTGTTGTCACTGCCGTAGAGGCGGCCGTCGAGAAGGTTTTCCACGAGGTGGAGACGGCCGTCGCCGAAGTCGACGGCGAGGCGCTGAAGATCGCCCGCCAGGTCATCGCCGACGCCAAGGCCGCCGAATCCAGGGCGGTCACCCTTGCCGAGGACTGCAAGACGCAGATCGAGGCGCTGGTAGCGCACTACGAGCCGGAGATCGCCCAGGCTGTCATCAGCGTGGCGGAGAAGCTGCTCTCCGACATCACGGCGCTGTTCGGCGCTGCTGCCTAGCAGTGAGGATTCCGCGTGCCGCAGCCATCATGGGGCTCGCCGACGGTACGACTACCGGCATCGGCCTGTCCCTCGCCCTCTGGATTGCGCACCAGCCGCACCTGGCCGTGTGGCTGGCAGGGCTGTCCGGGGGCCTGGCCGCGTTTCCTGGCATGGCTTCGGGCCGCTACCAGTCCGATCCTGGAGACGGTCTCGGCGGGGCTGCGGTATGCGGACTGTCCACCACCGCAGGATCGGTCCTTGTGGCGCTTCCGTTCGCAGTTGCTTCAGGACGTGCGGCTCTCATTGCGAGTGGCCTCGTCACAGCAGCTCTGTGTGCTGTCGTCGCTGTGATAAGAGCGGACACCGGCTGGCGCGCCTGGGCGCTGTCGTACGGCATCACCGCTGCCGCGGCCGGGCTGTGCGTGCTGGCCGGGGTCATGACGGGGTGATGCCGTGCTGGGAACTGTCTGGCATCAAGTGTGGTCACTGCCGTTCCTAGTCGGGGTGGTCGGCAACCTGACCGCTTCCGCGGTGCTCGGCGTTCCGGCGTTCATCCACCTGCACCGCAAGCTGGACCGTCACCACAGTGCGGTTATGGCGGCTCAGTCCCCGGAGGACCCTTCCGAGCCGTAATAGCAGCCGGAGGAAGACTGATCCCACGGATCGCCGGCCTGCGGGACCGGAACGCCACGGCACGCAGCTCCCCGCCAGACACGACTAGCGAGGAGAACGACAATGGCAACGGAAATCGTGCGCAGCCTGGAAGAGATCGAGGCAGCCCGCGAGCGCGCTCAGGCGGCGGAGATGGCTGCCGAGGACGGCGGCGGGTATGACGAGGGCGCCAGCTCCGTCTACCAGTTCCTGCAGTGGCTGTTCGGCTACAGCGACACCGACCCCATTGTGGAGATGGGCGAGGACCTGGACGGCGACGAGGACGAGCAGGCGTAGTAGCTGATGTGCTTCCCGACCCCAGGCCGCTCAGCTATGACCAGCGGATGGATACCGCAGAGCGCGTGCGCGCCCTGCACGACATCCAGCCGTGGCCCGAGCTGGAGTGGTTCAACTCCGCCCCGTGCGCGACCCACGCCCCGGACCTGAACATCATGTGCCGCCACTGCGGCATCAGGCTGCGCAGGCACCAGCGGATCGGCGCGGCGTGGATGTACCTGGGGATTCCCTCCCTGCTGAGCGACACGGTGGGGAGCGGGAAGACCGCGCAGATCCTGGCCATGCTCGCCATGTGCAAGCAGACCGGCGAGCTGAGCACGGCCAACCGCGCCGTCATCGTCTGTAAGGCGGCGGCCGTCTGGGACCCCTGGGGGAACGAGATCAGGCGGCTGCTGCCCGGCATCAGGACCTACATCGCCGACGGCGACAAAGACCAGCGCATGCGCGGCTACATGGGGGACTGGGAGATCGCCGTCGTCTCCGACCGCACGTTCGCCGGCGCGCACGGGCGCAAGCAGTCCCGCGAGGGCGACGTGGCGCTGCTCGAAGCGTTCCCGGTGGGGATGCTCTTCTACGACGACATCGACCCGATGCGCAATCCGTCCACCGAGGCCGCCCAGGCCATCAGCCGGCTGGCCAGGCGGTGCACGCGGGTCAACGGCGCGCACGCCACGCCGCTGCAGAAGCGCCTGAAGGAGCTGTGGTCGTTCCTGGTCCCGCTGGGCGGCGAGCTGCGGCTCGGCACGGAGCAGCGGGTGGTGCAGCGGTACGGGTCGTCGGAGCGCCGCGTCATCCGTACCCGAGATCCGCGCGACCGGACCGGCCGGACCGTCATCCGCAGGCAGGTGAGCGTCGGCGGGGAAGGCATCACCTTGTCCCCGAAGCGGCGCGAGGAGTTCCGCAACGCCATCCGGCCGCTGGTGCTGAGGCGCACGGCTGACGACATGGACGACGTGGAGCTGCCTGCCGTCCAGTACAACCC
>Ga0070709_10001342_pt1 | contig 13411 bp, 8 predicted proteins | sample LARL51metaG_FD_65449 | JGI IMG/M metagenome (GOLD analysis project Ga0070709, IMG submission 65449) | Corn, switchgrass and miscanthus rhizosphere microbial communities from Kellogg Biological Station, Michigan, USA - LAR L5-1 metaG | ecosystem: Host-associated > Plants > Roots > Rhizosphere ...
TCGGCGGAAATGTATCCCAGCGCATTGGTGAAGGAAAAATGGCTCTCCGCATTGGAATTGAGGATCGCCACCGCAAGCCCATGCGCGTCCCGGGGAGGCAGGATCAGCGGAAATTGACCGTGAAAGATGCTGCCGAGGCTGGTTGAGAGGCGCAGGCCGCCGCGCTCCGCAAATCTCGCAATGCCGGCGCGATGTGACCTCAGTGTCTCGTTGAGCGTCAGCCACGTCTTGCCGTCGCCGATCACCTGCACGCGATCGCCCTGCAGTGCGGCCATCGCCGACAGCGTCCGCATCTGCCGCAGCCGCTTGCCGGAGGAGAACGGCAGATCGAGCCGCGCCGGATTGGCGCGATCGACGATGTTGAGATCGTGATTGCCGGGCAGGACGATCATCCGCGCGGCAATTGCAGGATACTGCGCGACCGCATCGAGGAATTCGGCCCATTCCGTCGCGCGGCCGGCATCCGTCATGTCGCCGCTGACGAGCACGAGGTCGAGCGGCTGCGCGGCATGGATGGCCGCGAGGCGCGCCAGGACGCGATGCAGGCGCCCATTGCCGCGCGGGCCGCCGCGACCGCTTTCGATGCGGAAGCCGTAGCGTTCGCCGACCACATGGAGGTCGGAAACATGTGCAATCCGCCAGCTGCGACGATCGGAAGGCGGAGCATCGAATGTCCTGAGGTCAAAAGGCTGATCCATGCTGGCGTCCGCAAGGCCCCAGATCAGCGAGGAGATCGCGAGATAGCCGAGCACCAGGATGACGGCATTGGCGATCGTCGGGACGATCAGGACATGCGGCGAGGCGAGGTCGTTCACGGTGCCGATCCAGCGCGAGTGTGGCCAGACGAAGGTGATGAGCAGCGCCGCGCATCCGCAGATGACGATCCCTGCGGCGGCCGAGCTCGCCGCGCGCAGCCGCATCCGCGCGGCGACGGTCCAGTGGTCGCGAGCGAGCAGCCGCTCGGCCAAATGGCGCAGCATCTCGGAGCCGAACGCGTAAGCAGGCTGAACGACGAGCGCATGGAGTGACCAGAAATTGTCTTCCGCCAGCCGCCAGAGCGGCCGCCACCCCAGCCATGCCAGTGCAACCGCGGCGGCGAGCAGGAGTGCGGCGCCGATTTCCGTCAGCGCCGCGACGTGGGCCGATACGTTTGCGAGCCAGGTCTTTGCCAGCAGCGGCGCGAGGCCGAGGAGGGTGGCCGGCAGGAGCAATGTCATCGTCCAGGCGAACAGCAATTTTGGCAGGCTGATTTCCACCAGCAGGCTGCCGGCGATGGCGAGCAGCGATCTCTGGTGGGGGCTTGCGATGTCGTCTTCGAGATCGCCTCGTCGTGGGTCGATGAGCCCAGGGCAAAGCGGGACGGCGTCGTCAGATGAGCCGGGGTTCCCAGGCGATTTGGTCATGGTCCGGGCCCAGGCTGTCCATCACATCTTGGCGGGTCCGATCACCTGGGAATGGCGTCCTTGTAGATGACGCCGTCCTTCATGATGACCAGGAATTTGGTCGCCGGGTCGGCAACGAGATTGATGTCTTCCAGGGGATTGCCATCGACGATCAGGAGATCGGCGAGGGCACCTTCTTCGACGACGCCCAGTCTGCCGGGATAAGGGTTGCGGAGGCCTGACAAGGCGAGCAGCTCTCCGTTCGCCGAAGTTGCCATGGCGAGCGCTTCGGCTGGCGTGAACCAGCGCGTCAAATCGACGATGCCCTGACCCTGGCGTGCGGCCAAGGCAGGCGAGAACAGGATGTCGGTTCCGAAAGCGGTCTTGATCTTGTATTTTTTCACATAGCCGTAGACTGCGTCGGTGCCGTTCACGACCTGCATCATCTGCTGTTGCTGGACAGCCGGCAGGACCTTTGCACCGCCAAGGTCGACAAAGGGCTGCGTGCTGAGCCAGACGCCCTTTTCGGCGATGAGGCGTGCGGTCGCCTCATCCATCAGGTGTCCGTGTTCAATGACCTTCACCCCGGCCGCGATCGAGCGCTGTATCGCGCTGACGGTATAGGCATGCGTGGCGACGTAGGTCCCCCAATCCGTGGCCGCCTCGACCGCGGCCCGCAGCTCGGCTTCCGTGAAGGTCGTGACCTCCAGCGGACTGAACGGTGACGCAACGCCGCCGCCAGCCGTCAACTTGATCTGCGAGGCGCCTTGCATGAGTTGTTCGCGCGCCCGCTTTCGAACCTCATCCGGACTGTCGGCAACCGCGCTGGCCCCCAGCTGCTCGACACGGCTCAGCATCCCGCCGGTGGTCCTCGGCAGGTCAGTGAGCTCCCGGAAGTCGCCATGGCCGCCGCTGACCGTGATGACGGCGCCTGAAGGGTAGATGCGGGGACCTGGCAGGACCTCGTCATCGATGGCCCGCTTGAGGGCGAAGGCCGGCCCACCCATGTCTCGAACGCTCGTAAAGCCACGCATGAGCGTTGCGGTTGCCTCGGCGCCTGCCAAGAGCGTGCTATAGCCGATGTCGCTGGACAAGAGCTGGGCGGGCGTCGAGCGAACCATCGTCGCGTGCCAATGCGCATCGATCAGTCCGGGCATCAGCACGCGGCCGCCGCCCGCTATGATTCTTGTGTCGGCACGGCGATCGGTCGGGATCGAACCGGTCGAAATCTTTTCGATGATGTTGCCCCTGACCAGGACGTTGGACGGGGCCGACAGCGACGGATGCGTGCCGTCAAAAATCCGGACATTCTCGAAGACGACGGAAGACCGTTCCTGTGCATTCGCCATCGGGGCCCAGACGGAGGCTGCGACCATGGCGCCTTGTGCAAGCCGGAGGATCGTGCGACGGCTGGAGGTACTCATGTTTCCTCCTCTTGTCCGAAGTATCGCTCTGCGCTTGGGCGATGCAGATTCCCGAACTGGTGGTCAAGCTATCACACACTCGCTCCGAGCCGGCTTATCGCAGTCGCTCCCCGACGGGCAATTTGCGCATACGCGCCATGCGCAAATTGCCCGTCGTGCCATTGTGTCGCGGTGGTTGAGTTCTGATTGTCAGAAAATATCTTGACGTCGACCCCAAATCAGATGATCCGCGTCGTCCCGCCTCGATGCAATGACTCTGACGCAAAATGCGCCGCGAGATGCGAGAGGCTGTCTCAATGATCGTCATTGCGAGGCGCGTTTGCGCCGAAGCAATCCAGCCTTTCCGCGGGCGAGATTTCTGGATTGCTTCGCGGAGCCTGTCATCGCGCCGCGCTTTGCGCGGACCCGTTGGCTCGCAATGACGAACGCCTCACACCGGCAGGGCAATCGAGTATTTCACCTGCGCCAGCGCAAAGCTCGATTCGATCGAGGCGATGCCGTCGAGCCGCGTCAGCTTGGTTTTCAAAAAGGTCTCATAGGCCGCGAGGTCGGCGACCACGACGCGCAGCAGATAGTCGCGGTTGCCGGTCATCAGATAGCATTCCAGCACCTCGTCCCATTTCGAGATCGCGCGCGCAAATCGGTCGAGGTCTTCCTCCTTCTGCCGCGCGAGCTTGATCGAGATGAACACGCTGACATGCAGCCCCAGCGCCTTCTGGTCGACGGTCGCGAGATAGCCGGTGATGACGCCGCGCTCTTCCAGCAGCTTCACCCGGCGATGGCAGGGCGACACCGACAGCCCGACCTTTTCGGCAAGCTCGGCCATGGTGATGCGGCTGTCGGTCTGCAAAGCCCCGAGGATTTTTCGGTCGATGGCGTCGATGTCGGGCATTGGTATGAAATCCGAAAACCGGGCTCTTTACCAGAATATCATACCAAAGAATACGCGCATGGTGCAAAAATTTGAGAATTTCACGGCCGCGAACAGGACTAGAATTCCGCCAGCTCATTTCCAGGTTCCCGGAGGCCCGGCCATGCCGACCGATTCCCATCGTCTCGAATTGTTGTCTGCGCTCGCGCGAAAAGTGCTGTGGCTGTCGTCCTGGACCATTCACCACGCCAACCATTTGAGGCCCAACACCGACGGCTTGAAGGTCGGCGGCCATCAGGCCTCCTCGGCGTCGCTCGCAACCATCATGTCGGCGCTCTATTTCGCGGTGCTGCGGCCCGAGGATCGCGTCGCCGTGAAGCCGCATGCGAGCCCGGTGTTTCACGCCATCCAGTATCTGTTCGGCCGGCAGAGCCGCGAGAAGCTGGAGAACTTTCGCGGCTTCAAGGGCGCGCAGTCCTATCCCTCCCGCACCAAGGACACCGATGACGTCGACTTCTCGACCGGCTCGGTCGGTCTCGGCGTCGCGCAGACATTGTTCGCGTCCATCGTGCAGGACTACGTCAAGGCGCATGGCTGGATGAAGGACCGCCGCGAAGGCCGCATGATCGCGCTGGTCGGCGACGCCGAGATGGACGAGGGCAACATTTTTGAGGCGCTGGCGGAGGGCTGGAAGCACGGCCTGCGCAACACCTGGTGGGTGGTCGACTACAATCGCCAGAGCCTCGATGCCGTGGTGCGCGAGGGGCTATGGGAGAAGTTCGAGACCATGTTCCGCAATTTCGGCTGGGACGTGGTGATCGTCAAATACGGCTCCCTGATGCGGCAGGCCTTTGCCGAACCCGGCGGCGAGGCGCTGCGGCGCTGGATCGACAATTGCCCGAACGCGCTGTACGCGGCGCTGTGTTTCCAGGGCGGCGCGGCGTTTCGCCGTCATCTGCAAAACGAGATCGGCGATCAGGGCGATGTGTCAAGACTGATCGCGCGCCGCAGCGACGACGAGCTGCTGGCGCTGATGTCCAATCTCGGCGGCCATGACATGGCGAGCATGCTCGAGGCGTTTGAGGCTATTGATCATGACCGTCCGGTCTGCTTCATCGCCTACACCATCAAGGGTGTCGGCCTGCCGTTCCAGGGCCACAAGGACAATCACGCCGGGCTGATGACGGTCGCGCAGATGGAGACCTGGCGCGCAACCCAGAACATCCGCCCGGGCCATGAATGGGAGCGGTTCGAGGGGCTGCCGCAGAATGCGGCCGCCCTGGAGGCCTTTTTGGCAGAGGTGCCGTTCAACCGTGCGAGCCAGCGCCGCCTGACCGCGCCTGCCTATGACGTGCCGGAGCTCACCTTCAAGCCGGCAGCCCAGATGTCGACGCAGCAGGGCTTTGGCCTCGTGCTGAACGAGCTCGCGCGCGGCGATACGGCGCTGGCGTCCCGCATCGTCACCACCTCGCCCGACGTCACCGTGTCGACCAATCTCGGTGCCTGGGTCAACCGGCGCGGCCTGTTTGCCCGCGCCGAAAAGGCGGATCTGTTCCGCAGCGAAAAGATCCCCTCGACCTTCAATTGGGATTTCTCGCCGAAAGGACAGCACATCGAGCTCGGCATCGCCGAGATGAACCTGTTCATCCTGGCCTCGGCGCTCGGGCTGTCGCACACCATCAATGGCGAACGGCTGCTGCCGGTCGCAACCCTCTATGATCCCTTCATCGAGCGCGGCCTCGATGCGCTAAACTATGCCTGCTACCAGGATGCGCGCTTCATGGTGGCCGCTACGCCCTCGGGCATCACGCTCGCGCCGGAAGGCGGCGCGCACCAGTCGATCGCGACGCCTTTGATCGGCATGGCACAGGATGGGCTCGTCTCGTTCGAGCCGGCCTTTGTCGACGAACTCGCTGCCATCATGGGCTTCGGCTTCGAGCACATGCAGCGCGAGGCGGGCGAGGGCGGCTCCATTTACCTGCGGCTGTCGACGCGCACGATCGACCAGCCGCAGCGCCTGATGTCGCCGGAGCTGAAAAAGGGCATCACCGACGGCGCCTATTGGCTGCGAAAGCCGGGGCCAAACGCCGAAGTGATCGTCGCTTATACCGGCGCGGTTGCGCCCGAAGCGATCGAGGCCACCGGCTTCATCGGCGAGAGCCGCCGCGACGTCGGGCTCCTGGCAATCACCTCGGCGGACCGGCTGCATGCGGGGTGGACCGCCGCGCGGAATTTGCGCCGGGATCGCCGCGGCGTGCAGCATTTGAGTCACATTGAAAGACTGCTCGCGCCGCTGCCGCGCGACTGCGGCATCGTGACCGTGCTCGACGGCCACCCGGCGGCGCTCGGCTGGCTCGGCAGCGTGCGCGGCCATCGCGTCGAGGCGCTCGGGGTCGAGCGCTTTGGCCAGACCGGCAGCATCGCCGACCTCTATCGCCACAACGGCATCGATGCCAATGCGATTATCGACGCGGCCGAAGCGCTGACCACCGGCGCGCCCGTGCTGCACCGCAAAATGGCGGTGTAGCAAGAAAATCAGGTGTCGCCCCTGCGAAAGCAGCGGCCCATGACCACGGGGCGGAGTTGTTGGGCGGGCGACCGGCCAGGTGCCAAACAGGGACATCACGCAGGTCAGGGTCCCGGCGCCAGTGCGCAACTGCGCACAAGGCCGGCATGACACTGACGATCTTGCCAGCGTCATATTCGGGCACTTATATCCAGCGTCCGCCGCAAAGCAGGTCAAGCATGCGGGCGGGTTCTCCTCAACCCGGCTTTCGTGCAAGGATTTGCCGAACGCTCCATCCCCACCATTTGCCCCTGACATTACGAGGTTTCCGATGGTCAACCGCATGCAATTCTACATCGACGGCGCCTGGGTCGATCCGGTCGTCAAGAAGTCCACGCCGGTCGTCAATCCAGCGACGGAAGAGGCGATGTACGAAATTGCGCTCGGCTCCAAGGCCGACGTCGACAAGGCCGTCACCGCAGCCAAGCGCGCGTTCGAGACCTATTCGCAAACCAGCCGCGAGGAGCGCGTCGCGCTGCTCGAAAAAGTCATCGCGATCTACAAGGGCCGCATGAAGGAGATCGGCGCCGCTGTCTCCGACGAGATGGGCGCGCCGCTGCCGATGGCGGAGAAGCTGCAGGCCGGCGCCGGCCTCGGCCATCTGATGTCGACGCTCGAGGTGTTGAAGAAATACGAGTTCGAGGAAACGCTGCCGTCGGCCGTGGTGGTGCACGAGCCGGTCGGCGTGGTCGGCATGATCACGCCCTGGAACTGGCCGCTGAACCAGATCGCCTGCAAGGTCGCGCCGGCGCTTGCCGCCGGCTGCACCATGATCCTGAAGCCGTCCGAGTTCACGCCGACCTCGGCGCTGATTTTTGCGGAAATTTTGCATGAAGCCGGCGTGCCGAAAGGCGTGTTCAACCTGATCAACGGCCTCGGGCCCGAGGTCGGCGCCGCCATGAGCGAGCACCCGGACATCGACATGATCTCGTTCACCGGCTCGACCCGCGCCGGCATCGATGTTGCCAAGCGCGCCGCGCCGACCGTGAAGCGCGTCAGCCAGGAACTCGGCGGCAAGTCGCCGAACATCATCCTGGACGATGCCGATCTCACCAAGGCGGTGACCGGCGGCGTCATGCACATGTTCAACAATTCGGGCCAGTCCTGCAACGCGCCGTCGCGGATGATCGTGCCGCTGTCGAAGATGAAGGAAGTGGCTGCGATCGCCAAAGGCGTGGCCGACAAGACCAAGGCCGGCGATCCGCGCGGCGAGGGCACCACGATCGGCCCCGTCGTCAACCGCGGGCAGTGGGACAAGATCCAGGCGCTCATCAAGAAGGGCATCGACGAAGGCGCGACCCTGGTCGCCGGCGGCCCGGGCCTGCCCGAGGGCGTCAACAAGGGCTTCTATGTCCGCCCGACCATTTTTGCCGACGTCACCAACGACATGACCATCGCGCGGGAAGAGATCTTCGGCCCGGTGCTGACCATCCTCGGCGCCAAGGATGAAGAGGACGCCGTGAAGATCGCCAACGACACGCCCTACGGGCTTGCGGGCTACGTCTCCGCCGGCACGGTCGAACGTGCGCGAAAAGTCGGCAAGCAGATCCGCGCCGGCAACGTCAACCTGCAGGGCGTGCCCAACGACCGCACCGCGCCGTTCGGCGGCTTCAAGCAGTCCGGCAACGGCCGCGAATGGGGCAAGTACGGCCTCGAGGAGTATCTCGAGGTGAAGGCCGTCGCGGGCTTCAACGCGGCTTGAGTTGACGAGTAGGGTGGGCAAAGGCGCTCTTGCGCCGTGCCCACCATCTCGCGATACGACACGAAAGACTGGTGGGCACGGTGCGAAGGCGCGCCTTTGCCCACCCTACGGCTTGCGATGAAGCTATCCACCCAGCGCGCCCTGCGTGTTGACATAGAGCGCGTAGATCGACTGGCTCGCGGCCATGAACAGGCGGTTGCGCTTCAAGCCGCCGAAGCAGACATTGGCGCAGCGCTCCGGCAGCGCGATATGGCCGATCGGGGTGCCGTCGGGCGCGAACACCATGACGCCGTCGAGCTCCGCCTTGCCCATGCCCCAGCCGCACCACAGATTGCCGTCGATGTCGACACGAAAGCCGTCCGGCGTGCCGGGTCCCGCGTCGATCAGCACGCGTCTGTTGGAGAGCTTGTCGCCGGAAGCCGACACGTCATAGGCGAGAATTTTGCGGTTCGGCACGCCGCGCGATTCGACGATGTAGAGGATTTTCTCGTCCGGCGAGAAGGCCAGCCCATTCGGCCCCAAAATGCCATCGGCGACGATGGTCGCCTCGCGGGTCGTGCCGTCGAGACGATAGACGTTCATCGCAATCTCGGGTTCGGCCTTGTAGCCCTCGTAATTGCCGAGCAGGCCGAATTCCGGATCGGTGAACCAGATCGAGCCGTCCGATTTCACCACGATGTCGTTGGGCGAATTGAGCCGCTTGCCGTCAAAAGAGTCCATCAGCACGGTGATGGAGCCGTCATATTCGGTGCGCGTCACGCGGCGGCCGCCATGCTCGCAGGTGACCAGCCGGCCCTGGCGGTCGCGGGTGTTGCCGTTGGCGAAATTGGAGGGCTTTCGGAAGATCGAAACCGCGCCGGTTTCTTCCTCCCATTTGATGATGCGCTGGTTCGGGATGTCGCTGCACAAGAGATAGCGCCCATCGCCGAACCAGACCGGCCCCTCGGCCCAGCGCAGGCCGGTGGTGAGCCGTTCCACGCAGGACAGCTTCAGCCAGTATTTCTCGAAGCGGGGATCGAGGGCGTGGATTGCGGGATCGGGGTAGTAGGTTGCCGGACGCCAGCCTTGTGAGTGGCCCTGGTCGCGGGAGTTCGCATCGGACATATGCTGTTCTCGTTATGATGTTTCCTGACCCATTTGTCTGCTATCACTCCCGCCGATCGACCGCAAACCTGCGGGTCTTAAGAAGAGGGACGAAATGCCACGTATATTGATGACCGGCGCCGCCGGGGGGATCGGAACGAGCCTGCGCAAGCTGCTGCCGCCGATCTATCCCGATCTCGTGCTCAGCGACCTCAAGGCGCCGGCCGATCTTGGCAACAACGAGACATTCAAGGCGGCTGACCTCGCCGACCTCGCGCAGGTCGAAGCGATCTGCGAGGGCGTCGACGGCATTCTGCATTTCGGCGGCTATTCGGTCGAGGGCGCCTGGGAGCCCATTCTCCAGGCCAACATCATCGGCGGCTACAATCTGTTCGAGGCCGCCCGCAAGAAGGGCGTCAAGCGCATCGTGTTCGCTTCGTCCAATCACGCGGTCGGCTTCTATCCGCGGCATCACCGCATCGGCACCGACGTCACGCCGCGGCCGGACAGCCGCTACGGGGTCAGCAAGGTGTTTGGTGAAGCCCTTGGCGCGCTCTATGCCGACAAGCACGGCCTGAAAGTGACTTGCATCCGGATCGGCAATTTCGGCGAAAAGCCGCTCGATCACCGCCGCCTTGCGATGTGGCTCAAGCCGGAGGATCTGGTGCAGCTCTGCCGCATCGGGCTCGATCACCCGGACATTCATTTCGAGATCCTCTATGGCGCGTCCTACAATGAGCGCTCCTGGTGGGACAATCACCGCGCCTACGATCTCGGCTATCGCCCGACCGGCCGCGCGGAAGAATTCCGCGAGCATGCGATGGCCGAGCAGAAAAAGCTCAAGCCGGATCCGGTCGGCGATTTCTACCAGGGCGGCGCGTTCTGCAGTATGGAGTACGACGGCGACAAGAGCCGGATCATCGACTGGTCGTGAGTTTTGCTCTCGAACGTGAGGTCTTGCTTCTACGTTACAACAACGGCGGTGTGCTCCCTCTCCCTTTGGGAGAGGGGTGGGGTGAGGGGTTAAGGTCTATCGAGAGACCGTAACCCCTCACCCGGATCGTCCAGAGCGATGCTTTGCATCGCTCTGGACGATCCGACCTCTCCCAATGGGAGAGGTGAAGCGGAGCAAGCGGCCGAATAGATGACTTGAGGACGGACAAATGACCGACGGATTGCGCAAGGGACTGACGAGCTATGGCGATGCCGGATTTTCGCTCTTCCTGCGCAAAGCCTTCATCAAGGCGATGGGCTATTCCGACGACGCGCTGGATCGCCCGATCGTCGGCATCACCAACACGTTCAGCGACTACAATCCCTGCCACGGCAACGTCCCGCAAATCATCGAGGCGGCGAAGCGCGGCGTGATGCTGTCGGGCGCGATGCCCTTCGTGTTTCCGACCATCTCGATCGCCGAAAGCTTTGCCTATCCGACCTCGATGTATCTGCGCAATCTGATGGCGATGGAAACCGAGGAGATGATCCGCGCCCAGCCGATGGACGCGGTCATCGTGATCGGCGGCTGTGACAAGACGCTGCCGGCGCAGATCATGGCCGCGGTGTCCGCCGACCTGCCGACGGTGGTCATCCCGGTCGGACCGATGGTGGTCGGCCATCACAGGGGCGAGGTGCTGGGCGCCTGCACCGACTGCCGCCGGCTGTGGGCCAAATACCGCGCCGGCGAGATCGACGATGCGGAGATCGAGGCGGTCAACGGCCGCCTCGCGCCATCGGTCGGCACCTGCATGGTGATGGGTACGGCCTCGACGATGGCCTGCATCACCGAAGCACTGGGGCTGTCGCTGCCGATGAGCGCGACGATCCCGGCACCGCATGCCGAGCGCTTTCGCTCTGCGGAAGCCAGCGGCCGGGTTGCCGCCACCATGGCGAAGGCGAGGGGACCGCGTCCCAGCGAGATCCTGACGGCCTCGGCGTTTCGCAACGCGCAGGTGGTGCTGCAGGCAATCGGCGGCTCGACCAACGGGCTCATTCACCTCACCGCGATTGCGGGCCGCTCGCCGCACCGCATCGACCTCGATGCGTTCGATCGGCTCGGCCGCGAGGTGCCGGTTCTGGTCGACCTGAAACCATCGGGCGAGCATTACATGGAGCATTTCCATCATGCCGGCGGGGTCCCCAAGCTGATGGCCCAGCTCGGCGACCTGATCGATCTCGACGCCCGCACCATTTCAGGCGAGACCCTGCGCGAAATCGTCGCCAAAGCCGAGGACGTGCCCGGGCAGGATGCGATCCGTGCGCGCAAAAATCCGATCAAGGCGGAGGGCGGGCTCGCGGTGCTGCACGGTAACCTCGCGCCGCGCGGCGCGGTCATCAAGCAATCAGCGGCGAGCGAACGGCTGCTGCAGCATACCGGCCGCGCCGTGGTGTTCGAATCGGTCGAGGATATGACAGCGCGTGTCGACGATCCCGTACTCGACGTGACCGCCGACGATGTCCTGGTGCTGCGCAATGCCGGGCCGAAGGGCGCCCCGGGCATGCCGGAGGCCGGCTACCTGCCGATCCCGAAGAAGCTGGCGCGGACCGGCGTCAAGGACATGGTGCGGATTTCCGACGCGCGGATGAGCGGCACCGCCTTCGGCACCATCGTGCTCCACATCACGCCGGAATCCGCGGCCGGCGGGCCGTTGGCGCTGGTGAAGAGCGGCGACATGATCCGGCTCGATGTCGCGGGCCGCCGCATCGAGCTGCTGGTCGATGCGGCGGAGCTCGACAAGCGCCGGAAGGCGCTGCAGCCGCAGGCCGCGCCGGAATGGGCCAGCCGCGGCTACGCGCACCTTTTCAATGCGACCATCTTGCAGGCCGACGAAGGCTGTGACTTCGATTTCCTGCGCCGGGAGGGGAAGGGGTAGATAGCCCGCCAAGACCTCACGTCGTCATGCCCGCGAAAGCGGCCATCCAGTATTCCAGAGATGGCAGTGCTTGAGCCGACGGGCCGCGGCGTACCGGATCATCCGCTTTCGCGGATGATGACAGGTGCGTCTGCGGAGCGTGGGTTGCCTCCCATCTCGCATCTGCGTTCTCGCGCTTTGATTGACATCCCGCCAAGGTGGATGGGATGATCAACAAAAATCACAGGGGGAGGACGATGCTGAGCTTGAACAGGGTTATCGCTGCGGCCGTCGCCGCATTCGCCATCCTCGCCGTCACGGCCGCCGGCGCCCAGGAGGTGAAGCATTATCGCTTCGCCTATGACCAGCCCAAGACCACCGGCTACGGCGTGCTCGGCGACATCTTTGCCGACAAGTTGAAGGAGCTTTCCAAGGGCACGATGCTGATCGACCAGTATCCCGGCGCTCAGCTCGGACAGGAGCCGCAGGTGCTGCAGCTCGTGAAGGCCGGCGACGTCGAGTTCTGCATCTCGTCTTCGGCCAACGCCGCGACGTTGTCGCCGCAGGCCGGCGTGATGTCGCTGCACTTCCTGTTCCGCAACGAGGCGCATCTGATCAAGGCGATCGCCGATCCCGGAGTCTCGAAGGCGGTGAAGGCCATGATCTCGGAGACCGTGCAGGGCGCCCGGGTCATCGGGCTTGCGACGCTCGGCCTGCGCAGCATGTACTCCAAGCGCGAGATCAAGAGCATTGCGGATGTGAAGGGTCTGAAGGTCCGCGTGCAGGCAACGCCGACGGAGGACACCACGTTCCCGGCCTATGGCGCGCAGATCGTGCACATGCCGTTCGGCAGTGTCTACACCTCGCTGCAGACCGGTGTGGTGGACGTCGCCGAGAACGGCGTCAACGTCTACCTCGCCAACAAGCATTATGAGGTGGCGCCGGTGCTGTCGATGACCGAGCACGAGGCCAACAATTCGCTGGTCTGGATCTCCGACAAGCTGTGGAACAGCCTGACCCCGGAACAGCAGGGCTGGGTGCAGGCGGCGGCCGACGAGGTCAACAGCAAGCAGCCGGCGAAAGCCATTGAGCTCGAGCACCAGTCGCAGGACAAGCTGAAATCGATCGGCGTCAAGGTCGTCACCGATGTCGACAAGTCCGGCTTCGTCGCGGTGGCCGATCCGCTGCTCGACAAGCTCGCGCACGAGCTTGGTCCGCATGCGGAAAAGATCAAGAACCTGATCCGCGCGATCAATTAGTCGTCCGCGTCGCCTCTCGACATCGTCCCGGCGTTCGCCGGGACGACAATGGAGCGTTTGTCACAAATCCCCCGTCCCACGTTCAATTGACAATCCCGTGATGGCGATGGGATGATGAAGGAAAAAGGGGAGGGACTCCATGAGAGGCCTGAGGATGCTTTTCGTTGCTGCCGTCGCGGCGGCGATCATGCTTGCGAGTGCGGCCAGCGCCCAGGAGACGAAGCATTATCGCTTCGCGCATGACCAGCAGCTCAATTCCGGCTACAGCGTCGCCT
>Ga0070709_10001343_pt1 | contig 13410 bp, 10 predicted proteins | sample LARL51metaG_FD_65449 | JGI IMG/M metagenome (GOLD analysis project Ga0070709, IMG submission 65449) | Corn, switchgrass and miscanthus rhizosphere microbial communities from Kellogg Biological Station, Michigan, USA - LAR L5-1 metaG | ecosystem: Host-associated > Plants > Roots > Rhizosphere ...
CTGATCATGCGCCGCATCGTCGTCACGGGACTGGGACTTGTGTCACCGCTGGGCTGCGGCAGCGAGCTGGCATGGTCCCGGCTGCTTTCGGCCCGCTCAGGACTTGCCGCGCTTCCGGAATGGGCTTCTGTCCTTCCCGCACGCCTCGCCGGAATCGTTCCGACCAAAGTCGACGACATCGATGGAGGCTTCGATCCGGATCTGGTCGTTCCTCCCAAGGATCAGCGAAGGATGGATCGCTTCATCCTGTTCGCCCTCGCCGCCGCATCCGAGGCCATTGCACAGGCAGCCTGGAACCCTTCAGACGCGCATTCCATGGAACGCACCGCAACCGTGATCGCATCCGGCATCGGAGGCTTTCCGGCGATCGTCGAGGCGGTTCGCACCACCGATCAGCGCGGAGTGAGGCGTCTCTCGCCGTTCACCGTGCCGTCCTTCCTCGCAAATCTCGCGGCCGGCCATGTCTCGATACGCTACGGTTTCAAGGGGCCGGTCGGTACACCGGTCACCGCCTGCGCCGCCAGCGTGCAAGCGATCGGCGATGCCGCACGCCTCATCCGCGCCGGAGAAGCTGACGTTGCGATTTGCGGCGGCTCGGAAGCCTGCATCGATCTGGTAAGCCTCGGCGGCTTCGCCGCCGCCCGGGCCCTTTCGACGGGCTTCAACGAAACGCCGGCGCGTGCGTCCCGCCCCTTCGACAGCGATCGCGATGGCTTCGTCATGGGCGAAGGTGCCGGCATCCTCGTCGTGGAAGAGCTTGAGCATGCCATCCGCCGCGGCGCCAAACCGCTCGCTGAAATCGTCGGCTATGGCACGACGGCCGATGCCTACCACATCACGTCAGGGCCTGAGGACGGCGATGGCGCGCGCCGTGCCATGGAAGGCGCGTTGCGGCAGGCTAGCCTTAAGCCCGGTGACATCCAGCATCTCAACGCCCATTCCACGTCGACGCCGGTTGGCGATGTCTCTGAGCTCGAAGCGATCAAGGCCGTGTTCGGCCGCGACGGAAAACCTGCCGTGAGCGCCACCAAATCAGCAACCGGACATCTGCTCGGCGCGGCCGGGGGAGCCGAAGCAATCTTTACGATCCTCGCGCTAAGAGACCAGGTGGCCCCGCCCACTCTCAATCTCGATCATGCCGACGCGGCGGCCGAAGGCGTCGACATCGTCGGCCGCGAGGCAAGGCGCATGCCGATGGAGCACGCCATTTCTAACGGATTCGGCTTCGGAGGCGTCAACGCCAGCGTCATCTTTCGACGTTGGCAATGACGTGCCTGCCGCCTCGAATAGCCGCCTTAGCGGTCGGCGTTGATCGCACATGCTCCCGCGGCAAGGGGCATTGCGGCACGGAATGAAGGGCCTACGCGCGAGGCACAACCGAGATCTCCACCGACGGGCGCAATTCCGCGCAGACCGTCAGCACATCACGGATGTTATTGGACAGGAACTCGTCGAACGGCGCGCTGTCGCTCGCGATGCGTTTATCGATCGAAGGAAAAGCCTGCTGCTTGAGAATATAGTCGAACCGCGATGCCCATTTGCGAGCGCCCAGCCGGGCCGTGGTCGAGCAGTTGTCGACCATATACGACACGCCCTTATAGCTCATGTAGGGATTGAGCGAATCGACCGCCTCGATGATCGACTCGTTTGCAATTTCCGAGTATGGATCGCGCTGCGTGCCCATACGTAAGATCGCTTCGGGCGGTCGGCCCGTCATGTCGCTGAAGTCGTGGATCATGTGCGCCTGATCGACATAGCCGCAGACCTGCGCCATTTCGGCCCAGCGCGCCCCCTAGCCGTCCAGCAGCAATGACTCGTCCGAAGCGAGCCACCCTGGCAAAACGCTTGACGCTGGTTCCCACCATCGCGTGGAAACGTCTTGAGAGCTGTCTTTCGCTGATGTCGAGCTGCGCAGCCAATTGGCGCACCGACTTATTCGGCGTACGGCGCAACAACGAAATGGCGTGCTGGACAACCGGATCGGATCGATGATTGCCGATGTGACGTGTCACAAATTCCTGCACATGTTGAGCCCGTCGGCCGGCTCCGGTCGCCTCCTCTAACCTTTCCTTGAGCAATGACGCCTCGGTCGGGCCGAACAGGTCTGAAAAGCAGACATTGGCGTCAGTCAGAGCGTCCATTTGACCACCGGTGAAGCGAATGGCCGCTTCGGGCCGAAGGTGGACGATGATAGCTCCCACCGGTCCTGTCGGCCGGATCGTGATCGCACCGGTCTGGACGCCAGTTACTCTTTGACGCGAGTTGCCCGGATTGATCCGCTGATTTGAAGTCGCGGGCGCCCGAAAGTGCAGGCACAAAGTCGGCGAGATAGCGGGAAAGACCCGAAACGTCATCGCACGCGCGGAGTGGGCGTCGGGAAGATCAATATCCCAGATGGTTTCGACAATGTCGGCAAGTGCAGGCTTGGGCGGGAAGAATGTGAATGCTGACAAGGTGACCTGGACGAGAGGAAGGACCACACGAAGGTATCTGAATGTGCAACATCACGCTGCGCTCGGCTTGTAAATATCGGACAGGCAGCTGCCGAAGCTGCCGTGCCTCCGTATTGAGTGCGGGACGTAACCAGGCCATTCCAACGAAGTCCGCGGCAACTCCAACCCGGCCGGCCGGCACTTGGGGCGCCAGCCGGCCGGCTTGCGTCATGAGCTGCCGCTTCGGTGAGGTCCCTGCCTTGCCCGGTGTGGATCTGTACCGAGTCCATTCTATGGACAGCTGCTGAGTTTGACCATGCTGAGCTCTGCCCGTCCCGCTCCGCTCAGCTTTGGCGACTGGCAACTGTTGTCGGTCATTCTGCAGGTCCGATGCTCGACCTGTTGGTGTGATGGCCTTCTGGAACATGCCATCAAGAGTTATCGACCTAGGTTAGTGGGTACGAATCCCCGGCTGCGCGATGTAGCGCTGCGAGAAGCCGATGACAGTTCAAGGATCCGGCGGCGGCGGATTCTTACTGTTGCGATTGTCAGGCAGCGCCTGTCCGCTTCCCCAGCTGAATCGATCCACGCGAAATGGCGACAGATCCCATCCACCATTTCCCCGCTCGACGAGATCTGCGACGATGAGGCTCGTCACAGCCGCCAAAGTCATTCCGAGATGTCCGTGACCGAAGGCGTGAATGAGACCGGGATGATTTCGGCTCGGCCCAATGACCGGTAGTGAATCCGGCAGCGAGGGGCGAAAACCCAACCACTGCGCCTGGGGCGCACCGAGATCGGGAAAGAGCTTGTGTACCCCGCGCTCGAGCAGCATGGTTCGGCGGGGATTGAGCGGCGCAGCCAGGCCGCCGAGTTCGACCGTGCCGGCGATCCGCAAGCGGCCAGCCATCGGCGTGATGTAGAAGCCGAGATCAATCGGGCTGACGGGGCGCTTGATCGGGCAGACGTCCATGGCGTATTCGAGGTGATAGCCGCGCTCCGTATCAAGCGGGACCTCGTCGCCGACGTGCCGCGCAAGCGTGCGCGACCAGGCGCCCGCGGCGAGAACGACCTTTTGGGCCTCGATCGCGAGATTGCGGCTGCCTAAGCGGAATGCGCGGGAGGCCAGTGGCTCTATGCGCTCAACGTGTGCGCGTTGAAACGAAGCGCCGTGGGATCGCGCCGCCGTCGCGAGCCGCCGGGTCAACGCAGGCGGATCGACGATATGGGCCGCATCAGGGAAGAAGAGGCCTCCGGCCATACGAGGAAGCGCAGGCTCAAGCCGAGCGACGTCTTCTGATGTGAGCCATTCCTGCTTGACGCCGAGTTCGTCCCTCAGGCGCGACGCCCAATCTCCGTTCTTCGGTGGAGGTTTCCGACGATAGATATAAAGGCAGCCCTCATCGCGGATGAGGTCCGAAACATCCGCCTGGACGGCCAGATCACGCCAGGTTTGCGCAGCCTCCCTGAGTAGGCGGTGCAGCGCATGACCGTTGCGCCGCGCCTGGCTTGGTGCGGACTGCGATAGGAAACGTAGCAGCCAGGGAAGACACGCCGGAAGCGCTGCCGGCCGCATCGCAAATGGACTCTCCGAGCCGAGAAGAAGATGAGGCAAGTTGCGCAGGACGTCGGGATTGCCGATCGGCGCGCAGCCGTAAGGCGCGATGGCGCCGGCATTGCCGTACGAGGCGCCAGAGCCAGGGTCATTGGGATCAACCACGACAACAGCGCGGCCGGCCGCTGCCAGCCGAAACGCGATGGCAAGCCCGATGACGCCGGCGCCGACAATTGCGATATCAGTCTTGATCGAAGCGGCAGCCATGGCATTCAGACCGCGCCAGAAATTTCAAGGTGGCCGTCGTTCAACAGCCCGGCGACGATGGCCAAGGCGTGCCGCAGATCGCCCAGCGAGGGTGCGGCGCCGAGGTTGATCCGCACGGCATGGACCAGGGTCTCGCGTCCGACAGCGAAGGCGTCGGCGGGCAGCACGCCGACGCCGCGTTGCCGGCAGGCCCGCGCAAAGGCCCCGCTCCGCCACGGTTCGGGCAGATGCAGCCACGCATGCGGCGACGTCTCGTGGCTCTGAACGTCGTAAGCCGCAAGCGCCTCGCGCAGGACGACTTGCCTTCGGCGCAACTCCTCGCGCTGAACCTCGATGATGCGGGCGGCGGCGCCGTCCTCCAGCAGATTTGTCGCGATCAGCGCGGTGAGCGGGCTGATGCTCCAGCAATCGATCCGCAGCGCCGCAGCAATATTGCCGAGCACCGCGCGTGGCGCGATCACCAGTCCAAAACGCAGGCCGGGCGCGATGCATTTCGACAGGCCGCTGACGTAAACGGTCAGTTCCGGCTCCAGGGTCGCGAACGAGGGAGCAACCTGGTGGAGCAGCGGCCGATAGACGTCGTCTTCGATGATCAGCACGTTGTGCCGGCGCGCGACCGCAGCCAGCGCAAGGCGGCGCTCCTCGCTCAGGACGATGGTCGTGGGATTATGCAGGCTGGGCACGAGAAAAACCGCCCGCGGCCTGAAGCTCGCGCATGCCGCTTCGAAAGCATCGGGCCGCATGCCCTCCCGATCGAGCGGCAGGCCACGCAAATCGAGGCCCAGGGATCGGCACAGTGCGCTGATGCCCTGATAGGTGATCGAATCCGCCAGCACGACATCGCCGCGCTGCGTCAGCGCGCGCAAAACGCAGGCCAGGCCATGCTGGGCGCCATCGGCCAGCAGCACGCGGCCGGCGTCGCCATCGCCGGCCACGCCGTTCAGCCATTCGGCAACCGCCGCGCGCGCCCACGCCGGGCCCTCCGGCGGATGATAATCCTGCAAGGCGCTGTAGCGCCGATCCCTGGCGATGCGCGGCAGCAGTGTGTTCAGCGCCTCCAGATAGGCTGATGTCGCCGGCCGGTTGACCGAGAGATCGATCAGGCCGGCCTCATCGCTGGGCGCTGACTTGAAGCCCCCCTCCTCCGCCTCGCGGGAGGCGATCAGCGTTCCGCGGCCGGGGCGCGCCTCGACCAGCCCACGCTGCTGCAGGGCGGAAAAGGCGCGCGTCACCGTCGTGACGTTGATTTTGAGCGCACGCGCGATTTCACGATACGGCGGCAGCTTGTCGCCGCTCGCCAGATCGCCGCTGGCGATGCGGGCGCCGATGGCATCCGCCAAACGCTGATAGAGCGGTCGATCGCCAGCCGGCAGTTCGAGATCCTCAAACATTCTTTTTCCGGTGTCCCGGAGCCTCCATTCGCCCGCGTTTTCTTATCATACGGCCAAACGCCACACAAACAATCTTGTATGCATCTGATTTGGGCAAATCGGCCGAATTTGGTCACGTTGTATGACGTATAAATGGAGTTGACCTTGAGATTTGACGATTATATCGTCACTCAAATCCTGATTGTATGGTGGTACAATTTGGCAAGAACCGCGGTCACGGTGTGTCCCCTGAGGTCGTAGCGATGACGTTGGTCAGACATGATTCGACCGATCTCAAACGCCCGGCGACCGGGTCAGCAGCACCCGGCAGCGCGCCTTCGGCGCAGGCGCCGAGGCACAGGGAGGCAGTCATGACGATGGCGGCACAGGTTGTGGAGGCGCCGGCGATCGAGGCACAGGCGGACGCCAAATTCGTCGAATTCATCGATGTCGAAAAGTCCTACGGCACGTTTCGCGCGGTCCGCAGCCTCAATCTTTCGATCGGTCGCGGCGAGTTCCTGACGTTTCTCGGTCCGTCCGGCTCCGGCAAGACGACCACCTTGAACATGCTGGCGGGATTTGAACGACCAAGCCACGGCGTCATCATGCTGGCTGGCAAGTCGGTCGACCGCCTGCCGCCCTACGAACGCAACATCGGCATGGTGTTCCAGAACTACGCTCTGTTTCCGCACATGAGCGTCGCCGACAACGTCGCCTTCCCCCTTTCGGTCAGGAAGGTCCCCAAGCCGGAGATCGCCACGCGGGTGAAGCGCGCGCTGGAGATGGTACGGCTCGAGCAGTTCAAGGATCGCAAGCCCGCACAATTGTCAGGAGGCCAGCAGCAGCGCGTTGCCCTGGCGCGCGCGCTGGTCTTTCAGCCCAGCCTCGTGCTGATGGACGAACCGCTCGGCGCGCTCGACAAGAAGCTGCGCGAGCACATGCAGATCGAACTGAAGCAGATTCACGAAATGCTCGGGGTCACGATCGTGTACGTGACCCACGACCAGAGCGAAGCGCTGACGATGTCGGATCGCGTCGCGATCTTCGAAAGCGGCGCCATCGTCCAGATCGGGACGCCCGACCTGCTCTACAAGGAACCGGCGACGGCGTTCGTCGCCAGCTTCATCGGCGAGAACAATGCGCTCGAGGGGGTGGTCGAACGCGTCGGCGATGGTCAGTGCCTGGTGACGCTGCCGACGGGATTGCGGGCGACCGCCTTGTCGATCGGCGATATCCGCCCTGGCGCGCCCGTCCATATCGCCATTCGTCCCGAGCGGATCGGATTGTCCGCCGCGGAGGCCGGCGCGGAGAATCGCTTCCGGGCCAAGGTCGACGGCCGCATCTATCACGGCGACCATCAGCGCCTGCTCGCACGCCTTTCGAGCGGACAGGTCTTGACCGTGAAGATCGACGCCGACGCCGCGCTCGCAACCGGCGACACCGTCGATATTTGCTGGCGCGCGTCGGAATGCCGGGCGTTTCCGAGCGGCTCGACAATTAATGCAAGCACTTGAGAGTAGGGAGAGACGTATGACACGAGTGTGCCGAACGGCCTTGATCGCCCTGGCGAGCGCGGCGATCATTTCACCATTTAAGTCCGCGAACGCCGAGGAACTGACGGTCATGGCGACGGGAGGCGCCTGGCAGGCCGCGCTGCGCCAGGCTTGGTTCGAGCCTTTTGCCAAGAAGGCCAATGTCAAGCTCAACGAGCAGGAATATACCGGCGAGCTTGGCAAGATCAAAGCGATGGTCGAGACCGGCAACGTCCCGATCGATCTGGTGACCGTCGAGACCTCGACGGTTCTGCAGGGCTGCGACGCCGGCGTGCTGATCCGTCTCGATTATTCGAAGATCGCCGAGCGGTCGAAATTCCTGCCGGGCACGGCGCTGGATTGCGGCGTCGGCATCGACGTCTACGGCGACGTGCTCGCCTATGACACGACGGTGTTGAAGGACGCCCCTACATCGGTACTCGACATTTTCGACACCAAGAAGTTTCCAGGCAAGCGCGCGATGCGCAAGGCGCCGGCGCAGAATCTCGAATGGGCGCTGATGGCAGACGGCGTGCCGGCTGCCGACGTGTACAAGGTGCTGGCGACGGCGGAGGGCGTCGATCGCGCCTTCAAGAAGCTCGACACCATCAAGAAGGACATCGTCTGGTGGGAGGCGGGCGCGCAGCCGCCGCAACTGCTGGCCTCGAAGGAAGTCGTCATGACGACGGCGTGGAACGGACGCATCCAGAACGCGATCGATCAGGACAAGCGGCCGTTCGCGCTCGTCTGGAACAACCAGATTGTCGAATACGACATGATCGCGATCCCGAAGGGCGCAAAGAACCTTGACCTCGCCTACAAATATCTCGCCTACGCGGCGGAGCCCGAGGTGAGTGCGCAACTCGGCCGCTTCATCCCCTATGGGCCGGTGCGGGCCGACGCCACGCCGTTCGTCCCAAAGGAGGTTCTGCCAAAGCTTCCGACCGCGCCGGATCACATGAAGGCTTATCTGGTGAGTGACGTCGAATTCTGGGGCGACCAGGGCGAAGACCTTGTGAAGCGCTTCAACGCGTGGCTTGCCCAGTAGATTGACGCAATCGCCCGACGCCCGGCGTGCAGCCGACGCAAGGACCGCATCATGACATCGATCGCAATACCTGCACTCAGGGAGAGAGTTCGGAGCGAGAGCCTTCGTCCGCTGGCGCTGGCGGCGCCGCTCCTGCTGCTGCTCGTCTTCAGCTTCGGCGCACCGATCGTCGCGCTGCTGTCGCGCGCCATCTACGAGCCCACGATCGCCAACGCGCTGCCGCGCACCGCCGAGGCGCTGCGCGCCGATGGCGGCGCGGGTGTGCCGGGCGAACCCGTGTTCGTTGCCCTCGCCACTGACCTCAAACAGGCGCAGGCGGCGGGCGCGGTGTTCGAACTGGCCAAGAGCCTCAACACCCGCCTGCCCGGCGCGCGCAGCCAGGTGCTGCGCGCCGCGCGGCTGGCAAGCCAGGACCAGGCGGCGAGCAAGGAGGCGATGATCAAGGCAGCGCCGCTTCTCGGCGAGCCGCAAAGCTGGACGGCGATACGCTCCGGCGTGCATCCGTTCACCTCGTTCTTCCTGCTGAACGCCTTTGACCTCAAATGGACCAATGACGGAACGATCGGCGCGGTGCCCCCGGGACAGGCGGTTTTCCTGCGCGTGTTCGGTCGCACCTTTCTGGTTGCCACGCTCGTCACGCTTGCGACATTGGCGCTCGGCTTTCCCCTCGCCTACCTGATCACCCATCTTCGTCCGGCGACAGCCGCGGTGGTTCTCGTCCTGGTTCTGCTGCCGTTCTGGACCTCGATCCTGGTGCGGACCGCGGCATGGACGGTGCTGCTGCAGAAATACGGCCTCCTCAACGATCTCCTGCTCTGGCTCGGCCTGACCTCCGACCGCCTGGAATTGATGTACAGCCGCACCGGACTGGTCATCGCGATGACCCATATCCAGTTGCCCTTCACGCTGCTGCCGATCTACAGCGTGATGCGTTCGGTCCCGCCGTCGCTGATGCGCGCCGCGCAATCGCTCGGCGCCCGGCCGCTCACGGCTTTCTCGCGGGTGTATCTGCCGCAAGTCGTACCCGGCGTGCTCGCCGGCTGTCTGCTGACCTTCATCCTCTGCCTCGGCTATTACATCACGCCGGTCCTGATCGGCGGGGCGAGCGACCAGTTGATCAGCAATTTCATCGCCAACTACGTCAATGCCGAGCTGAACTGGGAGATGGCGGCGGCGCTCAGCTTTGTCCTGCTCGCGTCGACTCTCGGCCTCTACGTGGCGATGACCCGTTATCTCGGTCTCGACCTGTTCAAGATGGGGTGAAGGCGATGTTGCTCTCGCAATATCCGACCACCGGCGAATGGCTTCGCGCCGCCGCGCTCTGGTTTTGGTGCATTCTCGTCCTCGTCTTCCTGGTCGTGCCGATCTTCGTGCCCGTGCCGCTGTCGTTCAACAGCGGATCGTTCTTCACCTTCCCGCTCGCCGGGCTGTCGACCCGCTGGTACGAGGTCGTGCTCGGCACGCCGCGCTGGCGCGCCGCGATCGGCAACAGCCTGCTGATCGGTTTTGGCGCGACCATTTTGGCGACGATTCTGGGGACTCTCACCGCGATCGGACTGTCGGATCCCAAATTCCCGGCGCGCCGCTACATCGTCCCGCTGCTGATCTCGCCGCTGATCGTCCCGGTCGTGGTGACCGCGGTCGGCACCTATCTGTTCTACGCCCGGATCGGTCTCGCCAATACCTATGCCGGCATCATCCTTGCCCACACCGTGCTCGCCAGTCCGTTCGTCGTGGTGACCGTCGGCGCCAGTCTCACCGGCTTCGACCGCAATCTGATGCGCGCCACTTCGATCCTCGGCGCCAAGCCGCACGTCGGCTTTTTCCGGGTGATGCTGCCGCTGATCTTGCCAGGCGTGCTCTCCGGAGCGGCGTTCGCGTTCGTAACGTCATTCGACGAGGTCGTCGTGGTGCAGTTTCTCGCCAACGCCGATCAGCGGACCCTGCCGCTCGAAATGTTCACTGGCCTCCGCGAACAACTGAGCCCGGCCATTACGGCGGCGGCGACGCTGATGATGGCGCTCTCGATCCTGCTTCTGATCGTCGCCAATCTGCTGGCGCGTCGCTCACGCCGCGACGCCGGCGTCCTCGCCGAATGACGGCGTCCCGCGACTCGCGCATTGAGGAACACCAATGTCCTACAGCACGACGCTCGACGGCACCCGCTGGACCTTCGGGGATCTGAAGACGCTGCTCGGCAAGGCGTCGCCGGCACGCTCCGGCGATGTGCTGGCCGGCGTTGCTGCCGAGAGCGCGATCGAACGGGTCGCCGCGCAAACGGCGCTCGCCGATCTTCCGCTGAAGACGTTCCTGAACGACGCCCTGATCCCCTATGAGCACGACGAGGTCTCGCGGCTCATCCATGACAGTCATGATGGTCAGGGCTTTGCCGGGATATCGCATCTGACCGTCGGGGCGTTTCGCGAGTGGCTGCTGGATGAGAGGACGACAACGGCCGATCTGACGCGGCTTGCTCCGGGACTGACACCTGAGATGGTTGCCGCGGTGTCCAAGATCATGCGTGCGCAGGACCTCATCGTGGTCGCCGCCAAATGCCGCGTCGCCACGGCTTTTCGCAACACGATCGGGCTTGCTGGCCGCCTGTCGACGCGGCTGCAGCCAAACCACCCGACCGACGACTCCCGCGGCATTGCCGCGAGCCTGCTCGACGGACTGCTGTTCGGCGTCGGCGATGCCGTGATCGGCGTCAATCCCGCGACGGATAACGTGGCGGACTACGTGCGGATCGTCACCTTGCTCGACGATGTCAGGCGGCGTCTCGATGTCCCGACGCAGACCTGCTGTCTCGGTCACATCACGACGACGATGCGGGCAATCGCTGCCGGCGCTCCGGTGGATCTCGTCTTTCAGTCGATCGCGGGCTCGGAGAAAGCCAATCGAGGGTTCGGAATCAATCTGTCGCTGCTCGCGGAAGCCCAAGACGCGGCGCTCTCGCTCCGCCGCGGGACCGTAGGTCAGAACGTGATGTATTTCGAGACCGGACAAGGCAGCGCGCTGTCTGCCGACGCCCATTTCGGCGTCGACCAGCAGACGATGGAGGCGCGCGCCTATGCTGTGGCGAGACGATATAGCCCGTTGCTGGTCAACACCGTCGTCGGCTTCATCGGCCCCGAATATCTCTATAATGGCAAGGAAATCACACGAGCCGGGTTGGAGGATCATTTCTGCGGCAAGCTGCTTGGTCTGCCAATGGGTTGCGACGTTTGCTACACCAACCATGCGGAAGCCGATCAAGACGACATGGACGGCCTGCTGACACTGCTGAGCGCCGCGGGCGTGACCTTCGTCATCGCCGTTCCCGGCGCAGACGACGTCATGCTGAACTATCAGAGCCTCGCATTCCACGACATCCTCTACGTCCGTGAGACGCTCGGAAAGCGGTGCGCACCCGAATTCGAAGCATGGCTGCAGGGGATGGGCGTAGTCGATAGCGGCCGCCGATCCTTGGAAAGATCGCCAACAGCCGCAATCGGATCGGCAATCGCACTGATTGAATCGATGGCAGGCTGATGCAGGACGATCCGTCAGAGGGGAATGATCGAGTCCCGCAAGTCGGCAGCGGGCTCGAGCGCCTGCGCCGCTTCACGCCCGCCAGGATCGGATTGGGCCGAGCGGGCTCCGGGCAATCAACCAGCGCGACGCTCAGGTTCATGGCCGATCACGCGCGTGCGCGAGATGCCGTGCACATTCCGCCTGACTTCGAGCCGCTCGACGAGGTCCTGCGCAGTCAGGGTTGGAGTACCCTGCGCGTTCGCACCGCGGCAAACAGTCGGACCGAGTATCTGCGGCGCCCCGATCTCGGACGACGCCTTTCGCCTGAAGCACGCGAGCTTCTTAACGGCCAACCGGCCGGCAACGATGTCGTGATGATAGCCGTCGACGGCCTCTCCTCGTCGGCGATATCAGGCAATCTGACGCCGCTCGCATCGCGCCTGCGTGTCCTGCTGCTGGCAAGGCGGCTGACCCTTGGTCCGTTCGTTCTGGTCGAACAAGGGCGTGTCGCCGTTGGCGATGAGATCGGCGAGCTTCTTAACGCCAGGCTCACCATCGTCTTGATCGGCGAGCGTCCGGGCCTGTCCGCGGCCGACTCGCTTGGCGTCTATATCACATGGCGGCCCCGTGTCGGCACGATGGATTCGAACAGAAACTGCATTTCGAACATTCGGCCGGCCGGCCTGGCAATTGAGGATGCAGCCACGCAAGTCGACACCTTGGTCGGCCGCGCGGTTTTGCACGCAATGACCGGCGTTGCATTGAATGATCTGCGTTCGCCCTGCGCCCCTGTTTCCATTACCGACTGAGAAAAACCTGCTGGCGCTCGCTCATGGCAACATGTCTAAGAGGACACAATCACAAGCCATTCGTCCCGGCCCGTTGCTGCCTCAGGCGCTGAACGTGCAAATCGCAAACGGGCGTCCGATATGTTGGCATTGGCGCGGCGGAGGAGCTACCGCTTCCAGACTTAACAAACCTCCGATAGCGAGCCTTGGTACGGGCGACAGTGGCCGCTTTGCGCCAAAACCGGCCGGCCCCCGGATTGCGCCCGGGGGTCGGCCTACAATCAAGCAACGATCGCCCGCGTCGATCGGGAAGCGGAAATCCCGCTACGGATCTAGGCCACGCGGCACGCGGCGGCTATCGTGCCTCAGGCATGGCTGGACAGACTGGCCGTCGAGAAAGAGTCCGACCGAGGTAAGCAGAAGCATGTCCGATGCCAGTATCGCTCTCGTCAATCTAATGATCGAGGAAATTCAGAACCGGAAAAATATCGATCTGGTCGATGAGATTTTTGCTGAGCGCTTTCTCAATCACTCGCCGCTGCCAGGCATTCCCGCTGACCGCGGCGGCATGCGCCAGATATTTTCGCGCATGCACGTCGCCTTTCCCGACGCCGTCGTCACGGTGAACGACCAGGCGTCGAGCGGTAACAAGGTCTGGACCCGGAAGACGATTTCCGGCACCCACACCGGCCCGCTCCGCAGCATCGCCGCCACCGGAAACAAGATCATCTACGAGGTTTACGACATCCTGGAAATACAGGATGGGAAAATGATCGCGCACTGGGGCCTGGGCGATCAGTTGACGCTGCTGCGGCAAATCAATTTCATCAAGGTTTAAGCATTCATTCCCGGCCAAGGCGGAAATGCGGAGCCGAAAGAAAATTCCATCTCAGACAGTCCGCGAC
>Ga0070709_10001351_pt1 | contig 13384 bp, 11 predicted proteins | sample LARL51metaG_FD_65449 | JGI IMG/M metagenome (GOLD analysis project Ga0070709, IMG submission 65449) | Corn, switchgrass and miscanthus rhizosphere microbial communities from Kellogg Biological Station, Michigan, USA - LAR L5-1 metaG | ecosystem: Host-associated > Plants > Roots > Rhizosphere ...
CCAGCTCGTGATCTGGGAGGCGCAGTTCGGCGATTTCGCCAATGGCGCGCAGGTCGTGATCGATCAATTCATCAGCGCCGGCGAGGTGAAGTGGGGCCGGATCTGCGATCTCGTGCTGTTCCTGCCGCACGGCTACGAGGGCCAGGGGCCCGAGCACTCGTCGGCGCGTCCCGAGCGCTACCTGCAGCTTTGCGCGCAGCACAACATGCAGGTCGTCGTGCCGACGACGCCCGCGCAAATCTTCCATCTGCTGCGCCGGCAGATGATCCGCTATTTCCGCAAGCCGCTGATCGTCATCACGCCGAAGAGCCTGCTGCGGCACAAGGAAGCGGTGTCAACACTCGACGACCTCGCCAACGGCCGGTTCCACAACGTGATCGGCGAGGTCGACAGAATCGATCCGAAAAAGACGCGGCGCGTGATCGTGTGCTCGGGCAAGGTGTATTACGAGCTCCTCGCGTACCGGCGTGAGCGGAAGATCGACGACGTCGCGATTCTTCGCCTCGAGCAGCAGTATCCGTTCCCGCATCAGGAATACAGGGAGGGCGTGGCGACCTACGCCAATGCGAGGCAAGTCGTCTGGTGCCAGGAGGAGCCGCAGAACCAGGGCGCCTGGTATCGGCTCAACTTCTACCTGCGCGCCGACATCGACGCCGGCAAATCGCTGTACTACGCGGGACGCCCGGTGTCGGCTTCACCGGCCGTCGGCTACGCGGCGAAGCACGTGGCCGAGCAGAAGCAGTTGATCGAGGACGCATTCGCGCCGGAGCTCAAATCGGGCGAAATGGTGCTCGCGCGGTGACCCCGACAACGAGAGTGGCGCGATGAGAATCGAAGTGAAGGTCCCGCAGTTGCCCGAGTCGATCACCGAGGCGACGCTCGTCAACTGGCACAGGAAGCAGGGCGATGCGGTCAAGCGCGATGAAAACCTCATCGACATAGAAACCGACAAGGTCGTCCTCGAGTTGCCGGCGCCCGGCGACGGCGTGCTGGCCGAAATCAGGCAGCCCGACGGATCGACGGTCGGCTCCAACGATGTCATTGCGGTGATCGAAACCGACGGCAAGGCGAGCGCCGCGGGCGCACCGGCGGCGAGCGCTGCGGCAGCACCTGTGCCGACCACCGCTGCGGCGCCGGTCAAGCCCGCATCCTCTGCGTCGACCCCGCCACCGACCAACCAGCCGGTGACCGCGCTGCCTTCCGCGCGCAAGATGATGGCGGACAAGGGCGTCGACCCGGCGAGCGTTGCCGGCACGGGCCGCGGAGGCCGCATCACGAAGGGCGACGTCGCGGAGGCGATCGGCGCACGCGGCGAGGCGCCCCCACCGGAAACGTCGACGAAGCCATCGCCGGTGCCCGGACCGTCGGGCAAGCCGTCGTCATCCCCGGCGGCGCCCAGCGCAAAACCCGCGCCGGCGGTGCAATTGCCTTCGATGCAGGGCAGCCGTCCCGAGCAGCGCGTGCCGATGTCGCGGCTGCGCGCGCGGATTGCCGAGCGGCTCGTCGAATCGCAATCGACGGCGGCAATCCTGACGACGTTCAACGAAGTGAACATGCAGCCGGTGATCGGGCTGCGCAACCGCTACAAGGATCGCTTCGAGAAGGAGCACGGCGTCAAGCTCGGCTTCATGGGCTTCTTCGTGAAGGCGGTCGTGCATGCGCTGAAGAAATTCCCGCTCGTCAACGCGTCGATCGATGGGAACGACATCGTCTATCACGGCTACTACGACATCGGCATCGCCGTCGGCAGTCCGCGCGGACTCGTCGTGCCGATCCTGCGCGACGCGGATCAGCTCTCCATCGCGGACATCGAGAAGCGGATCGCCGATTTCGGCAGGCGCGCGCAGGAGGCGAAGCTGACCGTCGAGGAATTGACCGGCGGCACGTATACGATCAGCAACGGCGGCGTGTTCGGCTCGATGCTGTCGACGCCGATCATCAATCCGCCGCAGTCGGCGATCCTCGGCGTGCACGCGACACGCGAGCGACCTGTCGTCGAGAACGGGCAGGTCGTCGTGCGGCCGATCAACTACCTCGCGCAGTCGTACGATCACCGGATCATCGACGGCCGCGAGGCGGTGCTCTCGCTGGTCGCGATCAAGGAAGCGCTGGAGGATCCCGCCCGGATGCTGCTTGACCTTTAGGATCAATGACTCGGCAGCGCTGCTCAAAAGGATGGAGTCATGACTTGATTCGCGCGGGATTAGTCCTCACCGAATGATTCAAGGGACTCCGCTGGCGCCATCCCCTCCGGTAACTGGACGAGATTCACGGGCATTCCATGGCAGAACAAAAATCCTTCGACGTCGTCGTGATCGGCGCCGGCCCGGGCGGCTACGTCGCCGCGATTCGCGCCGCGCAGCTCGGATTCAAGACGGCGTGCATCGACGACTGGACGCGCGCGGGCGGCAAGCCGGCGCTCGGCGGAACCTGCACGAACGTCGGCTGCATTCCATCGAAGGCGCTGCTGCAATCGACGGAGAATTACGCGCACGCGGATCATGCGTTCGCCGAGCACGGCATTGGCATCGAGGGCCTGTCGATGAATGTGGGCAGGATGCTGGCGCGCAAGGACAAGGTCGTCGCGCAGAACAACGACGGCATCGCGTACCTGTTCAGGAAGAACGGGATCACGTTCTTCCACGGCCGCGGCGCATTTGCCGGCAAGGATGGCGACAAGTGGCGCGTCAGTGTCGAAGGACCGGACGCGACGTCGATCAGCGCCCGGGATGTGATCATCGCCACCGGATCGGTACCCCGTGCGCTTCCCGGCGTCGCGTTCGACAATAGCCGCATTCTCGACAACGCGGGCGCGCTCGCGATTCCCGACGTGCCGAAGCGCCTCGGTGTCGTTGGCGCGGGTGTGGTCGGCCTCGAGATGGGCAGCGTGTGGCGGCGCCTCGGATCGGACGTCACGATTCTCGAAGCGTTGCCGACATTTCTCGGCGCCGCCGACGAGGCCGTCGCGAAGGAAGCCGCGAAGGCGTTCGCGAAGCAGGGGCTCGCCATCCGGCTGGGCGTCACGATCGGCGCGGTGCGCGTGGGCAAGGACCACGTCGCCGTCGACTACACTGACGCGAGCGGCACGGCGCAAACGGCAACCTTCGACCGGCTGATCGTATCGATCGGCCGCGTGCCGCTGACGACCGGGCTTGGCGCCGACAGCGTCGGACTCGAGGTCGATTCGCGCGGGCTCATCGACGTCGATGCCGACTGCCGCACCAATCTCGCCAACGTCTGGGCGATCGGCGACGTCGTGCGCGGCCCGATGCTCGCCCACAAGGCGGAGGAGGAGGGCATCGCTGTCGCCGAGCGCATCGCCGGCCAGCACGGCCATGTCGACTTCAACACGATTCCGTGGGTGATCTACACGTCGCCCGAAATCGCCTGGGTGGGCAAGACCGAGCAGCAGCTGAAGGGCGACGGCGTTGCCTATCGCGCCGGCAGCTTTCCGTTCTCGGCGAACGGCCGCGCGCGCGCCCTGGGCGATACGACCGGCTTCGTGAAGTTTGTCGCCGACGCTGCGACCGATCGCATCCTCGGCATGCACATCATCGGTCCGTGGGCGAGCGAGCTGATCGCCGAAGGCGTCGTGGCGATGGAGTTCGGCGCATCGAGCGAGGACATCGCGCGCATCTGCCACGCGCATCCGACGCTGTCCGAGGTGACGCGCGAGGCGGCGCTCGCCGTGGACAAGCGAACGCTCAACCTCTGATTGCCGATGGTCGAACGCGCGGCATGATCGGGGCCGAAGATCCCGGCCAGATTTCGCGCCGCCACGGCGGCGTGATCGACTATCTCGAACCGCTGCTCGATCAACGCCGATCGACGCTCGACCACGCGCAGATCGCAGCGCTCGACCGGCTCCAGCAGCTCGCGGACGAGCTCGCCGCCTTCCGCATCGCCCGGAAATCCCGGCTCAAGCGCCTGTTCGCGGCGCCCGACGTGCCGCGCGGCATCTACCTGTGGGGCCGCGTCGGCAGCGGCAAGAGCCTGCTGATGGACAGCTTCTACGCGACGGTCGCGATCGGGCGCAAGACGCGCGTTCACTTCCATGCATTCATGCGCGATGTGCATCGGGCGCTCGCCGCTCTTGCGCGTGAAGCCGATCCGCTGGCCGCGGTCGCGGCGCAGATCGCGAACCGGTATCGGCTCGTCTGCCTCGACGAGTTTCACGTCAGCGACATCGCCGACGCGATGATCCTCGGCCGCCTTCTTGCCGGACTGTTGGGCAACGGCGTCGTGCTCGTCATGACCTCGAACGACGCGCCCGACGAGCTGTGGCCAGGCGGCCTCCTCCGCGAGCGATTCCTGCCGGCGATCGCGCTGATCAAGGACGGGCTCGACGTCGTCGAGGTGGACGCCGGCGTCGACTACCGGCTGCGCGCCCTCGAGCGCGTGGAGACGTTCCATGTGCCCGCTGGCCCCGCGGCCGACGCGGCGATGTCCGCGGCTTATGAAGCGATGCGCGGCGGTCCCGAGGAATCGACGCAGATCGCGATCGACGGCCGGCCGCTGACTGCGCGCCGGCATGCGGGCAGCGTCGTCTGGTTCGATTTCCGGCGGCTGTGCGACGGCCCCCGCTCGCAGCGCGACTATCTCGAGCTGGCGCGCCGCTTCTCCGTGCTGTTCCTCTCCGATATCCCGCGGATGGGCGCCGATTCGGCCGACCAGGCGCGGCGCTTCACGTGGCTCGTCGACATCCTGTACGATCATCGCGTGAAGCTCGTCGCATCCGCGGCCGCGCCGGCCGATGCGCTGTACCTGACGGGACCGAGTTCGGGGGAGTTTGCGCGCACGGTCAGCCGGCTCACCGAAATGCGCACGCGCGACTACATGGCGCTTCCCCACGTCACCGACGGCGCCGCGGTCGAATCCGCCTGAAGCCGTCCCATCCAATCCCCGCGTCCGACAGGAGACACCGGTGCAGACATTCAAGGCCTACCGCACGTTCGAGCAGGACCATGCCGTATCGAGCCGTTTCGTCACGCTGGGTCTGGATGAGCTCGATCCGGGTGACGTCGTGATCCGGATCAAGTACTCGACGATCAATTACAAGGACGCGCTGTCGTACAACGGCGCCGGCAAGATCATGCGCAAGTTCCCGACCGTTGCCGGCATCGATCTCGCCGGCACGGTCGAATCGAGCCAGGATCCGCGCTGGAAACGCGGCGACAAGGTCATCGTCACCGGCTACGACCTCGGCGTTTCGCACGACGGCGGCTACGCCGAATACGCGCGTGTTCCGGCCGACTGGATCGTGCGCCGGCCGGAGAGCATGACGGCCTTCGACGCGATGACGCTCGGGACAGCGGGGTTCACGGCCGCACTCGCGGTCCACCTGATGCTGCACAACGGACTCACGCCGGAGGCAGGTCCGGTTGCAGTGACGGGCGCCACGGGCGGCGTCGGCTCGGTGGCGATCGAAATCCTCGCCAAGCTCGGCCATCATGTCGTCGCGATCACCGGCAAGGCGCGCGAGTCGGATTACCTGCGCGAAATCGGCGCGAAGGAGGTGATGCTCCGCTCGTCGCTCGATCTGTCGAAAATCCGGCCCCTCGAAAAATCGACGTGGGCCGGCGCGGTGGACAACCTCGGTGGCGCCATGCTGGCGTGGCTGCTCGCGACGTCGAAGATCGCCGGAACCGTCGCAGCGGTCGGCCTCGTCGCGGACATGAAGCTCGACACGAGCGTGGCACCCTTCATCCTGCGCGGCGTCCACCTGCTCGGCACCGACAGCGCGAATTGCCCGATGTCGCTGCGCCAGACACTATGGAACAGGCTCGCGGTCGAATGGCGTCCGGACCGCGTGCACGATCAGGTGCGCACGATCGACTTCGACGACCTGCCGATGCATTTCGATGCGTATCTGAAAGGCACCGTTCGCGGACGCACGGTGGTGCGGGTCGCGGCGGATACGCATCCCTGACAGGTATCAGGTGACAGGCATCAGGTATCAGACGCCGCGATGACGGCAAACGAACGGACTGCGCCATGACATACGCAGAGTTCCACCGGCGCTCGCTCGAGGATCGCGAGGCGTTCTGGCGCGACGAGGCCCGTCTCGTCGACTGGCAGACCCCGTATACGCAGGTGCTCGACTATTCCCGTCCGCCGTTCGCGAAATGGTTCGTCGGCGGACGCACGAACCTCTGCCACAACGCCGTCGACCGGCATCTGCCTGCGCGCGCCGCGCAGCCGGCGCTCATCTGCATCTCGACGGAAACGGGGCAGTCGCGCACGTACACGTACGCGCAGTTGTACGAGGAGGTCAATGCCTGCGCGGCGATGCTGGCCGCGCATGGCGCCGCGCGCGGCGACCGCGTGCTGATCTACATGCCGATGATCGCCGAGGCCGTGTTCGCGATGCTGGCCTGCGCGCGGCTGGGCGCCATCCATTCGGTCGTCTTCGGCGGCTTCGCCGCGGCCAGCCTCGCCGCGCGCATCGACGACGCACGCCCGTCGGTGCTGGTCACCGCGGACGCCGGCATGCGTGCCGGCAAGGTCATCCCCTACAAGCCGCTCGTCGACGAGGCGTTGCGCATCGCGCGCCATCCGCCGCGCCAGGTCATCCTCGCGGATCGCGGGCTCGACCGCCACTTTGCGCGAACCGCGGGCCGCGACCTGGATTACGCGACGCTGCGCGCCGAACACGCCGGTGCGCGGGTTCCTTGCGAATGGCTCGAATCCTCCGAGCCTTCGTACATCCTGTTCACGTCGGGAACGACGGGCCAGCCCAAGGGCGTGCAGCGCGACACCGGCGGCTACGCGGTCGCGCTCGCCTCGTCGATGCGCCGCATTTTCTGCCTCGAGCCGGGCGAGACGATGTTCACGACGAGCGACATCGGGTGGGTCGTCGGGCATTCGTACATCGTCTACGGGCCGCTGATCAACGGGTCGCCGACGATCCTGTACGAGGGCCTGCCGATCCAGCCCGATCCCGGGATCTGGTGGCAGATCGTCGCGCAGCACAAGGTCAGGACGATGTTCACCTCGCCGACGGCAGCGCGCGTGCTCAAGAAGCAGGATGTGTCGTACATGCGCCGGCACGATCTGTCGTCGCTCTCCTGGCTCTTCCTCGCCGGCGAGCCGCTCGACGAGCCGACCGCGCGCTGGGCGAGCGAGTCGCTGGGGGTCGCAATCGTCGACAATTACTGGCAGACCGAATCGGGTTGGCCGATCCTGTCGGCGCAACCCGGCGTCCAGGAAACGCCGCGCAAGTTCGGCTCGCCGTCGTTTCCCGTCTACGGCTACGACGTCAAGCTGGTCGACAGCGCCACGGGCGCCGACGTCGGCCCGGGGGAGAAGGGCGTGCTGACGATCGCGCCACCGCTGCCGCCGGGCTGCATGACGACGGTCTGGGGCAACGACGAGCGCTTCGTGTCGACGTATTTCTCGACCGTCCCCGGCCGGCAGCTCTATTCGACATTCGACTGGGCCACGCGCGACGCCGACGGCTATTACTTCATGCTCGGCCGAACCGACGATGTGATCAACGTCGCGGGGCATCGTATCGGCACGCGCGAGATCGAGGAAGCGGTGCAGGCCCACAGCGGCATCGCCGAAGTGGCGGTCGTCGGCGTCAACGACGCGATCAAGGGCCAGGTGCCGATCGCATTCGCCGTCGTCAAGAATCCGTCGCGGGTCTCCGACGAGGCGTCGCGCGACGCGATGGCGCACGAGGTGATGCAGACCGTCGACAGGGCGCTCGGCGCAATCGCGCGGCCGGCGCAGGTTCACTTCGTCACGCTGTTGCCGAAGACGCGCTCGGGCAAGCTCCTGCGCCGCTCGATCCAGGCACTGGCCGAGTCGCGCGACCCGGGCGATCTCACGACGATCGAGGATCCCGGCGCGCTGGAGCAGATCCGCGCCGCGCTCGCGACACGGGCGCCGGGCTGAACGGGCTTTCGCGTCGCTCGCGTGCGCGCGAAGCGGCACGCGGCCCCTTCCTCGGACGACGGGTCGATAGGCGATAATGTCGGTTTATTCACGATCGCCCGAATGCCCGAGTCCGCCGCCGCCCACGTTCCGCTCGCCGAAGTCCTGCGCGGCAACGCGGTCGAGAGCATCCATTTCGGCGCGGTGGCAGTCGTCGATCGGCTGGGTCGCGTCCTGCACTGCGCGGGCGACCCCTACACGCTCACGTTTACGCGCAGCTCGCTGAAGCCGCTGCAGGCGCTGCCGTTCACCGCTGACGGCGGCGTCGAGCGCTTCGGCTTTTCCACGGCGCAGGTGGCACTGATGTGCGCGAGCCATTCGGGTGAGCCGAGGCACGTCGACGGCGTTGCCGACATGCTCGCCCGTTGCCAGTGCTCGGCAACCGACCTGCAATGCGGCACGCACGCACCGGGATTCTACGATGCGCGCGGCGACGTCCCGCCGCCGCCGCCGTATTCGACCCTTTCGCACAACTGCTCGGGCAAGCACGGCGGCATGCTCGCGTATTGCGTCCTGCACGGCCATTCGACGGGCGACTATCTCGCGTACGAGCACCCGCTGCAGCAGGCCGTTCGCCGGGCGGTGGCCGCCTTCACCGGTGTTTCCGAGGACCGCCTCGTCGCGGGCACGGATGGCTGCTCGGCGCCGAACTACGCCGTTCCGCTGGCGTCGCTCGCGACCGCGTTCGCGCGGCTCGCGACCGCGGACGTGGATCCCGACTACGGCCGGGCGCCGCGTACGCTGGCCGATGCGATGATCGCGCATCCGGAGATGGTTTCCGGCGAGCATCGGAGCGACCTCGCGCTGATGCAGGCGGGCCGCGGCGACTGGGTCACCAAGATCGGCGCGGAGGGCGTGCAGGCGATCGGCATTCGCAGCCGGGGTCTCGGGATCGCGATCAAGGTAGCCGATGGCCAGAAGCGCGGCCTCTACCCGGCGATCGTCGCCGTGCTCGAGCAGCTCGGGGTGGTCGACACCGCCGCCCGGCAGATGCTCGGCCCCTGGGCCCGGCGCACGGTGCGCAACTACCGCGGGACGGCGACCGGAGAAATCCGGCCGGCCGTCGTGCTCGACGCACGCCGCCCGCAGCGATCGGCACTTTCCGATGCGTGATCCGCTGAACTTGGCAGGCGCGCAATGGTCTGTTGCTCCAAGTGTGCGCCCCGTCCCTGCCACGACGCCGCAGTCGACGGTGTCCTGGCGGTGCCGCCGGCAGCCGCGCCCGCCGTTCGGCGGGCATAACAACGACTTGAATCAGGGACTGCCCGCGGATGGGTGATCGCGAAGTCGATCAGCAGCTCGTGCTGCGTGCGCAAAAGGGCGACAAGCGCGCGTTCGAGCTGCTGGTGGCGAAATACCAGCGCAAGCTGGGGCGACTCCTGTCCCGGCTGGTGCGCGACCCGGCGGAGGTCGAGGACGTGACGCAGGAGGCATTCATCAAGGCCTATCGCGCACTGCCGAGTTTCCGCGGGGACAGTGCGTTCTATACGTGGCTGTATCGGATCGCGATCAATACGGCCAAGAATTACCTGGTCGCGATGGGACGGCGGGCGCCGACGTCGACCGGATTCGACCACGAGGATGCGGAGAGCTTCGAGGATGCGGAACAGCTGCGCGATTCGGCAACACCTGAAGCGGAGCTGCTGGGCAAGCAGATCGCGGCGACGGTGAACCGCGCGATGGAGCAGTTGCCCGACGACCTTCGCACGGCGATTACGCTGCGCGAGATCGAAGGGTTGAGTTACGAGGAAATTGCGAGCGTGATGAATTGTCCGATCGGCACCGTGCGATCGCGCATCTTTCGCGCACGGGAGTCGATCGCGGCTGAATTACGGCCGCTGCTCGGTACCGACGAAAACCGGAGATGGTGATGAACGAGCAAATTTCGCGTCTGATGGATGGTGAGATCGACGCGCCGGAAATGGATCGCGTATGCGCGACGCTTCGCAGCGAATCCGGCATGGCCACGTGGAGCTGTTATCACACGATCGGCGATGCGCTTCGCGGCGAAACCGCCGTGACGCGCAATATCGTGGCCGCGCTTTCACGCCGGCTGGCGCAGGAAGCGACGGTGCTGGCGCCCGGCGTGCGAAGCGCGTCGGGACCCGCAGCCTGGGCATGGGCGGCTGCGGCTTCCATCGCGGCAATCACCGTCGTCGGCTGGACCGCGTATTCGATGATCGACGCGGCACCTGCCGGATTCGCCAAGGCGCGCGAAGCCGGAACCATGCGCGCCGCGCAGCTCCGGCCGGCCACGATTCCGGCCGATTATCTGCTGGCGCACCAGGAATACGCGCCGGCGAACGTGCTGCAGGGTGTCGGACCCTATCTGCGCGACGTGGCCGCCAGCGCGCCGGTGCGTCCGGCGGTTGCCGAATGACCCCTTCCTGAATCCGCCGATGCAGCACGCGCAACAACGTCTTCGTCTCGTTCCCGGCCGGTTAGCCCCGGCCGTATTTGCGTTTGCGCTGGCGCTCGCCGCACCGGCGGCGCGCGCCGACGACGCGATGCAATGGCTCACGCGTGCCGCGCAGGCGGCGCGGGAGCTCGACTATCTCGGCACGATCGTCTACCAGATCGGACCGCGCGTCGAATCGTCGCGGATAACGCACCTCAACGACGGCGGCCAGGAATTTGCAAAGCTCGTCAATCTCGACGGGCCGGCGCGCGAGGTCGTGAGAAGCCAGGGCGAGGTGCGCTGCTACTACCCCGACGCCAAGCTGATGCGCATCGAGCCGGGGACGTTTCGCAACGTATTCCCGTCGCTCCTGCCCGAGCAGCAGCAGTCCTTGTCGCGCTACTACGATTTCCGCGTCCTCGGCGAGGACCGGGTCGGCGGCCGGCCGGTTCAGGTCGTCGTGTTCGAGCCCCGGGACGGGCTGCGCTACGGCCATCGATTCTGGTCCGACGCGGCGACCGGGCTGCTCCTCAAGGCCCGGGTGGTGAACGAGCGCGGCGACGGCGTCGAGCAATTCGCATTCAGCGACCTCACGCTCAACGCCCGGATCGACAAGTCGATGGTCGGTCCTTCATGGCCGACGGTGCCGAGCGACTGGAAAGTTCTGGAACGCGCGTCGGGAGACGTCGTCCCGCAGGATACCGGCTGGGTGGTGAACCACGTCCCGCCCGGGTTCGCGAAGATCATGGAAGGCTTTCGCAAGCTCCGGGGCCGTGCCGAGCGGGTCGCGCATCTGGTATTTTCCGACGGGCTCGTCTCGGTCAGCGTGTTCGTCGAGCCGCTCGTCGCCGCGTCGGCGCCCGCCGGATCCATGCAGCAGGGGGGCCTCAACGTGTACCGGGTCCGCCAGTACGATCACCTGATCACGGTGATGGGTGAAACGCCCGGCGCCACGGTGCGCCAGATCGCGAACTCGGTCACCCATCGGTAAGGCGGGTGAGCGTCCGGCGCCTAAAGCGCGCAATCGCGTCGGCGCGTACGGACGCAACGACCAACGCGCACAGAATCGCTGCCTCGCGCATAATCCGCCCAACGCCCAACTCTTTACACCCGATCGCCTCCATGTTCTCGTCTTCGAAGTCGCTCTCCGCAGCTATTGGCGCGGCGCTGGTCATGCTGATGTCGCTCGCGGCGCCGGTCTCCGTCGCGGCGCAGGGACGCCTCGGCAGCCTCCCCGATTTCACCGAGCTTTATGAGCGACAGGGCGCGGCGGTCGTGTCGGTCGATGTCACGCAAAAGGCGCATCGCCAGCGCTTTCCCGACATTTCCGAGGACGACCCGTTCTACGAATTCTTCCGTCGCTTCGGCCAGATTCCCCGCAATGGGCAGGGCGGCGGCGATCAGCGCGAATTCGAGACCCAGTCGACGGGATCGGGTTTCATCATCTCGTCGGATGGCTACATCGTCACCAACGCGCACGTCGTCGACGATGCGAGCGAGGTGACGGTTCGCCTGTCCGACAAGCGCGAGTTCGTCGCAAAAGTGATCGGCAGCGACAAGCGGACCGACGTGTCGCTGCTCAAGATCGACGCCAGGGACCTCCAGCGCGTCGCGATCGGCGATCCCGACAAGCTCAAGGTCGGCGAATGGGTCGTCGCGATCGGCAAGCCGTTCGGACTCGAGAACACGATGACGGCCGGCATCGTGAGCGCGAAGGGTCGCGACCTGCCGCAGGAAAACCTCGTTCCGTTCATCCAGACCGATGTCGCGATCAATCCCGGCAACTCGGGCGGGCCGCTGTTCAACATGAAGGGCGAAGTGGTCGGCATCAACTCGCTGATCTATTCGCGCACCGGCGGATTCATGGGGCTCGCGTTCGCCGTTCCGATCGACGTCGCGATGAATGCCGTCAATCAGCTGAAGGACAAGGGTCGCGTGACGCGCGGGCGCATCGGCGTGCAGATCCAGGAGCTCACGAAGGAAGCGGCCGATGCTTTCGGCCTCAAGCAGGCGGATGGCGCGCTCGTGAACAACGTCGAGAAGGATGGCCCCGCGGCCAAGGCAGGCATCGAATCGGGTGACATCATCCTCAAGGTCGACGGGCGCGACGTGCACTCGTCGAACGACCTGCCGCGCATCATCACCGCGATTCGACCCGGCACGAAAGTGACGCTGACCGTATGGCGCAAGGGCGCAGCGAAGGACTTCGCCGTCACCGTCGCCGAAATCAAGGAAGACGCGACACCGCCGCCACGGCGCGCCAATCCCGCTCCGAAGGAGAAGGCGAAGCCCAATCGCATGGGGCTCGTGCTGTCGGACCTGACCGACGAGCAGCGCAAGCAGGTCGGCCTCACGAGCGGCGGCGCGCTGGTGGAGGACATCGTCGGCGTCGTGCGCGGCAATGTGCAGGCCGGCGACGTGATTCTCGCGATCATCCAGCGCGGCGCGCCGTTGGAAGTGAAGTCGGCCGCGCAGGTGAACGAGTACCTCGCGAAGCTCGACAAGGGCGCGTCGGTGACGCTGCAGGTGCGTCGCGGCGACAACGCGTTCTACACGACGCTGAAGCTCGGTGCCGGCGAATAGTCGGCGACGCCGAAGGGGTGGTGCTGACACTCCTCGTTCGCGGGTACTGTCATCTGTGCGATGACATGCGCGCGGCATTGGCGCCGCTCGCGGCGCACGCCGGCGCGGCGATCGTCGAGATCGACATCGACGACCATCCGGTGCTCGAGGCGCAATTCGGCGATCGCGTGCCGGTGCTGATGCAAGGCGGCGTCGGCGGCCGCGAGCTTTGCCACTTCACGCTCGATGCGCAGCGCGTTCGGGAGGCGCTGGTGCTGACGCGCTGACGGGCGATTCCCGCAGCGGGCTTGCGGCACCCCAATCGCCGAGCGTGCGGATCGGCTCGGCGTCCGTCATGGCGTCGATGAATGCCGGCCCGTCGTCTGCCGGCAATGCGCGATCGAGCGCGGCCGGTACCGTCGCCGCGAGGCCTGCACGCGTGTCCGCGTTCGCGATCGCGCGTTCGAGCGCTGCGCGGTCGGCGCA
>Ga0070709_10001356_pt1 | contig 13366 bp, 10 predicted proteins | sample LARL51metaG_FD_65449 | JGI IMG/M metagenome (GOLD analysis project Ga0070709, IMG submission 65449) | Corn, switchgrass and miscanthus rhizosphere microbial communities from Kellogg Biological Station, Michigan, USA - LAR L5-1 metaG | ecosystem: Host-associated > Plants > Roots > Rhizosphere ...
GTCGGCTTCGGCGTGGGGGTCGGCTTCGGCGTAGGCGTCGGCTTCGGCGTAGGCGTCGGCTTCGGCGTGGGGGTCGGCTTCGGCGTAGGCGTCGGCTTCGGCGTAGGCGTCGGCTTCGGTGTAGGACGCGGCTTCGGCGTAGGACGCGGCTTTGGTGTAGGAGTCGGATTCGGTGTAGGAGTCGGATTCGGAGAGGGAGTTTGCACAGGCGTAGGAGATGCCGTGGGAGTAACTGTTCCCGCAGGCATTGGCGTTTGCTGGGAAGAGGACTTCCCATCGCCTCGCTCATAGATGTGCCTGCCATACCAGAATCCGCTGCCAGTGAAGAGGCATATCAGCAATGTTATGATGGCGGCTGCTCGCGCTCTCCGATTGCCTCTCTGTATCGCGGCTTCCGGCTTCGACTTCAGCACTGACTTTGCCTTCGACCGGTGTTTCAGCGCAATGATGGTCAGGTTGTCTTGTTGCTTGCGCTGTTTGGCAAGACCTTGTTGCACCAGCCTGTCACACGCCGACTGCGGGTCCGCGCGAAACGCGGCCGCGATTTCTTCCTCGCCGAGAGCGCGATACAGGCCGTCACTGCACAAAATAATGCAGTCGCCAGGACGGATCCCCAAGGGATGCGGGTTTCTATCGATGTGCGCAATTTCGCGCTGCCCAAGATAGCTGGTAAGCGCGCCTCGTTCCGGATGGTTCTGGGCATCGGCGCGAGAAATACGGCCCTCGGCCGCCTGCTGGTTCAGTTCCCGGGCCAGGACGTGGTCGGCGGTAAGCTGTGTCAGGGAGTTTCCGCGGACCAGATAGATTCTGCTGTCGCCACAGGAGATCCAATACAGCCGGGATTGATGCAGGACCGCCGCGACTAATGTCGTGCCCAGCTCTTCTCCCGGCGCCATCTTCTCGGCCACGCGCAGCACCGCGCCGTTGGCCTCGCGGAGGCACCGCATGAGCGCGTCGGGTATCGGCTCCCGGGGTGATTTTCTGTCATAGGCGCGGCGAAATGCCAGGACCGCCGTCTGGCTCGCCGCGCTTCCATGGGCCAGCCCTCCCATGCCGTCGGCCACAATGCCCAAAAAGCCCGCATGAGCTACGAACTCGCGATTGCCCGGGTCCGAGAACCCAAAAGCATCCTGCTGCTCTGGCCTGGCTCCGATATGTTGGGCATTCCCGGCAACGAATTCCATCAGGATTCTCCAAAGCTGACGCGAAATTCCGTCCTGCCAACACGTATCAGATCGCCATTTTCAAGTCTCGTGCGGCCAATCAGACGCGCGCCATTCACCAGGGTCCCGTTGGTTGATCCGAGATCGACAATCTCGATGCGCTTGCCGGTCCTGGTCAGTTCGCAATGCTGGCCCGAAATCTCCTGGTCCTTTGGCAATACAAGGTCACATCCGGCATCCCTGCCGATCACCGCTTTCTCAGCGAGATTGACGGTGTACAAATGGCCCGGCTCGCTGCCACTGACAATCGTGAAGCGCAAGGCGAATCCGGGAGGAGGCGGAGGAGGAGGAGGCAGGACCGCTTCTGGCGGAACCTCAGGCTGGGGCACTGGCTTTTTCCGCAGAAGCAGAACGGTCACCACCGCGATGACCAGGAGCAATGCTCCCGCCGCATACACCCATGCTGGAATTCCACGTCGGGACAGCGTGTCCTGCGCCAGCGCGACAGGATAACGCGCTGTGGCTCCGCTCTTCAGGCCGATCTGCAGCTCATGGCTGTCACCGATGCGGCACTCGTCGCATTGAAACGTGACGATGAAAATTCCCGACATGGTGCGTTTCATCGCGGCGAACGAGGCTTGCAGCGACGCTCCCTGACGGCAAAAGTTGCTCGGCATGAGAGCGCCGGCACAATCGTAAAAACCACCGGAGTGTTGGGCAAACGATTGCAACTCCGCTAGGTGGCGTTCCTTTTCGTTGGCGAGAAGTTGACTGTAGCCTATGGCATAAATGGGAACATGGTCCTGAAGGATTTCCTGCTGCACGTCCGTCGCGCTCACATTGCTGCCTTCATCCTTTCCATCCGTGAGGACCACAACCACGTGGCCCTCATGGGACGACTCTTCGGCGCGCTTGAGTGAAGCCAGCGTCAGCTTGAGCGTGGAGTAAAGCTGGGTTTTTTGTTGATAAAAAGCAAGCTTCCCCAATTCCTCTTTAATCGCTTCCCTGCTTGAGTCCTTGTTGGCGACCTGCCGGTAGCCATCTCCCACGGCAAAAATTTCCAGACGGTCATCGCCCGACAAAGTATCGATCCAGCCGGAAACGGCATTGCGAATCAGCTTGGGGTTCTGGATCGACCCGGAGACGTCCAGCAAAAGAACGTAAGCCATGCTGTGCCTCAGCGTGATCCGGTCCACGCGCAAGAGGCGGCCTTGCAATGTGATGGAGGAAATATCGGAAGCGGCCAGATGTGGAGGCTGGCCGTTTTCCGCCGCTACGTCGACGTAGGCGGTGATGTAAGGCAAGTTGACCGACACCTGGCGTATGGAGAACTTCGGTTCGTCCGACCACGCCGCCAGGCCGGCAAACCAGACCAGCCAGCTCAATAAAATGATTTGCCTTCTCATGACCATTTGAACCTGTCTCCACAAAAAGGCACGAAGAGCAGCGTCGTCGCGCCGAGGATGATCTTGTCATACGCTTTCAGCTCCTTGTGCGTCAGCACCGCCTCTCCGTTCAGATAGACAAGGCTGCGGCCTTCGCCGGGGCTCAGGTGAAAGCTGTTCCGTTGCGGCTCGAAGGTGATGATGGTGTGTCTTTCCCGGGAAATTTGATCGTCGCCGGAGATGCAGATGTGCATGTCCTGGGAGCGGCCGACGCTATTGTTCTGGCTGCGGATGCGGTAGTCTCTGCCTTTGTCCGGCCCGTGAACACAAACCAGCCAGCCCACCACCGGGTCGATCCTCTCCGAAACTCCGCCCGGCGAGTAATACCTCGTGGGCTTGTCTTCATCAGGCGGTGTCGGTTTTTGCTGCTCTCGCGCGGGGACCGTGCGGTCGCCAGGCTGCCCCGGCCCAACCTTGATGCTCCTCTGGCCCAGATCGATGCTGGCAACGCCATCGTAAGGACAACCCTGGGGAAACCTGGCGGGGTCGTAATAGTGCCCGTTTTCGCAGCGCTTCAATGGGCCTGGTGATTTCGATTTCTCTTTATTGTCGTCGTCCCCATCTTTGATGGCATGGATCAGGTGCAGGATTTGTCCGTCATGGACTCCGTTTTGATCCAGGCTTTTCTTCAAATCAAGGTTCTGGCCTGCCGCACTCCGCAGATGCCACCGCGCAGGCTCCCGGGGGTGAATGGCAAGGTTCTCGTCCGCAATGAATTCTTTCAACAACAGCTCGGCGGACAGGTTCGAAGGAAACTCGACCGGAAAATTGTTCCCTTCTGGTACCTGAATGTGAAATTTCATCGCTCTTTCCTCCTGTTCTGAATGGTCGTTCCTATTCGAAGCGCGCTCCAATGAACCAGATTTCCGCGGCCCCTTCGGCCAGCACCGAGACCGCCAGAGCATGCAATTCGCTGAGATGCCGCAGATCTTCTTCCACCGGGACCTGCTCGTCGAATGACTCGGCTTTCCCTTCCACGGCGCGCTTCAAAATAATCTTGTGTTCGCCCTTCCTGGCCTGTGTGTTCCATCCCGTCCGCACGAGTTCGAACTCGACTTTCCGGCGGGTGGTTCCGCAGATGCGAAAGTCCGTCACTCGTGTCGCTCCGGGCGGCACCGGAATGGGCATCGTTCCCCTGCCGCCTTTTTCACCGCAGTAGGCCGACGCCACGTCAACAATGAATTCAACGGAAGGGTCCCACTCTCGCGGCGGCGCCAGTTTCTCGCCCACCCGGAGAGGCTCCAACCGCAGCGGCTTGAAGGGCAGGCGGACCCAACCCGCCACGCAGCCTCTTGCGGCCACCAGGGTCCGGACATTTGACTCGATCCGCTCAACGTGCCCGTTTTTGTTCAGGTGAACCCTGCCCAGGGTAATGACGGACCCGTCTCTTGGCTCCTCCTTGCGCTCTTCGATCTCGTGAGATTCGGTGACGCGCGTGTAATCGTCGATGCCGCCCGAACGGTGCCGGTCCGCTTCGTCGTAGCTGTCCTTGTAGACGAGCGCGATGTAAAAGGGCGAATCGAGAGAGGACAGCTCCCGGGCCACAGGCTTGGAGAGCACGATTTCCCTGCCTTCCTTGTCGATCGCCGTTCCCGGTTCGATCGTGATCTCGCGTCCCTTGTGCTTGATCTCCAGGCCCTCAACCACGCCCCAGCCGTGGAGCAGCCGATTATGCCGATGCCGCATCTCGCGGTGATATGCCTGCTCAGCGTGAAAATCCTGTTCCTTTAAAAATTGGTGATCGAAATAATGGACCCTTTTGACAGACACGCTCTGCCTCCTTTCACGCCGTTAGGCCGCTTGCCGGCCCCAAAACAGTGTCAAGACCGACCGTCGAATGGACTCCTACCTGCAGTTGCGACCATTGGACCTCGAATTCATAGGTGGTATGCGCGGGCTTCGCCAGCTCGACCACCTCATACGCCATCTGGCGCCGCATCTGCACTTCCGCCGCCGTCAATTTGGGCGCGGTCAGGACCACCCGAAAAAAATGCGGCGGCCCTCCTCCAATGCGAGTATCTTTGCCAACTGTGGAGCGCACCCCCAGCTGCAATGCCGGGATCTCCTCTTCGTGCACCGAGGTATCGCAATCGACGCAAAGCTCGAGCAGATCTTCCAGATACTTCTTGGTTCCACGGATCTTGTAAAGCGGAATGATCTGCGCAATCAGTTCGCGCCGGCGATCGATATCCATGCCCGAATGCAAAAACAGGGCGCCCCAGCCTGCCAGCCAGGGCAGAAACGCTTCCGGCGCCGTTTTTGGATCGAAAAGCGTATTGAGCAGCTCTATCTTCCGCCCCAGGCCCGTGGCCTCCGCCTCGATCTCGCTCGTTTGCCCTTCCGCGGATTCTCTTCCTCCCGGTTGAGGATCTTCGTCCTTGTAGCCCAGCAGGACTCTCTCGAAGCCTTCAAGGAACTCGCGAAGGTGGTTCGACTGCCCTTTCGAACCTTCCTCCTGGTAAATGGCCGGCAGGTATTCGAACAGCTTCGTTCTCGTTATGTTCTGGCTTTGAACCATAGCAACCATTGATCTTTCACGCATGTGCCGCGATGACTAAATCTCCCGGGTCGATGCTCGCATCGACCAGTTCGCCGGTGCGCAACTCGACGCTCTCAACGTCCCCGTACTCATTTCGCCTGAGCCGGTCTGTTTCCGGCGGTTCCAGCACCAGTTCATTCATCCGCTCGCCATTGATGTCTTTGCTCGCCGTAACCAACTCGACATCGTTCAGGTCTCCCAGGACCTGGTACAACTCGGATACATGAATGGCCCGCCCCAGCGGCCAGCCCTTTCCTGCGATCCAGCCGGTGAGGGGATCAAAAAAGTTCCTGATGCGCATGATGACGTTTTTCTTTACCGCGTCCTCGGCAGCGCCGGGCTTGGGAACAATAGTGAGCCGGAAGCCGACTCTCAGGTAATGTGGAGCAATCACGTGCACTCGCGTTGTCAACAGGCGGGCAGGCTCCAGCGCCTGCTTTACCTGGTAAAGCAACTCGCGGCTGGGGAGAGCGCTCCGGCCCTGAATAACGACCACAGTGACGTGGCCGGAAGCCTCCGACTCCCGTATTGCCGCATCGTTACTTTCAAGATTGCGGCGCGCAATGCACACAGCGCGCGACACGCCCGGAACCTGCCTGGCTAGGTGTTCAAAATCCTCGTTCGTAACCGCGCGCGTGATCTGGTGCAAAGCGGAGACCACGGCGCGCGCCTCCTGCAGATGCTGCCTCGATTTCCACTTGAAATCCTGCCCCTGAACAAGTTTCAAAAACCGAAGCGTGTGTTCGTCCGGTACCCGGTTTAATTGGTACATCAGGCGCTCACTGATGTACGCTAACAGCTCGATCAAAGTGATTCCCGGGTCCGAGACGTTGTGGTTCGTCCACTCCGGCGCCGTTGCCGGGATCAGGGAGCGGCCTTCTTCGACCAGGTCTTCCCAACGGAGGTCATCGAGATCAGGCAAGCGCAGACGCATACTCCTCCTCCTCCACTCTCATCGTGATGTCATGACGGCCGCTGCAAGCCAGAAACCATCCGGTCCTTTCCGCGCCGGGACGGCAGGGGCGCACCTCAACGCGCAAGTGGCGCACATGGCTGACGCCGGGAATTCTCTCGAGAAGCATGTAAAGATCGAAATTCTGCGGAAGACGTCCGAATTCCCAACCAGTCTTCGGGATTCCGCCGCTGACCGGATGAAGATACTGGTCAAGTTGTCTCCTGGCTTCCCCCTCGACGTCGCCAACAAACCTGGAGCGCTCGACGACGATCTCCGCCTTCACATCGATGCAGACATATTCCGGGGCAACTAACATCAGTTCGCCGAGAGGAGAACGACGCTCGTTCAGGAAACGATAAACGCGATCCAGAAGATTATTGTCGGGCATCGGCCTTGCTTCCGCGGAATTGGGAACAATGACCAGGCTGATGGTGCCCGACCGCTGTCTCCTGCCGTCGGGATCGGCCTTCAGATCACGCAAGGCCACGCCTTTGGCGCGAGCGACCTGCCTTGAAGCCAGCAGGGCCAAGTCTTCATAGTCTTCGGCTGTCACCGCGCGTCCGCGGTGACGAATCTCACGCGGTCCCCGCCTAAGCAAGGCGGCAGTCGTTTCCGGATCGGTCCCGCCGCTTGCGGTTATCCAATTCGTCACTTTTTGGACAGAGGGAACGGCACTGACGAGCTGTTTGATCGCTTGCGCCGGTACATTTCCTGCCGTTCCTCCACCGCTTCGATAGCAGGTCATGCGGATGTTGCCGTCGAGGACCGGCGGTATCATTCCGTAAACACCGTCGCCAAAAGACACCTCTCCGCTCACGTGGTCCAGGACGTAGTGCCGGTCGCGCGGTTTCGAACCATAAAAATTCGCGACTTCTTTCCACCGCACCCAGAACTGCGTTTTGCGCGCCTGTCCGACCGCTGGTTGGATTGCGCTCTCGCCCGATTCTTCCCGTATGTGCGCCTGCTCATGGGCGGGCGGCAGGGTAGGTTCGCGAACATCCAAGATCGGGTGGGGCAGGACCGCGGACTGAGTGGTGCGGAATTTTTGTTCCGGCTTACCGGTGCTTGACCCGAGAATGTCGTTCAAGACCGTGATGGCCCGGATGGCCATCGTCGTATTCGGATAGATGTTGCGAATTTGTTCGCTGCACTCCAGCGCGCCCTGTCGCATCCTTAGCCAAAAGCGGTGCCGCCCGAATTCCTGCCGTGCGATGAAGTCGCCTGCTACAAAAAATTCGATCAATCCAGACCGCTGGAAGCCAAGCGTGTCGTCGGTCACGGCAAATTTCTTCCAGCCCTCGCCATTCCAATATTCCCAGGCTGTCCCTGCATTGCCGGGAGGGGAAACTCGTCTCTGCAACGTGCTGCCGCTCAGCAAGATGTACGCGCTGATGGGGCCATCGGGGAACTTATCCTTCACCGGCAGGAAGTCGAGCGCATCCTCGTCAACGACCGCCGGTTTCGTTGCCGGCTGTGGGCCCACGGAAAATCCCAGGTAGAGGGCAGGCAGGGCATCCTCCGGAGCCACCGCCCGGAAAGGGCCGAACGGCCCATTCTTCAGATCCACGCGCACATAGGAAAAGTCATTGCAGGCGACAATGGCTTTCGGTTGAGACTTCAACTTCAAGGCGTAGTCCAGCCTGAGGGAACGAATGATGGGAGGCGCAAGGGTGGGCGGCGTCATTCGAGGGCCGCCGGTCGCCGGATCCCGCTGCAATTGCGATTCTCGCCCATAATCGCCGGCAACAATCCGTGCCCGCAGCCAGTAATTTTTCACCCCGTTCAAATTGAGCTCCGCCGGAGGACGATTGAAGCGGAACCTGATTTCCCCGCTCTTGGAGAGGCTCTCAGTCTCGTCGGAAAACTCCGTCGAGACCGCATTTTCGTCCGAAGACCGCATCCGCAGGTACCGGCCGCTGATGCCCAGCTCCTTCCATTTCTGGCCATCCCAGAACTCCCAACCAAGCTGGGCCGTAGCGGCGCTGCCGCCGGAGGTCGTTGAGTCGGGCGGCGGCGCGGAACCGGCCAGATCTACATGCAGGGTGATTTCGGCGTCCGGATCCGAAAAAGCTTCCCGGTGGGCGAAATAAAATGTGTCTCCGAATTTCGGCCTTTCCCCAAAGGGCAAAAAGTCCTTCGTCAAATCGAGTTTTGTGGTGTTGGCAAATCCCTGATCGAGCGCGAGCTCTTTGCGGCTTAGCTCGACTTCCGTGGTTATATCCGTTATTACCGGCAACTGTTTTTTATCGAGCGTGTCTCTCTTTTCTGCAGCGGTCAGTAAACGGCAGGCGATCCAGACGGCAGGGATCCCAGCGATGACCGTGATGGGCATCGGCGACGCGTTGAGAAAAACAACACTGCCACTCTCCGCCAGGTTCCTGGTCCCATCCGCGGAAGGAGCGAATATGGTCGCCAGGGCCGGCTCGGCTTGGGAGACCATTGCCGGCATAACGGCCTTTGCTGCCGGCGTGGTCCCTACTTCCCCAGGTATTTCCCATTGCAGGGAAAGAGGAGCCTTCGGCAGGCCTCCGGTCCTTTCCACTGTAAAGTTGAGGCAGAGACGGTCAATTTTGGGTACGGCACACCTGAGCGGCAGCGCTATATATAGAAGATGGGGAATGGGCCGGAGTCCGGGGCAGACCACTGGGGCTGCCTCCGGAACGGCCTGGCTCTGCGGGCCAGAAGGTTCCGCGACCGCTGAACTCAGGTCGGCATAACGATCTTTGGTTCCGTCCTTGTAGAACAGCGAATCCAGTCGCGCCGGAGTGGCGAAGAATTTGCGTTCGGTTTCAAACAAAATGGGGCGCTGATCGCCCTTTGCCGGAGGCGCCGCCACCAGCGTGCCTGCCGGGATGGGAACGGGGGCCACGCTGCCGGGCGCAAGAGAAAAGGTAAGCGGCACCCGCGCAGCCTCCATGAACAGCGGCGATATCCCCAGCAGATCGAGAAATGCCAGGAAATTCTTTTCCGGCGCCCTGTTCAGGCGGTGGATGATCTGTTCCCCGAAATACGCGCAGATCTGCAGCAGGGCAGCATTGAACTCGCCGGGAGCCTCCTGGTACCACGATGGCATCGAGGAACGAATGTCCCGAAGCACCTCGGCGGCGGTGCGCTTGTCGATGTTCGGCGGCGCGATGGTCACTGTGCACCTACCGTCAGGTAAAAGGGATATACAAGATTGAAAAAATTGTTCGTTGAGCGCACGCGATAATGAACGTTGAGCAAAAGGACTTCGCCTTGTCCTTTTTCTTCCGCATCCACATCCAGAACTTCAATGCGCGGCTCCCATCGAGTAAGGGCCTGTCGGACTTCGTGCTCCACCTGGTTGAGAGTCGCGGTATCGTTGACGGCAAAAACAAGTTTGTGCACCCCGCAGCCGAACTCCGGCCGCATCAATCTTTCACCGGGAGCGGTGGCCAGGATGATCCAGATCGAATCGCGGATGCTTCGTTCCGCCGGGGCCACGGAAACTTTGTTGTGCCGGTCGAAGACCGGGAACCCCCATCCTTTTCCCAGAAAATCCGCGAGCATTGCGAAGCCTCCTCCGGCAAGCCTGTTTTTCAGCTTGCGCGGCGGTTAATTGATGTTCACTACGGCGCCCTTGATCGTCATGGGCGCTGTTGATTCCATGTCCAAAGCCGCATTCGCCTGGATCTTGATGTCGGCATCGGAGGTAATCTCGATTCCGGCGCTGGCATGGAGCTTCATCTTTCCAGTGCATTCCAGGCTTATACTGTTGTCCGAACTTTTAATGGTGATCTTGTTGTTTCCCGTCTTGTCGATGATTTCGATCTTTTCGTCGCCGCTGGTGTCATCGAGCCGCACCAGGTGGCCGCTGCGGGAATGCACGAGCCGGATGTTGTTCTTGCCATCGTCATTGCTTGCCGGAGGAGCATCCTGGCCGTTCCACAGCGCGCCGATCACGTAGGGCGACCGCACATCGCCATGCTCGAACGCTACCAGGACTTCATCGTTCACCTCCGGCAGGAAGTATGTTCCCCGTCCGCCCCCCGCCATCGGGGTGGCGATCCGCGCCCACCAGCTTTCGTGGTCGTCCGAGAGCCAGGGGAATTTGACCCGCACACGCGCCATCTTGTCAGGGTCCTGGTTGTTGGTAACGATGCCGACCACTACGCCATAGAACCGCCCTTGTTCGTGCGGCGCCTGCGGTGTCAACAGATCGATAAGGTTCGACATCATGAGACGGCATTCCTTTTGAGATTCAAGCTGGTCTGGTAGCCATCACCGCCGAGGGAATGAGTGGCCTCGTCCACCAGGTACTCGCCCTCAAAGCGCTTGCCGACGCCGCGCAACTCGATGACTTGTCCGGAGTGCAAATCCGGGGTTCCGATGGTGGCGGCATTGCCGGTGATAAGGCCCATGGCCTCGTTGTTGTAGGCAGCCCGGGCGTGCTGATCGCACTCCTGCTGCGATGCGAAGGGCGTGGATACGTGAACGTGGCCGCGCTGGCGCTGAAACGTCGTACTCACGTCAGCGCCGGTCTGTCTTCCGCCCATTCTCGACGTTTGGTCGGCCGAGCCGGCACGCGACACAAACGCCTGCTTCGATTTGGGATCGTAAGACCGCACCTCGACGGTGGTAGGCGGCCTCAGCGTATTCATTTGCAGACTGCAGCTCTTGAGCGGCAGCACCCTGCCGCTGGCCGCGACGCTCTTCTGCGTCTCTGCCCAAAGCAGCGTGTAGGTTTTTGTCTGGTTCTCCTGCGACCTGCGGAAGATCAATTTGCGGTTCTGGACCAGTACCTCAAAATGAATGCGCCTGGCCCGGTCGCGGAGAAAATCCAGGTCGGTCTGGTTGGCCTGGATCACGTACTCGTACTGGACATTCGGGTCCTCGGCATCCGCCTCCAGACCCGCGTCCTGCGCCAGTTGCTCGACAATCTGCTTGTCGGTTACGTTCTGGAAGGTGCGCGTTTTGTTGTTTCCCTGCAGGCGGTGAAGCAGGCTGTGGCCTTCGACCGTAAGCGTGGGAATGGCGTCCGCGGGAAAATCCGGATGGATCTGCGTTATTTCGCCTTCGATCATGTCCTGCAGATCGTCGACGTAGCCCATGGCGATCTTCACGGACTTGGCCTCGGTAAAGAGCTCGTCGTCATCGGTATGGGTCCATCGCATTTTGGGCATCGCGTTGGTGATGGTGAAGCTGAATGTGTCGATGGTGTCCGGCTTACTGACAATTTCCACGTGCTCGATGTTCATCGACACATCCGCCTGCAAGCGGGCGCCGTTCACTTCAACCCGAAATGCGGGAGCGAAATAATTGACCAAACCATGCCTCTCTTTTCACTGCAGCGGCGGGATCACGAGCACCCAGCCCGGTTCCAGCCGGCCCGGGTCCTCGAGATTGTTGGCGTCAACGATCGGCCGCCATTGCCCTGGGTCCCCATATTCCTCGCCGGCGATGTTGTCGATCCTGTCCCCACTCCTGACCACGCGCATCTTGCGGTGGTCCGCCGATTCGGTGGGCTGTCTTCGCACCAGTACCTGAATATCGATGAATTCCTTGAAGCTGACGTCCAGGGTCGCCCGAACCGGCGTCCCATTGGGCAAAAAGAGCGTAAATTTGCCGCTCACGTGGTCCAGCACTCCCCGGAACTGCAGGCTGCCCCATGTGATGTTGCAGATGGGCGGAGCATGCGTGGAAGGATCGATCTCCAGCAAGTGATACACCTTGTTCGTGCTCTCGCGGACGTCCGTTCCTTTTTCGTAGGTATCAAAAAACAACTGCATGTCCAGGGTGCGCGTGTTGCCATGCACGTATTGCAAAATCGGAGCTTGCAGGCCCGGGATCACCGCTTCCGCTATGGAATTTGCCTTGCTTACCCCGTAATCGGCGGGGTTAAACAAAGCGTCGAAGGCAGACTGGCCTTCTGGCGCAATTCGCAATCGTTGGTGCTCCATATCTAACGTCCTCGCCGCTGGCGCTCACTCGCCAGTCGACGCACCAGAAGTTCGTACACCCGGTTTGCCAAACGAGACAAATCCAAACCGGCCGGACCCGCAGCAACTCCATGGACCTCGGTCCTGGAGATGGCCGGCGCAGGAAGCGGATTGCCGCTTCCCGCGCGCGTATTGTCGATGGCAGCCTGCCGTTCGACCACGCTCCGCGCAACAGAGAGCGCAGGGCTTGAGGGCAGAGACGCGCTGCCGGCTACCTCGAAAAACCTGTGGGTGAGATTTGACCTGTTTATCCGGGGCGCTGCCTCAAATGCCGAAAATGCCGGTTGCCTCGCCGATTCGCGGACCGGCGAATCGATCCTGACGTAAGGGCCGGGAGCATCCTTGTAGCCGGTTCGCGTCCCGGCGGTCGCAAGCGCGTGGACTGGTGGAACCACCGGCTCGATTTGCGCCGGAGCAAGAACAGACTCGGGCACAACCACGCTCCTGGCTATCTCGCCCTGCGATGCAAGAAGTACAACCTGCGGGGCAGCGCTGGCTGACCGCAACTCCGTCTCTGCTCCTCGACGTGAAACCGGGGACGCCTGACTGTCGCTGGAAATCAACGCTGCATGAACTGGCGTGCCGCCAGGCGAAGAATGGCTTTCAAAAGCCGTCTGCCCTGTTCCTTTCGCGGTGTAGACGATTGCATTCGTAGACGCGCTTCTAATTCCAGCACTGGGCGCGGCGACTTCCCGGCTCCGGTCTGCCTGATGGACGTGGGTCTGTGGCGCGATCGCGCTCGCTGTATCTCCGGCGCGCGGCGAAAAAGATTTCTCCGAGACCGCGGGAGAAACCATTCTATGCGCGTTGGATGTCACATTGCCTGCAATCTCATTCTTCTCCTCAACCCGAGATATTTGCCGATGAATTTCCACGGAACCGGGACCGGCGGGCTCCTGACGGCGCAAGACCAGGGGAGACATGAGCTGCTGTCCTGGCCTGAAATCCGGCGTCTCGGGAACCGAGCGCGCGGCAAACGATTCAGGCTGCCGATACGCCGCGCCACCGCTTCCCTCAGTCGACACCGCTCCAGCTTCTCCCTCCACGCGCAGCACGCGCGCGGTCTCGGGCAAAACGCCCGCGGCTTCAGAATGTGTCGCCGAAGCAAGCAATGCGGCGGAAGGTTGAGCGCCCCTTGTCTCGCCGATGGCGACACTCTGCTCAGGCGAGCGCAAAGTTCTGCCGTCATCTTTTGCCATCTGCTCCCGACCGAGGCTGTGCAGCATCGTGCCCGTCGCGGCCGGGGTCTCGGCAACGGCTTCCCTGGAGCGTGAGACAGCAACGGCGCGCCGGGACGGGTGACG
>Ga0070709_10001357_pt1 | contig 13360 bp, 8 predicted proteins | sample LARL51metaG_FD_65449 | JGI IMG/M metagenome (GOLD analysis project Ga0070709, IMG submission 65449) | Corn, switchgrass and miscanthus rhizosphere microbial communities from Kellogg Biological Station, Michigan, USA - LAR L5-1 metaG | ecosystem: Host-associated > Plants > Roots > Rhizosphere ...
CATCGCGCCGGCATGGAGCGCGCCGCCCGCGAGGCGGATTATCTGCGCCATGCCTCCGACGAGCTGAAGGCGCTCGCGCCGCAGGACGGCGAGGAGACGAAGCTGGCCGAGCGCCGCACTGCCATGATGCAGGGCGAGAAGATAGCGACCGACCTGCGCGAGGCGCAGGATGCGATCGGCGGCGATCACTCCCCGATTGCGGCGTTGTCGGCGGCGGTGCGCCGGCTCGAACGCCGCGCAGCCAGTTCGCCGGCTCTGGTCGAACCCGCGGTGAGGGCGATCGACACGGCGATCAACGCTCTGGAAGAGGCGGACCAGCATCTCGCCCGCGCCCTGGCGGCGACGGACTTCGATCCAGCCGAGCTCGAACGCATCGAGGAGCGGCTGTTCGCACTCCGCGCCGCCTCGCGCAAATATTCGACCCCGGTCGACGGGCTCGCGGCGCTGGCGGCAAAATATGCCTCGGACGTTGCCCTGATCGATGCCGGCGCCGAGCAGCTCAAGGTGCTGGAGGCGGCGGCGGGCGAGGCCGATCGCCGTTATGCCGCGGCGGCCGAAAAGCTCTCTGCTGGCCGAACGAAGGCGGCGGACAAGCTCAACAGGGCGGTCAATGCGGAGCTTGCGCCGCTGAAACTCGACCGCGCGAAGTTCATGACCGAGATCGTAACCGACGCCGCCGCGCCAGGGCCGCAAGGCATCGATCGGGTGGAGTTCTGGGTGCAGACCAACCCGGGCACCAGGCCGGGCCCGCTGATGAAGGTCGCCTCCGGCGGCGAACTGTCGCGCTTCCTGCTGGCGCTGAAGGTCGTGCTGTCGGATCGTGGCTCGGCCCCGACGCTGGTGTTCGACGAGATCGACACCGGGGTGGGCGGCGCCGTTGCGGATGCGATCGGAGCGCGGCTGGCGCGGCTCGCCGGCCAGGTCCAGGTCATGGCGGTAACGCATGCGCCGCAGGTCGCTGCCCGCGCCGACCAGCATCTCCTGATTTCCAAGGACACACTCGACAAGGGCAAGCGGGTCGCGACCCGCGTCAACATGCTGGCCGCCGAGCATCGCCGCGAAGAAATCGCCCGCATGCTCGCCGGCGCCGAGATCACCGCCGAAGCCCGCGCCGCCGCCGAGCGGCTCTTGCGCGCCGCGACGGCGTAGTCTCTTCTCCCTCCCCGCCTGCGGGGGAGGGCCGGGGTGAGGGCGCCGCCTGGCGAATTGCTGCCCATCTTTCATCCGCGCTCTCTTCGCTGTATTCAAGCGCCATGGCCAAGACAGCAAGCAAGCCAAAGGCAGCAAAGCCGCTTCCAGCAGTTGCCGACCTCACCAAGGCGCAGGCCAAGGTCGAGCACAAGCGGCTTGCACTGGCGATCGAGACCAACGACCGGCTCTATCACCAGGAAGATGCACCGAAGATCACCGACGCCGAATATGACGCGCTGCGCCAGCGCTTCAATGCGATCGAGAAACGCTTTCCGGACTTCGTCAGCGCCGAGTCGCCATCGCAGAAGGTCGGCGCTGCGCCGTCAGGCAAGTTCAAGAAAGTCCGCCATGCGCTGCCGATGCTCTCGCTCGACAACGCCTTCGCCGAGGAGGACGTGCGCGATTTCGTCGGCCGCATCGAGCGCTTTCTCAAGCTGAAGGACGAGGAAATCGCGTTTTCCGCCGAACCGAAGATCGACGGGCTGTCGATGTCGCTGCGCTACGAGGGCGGCGAACTGGTCACGGCGGCGACCCGCGGCGACGGCGCCGAGGGCGAGGATGTCACCGCCAACATCCGCACGCTGAAGGACGTGCCGCAGAAGCTCAAGGGCCGCAGCGTGCCCGCGATCTGCGAAGTGCGCGGCGAGGTCTACATGACCAAGAAGGCGTTCCTGGCGCTGAACGAGCGGCAGAAGGCCGAAGGCGGCACCGTTTTCGCCAATCCGCGCAATTCGGCGGCGGGCTCGCTGCGCCAGAAGGATTTTGCGATCACCGCATCGCGGCCGCTCGGCTTCTTCGCCTATGCCTGGGGCGAGATGAGCGAGATGCCGGAGGCGACGCAAACCGGCATGATCCACTGGTTCGAGCGCTGCGGCTTCCACACCAATCCGCTCACAAAACTCTGTCGTTCGGTCGACGAGCTCATCGCGTTCCACCACAGCATCGAGGAGCAGCGGGCCAAACTCGACTACGACATCGACGGCGTCGTCTACAAGGTCGACCGCATCGACTGGCAGCAGCGGCTCGGCTTTGTGTCGCGCACGCCGCGCTGGGGACTCGCGCACAAATTCCCGGCCGAGCGCGCCATGACGGTGCTGCGCGATATCGAGATCCAGGTCGGCCGTACCGGCTCGTTCACGCCGGTCGGCAAGCTCGAGCCGATCGGTGTTGGCGGCGTCATCGTGCAGAACGTCACCTTGCACAATGAGGATTACATCAAGGGCATCGGCGGCGACGGCGAGCCTTTGCGCGAGGGGCGCGATATCCGCATCGGCGATACCGTCGTCGTGCAGCGGGCCGGCGACGTCATTCCGCAGATCGTCGATGTCGTGATCGACAAGCGGCCGAAGGATGCCAAAGAGTTTCACTTCCCGAAAAAATGCCCGTGCCCGCTGCACACCGACGTGGTGCGCGAGGAAACCGCGACCGGCGAGGAGGGCGCGCGGGCCCGCTGCACCGGCGAGTTCGCCTGTCCCTACCAGAAGATCGAGCACCTGAAGCTGTTCTGCTCGCGACGGGCGTTCGATATCGAGGGGCTTGGCGAGAAGCAGATCACGTATTTCTTCGCGCAGGACATCGTGAAGGAGCCCGCCGACATCTTCACGCTCGCCGCGCGCAACGCAAAAATCAAGCTCGAGGAGATCGAGGGCTATGGCGAGACCTCGGTCAAGAATCTCTTCAATGCGATCGAGGAGCGGCGGAACATCGCGCTGGAGCGCTTCATCTATGCACTCGGCATGCGCCATGTCGGCGAGACCACGGCGCTGGCGCTGGCGCGCGGCTATGGCTCCTGGCAGGCGTTCCACGATGCCGGCCTGAAAGTGGCCGATGGCGACGAAGAGTCGATCGCCGAGATGGATGCGCTGGACCAGATCGGCGACACCGTGATCAAGAGCGTCGGCGCCTATTTCGGCGAGAGCCACAATCGCGGCATCGTCGAACGGCTGAGCAGAGAGGTCACCATCCTCGATGCGGAGAAACCGAAGAGCAATTCGGCGATCGCCGGCAAGACCGTGGTGTTCACAGGCTCGCTGGAAAAGATGACACGGGATGAAGCCAAGGCCACCGCCGAGCGGCTCGGCGCCAAGGTTTCGGGCTCGGTGTCGAAGAAGACGGATTATGTGGTCGCAGGTCCCGGCGCCGGCTCGAAACTCGCCGAGGCGCAGAAGCACGGCCTCGCCGTGCTGACCGAGGACGAGTGGCTGAAGCTGATCGGGGAGTGACGCATCCGTGTGGCTCACATCATCCCCGACTCTTCCTCTTCCGCCTGCTCCATCAATTCCGCGCTGACCACGACGCCCCGGCGTGGCACCAGCAGGATCATGGTGGAGGCGCAGCCGACCGACAGCGCCGCGATCGCTGCCGTCAGCGGCAGCGTGCTGGCGAAATGGCCGCCGAGATAAGCGCCGGATTGCGAGACCAGCGAACCCACCCCCATCTGCAGAAAACCCGTCGCGCCGGAGGCGGTGCCGGCGGCCTCGGGGTGGACGCTGACGGCGCCAGCCGCCGAGTTCGACATGACGAAGGCATTGGCGAACATCACGATCATCTGCGTGCCGAACAGCAGCAGCGGCGTCTGGTTCAGCCCAAAAATGCTCCAGATGAGGTTGAGCACGCTGCCGAAGAGCTGCAGCGCAAGCCCGAACCAGATCAGCCGCTCGAGCCGATGGCGCGGCGCAAAGCGCACGCAGAACAGGTTGCCGATCAGATAGGCGAAGGCGGTGGTCGCAAACCAGGCGCCATATTCGGCGCTCGACCGGCTCATCTGCGTCACCACGATATAGGGCCCGCCGCCGGCAAAGGCGAAAATGATCTGCGAAGCCAGCACCTGGCACAGCATGAAGCCCAGAAAGGCGCGGCTGGTGATGAGGTTTCTGACGTCGCCGCGAAAGCCGCCCGCTTCGGTGCGCTTGCGGCGGGTCTCCGGCAGCGCCAGCGCGATCGCGACCGCGATGGCGAGCGAGGCGGCGGTGATGCAGAGGAAGATCGCGCGCCAGCCGAACGCGGTCTCGATCAGGCCGCCGGTCAGGGGCGACAGCATCTGCGCGACCATCATCACCGCGATCACGAGGCTGATCCTGGCGCCGATCTGATCGCGCTCGTAGAGATCGCGGATGATGGCGCGGCTCACCACCATGCCGCTCGCCCCGCCCAGCGCCTGCAGGAAACGGGCGAAGATCAGCTGCGGCAGCGTTTCGGCGAGCGAACAGGCGATGCTGGCCGCGACCATCAGCGACAGCCCGGCGAGCAGCACGGGACGGCGTCCGAACCGGTCCGACAGCGGTCCCATGATGATCTGCGAGCAGGCGATGCCGACCATGTAGAGCGACACCGTCATCTGCGCGATCGAAATGTCGCGGCCGAAGCTGGTCGCAAGTTTCGGCAGCGCCGGCACTAGCAGATAGAGCGAGATCGGCGCGATGCCGGTCATGACGACCAGCAGCATCAGCATCACGCGCGAGGTTGCGGCTTCCCTGGCCACGAGCTCGGGCGGCTTGCCCATCATTCCGTGCATGCGCCGGGGCGTTCCGATTCAAACGATGTCCGGGTCGACTGTAGCGAAGCCTTGCGTGGCGCATATGGATGTTTCGGAATACGGCTATGCCAAATTCGCGAGAACAGTCGTGCGCTCGCTGTTTCCAAACTTGCCGCTGTCATCATCCGCGAAAGCGGCTGATCCAGTATCCCAGAGACCGCAACGCTCGAGCGGATAAGCCGCGGCGTACTGGATCCCCCGCTTTCGCGGGGGATGACCACCGTAGCTGGGGCGCGCGCTCACGACCATTAGCGAGTCAGCGCTGCCGTCGCCTGGTCGAGCCAGGCCCTGGTCGCCTCATCGAGCTGCGCGCCGATCTCGGTCCTGACCCGGGCATGATAGGCGTTGAGCCAGTCGAGTTCGGCCTCGCTCAGCAACGCGACATCGATCAGCCGCCGGTCGATCGGCGCCAGCGTCAGCGTCTCAAAACCGTTCATCGGCTTCTCGGCGCCGGCGATCTCGGCGCCGACCACGAGCTCGAGATTCTCGATCCGGATGCCAAAGCCGTCGGTCTTGTAGTAGCCCGGCTCGTTGGACAGGATCATGCCGCGCTTGAGCGGCGTGGTGCCGAGCTTCGAGATTCGTGCCGGACCCTCATGCACGCTGAGATAGCTGCCGACGCCGTGGCCGGTGCCGTGCTCGAAATCGAGGCCGGCCTGCCACAAGAACTGCCGCGCCAGGGTGTCGAGCTGGGCGCCGGTGGTGCCGTCGGGAAACACCGCGCGGGCGATCGCGATGTGCCCGCGCAGCACACGACTGAAGCGGTCGCGCATCTCCGCCGTCGGCTCGCCGACCGCGATGGTGCGCGTGACGTCGGTGGTGCCGTCCTGATATTGCGCGCCGGAATCGATCAGCAGCAGGTCGCCGCGCGCAATCCGCCGGTTGCTCTTGCGGCTGACGCGGTAGTGCACGATGGCGCCGTTCGGCCCGGTGCCGGAGATGGTCGGGAACGAGACGTCCTTCAGCGCGCCGGTGTCGCGGCGAAAGCTTTCCAGCGCTTCAACGGCGTCGATCTCGGTGAGGCTGCCTGACGGTGCCTCGCGGTCGACGAAGGCGAGGAAGCGCGCCAGCGCCACCGCGTCGCGGCGGTGCGCGGTCCTGGTGCCCTCGATCTCGGTTTCGTTCTTCACCGCCTTGAGGAGGCTCACCGGGTCGCTGCCGCGCACCGGCTTGCCGCCACCCGTCTGGATCAGCCGGCTCAGCGCATCGGCCGCGGTCGCGTTGTCGAGCGCAATCGCCGCGCCGCGCCTGGCGAGCGCCGTCAGTCGCGGCTCCAGCGCGGCTGGCCCCTCGACATCCGCCGTGTGTTCGAGATGGTCGCGCGTCGCGTTCGACAGCTTGCGATGATCGATGAAGATGGTCGGCCGGCCGTCCTTCGGCACCAGAGCGTAGGACAGAGGCAGCGGCGTGTGCGCGACATCGGCGCCGCGGATGTTGAACGTCCAGGCCACCGCATGGCTGTCCGACAGCACCAGCGCATCGACGGCGAGCTTTGCAATCTCGCCCTGGATCCGCTGCAGCTTTTCGGCCTCGATTTCGCCGGAAAACTGCCGGCCCTGGATCGCGACCGGGCCGAGCGGCGCGGCCGGGCGTTCGCTCCACACCGCATCGACCGGATTGCTTTCGACCGCTATCAGCTCGGCGCCGGCCTTGGCGCAGGCGGCCGCGAGCCGCTCGGCGGCCGCGGTCGTATGCAGCCAGGGATCGAAGCCGAGGCGGTCTCCGGCCGAAAGATGCGCTGACAGCCAGGTCTCGGGCGGCGGCTCGACCAGGGACTCCACCGCCCAGGCCTTGCCGTCGACCTGCTGGCGGGCCTGCAGCGTGTAGCGGCCATCGACAAAAATCGCTGCTTTCTTGGTTAACACGATCGCGAGGCCCGCCGACCCGGTGAAGCCGGTCAGCCAGGCCAGCCGCTCCTCCGACGGCGCGACATATTCATTTTGCTGCTGGTCGGCGCGAGGGACCACGAAGCCGGTCAGCTTGTGCCGCGTCAGCTCTTCGCGAAACGCCGATAGCCGCGCGGAGAGGGCGACGCCGCTTTCGGGGTCTTCAAACGTCTGGAAATGGGCTTCGAACATGGCTCTGTCGGTCCGGGGTATTCATCTGAAGGTATTCAGTCTAGGTTTTGGCCCTGCCGGCAGCAACGCGCGCGGATGCATGTATGCTCCGCTGGGTACCGGTGCGAGATCAAAACCATCGTTCATGTTGACGCGCTCGAGGATTTGCTGTCACATCGCTTTCAAGAAAAAGGCCGAGGAAGTCCAAGGGGTGTTTCAACTCTGCGGTGAGGGGAACACATGCCTGCGTTTACGTTCGAGAAACTCACGCCCCCTGCGGTCCGCGCTCCCGCCCCACCTGACGTCAAGGAGCGGCGCGGGGTGATGGTCAGGATGATTGACCGCTTCGCCGCCGTGGGCGCAAGGCGCATCCGGTTTTTTCGTCACAAGACGGCCTCCAATTCCCCTCGACAAGAGCCGCAGGACTAAAACTTTCAGTTCTCGCGATCGCTGATCTCACTGGCTTTCAAGACGTTCGCTGCGACGACGCGCGTCCACCTCCGGTTCCGCACGATCCTCTCATCCGATCCCAAGGTCGAATTCCCGTTCCGAAATGATCAGGATCATCTTCTGGCCGACGATGCGGCCCGCCGGCTTTTCGAATTGCCCGATCGCCATCACCTTGCAGCAGAGCGAGCAATCGCCACAGACACGCGCGCTCATCTGACCGAGCGGAGCAGCAGGCTGCTCCAGCCCTCGATCCTGAGATGCCGCACGGGCACCAGGCCGCGCGCGCGATAGGCCGCGATGACAGCGCGGGCCTGATGGGTCAAAAGCCCCGAGAGGATGACGAGCCCCGACGGCGCCAGATGCTGCGTCATCGGGCGCGCGAGCTGCCGCAGCGGATTGGCCAAAATATTCGCGAGCACCAGGTCGAATGGTCCGGCCTCTGCAAAAGCCGGTGCGGCAAAGCCGGTGGCACGGACCACATGCACGAGGTTTCCGACGCCATTGAGCCGCGCATTGTCGCGCGCGACCGCAACCGAGGGCGGATCGATGTCGCTCGCCAGCACGCCGCGGTGGCCCGCCTTGGCGGCCGCAATCGCCAGCACGCCGGTGCCGGTGCCGAGGTCGAGCAGCCGGCGCGGCTGGCGCGTCTTCAGGACATGGTCGAGCAGGGTGAGGCAGCCCCGCGTGGTGCCGTGGTGGCCGGTGCCGAAGGCCAGCGCCGCCTCGATTTCGATGCCGAGCTTGTTCTGCGCGATCCGCGCCCGGTCATGCTGGCCATGGACGACGAAACGGCCGGCCGGGACCGGCACGAGGTCCTTGAGGCTGGCCTTGACCCAGTCCTTGGCCTCCAAGGTGTCGAAGCTCAGGCCCTCGGCGACCGCTTCGCCGGCGGCATTCGTCACCAGCATGCGCAGCAGCGCCTGGTCCGGTGGATCGGCAAAATGGGCTGATACATCCCAGCGGCCGTCCGGCCGCTCGAACGCGGCAACGGCGGTCTCGCCTTCGTAAAACACCTCGGTGAGGGCATCGACCACGCGCCGCGCGGCTGCCTCATCGCCGATCGCAAGGCTGGCACGGTGGGTCGCAGGCAGAGCGGCGGTCATCACAGGTCCGGGTTCGCGCTTCAAGTTCAATCTTCAATTGTGGAGAGGTGTCGGGGACATCGAGAACGCTAGGATTTTAATCAAATCTGCGGCGTTGTTGTCTCGCAATATCCGGAAAACTTAGCGTTTTCTCCTTCAAACAACCTTAGGTTTTTTACCGTAATAGTACGGCCAGGGACCGAGCGACGGTTCCAGTGGAAGTCAAACGAGGCAATTACCCCATGAAGGCGATGCTCTCGACATTTTTCAGGGATGAGTCCGGCGCCACGGCCATCGAATACGGTCTTATCGCAGTTGGGATAGCGATTGCTATCATTGCCGCGGTAAATGGAATTGGAACCGGGGTCAGCTCGGTCTTTACCTCGGTCAGCTCCTCGTTGAAATAGTCGAACAACCAAGGCGTTCTCAGGGACCGGGCGCATGCGCCCGGTCTTTTCATGTGAGGCGGCCTGCGAACCGCTCTGATGTCCGGCTCGGTGGCCTCGCGAATGGTACCTCGGAGGGGGCTGTCGGGATCAATCGCCCTTGGCAGGATCGGCTGACCTGATCGTTGGAGCACATGTTCGATCCGGCGCGCCTTGAACCTTGCGATCGCGCATCGTTCCGGTGGCGGGGGGGAACTTGCTCGAAGAACGCCGGTCAGCCGTTTCCATTGCAAGCTCACGAGACCTGGCGCACTCCGCGCGGATCCATTGAAGGTTTCCCTTGACCCGTGCACTCGTCGACCTGCCCCGCGCCAGGTGCTCCTTCGTCTGGCTCCTGATGCGATGACTGTCCTCAATTGCCCGGTCGGCGCGCTCCAGCAGATCGTTCATCCCTCCCAAGGCCCGGCAGAGCGGATCGTTCCCCACCACCGGCGAACTTTCGGCGCTTCTGCTTTGCAACATCCGCCACGCCCACGTCACATCCGAAAGCCGGGCTCGCTTTGGGCGGCTGTGGACAAGATTGTGCACCTAGCGGGCTTGGTGAGATGTGCGAGACTTGCCAGCAGCTTGCGCCAATGCGGTCCGCGCATGACGCGTGAACAGGCTGGGACGCTCAGTGAGACGGACCGCTTGCTCACAGCTTTATCGACGCGATCATCGTGACATTCTCCACAGCTCCTGCAGCGGATTTCGAGGAGTTGTCCAAGGCGTTTCCTGCGCATGCCTCGTGAGGCGCGGGGCGCTGTCGACAGCTTGCCCACAGCCTGTCCACCGGCTTGTCAACATCGGGCGCGCGGTGCGGCAGATTTGGATGTCGAACATCGGTGTCATGGCCTGCATGAAAAGGAACGCCGGACAACGGAGTGAGGCTTGGCGCGACGCTTCGGGACACGGCTTCCCGTTCCCGCGGCGCGATTGCACCCGAGGTGTGCTTTCAGTCTCGCGCCTCCGCAAACAGAGGGCGCAGGGAATGCCGGATGCTGGCCGCACCCATGGCCCGCCAGCAAACAAAAAAGCTGGCGGCAGTTACCACAGGTTCAGCCGGAACAGCCGGCATTCCCTGCGCGACGGTGTTACGGCTTATGACGTGCTCTCCCCGGGGACCGGGCTTTCTTGCCCCCGTCGTCCGCGGCATTCGTCACGCCGGCGAACTTGACCTCAGCGTCGGGAGGCCAGGACCACACGCTTTTGCCGTCCGCAGAGGCCGCCTTCGTCCGAGGCGGCGACCGCGTCCATCGCTCCCCGCCTCACGTATCGTGACGATCGCGTTGCGTCCCTCTGCACCGAGGCGGGATGGCGAGAGGAAATCAGAAATTTACGTAAAACAGAAGCAGAATATTTTTCGCGGCAGGACTGGACAGCCGAGTCAGCGTTGAATCGTCTTGCGAATTTCGTTTTTTCGCGCATGCCATATTAGCTTCGCAAAAGCCCTTGAGGGCTGAGTTGGCGACCAACGGACGGCCCGGAGGGGCGAATCGGTTGCGCCCGTGGTGCGCTGAGCCGCGCGCGCCGCAGCGGTGCTCCGCATGCGACGCTGGTGCTGTCAACGCCTCGCGAACAGTGCGCGGTGGTCCGCCAGGATCACGCGGGCGGCGTTGTGGCCGGGGGCGCCGGTGACGCCGCCGCCGGGATGAGCCCCGGCGCCGCAATGATAGAGGCCTTTTACGGGGCCGCGGTAGTCGGCATGGCCAAGCATCGGCCGCGCCGAGAACAATTGGTTCAAGGTCAGTGCGCCGTGAAAAATGTCGCCGCCGATCAGGCCGAACTCCCGCTCCAGGTCGAGCGGCGAGAGGGTCTGCCGGCCGACGACGCTTTGCGCAAAGCCGGGCGCATAGGCGTCTACGGTGGCAATCATCAGGTCGGCGACCTCATCGCGATGGTCGTCCCAGGATTTGCCGTCCGGCAGGACGGGCGCGACATGCTGGCAGAACAGGCTCGCGACATGCGCGCCCCTGGGCGCGAGGCTATCGTCCAGCGTCGAGGGGAGCAGCACTTCGACGACAGGGGCGCGGCTCCAGCCGTGCGCGCGCGCATCCTGATAGGCGCGGTCCATGTAGCCGAGGCTCGGCCCCAGGATGATGCCGGCGGTGAGATGATCGCCGGCGCCGGGCAAGGCGGTGAACGAGGGCAGGGCGGAGAGCGCCACGTTCATGCGGAAGGTGCCGGAGCCGCACTGCCAGTTCTTGATCCGCGCGAGAAACGGCGGGGGCAGCGCGTGTTCGGGTACGAGGCGCGTGTAGAGCAGTCTTGGATTGACGTTGGCCACAACATATTTCGCACGCAGCATGGTGCCATTGTCGAGCACGATGCCGGCGGCGCGGTCGCGCTCGCAAAGCACCTCGCGCACGCCCATGTCGGTCACGATATCGACGCCATGCTCACGGCCGGCGCGTGCAAGCGCCTGGGTGATGGCGCCCATGCCGCCGATCGCATGGCCCCAGACGCCCTTCTTGCCGTTCACCTCGCCAAACGCGTGGTGCAGCATCACATAGGCGGAGCCCGCGGCGTAGGGGCTCGCATAATTGCCGACGATGGCATCGAAGCCGAACAGCGCCTTGACCAGGTCGGTCTCAAAACGCTCGTCGAGCATGTCGCCGGCCGAGCGCGTGAACAGGTCGAGGAGCGAACGCTTCTCCTCCAGTGACAAGGAGCGCAGGATGTTGGCGGTGCCGAATGCATTGAAGGCCTCGCGGATCGCGCCAGCGCCAAAACCGTCGACCAGGTTCGGCGGCGCGCGCAGCACGAACTGCCGCAGCACGTCGGCGATCGCCTCCAATTCGCGCGAAAAACCGTCGATCGCCGCGGCATCGCGCGCGCTCAGTTTTGCCACCGACGCGTGCGTGCGGCCCTCGCCGGTCAGGAGATGGCTGCCGTCCGGCGTGGGCAGGAAGTTCTGTGCACGACGCTCGACCACGGTCAGGCCATGCTCGGCGAGTCTTAGATCGGCTGTCACGGTCGGGTTGAGCAGGCTGACGGTATAGGCCGCGACAGAGTTGCGGAAGCCGGGACAAAACTCCTCCGTGACGGCGGCGCCGCCGACCACCTTGCGCCGCTCGACCACGGTCACGCGCAGGCCTGCCCTGGCGAGATAGGCTGCGCAGGTGAGGCCATTATGTCCGGCCCCGATGATGACGACGTCGGTCTCGTTCATGTCCGTTTCATCGATGGCTGACTAAAGTGTGGTGAAGCTTGCTCGAATCCGTTTACCGGTCTGGCCGTTCACCTCTCCCCGCTTGCGGGGAGAGGTCGCCGCGCTCTTTGCGCGGCGGATGAGGGGAACTCTCCACAAGCTCAGTCAGTCCCTTGAGACTCCCCCTCACCCCAACCCTCTCCCCGCAAGCGGGGAGAGTGGGCGCACCTTCAGTGTGGCTCTGATCGAACCTCATTTCATCATGCCTTGGTTACTCCGTCATTCGCGACGGTCCGATCGGCCTCGGCAGCGGCGGACCCGCCTGCACCGCCCCGGAATGACGTCGTGATGTTACTAGCGAACTCGCGCGGCCGAGCACAGCGTCAAGTGAAAGATTGGAAAGGTCATCCGGCATTGCCCGGGTGGCTTGCCTGTGCTCCATTCCCGCCGACGGCGCCCCTGCCTGCCTGTCCGATGTGACCCGGAGTCTTCATGAGTTTTGGTGCGCCGTCCGCTCTCGCCGATCAACCCTCCGCCTCGCGCAGCCGTCTGGTGCTGGTGGTCTATACGGCGGCGATCTTCCTCAGTGCGCTGCTGTTGTTCTCGGTGCAGCCGCTGTTCACCAAGATGGTGCTGCCGCGGCTCGGCGGCTCGCCCGCGGTGTGGTCGGTCGCGATGGTGTTCTTCCAGACGCTGCTGCTGGCGGGCTACGCCTATGCGCATGTCCTGATGCAGATCAAAAACCGCAAAATCGCGGTCGCGGTGCATCTCGTGCTGCTCGTGGTTGCGCTCGCGACGCTGCCGCTGTCGATCGCCAGCGGCTTTGGCGAGCCGCCGACCTCCGCCTACGCGTTCTGGCTGCTCGGCCTGTTCGCGGTCTCGATCGGCCTGCCGTTCTTTGCGCTCGCGGCCAACAACCCGCTGCTGCAGGCCTGGTTCGTCCGCACCGGCCACCCCGCCGGGCCCGATCCCTATTTCCTCTACGCCTCCTCGAATATCGGCAGTTTTCTGGCGCTGCTGTCCTATCCGGTGCTGCTGGAGCCGCTGCTGACACTGCGGATGCAGAACCTGATATGGACGTCCGGCTATGGCGTTCTGATCCTTTTGATCGCCGGCTGCGGTGTGCTGCTGTTGTCCTCGCCCGCGCTCGGCGTGGCGGACCGGGCGACCGAGGAGACCGATACGCCGCCGCCGGAACTTCTGCTCCGCGCGCGCTGGATCTTTCTCGCCGCGGTCCCCTCCGGGCTGCTGATCGCGGTGACCGCGCATATCTCGACCGACGTCGCCGCCGCGCCGCTCTTGTGGGTGCTGCCGCTGTCGCTCTATCTCCTGACCTGGGTGCTGGTGTTCCAGTCGCGCCCGCTGCTGCCGCACAAATGGATTTTGCTGCTGCAGCCGGTGGCGATCGCCGGCACGGTCGTGCTGCTCGCGGTCGGCGGCGAGCAGAACCTGCTGCTCACCCTCGGCGG
>Ga0070709_10001358_pt1 | contig 13357 bp, 13 predicted proteins | sample LARL51metaG_FD_65449 | JGI IMG/M metagenome (GOLD analysis project Ga0070709, IMG submission 65449) | Corn, switchgrass and miscanthus rhizosphere microbial communities from Kellogg Biological Station, Michigan, USA - LAR L5-1 metaG | ecosystem: Host-associated > Plants > Roots > Rhizosphere ...
GGAGCTCTACGACCTCGGCCGGAAGCAGGGGATCGAGCCCATCGCCTGGCTCGGGTATCTGGGCGCCGCCGGCATCCCCCTCGGCATGCTGTCCTCGATGATCGTCGGCTGGCCGTACGCGCTGGCCTGCTGGCTGATGGCCGTCCTGGTGGTGGCGCTCGCCACCCGCACGCCGGCCCAGAAGCCGCTGTCCGCGGTGGCGCTCACCGTGCTCGGTCCGTTCTATGCGTCCTGGATGCTGGCGTTCGTGCTCAAGCTGCGGAGTGGAGCGCTGGGGCCCTGGCAGGGCACGTGGCTCGTGCTCCTGCCCCTCGTCGCCACCTGGATTTGCGATACCGCGGCCATGGGCGCGGGGTCCGCGATCGGTGGACCCAAGCTGGCGCCCGTCGTGTCTCCGAAAAAGACGTGGGCGGGCGCCGTGGGTGGTCTGGTCGGCGGCATCGCGGCCTCGGTCGGGGTGGGGCTCTGGGTGTTCCCGCGTCTGGGGATGGTCGTCGGGGTGGTCCCCTTGTTCGTGATCGGGGTCGCCATCGGCATCCTCGCGCAGGTCGGCGACGTCGCGGAATCGCTCTTCAAGCGGGAAGCCGGCGTGAAGGACAGCTCGGCCCTGATCCCGGGGCATGGCGGCGTCCTCGATCGCCTCGACTCCCTGTACTTCGTTCTGCCCGCCACTGCCGGGCTCTTCTGGCTCTTCCGCGTTCCATGACCAGTCGCACCGCCGGCGTCGCCATCCTCGGCTCCACGGGCTCCATCGGGCGTTCCACTCTGCACGTCCTCTCGCGTCAGCGCGACCGGTTTCGGGTCGTCGCCCTGACCGCGCACACGAATCAGGCCCTGCTCGATGAGCAGGCCCGGGAGTGGAAGCCCGCGTTCGCCAAGTGCGTGAACGGCAACGGGCGGGAGTGCCTGATCGAAGCCGCCACCCGCCCCGATGTCGACATCGTGGTGAATGGCATTGTAGGCGCCGCGGGACTCGAGGCCACCCTCGCGGCCCTCTCCGCCGGCAAGCGTGTGGCGCTCGCCAACAAAGAGACCCTGGTGATGGCGGGCGAGCTCGTGACCGCCGCGGCCCGGAAGGGTGGGGGAGAGCTGGTGCCGGTGGATTCCGAGCACAGCGCGGTGCTCCAGTGCCTGTCGGGACGGGCGCCCGCCGATGTTCGGCGGTTGATCCTCACGGCGTCGGGGGGACCGTTCCGGACGTGGAGTCCGTCCCAGGTGGCGGCCGCGTCGGTGGAGCAGGCGCTCCAGCACCCCACCTGGAAGATGGGCCCGAAGATCACGGTCGACTCGGCCACGCTGGTGAACAAGGCCCTCGAGGTGATCGAGGCGCATTTCCTGTTCGGTTTGGGGTACCCGGCGGTGGAAGTCGTGGTGCACCCGCAGTCGATCATCCACGCCTTCGTCGAGTTCCGGGACGGCTCGGTGCTGGCGCAGGTGGGCTTCCCGACCATGGAGCTGCCCATTCTGTACGCCCTCACGCACCCGGAGCGCGTGAGCGACAGCGGCACCCGGGCCTTCGATCCCCTGGCGACCGGCAACCTGACCTTCGAACCGGTAAACCCCGCGCTGTTTCCGGCGTATGAGTTGGGGAGACAGGCGGGGATGGCGGGCGGTACTGCCCCCGCGGTGTTCAACGCGGCCAACGAGGTGGCGGTGGAGCTCTTTCTAAGCGGCACGATCCGGTTCGGCAGAATCGCAGCGGTGATCGACGGCACGTTGTCGCGCGCCCCCAGGGGGGACGCCCGCACACTCGAGGGGGTCCTCGCCGCGGACGGGGATGCGAGGCAGTTGGCGCGGGAGATCGCATGCTCCTGACCCTCGCGGCGTTCGTCTTCGTGCTGGGCGTCCTGATCTTCGTCCACGAGGCGGGGCACTTCCTGGTGGCCAAGGCCACCGGGGTGCAGGTGTTGCGGTTCTCATTGGGATTCGGCAAGCCCCTGGTGCAGTTCAAGTGGGGCGAGACCGAGTATGTCATCGCCATGCTGCCGTTCGGCGGCTACGTGAAGATGGCGGGACTCGAAGAAGAAGGGATGATGGGCCAGGTCGAAGGCGGCACCTCCACCGTCTCGGTGGATCCGGCGCGGGCCTTTGATCGGAAACCTCTGCCGTCCCGGATCGCCGTGATCCTGGCCGGGGTCACCATGAATTTCCTCTTCGCCTGGTTTGTGTACAGCGGCCTGGCGGCGACGGTGGGAACGGCCGAGCTCAACAGCACGCAGATCGACACCGTCATGGCGAGCGAGTTGCCGGCGGGCGCGGGTGCGGTGGCCACGCTGAAGCGCGGCGACCGGATTCTGACCGTCGCCGGCGACTCCGTGCACTCGTGGGACCAACTGCGCTATGCTCTGATCATGGGGCGGTCTCCCCTCACGATCGGGATCAGCGGGCGCGCCGTGCCCCTGGTGTTGGACTCGGTGCCCCGCGCGGAGGACCGGGCGAAGATTGCGGACGCGCTGGTGCCCGCGTACCCGGCCAAGCTCGCGGCGGTGACCGCGGGGGGCGCGGGAGACCAGGGCGGATTGCGCCCCGGTGACGTGGTGGTCCATGCGGGGAAGGACTCCATCAGCAACTGGACGCAGCTCCAGCGTGTGATCCGGGCCAATCCCCGGCGGACTCTGGACGTGACGGTGCAGCGCGGGGACAGCATTCGCACCTTCGCCGTCACGTTGGGGGCGCAGCGGGACACGGCGACCGGCAAGGGACCGGCCGACTCGGTCGGGCTGGCCGGTGTGGTCTGGGAGACTCCGATCACGCGAGAACGGTTCTCGGGGCTCGGGGCGGTGCGGGAAGGATGGCAGCAGACCACCCACGCGCTGGGCGTGGTGTTTGGGAGTCTCAAAATGCTGGTGACGCACCAGGCGTCCTTGCGGGACCTGGGTGGCCCCATCGCCATCGGCAAGATGTCGGGGGACGCGGCCCGCTCGGGGTTTTCGACTTTGCTCGAGTGGATGTGTCTCCTGTCCGTCAACCTCGCGCTGCTGAATCTGCTTCCCATCCCGATCCTGGACGGCGGCCAGCTCGTATTCTTGATCGCCGAGGGAATCAGGCGGCGCCCGTTGTCCATCGAGCTCCGGCTGCGGCTCACCCAGGTGGGGTTCATCTTCATCGTAGCGTTGATGCTCTTCGTGGTGGGGAACGACGTGCTCCGTTATGTCATCCACTAAGGAGACGCTCGCCGAGTACGTCGACGGGCGGATCAAGGCCGACCGCATGATCGCGGCGGTCGCCGCCACGTACTACCGCGAGCGGAAGTCCCTGAAGGGTGAAGGGTGGCGGGAGCTGATCGCGGTGATCGAGCGTGGCGCCCCGGGAGTGGTGGAGCTGGCCGCCGCGGAGGGGAAGGGGTTCGAGATCAAGCTCGCCGAGCGCCCGTTTCCCTCTCAATACGAGCCGGCTCTCAAGGCCGCGGCGCAGAAGGCTCTGGCCGAGACGCCCGGTGACTCACCAACTTCAGCCGCGCCCCGCGGTTTCTTTGGCCGCCTGGTAGATCGGGTGCTCGGCATGTTTCGCTAAGACGCTAGGACGCTAAGTCGCTAAGTAGCTAAGTCGCGAAGTCGCGAAGTCGCGAAGTCGCTAAGTCGCTAAGTCGCTAAGTCGCTAAGTTACCTCGCGTCTTAGCGCCTAGCGTCTTAGCGTCTTCGCGTCTTAGCGACCTAGCCTCTTAGCGCATCAGCTTCGCCACCAACACCGCCAGCACCACCACGCCGACCGCCAGCACCACCAGTTCCCAGGGAAATCTCTTCTTCACCGGGCGCCTGATGGCGGCCTGTTCGCGAGTCCCCGGTGGCGGGGTGCCGATTTCGAGCGTGGGACGCTGCTTGGCTTCGACTTCCTCGAGGTCCGCGAGTAGGGCCGACGCCGTGGCGTAGCGGTCGTCCGGGTGCTTGGCGAGGCACTTGAAGATCACGCGCTCGATGCGCTTGGAGAGATCGGGCCGGCGGGTGCGGGGCGGGGGTGGCGGATCCTCGACGTGCATACGCGCCAGCCCGAACCAGTCTTTCGAGGAGAATGGCACTTCAGCCGTCGCGGCCTTGTACAGGGTGACGCCGAGCGAGTAGATGTCCGCCCGGGGATCGAGGGGCCGGCCCTGCGCCTGTTCCGGGGAGATGTAGGACGGCGTGCCGATGGTCATGTCCACACCGGTCGAGGTGGCGTAGCCGGACACGGTGCGCGCGATCCCGAAGTCTGTGAGCACCGCCGAGCCATCCGAGCGGAGGAGGACGTTGTCCACCTTGATGTCGCGGTGGATAATTTCCTGGCTGTGGGCGAATTCGAGGGCCCGGGCCAGGTCCTTCCCGATGCGGACCAGGTCCGTTTCGGGCAGGGGGCCCTCGCGGGCGATGCGGAGCCCCAGGCTGTCGGCGCACAGGTCCATGGAGAAGTACGAGTGGCCACCCGTTTCTCCCACGGACCGGATCCGGATGATGTTCGGGTGCTCGAGCCGGGACGCGGTCTTGGCTTCGTTGCGAAAACGCGGGGCAAACTGGGGGTCCGTGGCGTAGCGGGGCTTCAGGACTTTCACCGCCACGGGGGTGCCATCGGCTTCACGGGCGGCAAAGACCCAGGCAAAGCCGCCCTGACCGAGCAGTTGTTCGATGGCGTAGGGGCCCAACTTCTGGCCGACGAGGTCGGTCGGGGCGTTCGTCATGAGGCCTTTACAGGGGCGCGATGAGCCTCTAACTTACTGTGCTCACAACGATTAGGGAACACGAACAGATGTACGACAAGACGACGCCGGTTCGGAAACACGGGCAGCACGACAAGGACACCGGATCTGCTCCGGTGCAGATCGCGTTGCTCACCGAGCGCATCAACAGCCTCACCGGACACTTCCAGACCCATGCGAAGGATCACCATGGACGTCGCGGCCTGTTGCGGATGGTCAATCACCGCCGCCGCCTCCTGGAGTATCTGAAGCGCACGGATCTGGAACGGTATCGCCGGCTCATTACTGAGCTGGACCTCCGCCACTAAGCGGTCGGAACGGCGTCGCGCAGGGCTGGCCGGGAAGAGCACCGGTCTAGCCCGGCGTCCTTCTATTGTGCTCTAGACAGGCGACCGAAGTGAAGCACGTCGAAAAGCAGTTCGCCGGCCGGGCCCTCCGGCTGGAGTCGGGACGGCTGGCCAAGCAGGCCGCCGGATCCTGCCTGATGCAGTTCGGGGAAACCGTGGTGCTGGCCACCGTAACGGTGTCGGACAACGTCTCCACCCTCCCGTTCTTCCCCCTCACCGTCGAATATCGCGAGAAGAGCTACGCCGCCGGCAAGATTCCCGGCGGCTTTTTGAAGCGCGAAGGCCGCCCCTCGGACGAGGAAATCCTCTCCGCCCGGGTGACCGACCGCTCCATCCGCCCGCTCTTCCCTGAAGGGTTCAAGAACGAAGTTCAGGTCTTCATCTACGTCCTCTCGGCCGACCAGGAAAACGACGCCGACGTCCTGGGCGTGACCGCCGCGTCGACGGCGCTCTCTCTCTCCAAGGTGCCCTGGAACGGGCCGATCGCGGCCGTGCGGGTGGGCCGGGTGGAGGGCGCCTGGGTCCTGAATCCGACGTTCCAGCAGCTCGAGTTCTCGGACGTCGACATGATCGTCTCCGGCTCCGCCGATTCGATCGTGATGGTCGAGGGCGGCACGCTGGAGCTCTCCGAAGCCGACATCGTGAAGGGCCTCCAGACCGCCCACCAGGGGATCCGGGAGCTGATCGCGATGGAGAAGGACCTGATCGCCGAGACGGCCCAGCCCAAGATGGAGTGGACCAAGGTCGAGGCGCCCGCCGAGCTGGTCGCGCGCGTCAAGGCGCTGGCCGAGCCGCGTATCTCCGAAGCCCTGAACCTCGCCGAGAAGGCGCAGCGGACGCAGGCGCTGGCCGCCCTGAAGAACACGATTCAGGCACAGCTGGCTGAGGAGTTCCCGGACAACGGGAAGGACATCGCCAACACGATCGAAGAGATCGAATACCACACCATGCGGGAGCAGGTGCTCTCGCGCGGGGAGCGGGTGGACGGCCGGGACCTGGACACGGTCCGGCCCATCACCTGCGAAGTCGGCGTCCTGCCGCGCACCCACGGGTCCTCGCTGTTCACCCGCGGGCAGACGCAGGCGCTGGTGTCGGCCACCCTGGGGAGTGTGTCGGACGAGCAGCGGATCGACTCGATCGACGTACCCCAGGAGACCACGAAATCCTTCATGCTGCACTACAACTTCCCCCCCTTCTCGACGGGTGAAGTGAAGATGATCCGCGGCGTCTCGCGCCGCGAAATCGGACACGGCGCCTTGGCGGAGCGGGCCCTGCAGGCCCTCCTTCCGGCGTACGAGGCCTTCCCCTACACCATCCGGATCGTCTCCGACATCCTGGAGTCGAACGGGTCGTCGTCCATGGCCACCGTGTGCGGCGGGTCGCTCGCCCTGTTCGACGCCGGCGTACCCATGACGGGCGCCTGCGCCGGGGTGGCGATGGGACTGATCAAGGAAGGGAAGCGGGTGGCCGTGCTCACGGACATCCTGGGCACCGAAGACCACCTCGGCGACATGGACTTCAAGGTCGCGGGGACGCGGGCCGGCGTGACGTCCATTCAGATGGACATCAAGATCGAAGGCCTCGATTTCGCGATCGTCACGGAGGCGCTGGAAAAGGCCCGGAAGGCCCGGCTCCACATTCTCGACATCATGGAAGCCGCCATCCCGCAGCCGCGGTCGCAGCTGTCCAAGTACGCGCCGCGGATCATCACCATCCAGATTCCGCAGGCGAAGATCGGCGACATCATCGGGCCCAAGGGCAAGACGATCCGCTCCATTCAGGAGCAGACCGGCGCCGAAATCAACATCGACGACTCCGGCCTGATCACCATTTCCGGCGTGGGTGAGGGCGGCGAACGGGCCCGCGACATCATCGCCGGCATGGTGCAGACCCCGGAAGTCGGGAAGATCTACGAAGGCACCGTGAAGAGCACCACGGCGTTCGGCGCGTTCGTGGAAATCCTGCCGGGCGTCGAGGGACTGCTCCACATCTCCGAGCTGCAGCACGGCCGCACCGAGAAGACCGAAGACGTGGTCAAGAAGGGCGATACCGTGCGGGTCAAGCTGCTCGAAGTGGATGAGCGCGGGCGGATGAAGCTGTCCCGCAAGGCCCTGATGGAGAAGAACTGACGGCCGGGACTGTGAACACGGTCCAGCTCGATCAGGAAATCTTCCAGACCACCGCCGACAACGGACTGGTCGTCTGCTCCGAGCGCGTCCCCACCGTGCGCTCGGCGGCCGTCGGCATCTGGGTCCGGGCGGCCAGCGCCCACGAAGCCCGGCCCCAGATGGGCGTCTCGCACCTCCTCGAGCACATGGTGTTCAAGGGCACCGAGCGGCGCAGCGCGCAGGAAATCGCGCTGGCGCTCGAGGCCCGCGGCGGCTCCCTGGACGCCTACACGTCGCGGGATTCGACCGCGTTCCAGGCCCGGGTGCTCGACGCGGATCTCCCGCGGGCGGTGGACGTGCTCACGGATCTGGTCCGCCGCCCCACCCTCCGCGACGCCGATCTCCAGCTGGAACGCAACGTCATCCTCGAAGAGATCTCGACGGTCCAGGACACGCCGGACGACCTGGTGTTCGACCTGTCCGCCGAGACGCTCTGGCCGGAGCACCCCTACGGGTTTTCGATTCTGGGGACCCGGGAGACGGTCGGCGCGCTGTCGACGGCGCACCTGGGCGACCTGCACCGGCGCGCCTACCGGCCCGCGAACTGCGTGATCGCGGGAGCCGGCAATTTCACCCACCAGCAACTCCTCACGCTGGTGGAGCAGGAGGGGTGGTTCGATCGTCCGGCCGCTCCGGCCGGTCCGGTCGAGATGCCGCGGGTGACCCCCGCGGTGCGTGGCGGAGTCCGGCGGGTGGCGCGCGACTCGGCGCAGAGCCACCTGGTCTTCGCGACCGATACCGTCCCGTTCGCGGACCGGCGGAAGTACGCCATCATGGTGCTCGCGAACATTCTGGGCGGCGGTATGTCGTCGCGCCTGTTCCAGCGGGTCCGCGAGGAGCTGGGGCTGGCGTACGCGGTCTACGCGTTTTCGTCGTTCTTCCGGGGGATCGGCACCACCGGCGTCTACGTCGGGACGCAGCCGCAGACGGCGCAGGCGGCCGCCGACGCGATTCGCGGAGAGCTCGCGACCCTGGCGCAGGAAGGCCTGCGCGGCGCCGCGCTGGACGACGCGAAGCAGCAGACGCAGGGGCAGGTGATGCTCTCGCTGGAGAGTCCTACGGCCAAGATGTATCGTTTGGCGGGCGGACACGTGTACGGCGAGGCCTACCGCTCCCTCGACGACGTGCTGAAGGAAATCGCCGCGCTCACCGAAGACACGGTGGCGGCCGCGGCGTCCGAATTCTTCACTCCCGAGCGCTACACGCTGGTGTGGCTCGGCCCCAGTTCCTGACCAGAGCCCTGGAGAGACCGGCATGATCGTCGGCGTTCCGAAAGAGATCAAGACCAATGAGAACCGCGTGGCCCTCGTCCCCGCCGGCGCCGAGGCGCTGGTCGGAGACGGCCACACCGTGCTGGTGGAGCAGGGCGCGGGGCTGGGCTCGGGGTTCGCGGACGACGCTTATAAGGCCGTCGGCGCCCAGATCGCGCCGAAGGTCGAAGACGTGTGGGCCAAAGCCGAAATGATCATGAAGGTCAAGGAACCGATCGCGGTGGAATGGCCGCGGATGCGGAAGGGCCAGGTGCTGTTCACCTACTTCCACTTTGCGGCCGCCGAAGATCTCACCAAAGCGGTGATCGCGTCGAATGCGATCGCCATCGCCTACGAGACGGTCCAGCTCGACTCGGGGGAGCTGCCCCTGCTCACGCCCATGAGCGAAGTCGCGGGCCGCATGGCGGTGCAGGAAGGGGCCAAGTACCTCGAGAAGGTGTTCGGGGGCAGCGGCATCCTCCTCGGCGGCGTTCCCGGCGTCCTGCCGGCCGAAGTCCTGATCATCGGCGGCGGGGTGGTCGGCACCAACGCCGCGAAGATGGCGGCGGGCTTGGGTGCCCACGTCACCCTGCTCGACGTGTCGCTCGACCGCCTGCGCTATCTGTCCGACGTCCTGCCGCCGAACGTCGATTTGCTGTACTCCAACCGCCACAACATCCTGGATCAGATCAAGAAGGCCGATCTGGTGGTCGGGGCGGTCCTGCTCCCCGGCGCCAAGGCGCCGCACCTGGTGAAACGCGCCGACCTCAAACTGATGAAGCCCGGGTCGGTGATCGTGGACGTCGCCGTGGACCAGGGTGGATGCATCGAGACCATCAAGCCGACCACGCACGAGAATCCGACGTACGTGGTGGACGGCATCATCCACTACGCCGTGGCCAACATGCCGGGGGGCGTGCCCCGCACGTCGACCCTCGCGCTCACCAATGCGACCTTCCCGTACGCCAAGCGGCTGGCCCGGATGGGGTGGAAGGCCGCCTGCAAAGCCGACCGGGCGCTCGCGCTCGGATTGAACGTGATCGAGGGCCGGACCGTCTATCCGGGCGTGGCTGAGGCGTTCGGGCTGTCGCTCACCGACTACCAGACGCTGATCTGACGATGGGCGCTCCCGTCGTCTCGGTGCGGCGCCTCCCGCACCACGACGGTCTTCCCCTGCCGGTGCGCCAGACGGCGGGCTCCGCCGGCTACGATCTCGCGTCGGCCGAACCCGACTTCACCGTTCAGCCGCTCGAGCGACGGTTGGTCCGGACGGGCCTGGCGATCGCGATTCCCGAGGGCTACGAAGCCCAGATCCGCCCCCGTTCGGGGCTGGCTCTCAAGCAGGGACTCACTCTCCCCAACACACCCGCGACCATCGACTCCGATTACCGGGGCGAGCTGATGGTGGCGGTGATCAACCTGGGGAAGGAGCCCGTTCAGGTGACGCGCGGCATGCGGATCGCGCAGATGGTCTTCCAGAAGGTGGAGCTGATGGAGCTGAAGGAGGTGGCCGAGTTGCCACCGTCGGCCCGGGGTGAGGGGGGATTCGGCAGCACGGGGCGCTGATGGCTCCTCCCGTGTTGTGCTATCACCGCGTGGGAGGCCAACGGGAGCTGGGTGTCACCCGCGTTTCTCCTGAGACGTTTCGCCGCCAGATGCACGCCCTCGCGAAGGCCGGCTGGACCACCCTGACGCTCGAGCAATTCGCCGCGGCCGCTCATTCTGACGATTCCGCACTCCGCAGTCCGCACTCCGCATTCCTTCTCTCGTTCGACGACGGATACTCCGAGTTGGCGGAGTTCGCGTACCCCGTGATCGCCGAGGTGGGCTTCACCGCGACCACGTTCCTGATCACCGACTACATCGGCAAGCGCAACGCGTGGGACATCCAGTACACCCGGGCGCCCCTCCACCACCTGGACTGGGCGGCCATCGAGTCGGGGAAGGCACGGGGGCTCGACTTCGCTTCCCACACCGCGACCCACGCCCGCCTGACCTGGCTCGACGACGGCCAGGTGGCCGACGAGCTCGGGCGTTCGCGGGAGACCCTCGTCAAGAGACTCGGCGCGGGTGCCGGAGAGGCGGTGGCGTACCCGTTCGGGGCCGTCGACGCGCGGGTGGCGGGGGCGGCGAAGGCCGCGGGATATCGCCTGGGGTTCGACGGGGTGGCGGGCGTGGAGGAGGATCCGATGCGGCTCTCCCGGGTGCCGGTCTATGTCTGGGACGCCGGGAACGTCCCGTTTGGCTTGCGCGACGACGAGCTGGGCGTCGCCGGGCGAATCGTGGCGTACGTGGCGAATCGGTGCGCGGTGGGAACGTCGATAATGAAAAGACTGAGTAGCCAGACGTCAGAGGTCAGTGGTCAGTCTGACCACTGACCACCGGCCACTGACATCTATTTCGTCGCAATCCCTCTTCCCGAGGCCTTGTCCAGCATGAACTCCCGGATCTCATCGAGGTTCGGCACGTAGCCTCTCGGGATTTCGTCGCGCCGGCCGCCCTTGGAAAAGATCTCGATCGAATCGGCGTGTCCCACCACCCGGCTGATGTCGGGCCAGGACAGGCGAAACGCGCGGAACGGACTGAGCCGCACCTGGACACCGTCATCGTCCAGTCGCACGTAGCGCCGGCGCCCCAGCTGGTGATGAAAGATTCCCAGCAGGACGTACAGGGCGCCCAGTCCGTAATAGCCGTCGATCAGGATTTGGCGGTGATGGCCCTCGGCGGCCAGGTTGAGTCCCAGGGCGAGAAGCAGGACGCCGACGCCCATGTCGAACCAGCGCACCCACGCTCCGAACTTCTTGCCGCGTTTGATCTCGACGACCCCCACGCCCAGCAGTCCCAGGCCGACAACCCAGTTGAAGGCACTGAGCACCGAGAGCCCGAAGGCCGCCGTTCGAGACCACCCCGCCTGGAGCAGGAGGAGAGCGGCGAAGCATTCCTTCAACGCGGACATGCGTTCGTGCCGCCGCATGGCGTGTGCATCGACGTAAATGGTGCGCGGCTCCATCACGACCCGGGCGGGGAGCGGCGCGCTCAAAAGAAGAACCTCGCGGCCACCGGAATGAGCTGAGGGTGCTTCACCAGCGCGTGCGCGAAGATCCTTCCCAGTGTGCGCTTGGCGGTGGGGATCGCGTTGACGGTGCGCGCGAGCCCGTTGAAAAAACCATCGTCCAGATCCTCGAGGGCCTGCTTGATCCGGTAGTACTTGAGGTGATCGTCGCCGAGGAGCTGCATCCAGTCGTCGTGATAGCGGGAGAGGCGGTCAGCCCCGGTATCGTTTTCCCGGATGGCGGCCGCCGCGGTCCGGCCCGCCAGGCGGCCCGCCTTCATGGCGTTCACAATGCCGCCCCCCGACAAGGGATTCACCATGTGCGCCGCGTCTCCGGCGATGAGGGTCCCGTCGGCGAAGGTGCGTTTCACGGTGGTGTGGACGATGACGCCGCCCACGGTGTACCCGGTCTTGGCACCGTCCGGATACCGCGCGGCGATCCAGGCATCGAGGTAGCCGCGCGCCGAGCGGCCGTCCGCCTTGAGGGCCACAATGCCGAGGCCGACGTTGGCCACGCCCACGCCCCGCGGAAACACCCAGGCGTATCCACCCGGTGCCACCTGGTCCCCGAACTGGAGATAGATGGCGTCGGGGTCGAAGTCGATCCCCTGGACCACGTACTGGGCGCAGGACTCCATGTCGCGGGAGGGGACCCGCGTGTCGAGCCCCGCCCAGCGGCCGACCATGGTCTCCACGCCGTCCGCGCCGATCACCACGCGGGCCCGGAGCGTCTCCGAGCCCCGGGCACCGCGGGTCTCCACCACCCACCGGTCTCCCTCGCGCCGCATGCCGGTGACCTCGGTCCCCACGCGCACTTCGGCGCCCTCGCCCACCGCTTCCGCGGCCAGAAAGGCGTCGAAGCGGGTCCGGTCCAGCACCCAGCCGACTTCCCGTTCGGCGACCTTCACTTCGGTGCCGTCGGGGGCCCAGAAAATGACCTTGGTGATCTTGCGGGCGACCCACGAGGAACCGGTCGGGTCCGCGAACTCGCGCAATCCCGCGTCGCCCACCCCCTCGGCGCAGCGCACCGGCGCCCCGATGGCCCGGTCCCGCTCCACCAGGACCACCGAGAGCTCGGGAGCGGCCCGCCGGGCTTCGGCCGCCGCCACACTCCCGGCGGGACCCCCGCCGACGACGAGGACGTCGACGTCCGGCATCAGGCGGCGGCCCGGTTCGGGACCATGGACAGGGCCCCGACGGGGCAGGGCGCGATGCACTTTTCGCAACCCGTGCAGGTCCCTTGATCGACCAGGAGATCCGACAGGGCCAGGTGGATGGCTTCGGGGGGGCAGAGCGGGAGGCAGAGGCCGCACCGGTCGCACAGCGATAGGTCGACCACGGCGATTTCTGTCGGACGGACGGCACGCATAGGCGGGGAAGGGTAAGGGCTTGGTGAAATAGCGTCAAGCACTGAGCTTGCTTGAAGTTACGCCGCCCGGTAGGTTCCCCGTTACGCCGTCATGCGCTGGATCACTCACCTGGAGGGGCAGTTCAATGCATAAGCTCCTGACGGCAGCTGTGCTGCTTGCCGTTTCTCCCGCCGCGGCTCAGATGGCCCAACGAACTCCAAAGTCCGCTCCTCCCCTCAACGTCGATTCCCTGCGCGCCAACCTCTTCGCCCTCGCCGCCGACTCCATGGGTGGCCGGCAGACCGGCTCCCTCGGCGACTGGAAGGGGCAGGAGTGGGTCGCCAAAGAGCTGAAGGCGGCGGGTTGGCTGCCGGCCGGGGAGAATGGCGGCTACTTCCAGGTGGTCCCGTTCATTCACATCTCCGTCGATCCCGCCGCGTCACTGGGTGCCGGCGCCGAATCCTGGTCGGTGGGGAAGAATCTGCTCCCGCTTGGCCCCGCGGTGACCCACGACTTTGCCGCGGT
>Ga0070709_10001359_pt1 | contig 13353 bp, 9 predicted proteins | sample LARL51metaG_FD_65449 | JGI IMG/M metagenome (GOLD analysis project Ga0070709, IMG submission 65449) | Corn, switchgrass and miscanthus rhizosphere microbial communities from Kellogg Biological Station, Michigan, USA - LAR L5-1 metaG | ecosystem: Host-associated > Plants > Roots > Rhizosphere ...
AAAATGCTGCGCCTGGCGCGCGACAAATACCTGTTTCGCTTCCAGGATCGCAGGCTGACGACCGGGATCATCGTGCAAAATGGACGGCTCGCAGGGCTGAAGGTGGCTGAAACGAAAATCGAGGGCCGCAAGGCTGAACCCATCCCCGGCTCGGAACACGAACTCCGGGCGCCGCTGGTCGTTTCTTCGATCGGCTCGGTTCCGGAGAAACTCTCGGGGATCCACATGAATGGTGAGTACTACACATTCGCTGGCAAGGATTTGCCGCGATACACCGCTATGGACCGCGTATTCGGGGTCGGAAACGTGGTCACCGGACAGGGGAACATCCGTGTGTCGCTGGTGCACAGCCAGAAAGTGACCAAGCGCGTGGTGGATTGCATGAAGGGCGACGATGGAAACGCTGGCGCTGGAGCCGGCAGTGCTGAACAGCAAGTCGCGAGTGCCATGGACCCGATTGGGAAGCAGATTGAAGTGATCCCACAGCTTTCAGACGACCAGATGGCGGAGGTGGAGCGCCAAGTTCATGCCCTGCAGCAAAAAGCGGGCTTCACTTCCGACTACGACTCCTGGATTGCCAAGGTGACTCCGCCCGATCTCGAGTAGATCGTATTCCTTAAAATTCGGATGCGTTGGCGAATTCCCAACTTCATCACACCCTATTCTGCTCACTTAGGTGAAAATTCACTTGTACGGTTTCCGCGTTTATCAGATGGGACTTAGGCTCTAGTCGGTGTCCTGTTCGTCCCGCTGGCACCGGCCAACGGGTATACAATTGCCCCAACAGCGACGCAAGTGACTGCGTCGAGAAAGAGGCAATTATGCAAGTTGCAGCGGCCCAGGCAGCGCCAGAAAACGTCCGCGCGTTTCTTCAAGAGTATTTCGATGCCTGGAAAGGCGCTGATGAAGACAAAGTTCTCGCCTACTATTCGGATGATGTCGTAATCCACCTTCCGACCGGGACACTCGAAGGGAAGACAGCCGTGCGAGACAATTTTGTGCGACCGTTCATCGCCGCGTTCCCTGGCAATGTGCATTCCATTCGGAACTTGGCCCATGCTAAGAATCTGGTCGCAGTGGAATGGAGTTTTGAAGCCGTGCATAAAGGCGCCTTTGCCAACATCGAGGCAACGGGCAAAACGGTTCAGGTCCCTGGCTGCTCCTTCTACGAATACGATCTCGCAGCGAAAAAGATTCCGGCGGGACGGATTTACTTCGATTTTGCCACCCTCTTGCGGCAAATTGGCGCGGGAGCGTAAGCACAATCTGCTTACCGTTAGCCGCCGTAGTGGAGAGTCTCAGCGGGCTAAGTCCTGGTACGTCGGATAATCGGAAACTTCAAATCGGTTTCCGCGTATGGTGACACCGGGAAAAGCTTGCCAAGCTTCCGCGGCTGGACAACTAAGAGATCCTTCCTGCCCGCTTTGACCCCGGTGTCAACACCATTGCCTTCTTTCGCTTCGGACGGCTTGTTTATGCCGAAATCGAAGCACACTCGCTTTGGTTATGAGCGACTCAACCTATTTGTAAACCGGGCCCGCGTCAGTGGTAAACGTATTGTTGTCGGAGAACCAGTTGTTCACAGCGATCGAAGGCTCGCCGTAGAACCACGAGAAGAACGCCAACTCCTGCAGATGATATATGAACCCGTTGGCGCCTTTTACGGGCGGAATGTTAGTACCTGTCAACGGATCGCCCACTTCCAAATTATTTTGGCATCCGCTGACTTGGCCGGTGTGTCCCCAGGCAGGCGTGGGGTTGTTGCCGAACGGGTCGTCCATCCATTCGCCGACTTCATGAGCAGCAATCGAAGTGTCGTGGATCGTAGGGCCGAATAGGCCGGTGGTATCGAAATCGATCGGCGAGTAGGTCTGGATCGGTGTACCGGTAGCACCATGGAAGCCGAGCACGCAGCACTTATTCAGATTCGTTGGTTGGCCGACCGACATCACCAGGTTGTACAGAAGAAAAACCGGGAATTGCGAAGTGTCGACCCCGAGCGAAGCCAGTTTCGAGACCAGGATTGAGTCCAGCGTATTGATGTTGACGATTCCCAGCGCCCCGCAACTGCCAAACAAGCTCGCCGGAATCGCCAGCCCCTCGTTAGCGGAGATATTAATGGTGATCGGATCGAGCACCGTCGCATTTACCAGCGTGTGATAGTCCGTGCCACCCACGAATTGCCAAAAGTTGCCGCGCTGAAATGCATCCAGATACTGCGTGTGTCCTACAGCTGTGGGACCGAAACTGAAGTTGGCCGGCTGGAAGATGGGAGACTGCTCGAACAGAGCCAGCGGAACATTGTTGTGCTTGCCAAGACAAGCAGTGTCAGCGACCGTCGGGTCGAAGGTGACGCTGCCATTTGTGGTGGAAAGAATACCTTTAGAGTTCTCTCCCGTAGCCACCGAGTTCACCGTAATAATCACCGGAACAATTGGACTGGTAACAGTTACGGGAGAAAAATTGGTGCCGACACGTGTGCGGTTGGAACGCCATCTTCAAATACCTTCGCTTGCCTCGTCGTGAGAGCCAAATCCGCTGCAGAAAAAGCCTTTGCAGCTTCACGCACCTTGGGATCCGTGCTGTCATGCACCCATTTCGCTTGAGCGTGCGGGATGGCGAAGATCACGAGCGCGGGCACGGGAATGTTGGCATACTTCTTCATGCCTTCTAGCATCATCGCGTCACCAGGAAAGTCGCGTTCCTTTCCAACTCGTCCGTCTGGAGTCGTAGTGAATCGCTGCCGAAGCTCCCCTTCGGGATACGTGAATGCAAGGTTTCGCAGACAATATTGTTGTAGCGCATGAAAGCTAGCCAAATCGGACTCACTTGGCGGTGGAGCTGGCGGCCTGACATTCTTGAGATCCTGAGACTCCTTCATCGTGGGTCCTTTGCCGTTCTCAAAGGCGTACGGATACCCTGCCTCAAGGTATACCAGTGCCGCGACTCGACTCGGATGCCGAGTGGAGAGTGAACTCAACTCCTCTCCCCCAAGTGAGTGTCGCACCAGCACGGGCCCGATTAGTTTGAGCGAGTCGAGCACGGCAAGTACATCGTCGCCGAGGCGGTCGGCTCCGTAGCCTTCGGGAGAAAAACCGGATTCGCCGAAGCCGCGCCGAGTGATGCCGTAAACGTGGAAGGTGGGTGTTAGCTTAGGCGCGAAATCATCAAATACGTGCGCCGTGTCTCCCCCGCCTGCTAGTAGCACTAAGGGCCTGCCAGAACCGCCCCAATCGAGCACTTCCAAGCGAACACCCTCCTGCACAGTCACAAATCTCATGGTGTGAGGAGACGGATCTCTCCATGGAGGGAGCTGTTGGGCGTGCAGCGGAACGCTGAAGGCAACGAGCAGTATTGAAGTCGTTGATCTCTTGTATCGGTGTAGAGCCAAATTCATGACTGCTGATTCTAATACCACAACATCTGTTAGCGCCTGATTAGTTCGCGTAATCGGACATCTGGTCTTCGGTTGATTCCAGTCTCCGATTTCCACGTTTATCAGATTTGAGACGGGAAGTCGTACTAGTGAGGGAATTGTATGCCCCGGCCTAGAAAAACCACATAACAGATTCCGAAGACCACGGCAGCAATCCACCATGCGGGCGCTCGGTGCACCACCAGTTTCAGTTCTGGCGCTGCACTCGGCATCAGCCAATCGGCCCACAGTAGACCCGATGAGCCTCCGAATGCGGCTGGAACAGTGGACACGAAGAACAACTTTAACCCGAGTGGGTCTAGGGCTCCGGCGGCACAACTGAAGAGGCACGCCGCGTAATACGGGAACCGACCGACGATGTTGTACGTCGACCTGTCCCGCGCAAAGGGACGGACATAAGCGGCGAGCATGCGAACGACCATCACGTATAGCCCAGCGCCAAACACACTCATGCCGATGCGCAGTGATGGGGCAGACCGAGGATTACCTCGTACCAGTCGCCGAGTCCTAAGATTCCCGAGAACAAGAAGTAGCCAGCACCTGGAAGCAGGTTGAGCGCAGCTAGAATCCAGAAAAAGTAGCGAATGTTCGCGCGATCTGCCGCCCTGCTCGAGATCAGCAGAGATGCGGCTCCGACCACGAGATTAACGAGTGTTCCTCCTGCGTCTACCCAACGATCGGGCCACAGCGTCGAGAGGTGATTACTCGTAAGCTCCGTCGGAATATCGCCTCGCAACCATGCGATCACGCCATGGCCCACACCTTCGTGCAACAACGTCGCAATTCCGGAGGCGATCACAGCCATGCTGATAATTGTCTCCTTGCTGTGTTGGATGGACATAGTCGGAACTCTAACCCACAGAGGCTTGTTCGGCGATTGCCATTACAACCCTTTACCTGTTACGCCTGAAAAGCCGCATTCACCGGGCACCGAACAGTCTACTCGGGCCGTCGCGAGGTCAATCAAACACTAAACTTCCCGGGCTCCAAGAGGGCCTTTGGCTCCACTCACGATAAGCACCTCTGCTGGGAGACTCATTCCATCGTCTGTGGAATACTCACCAAGAGATTCGAGCGCCTGACGCTTCACTTCAGTCATCGGATCCTCTGAGAGCGCTGTGATTTTTTCCCGAAGCTTTTCAGGCATCTCCAGGCGCAACGTCCAAAAGTCTTCGCCGGAGATCGACGCTTGTATCGTGAATCGCGGCAGACGCTCGCTTGCAGCTATCACGTCAGCTTCCTTAAGGATCTCCCGTAGCTTGCCTAGCCAGCACTCCTTCAGAGTGATTTTTTCTCACTCCCGTTGGACCAAATCAACCGGGTCACGTAAGACCAACCGGGACGCTTTGCAACTAGGACTTCGTCGTTTCACAACTCTCTCATTTGAATGTCATCTAGCTGTCACAGACTCAGTGTTAAGTCATCTGCGAGAAGCGCCCCGGGTGGCGCTGCGCGGCTGAACTTTTTGTACACTTCGGCCCCGATTTGTGTCTCCTTTCGAATTCAAGATTGAAGGAGCAACCATGCTAAGTTTCTTGCGATGGCCGTCCGTAATCGTCTGCTTGCTGCTTCTAACTCCAGCCACATATGCGCAAACTGATCGTGCCAGCTTGGAAGGTACGGTCACCGACCCTAGCGGGGCTACCGTCGCCGGGGCAGCTTTAAAAATTTTAGCTGTCGACACTGGTCTGTCTGAAGAACGAAATACAAACTCTAACGGGCATTATCGCTTCCCGGCCATTGCCTTTGGTAGGTACACCGTGTCGGCATCTAATTCGGGCTTCAAGACTGAAGTAATCAAAGAAGTGGTCTTGGAGGTGGGCCAGACCCGGACCCTTGATATCCGTCTTCAAATTGGTCAAGCCAGCGAAAGAATTGACGTCCTAGTAGAGGCCGGTCCCGCCGAGCGCAGCAGCGCGGAAAGCGCCCTCGTAATTCGCACGAATCAGATCGCCAATCTCCCAGTGAACGGCCGCGATTGGTCCGGTCTGACCCTGCTGGCACCTTTCGCTCAGGATGACGGGGGTGGCAACCAGCGCACCATCCGATTCGCCGGGCGCGCCATTGACGACAACAACTTCAATTTCGACGGCGTCGACGCTGGCGGCATTCAGGAACAGGCTCAAAAATCGCAAGTACGCTTGCAGATCTCCGAGGACGCCGTCGCCGAGTATCGCGTGACGACCGCCCTCTATGACGCTGAGTACGGCACTCAGGCCGGCGGCCAAATTGACGTTGTCACCAAATCCGGTACCAACGACCTACACGGCACGGCCTTTGGCTATCTCAGAAACTCCGTTTTCGATGCTCGCAATTTCAACGATTTTGATCTGAATGGAAAGCCAGCCATTCCTCCCTTTCGCCTCGGGCAGTACGGTCTTACCGTCGGCGGCCCCATCGTAAGGGACAAAACATTTTTCTTCATAAGCTATGAAGGACTTCGCCAGTTGCAGTCCACGACGCAGCAGGGGTTTGTGCCCTCGGCCCAACTTGTGACCGACATCATGGTCAATGGCAGGAACGGCAGCGGCCCTTCTCCCCAGATGTGTTCCATCCTCCAAGCCTATCCCTGGCGAACTTCCACCGGAACTGTGGGAGGCTGCGCCCCTAAACTTGTGTTTCCTGACAGCGCCTTCCTTCTTCAGTCCGATGGTGATACCGATCAATTCACTCACGCCACTCCCACTAAAATCCATGAAGACACTGCATTAATTCGCATCGACCACAAATTTACCGATAAGACCACTTTGTACGGCCGCGCCCAGCGCGACATTCTGCACTCGGACCAGCCCATCAGCCCTCTTTTCGATCAGCAAAATATCGTCAATCACCCAGCCAACTATTTCATCGCTCTCCAGCATATTTTATCGGCAAATGTTTTCAACGAGGCCAAGGTCTTTGTGAATCGCTCGCCGTATCATAATCCTCAGGCGAGCGTCCTCCCGTATGCGGTCAACACCAACACCAATTTCACATCGTTAAACAATGATTCGGAAGACGTCGAAGTCGGCACCACGTTCGGTTTCATTGACAACTTGATCTGGACTCATCGCCGCCACACCTTGAAATTTGGTCTTGAGGTGCGCCGCATCCGGCTCAATCAGGGTCAGACTGCAAACAACACCCTCGCCTTCGGAGACAGTCAGAGCCTAGTTGCAGCCCAATTGACCAAAGTAGATTTCATTGCTCCGTGGTGCTGCCACAAATATCGACGAACTTTCGTTATGCCTTATTTTCAAGATGAATGGAAAGTGAAGCCGACGTTTACTGCTAACCTTGGTATTCGCTGGGACTACTACGGCGTCGCTCATGTACCGGACCACCGCACCACCGTATTTGACTTGAACCAGTTCCACGGTGCTTGCCTTGGCTCTGGCTCGTTGAACGCGCGCTTTATCGCCCCGATTAATACTCCGCCATGTCCCCAAAATCCCACTTTATACGCCCCGAATTACCGAAACGTTGATCCGCGCGTGAGCTTCGCTTGGGCGCCTTCTGCCTTGCGCGGCAAAACCGTCGTGCGTACTGGGTTTGGCATCTATAGTGGCGCCGCGCAGAATGATGACCTCAACGCTGGCCTGGAAAGTGATACTTTTCGCGCCTCTCTCATCGCCACTCAAAACTCTCCTCTCCCTCTCATCCCAGCTTATCAGCAAGCCATACCAGATCTCTCGGGTGCGACGGGCACAGCAAATCATCCTCGCGCGCTGCAACGCTTAAAGCGTCGAGACCAATACGTCGAAACCTGGGGATTGACCATTGAGAACCAACTTCCTGCCGGGTTCTTGTTCTCCGCGTCTTACCTGGGGAACCACGGAGTGCGACTGTTCTCACGCGGCGCGGTAAACCTTTGCGTCTCCCCAGTTACATTTGATCCCACGAATGTCAACGGCGATTGTGTCAGGACTCTCGATCCCTTCTACACTTTTCCAGACCCTAATAATCTGGGCACAACAATCGTGAACGACCCCTACGGCTCGGTAGATTACAAAAGCGACACCGGCCAGAGCACTTATCACGCGTTGGCCTTGGCTCTCGAACGCAAGTTCTCGGATGGCCTGTCCTTCCAGACGCGCTACACTTTGGCTCATTCCATCAACGATGGTGCGGTAGGCGGTGGCGAAGCCAACGGCCAGGAAAACGTAAATTGCCGCCAGTGTGACAAGGGTCCGAGCGTATTCGACGTGCGGCACAATGTCACCGTGAACGCCACATACGAACTCCCCTTCGGCGCTGGCAAGAAATATCTTGCCAATACTGGTGTTCCCGAGAAAATAATCGGCGGCTGGGTAGTCAGCGGCCTCGGTATATGGCATACCGGTCATCCCCTTACTGTCACTTTGGGTCTTGGCGGCACAATCGACAGTGGGCCGTTTACCGGACTTCCCCAGACATTCTTGCTCCCTGATGGCAACGACCAAACTAACCAACGCCCTGACATCATTCCTGGTGTGCCGCTATATCTTCCGGGCCAGGGCCACAACGGCTTGCCTTTAATCAACCCCGCCGCGTTTCAGGCTCCGCCCGTTGACGCCAACGGCAATTTCACTCGCTTTGGCAATGCCGGCAACGGTATTGCCAGGGCCCTCAACATTTGGCAGGTGGATCTAGCGATCATGAAGACGACAAAGCTTACCGAACGATTGAGCGTTGAGTTCGGTATACAAGCTTTCAATGTTTTCAACCACGACCAATTTGGTGATCCGGGCAACTTACAGTTGAATTATGGGCAGCAGACCGACGCCCAGGGCAATCCGTTCGGCTCTGACACAATACTAGTACCGAGCGATTTCGGTATTATCAGTAACACCGTAAACGGCCTCGGCACGAACACTGGTACCGGCTTGCCACGCCAGCTTCAATTCATGCTGCGCTTGAAGTTTTAATTTTCCCGAAGACTCCTGGAACGGAGAAACTCGTTATGAACAAGCTGTTACTCTGCCCGCTCGCAATGCTGGCTTTACTTCTTCTGGGGTGTTTTGCGACGCGGCGCACCAATTCCGTCAACGCTCCCTCAACCGAACCGACCGCGGTCCTCGTCGGAGCGGGCGACATAGCCGATTGCAGAGATCTCTCCGGAGCGGAAGCTACCGCAAAATTGCTCGACGAAATTCCCGGTACTGTTATGGCCGTCGGTGACCTCGCTTATCCAGACGGCACCAAGGAAAATTTTCAGTGCTACGACAAGACCTGGGGCCGTGCTAGGGCCCGCACTCGCCCCGCGCCCGGCAATCATGAATTTCATTCTGCTGCTGCCACCCCATACTTCGATTATTTCGGCGCCGCAGCCGGCGACTCGAAGAACGGCTATTACAGCTACGAACTAGGCGCCTGGCACATCATCGTGTTGAATAGCGAATGCGTGGCTGTCGGTGGTTGCGAGGCCGGATCGCCTCAGGAAAAATGGCTCCGCGCTGATCTTTCCTTCCATCCGGTGGCTTGCACGCTTGCCTACTGGCACAAACCGCGCTTCAGTTCCGGGGGCGCTCACGGCGACGATTTGTTGGTCAAGCCACTCTGGAATGCGCTCTACGACGCCAACGCCGACGTCATCATCGGCGGGCATGACCACGACTACGAACGCTTCGCTCCGCAAACTCCCGACGGTGTCGCGGATTCCAAGCGCGGCATTCGCGAATTTGTCGTTGGCACCGGCGGCAAAAATCTTCGCCCGTTTCACGACCCCGATCCCAATACCGAATCCCGCGACAACACCGCCTTCGGTGTCCTGAAGCTGACGCTAAAGCCTCACTCTTACGACTGGCAATTTATCCCTCAACCAGGCAAATCCTTCACCGATTCCGGCACTGACGAGTGCCACGGAAAATGAAACGCAGCATAGCAGTTAGCCAAACGCTGGGGTATTTTAGCTCTTCGGCGCTGGACCTTCATATATGGGCTATATATGGGCGTATATATGGGCGGGCGGTGGGGCTTCTCTTCGCTTCCCATAGCGACTGTTGGCCACTGGGATGGGATTCAAATCCATGACTATCCCGTTTGTGAAGGAGCGGGCGAAATCAAACGATGTTGTTATTGGAATCATCAAGAATGGAACATGTCGCTGGGCAACTGTCGTCGGCCCACCATGCGCCTCTCACTACTCGTACCGCAGGGCCTCTACGGGATCCAGCCGCGCTGCTTTGATGGCCGGATACATGCCAAAGAACAGTCCCACGCTCATGGAGACACCCACAGCAAGCACGATCGCCCAGAGCGGAATGGATGAGGGCAGACTCGGCACCAGAACATTTATGAGCAGGCTAATGCCGCCGCCCAGCAATACGCCGATGACGCCACCGGCGCCTGTCAGCACAACTGCTTCCGTGAGGAATTGCCAGATAACGTCGCGGCGGCGTGCGCCGAGTGCTTTGCGCACACCGATCTCACGCGTGCGCTGCGTCACCGACATCAGCATGATATTCATCACGCCCACGCCACCCACCAGAAGCCCGATCGAGCTAATCACCGAAATCAAGAGCGCCACCGAGGACGTGATCTGGCGAAATTCGTCGGCGATCTGCTGTGCGCTTGAGATGCCGAAATTATCCGGCTTGCTGTAAGGCACGTTTCTCCGCCGGCGCAACACCCCGCGGATTTGGTCCTCCGCATCCGACATCCGGCCGGGATAAGCCGTGGCCCCAACAAAGTGCTCGTCATCTTGCGGAATGTGCTTGTGGTAACTGCGATAGGGCACCATCACTGTTTTGTCTGCGGACTGATTTTTGACGAAACCGCCCTTGCGCGGTTCAAGAACCCCAATCACTTCGTAGGTGACGCCGTTGATCATGATCGGCTTTCCCAGCGGCTCGGTGTCCGGATACAGCGTCTTTGCAATGTCTGCACCAATCACCGCCACATCTGCGCGGTGCGCGTTTTCAGCGTCGCTGAAGAAGCGTCCGGTACGCGGCCGGGAATTGAATACCTCTTCGGTCGCGGGAAGTGTTCCGTTGTAATCAATGCCAGCGACTTCTTTGCTGAGGTACCGCGCCGTGATGAGGCGCGGAGGCCCTTCCTCCGTAAAACGTGGATAGAGGCTGACCGTAACGGCACGCACCGCCGGGCAGAACTGCTTGATGGCTTCGGCGTCCTCCAGTGTGAGCGGTTTGCGCGTGCGTTCGTCAGGAGTCAACCTTCCGGTGTGGATTCCGGGATCGAATCGAAAAATGAACAGCGTTTCCGTACCGTAGTCTGCCAGGTAGTCTTTCACATTGCCATAAACACCGACGAGGATGGAGACCACGGAAAGCAATGCAGTAATGCCGATGACCACCCCGAGCACTGTAAGGAACGAACGCATCTTGTTCTCTCGCAGTGTCGTGATGGCCATCTGCGCATTCTCGCCGATGTTTATGCGCATGCTTACTTCTCCACCCCGCCTAGATTTCCTGACGTAACGCTTCAATAGGCGGCAAGCCTGCTGCTTTCTTTGCAGGGTAAACTCCGAAAAAGATGCCGACCGCGGCCGAAATCAGTTCTGCGATAACAACCGCGGTAAAGGGGACGCTCATGGGCACGGAGGTTGTGGCCCTGGTGAGTCCGGAAATCACGTAGGCGGTGATCACCCCGATCGCTCCGCCTACCGCGGCCATGACCGTGGCTTCGACCAGGAATTGCAAGAGGATATCGCGATGACGCGCACCCAGCGCCTTGCGGATTCCAATCTCTCGCGTTCTCTCCGTGACTGTTGCGAGCATCACGTTCATGATTACGACTCCGCCGATCACCAGGAACACGGAGACCACCCCAATCATCGCTGTGGCGATCACTCCGGTCAGGTTCTTCCACAAGCCCATGAGCGTCGCGGAATCAAAGATTCCAAAGTTATCCTTCTCGTTGGGAGACAGATGCCGGCGGGCCCGCATCAATGCGCGTGCCTCATCTTGTGTCCGTTCCATCCAGTCTGCACCTCGCGCCTGGATGTTCACCCAGATCGTCTCCTGCGTGCCATACATCTTGAAATACGTCTGAATGGGAATGTACACGAAGTTATCCTGGGACTGGCCGAGCACCGATCCGATCGGTCTGGCAATGCCGACCACCTGGAATGGCCGCGCGTCGATGAGTATCTCGCGCCCGAGGGCGTCTACGTTGGGAAACAGTTTGGTGGCGACGTCCTGGCCGATCATGGTCATCAGCGCGCGGCTCTGATCGTCGCCCTCAGAAATGTACCGGCCATCAGCGGGTGTCACGATGTCGATGTCCACCATGTTCGCGGTAACCCCGCGAATGTTGCAGTCCTGCAGGATTTGTGAGCCTGCGCGCACTTTTCCCGACGTGCGAAGCTCCACTCCCACGCGCTCAGGCAGCTTCATGTTTGCGCGCAACGCTTCGTAGTCGTCCCACGTCACTCTCTTGTTGCGCCGGTTCGCCTTCACGTACTCTTCCACGTCCGTGATAATGGGAAATCGCGTCAGCAGAAATACGTTCGATCCAAGATTGGCCACTCGCTCAGCGATATACCGATTCACTCCCGAAATCAGAGCAATCACCACAATCAGAGTGGAAACGGAAAGGATAGTCCCCAGCAGCATCAGCAAGGAACGCATCTTGTGCGCGCGCAGCGTCTCCAGCGCCACGGTAACCGGCTCTCGCAGCAACACACGGCGTTTCATCCGTTCACACCTATCTGTCTATTCTACGATTAATAGGTCATTTGGACTCATGAAGTTACGCGAAACCTCGTGTGTTCAGTCGAATACGCGCCATGCTTGCGAGAGATACAAGGCCCGATTCTGGTCGAATGACGGGCAACTCGGAGCGTAGCGATCGGCACTTAAAGCAGATCCAGGCGTAGATTCAGGTCCATTGAAATTAGCGCTTTCTGGATTGTGTGAACCCTGCGCAGCTTTACCGGTTTACCGGATATCGACCAGACCGTAAACAGATTGCTGTTTGGCATTTCGAAAAAGTGACGTTGTAGGAGCCTAGGACGGCTTCTGCATCAAGCCCACGAGAAGGAATTAATTCTGTCGTCAGGTCTGCTGGACAAGTGTCGGGCGACATAGAAGTGCTTGCTTCTTTAAATCCTTCGGCGTCTCATGGATTAAAATTCCTTCTTGAACACGAGTCCTACTGAAAGTCGAGGACGAGGAGGGTAATGTCATCCTCCTGCGTGCGGGCGGAGCTGTAGCCGGAAAAACCGGCGATGTTGTCGAGAAGGGCGTGTGCGAAACGAGCGGGGGGGATATCGAGCTGCGTTTCCAGGAATTCTTTGCAGCGTGACTTGCCGAATTCTTCCTGTGCGGCGTTCTTGGCTTCGAAGAGACCGTCTGTATAGAGCAGACAGCGATCTCCGGGACTAAGGCGGATTTCCACAGTTGAGTAGGCTGCTTCGGGAAACATGCCCATCATCAGGCCATTCTCTTCGATTTCCCGCACCTTCCCTGCGCCGCGCGAGGCCAGCATGAGCGGCGGGTGCCCGGCCGCCGAGTAACGCAGCAAAGGGTTCTCCAAATCCACAAAAAGGTAAGCGGCGGTGACGAAGTGCTCTGCGAACTTGCCGCAAAGGGCGTGGTTCAAGCCGGTAAGAACGCGGGCGGGATCATTGGCATGAGAGGCTTGACCGGCGAAAGCGACTTTTAGCATAGACGCGATCAGGGCAGCCGGGATGCCGTGTCCGGTGACATCGGCGATTAGCACGCCGAGGTGTTTTTCATCTACGAGGAGGAAATCGTAGAAATCACCAGCGACGGCGCTCATAGGCGCGTAGTGCGCAGCCACTTCGAGACCCGTAAGAATCGGGACATTTTGCGGAAGGATGGAAAGCTGAATCCTGCGGGCGATTTCCAACTCTTTGTTTATGGCGAGGAGGCGTTCTTCGTTCGTGAAGATGCGGTACGCAGAGATGTAACCAAGGCATCCGACAAACACCAGGAAGCCGATGAACTCCAGGTTATTTCCGGACAGGAGTTTGA
>Ga0070709_10001361_pt1 | contig 13346 bp, 12 predicted proteins | sample LARL51metaG_FD_65449 | JGI IMG/M metagenome (GOLD analysis project Ga0070709, IMG submission 65449) | Corn, switchgrass and miscanthus rhizosphere microbial communities from Kellogg Biological Station, Michigan, USA - LAR L5-1 metaG | ecosystem: Host-associated > Plants > Roots > Rhizosphere ...
TTTCTTGGCGGCTCCACCCCCCGTTGAGGCGGACGCATACCCCGGCGCACCATCTGCGAACGCGGGCGAGCGGCCCGCCTCGCCAGCAGCCGAAGCCGATCGCTGGGCCGCCGCGCCGTCCGCCTGGCCTGCCCCGCCAGCCGCCGAAGCCGACGCGTGGCCGGCTGCACCCTCCGCTGACGCGGGCGGCTGGCTGGCCTCCCAGCCAGCCGCGGCAATCGATGCGCAGGCCGACACGCTGGTCGGGCCGCAGGCGACCCTGCGCGAGATCGGGACGCCGGGGCCGCCCCGCCCGGCGCAGCACCGGCTGGTCGCGCGGGACCGGGCCCGCCGCAGGCGCGTGATCATCCTCGCGGTGGCGGCCGGGGCGGTCGTCGCCCTGGCCGGGTGGGTGCTGGCTGGCCTGTCCGGCGGGACGTCCGCGCACGGGCGCCCACCAGGGCCCTCATCAGCGAGCTCCACCCCGCACACCAAGTCCCCGGCCAGCCCCGCAACCCGGACGGTGCAGGTCGACGCGGGCGCCCTCATCGGGCAGCCGGTCGGCGTGGTGACGCAGCGGCTACAGCAGCTCGGCCTGCGGGTCCGGGTCGAAGCCATGCGCACCAACGGCCGGCCGCCTGGCACGGTGCTGTCCGTGCGGCCGAGCGGTCAGGTGGCCGCGGGAAGCAGCGTGACCGTGACGGCCGCCCTCCCGGCGCACGGACACGGCCATGGCCACGACCACGGTCACGGCGGCGGCGATGGCAATGGCAATGGCAATGGCAATGGCGGCGGAAACGGCCAGGGCAACGACTGACCGCTCGAGCGGCGGGGACCATCGGGCCGAGAGCTCACCAGCCGCCGGCGCCGACTACGCCGAGAGCTCAGCAGCCCCCCGGGCGCCGGCCACGCCGGCCGCTAGCCCTATGCTGCAGGCTGACCATGGCGGGCGCGCGCCACGGACCAGTGCGCCGCGGGTGCGGTCCCGGCGGGATCGCGCCCGGAGCCGGAGTCGGACCCAATGGCGGCGATCAGGTGCCGCGCTCCCAGGTCACGTTGAACCCGTTGCCGCCGCTGCCCAGCGGACCTGGCTGAGCTTTCACCCGGCCCGCGGAATCGACCATGGTGATCTCGTCGTCGGTGAACGAAGAGATCACGCCGGAGTTGACGGTCGCGCCCGACTCTGTCCAGGTGCTGAAGTGAGCGAGCGGCTCCACCCCGGTCGAGCTGCTCGGCGCCTCCGCGATCCACTCGGCGCTGGAGTTGGCGCAGCTCGAGCAGCTCTGGGTCGTGGTGAAGCTGTCGCCGGAGCGGGAGGAATCGGTGACCTTGAGCGTGTAGCTGCCGCCGCTCCTGACCACCGAGGCGGTAATGCTGTCGCCCGGCCTCAGGGTCGAGCCCACCACCTGGATCGCGTTGCTGGGATACATCTCCCACCACGTGTAGTAGTAAGCGGACCCCCGGTAGCACTCGGCCAGCGTGCCGTCCTGTTCCACCGAACTGCTGCTGTAGCCGTCGATTCCGACCCAGAAGGCCGCGAGCGAGGTCTGCGAGCTGCAGCTGACCGAAGGCTCGCTCCAGTGCCCGGTGACCGTGCTGAACGTCGCGCCGGTGTCGGCGTAGCCTGACCAGTTGGTGCTCTGCACCTGTGACAGGCCCTTGATCCGCGGGTGATGCCCCGGAACCCGGTGGTCGGTGCCGTGCTGGCCGACCATCAGGCGCTTGAGAGTGGCGCGGGCGGCCGTGGCGGCGCGGGCAGTCTGGGACGGGTGCGCGCCGCCGGTGCTAGCGCCTACGGCCGGCCCGAAGCCCATGACCAGGCCCAGCGCCGGCAGGCAGGCCATTAAGGCGACGGACAGCAGCCTGGCGGAACGTCGATGCATAGCGGGAGCCCTCCCTTCGTAGCGGCGGCCATGGTAGCCGCTTGTGCTCAAAGGGTAACTCTCAGGCATCTTAATCACCAATTGTAGCGAGAGGATTACTTTCCGCCTATGTATCAACCTGTCTCCCCGCCCGCTCTGGGTAGGTAGGAACCAGCCATAGCGGGCGCAAAGCGCCGCGAATACGGGGGATTACACATGGCGAACCACTTCGTGCTGAGGCACCGCGAGCTCATGGTCACCTACGATGCCGGCCGCAATCCGGCGCTGACCGCTCTCGGCTACGACGACGACGGCTACACCGACGACTTCAAGCCCGCCGACATCACCACGAACCAGACCGCGCTCGGCGAGCTGGTCTCGGTCCCGTTGCGCAAGAGCATCGACTCCGGCGGCGAGACGTTCGGCTTCTTCCTGCCCGAGATCGACGTGCCGCTCGGGGAGTGCGTGGAATTCACCACCGCCGGCATCTACGCGAGGTACAGCGGTCCCGACTCGTTCCCGCATCGGCCGCAGGCGTGGCACGCCATCGAGCTGTACGGCAGCGCCGAGTCGGTCGAGGAACCGCTGTAGCTATTCCCATTCAATCGTGGCCGGCGGCTTGCTGGTCACGTCGAGCGCGACCCGGTTCACCTCTGGGACCTCGTTGGTGATCCGGGTCGATATTCGGGCGAGGACCGCGTCGGGCAGCCGGGCCCAGTCGGCTGTCATCGCGTCCTCGCTGGCCACCGGGCGCAGTACCACGGGATGACCGTAGCTGCGCCCGTCGCCTTGCACCCCGACCGACCTGACGTCGGCCAGCAGCACCACGGGGCACTGCCAGATGTCGCGGTCCAGCCCCGCGGCGGACAACTCCGCGCGGGCAATCGCGTCCGCGGCCCGCAGCACCCGGAGCCGTTCGGGGGTAATCTCGCCGATGATCCTGATGCCGAGCCCCGGCCCGGGGAACGGCTGCCGCCAGACGATCTCCGGCGGCAGGCCCAGCTCGGCGCCGATGAGCCTGACCTCGTCCTTGAACAGCCGGCGCAACGGTTCCACCAGCCGGAACTTCAGGTCCTCGGGCAGGCCGCCGACGTTGTGGTGCGACTTGATGCTGGCCGCGCCTGTGCCGCCGCCGGACTCGACCACGTCGGGGTACAGGGTGCCCTGGACCAGGAACTCGACCGACTCGCCGTGGCTGCCCGCCTCGGCGGCGATGTCGCGGGCCGCGCCCTCGAACGCGCGGATGAACTCACGCCCGATCACCTTGCGCTTGGCCTCCGGGTCGGTCACGCCGGCCAGTGCGCGCAAGAACTCGTCCGCCGCGGGCACGGTGTGCAGCCGTACGCCGGTTGCGGCCACGAAGTCCCGCTCCACCTGCTCGGCCTCGCCCTGACGCAGCAGCCCATGATCGACGAACACGCAGGTCAGCCGGGCGCCGATGGCCCGCTGCACCAGCGCCGCGGCGACCGCGGAGTCGACGCCGCCGGACAGCCCGCAGATCGCGCGGCCGCCGCCAACCTGCTCGCGGATGCTTTGCACCTGCTCATCGATGACGCCGCTGGTAGTCCAGCTCGGGCGGCAGCCCGCGGCATCGAGGAACCGGCGCAAGATCGCGGTGCCGTGCTCGGTGTGCGCCACCTCGGGGTGGAACTGCACGCCGTACAGCCCGCGGCCGGCATCCTCCATCGCGGCGACCGGCGTGCTGCCGGTGCGGGCCGTGACGGTGAACCCTGGCGGCGGCGTCACCGCCGTGTCGCCGTGTGACATCCACACCTGCTGCCGCGGCGGCAGGCCGCCGGACAGAAGGCCGCCGCCCGCCACGGTCTCCAGCTCGGTCGCGCCGTACTCGGCGGCGTCGGTGCGCTCGACCACCCCGCCCAGCCCGGCCACCATGACCTGGAAGCCGTAGCAGATGCCGAGCAGCGGGACACCGGCCTGCAGCAGGCCCGGCGGCGCGGGCGGGGCGCCGTCGGCGTACACCGAGGCGGGGCCGCCGGACAGGATGATCGCCTTCGGCTTCATCGCCAGCATCTCCGCGGCCTGCATGGTGGCCGGGACGATCTGGGAGTAGACGTGGCACTCGCGCACCCGGCGGGCGATCAGCTGGGCGTACTGGGCGCCGAAGTCGACGACGAGCACGGTGTCTGCTGCGAACGTCGCGTCAGGCAAAGTTCCCTGACCGGCGACCACCGTCCCGACCTCCACCGATCGCTCGCGCAGATCCTCCGGACCCGCACTCGCGACGCGGTTTTGCCTAACGCTCGCGGGGTCTGCTGCGAACGTCGCGTCAGGCAAAGTTCCCTGACCGGCGACCACCGTCCCGACCTCCACCGATCGCTCGCGCAGATCCTCCGGACCCGCACTCGCGATACGGTTTTGCCTGACGCTCGTGGGGTCGAAGTCACCGGCTGCGGTCATGGCCGCCCTGCCTTTCCGATCGGGGCGTGACCCTGATCCTGGCGATCCGCCGCCCGTCCAGTTCGGTCGCGGTGAGCCGGTGGCCGTCGGCATCCACGTGGTCGCCTTCGGCGGGCAGCTCGCCGAGGGTGGCGACCATGTAGCCGGCCACGGTCTCGTAGGGCCCCTCGGGCAGCTCTATCCCGGTCTGCTCGGCAAACTCGTCCAGGTTGAGCAGGCCGTCCACCTCGAGCTCGCCGCCGAGCAGCTGGCGGGCCTGCCCGCTCTCGGTGTCGTACTCGTCCCAGATGTCGCCGATCAGCTCCTCGACCAGGTCCTCCAGGGTGACGATGCCGGCCGTGCCGCCGTACTCGTCCACCACGATGGCCAGGTGCGCGCGGTCCCGCCGCATCTCCGACAGCGCGGACAGCACCCGCTTGCTGATCGGAAGCTGCTTGACCGGGCGGGCCACGTCGCCCACCTGCGTGGGCTGGCCCGGCTGGACGGCCAGGCCCAGGCCCAGCAGGTCCCGAACGTGCACGAAGCCGATCACGTTGTCGTAGGAGTCCTGATAGACGGGGAAACGCGAGTGCGGTGCCGCCGCCACGGTCTTCACCGCCTCCGTGATCGGGGTGTCGGTGGCCAGGAACTCGACCTCGGTCCGGGGCACCAGCACCTCGCGGAGCTGGCGCTTGCCCGCGTCGAAGACCTCGCTGACGATGAACCGCTCATCCGCGCTGAGCAGCTGGTTGCCGGTTACCAGGTCGCGCAGCTCCTCCTCGGTTATCACCCCCCGGCCGACCTTCGGGTCGCCGCCGAGCAGCCGCACGACCAGGTTCGTCGATTGGGACAGCAGCCAGACCACCGGCCTGGCCGCCACGCTGATCCGGTCCAGCACCGGCGCCGCGAACAGCGCGATCGATTCCGAACGCTGCAGGGCGATCCGTTTCGGCGCGAGCTCACCGAGCACCAGGCTGAAGAAGGAAATCCCCACCGTGACCACGGCGAGCGAGAGGGTCGAGGCGAGCCCGCTGGACAGGCCGTCATGCAGCAGCGCCGTGCGCAGGTCGCCGGCCAGGGTGGCCGCGGCGAAGGTACCGGACAGCAGCGTCGCGACGGTCACCCCGATCTGCACCGCGGACAAGAAGCGGTTGGGGTCCTGGGCCAGCCGGGCGGCCCGCTGCCCGCGCTTGCCGCGCTGGCTGATCGCGCGGACCTGACCTTCGCGGAGCGAAACGATTGCCATCTCGGCGGCGGCGAAGAAGCCGCCCACGAACACGATGAGGAGGACGATGAGAATGTCCCAGGGGACCTGGCTCACGTCTTGCTTCCCAGCCTCGGTGTTCCGCCGCCGGCCGGGCGTGGCTGCCCGGTCCCCGCCGCGGCGCATTCGCACGGTGCGTGCGCACAGTCTACGCAGCACGCCGCGACGCGGGCGAGCATCGGCAGTCGCCCCGGCGGGGTACGCGGAGTCCGGGGCGGCACGCTTCGGGTACTGTCGGTCCGGCGTGCGCCGGGCAAGCTCAAGGACCTCGCGGTCCTCAGCGTGTGGATTAACGACATCGCGGCGAAGGTGGCGACGGGAAGGCTTCGGGAGGCCGGATGAGACTGCTGGTCACAGGCGGTGCGGGCTACATAGGAAGCGTGGTGGCCGCGCAGCTGCTGGAGGCCGGTCACCAGGTGGTCGTGCTGGACGACCTGTCCACCGGGCACGCGGACGCCGTGCCATCCGGCGCCGTCTTGGTGCGCGGCACGATCAGGGACGCCGCGGACGTGCTCGCCGGGGGCATCGACGCGGTGCTGCACTTCGCGGCCAAGTCCCTGGTCGGCGAGTCGGTGGCGCAGCCCGGCTTGTACTGGTCGAACAACCTGGGCGGCACGCTCGCGCTGCTGGAGGCGATGCGAGTCAGCGGAGTGCGCAGCATCGTGTTCTCGTCCACTGCCGCGGTGTACGGCGAGCCGGAACACATCCCGGTCACCGAGACCGACCCCGCCCGGCCGGCCAACCCGTACGGGGCGAGCAAGGCCGCGGCCGATGAAATCCTGCACGAATACACTCGCCTGCACGGGCTGGGCGGGGTGAGCCTGCGGTACTTCAACGTAGCCGGGGCCTACCGTGCCCCTGACGGCCGCTGGCTGGCCGAGCGGCACTCCCCCGAGACCCACCTGATCCCGACCATCCTGCAGGTCGCCCGGGCCGGCGCGGAGTTCAAGATCTTCGGCGACGACTACCCGACGCCGGACGGTACCTGCGTGCGGGACTACATTCACGTGGCCGACCTGGGCCGGGCGCACCTGCTCGCGCTCGGCGCCTGCGCGCCCGGACAGCACCGGGTGTACAACGTCGGTGACGGCACCGGGTTCTCCAACCGCGAGGTGCTCACCATGTGCCGCGAGGTGACCGGCGCGGCCATCCCGGCCGTGACGGCTCCGCGCCGTCCCGGGGACCCGGCGGTGCTGGTGGCCTCCTCGGCCCGCATCCACGACGAACTGGGCTGGAAGCCGGAACAGGACCTGCGGACGATGGTCGCCGACGCCTGGGCGGCCATGCGCGCGGCGACCGGGTAAACGTGCGCGCGGCCCAGGGCGCGGCGGCGGCCCGCTGGTTCCGCGACTGCTACGGCAGCGATCCGGCCGGGGTGTGGCACGCGCCGGGCCGGGTGAACCTGATCGGCGAGCACACCGACTACAACGAGGGCTACGTGCTGCCGTTCGCCCTGGCCCAGGGCGTGCGAGCGGCCGCCGGACGCCGCGACGACGGTGTGCTGGAGCTGTGCTCGCGGCAGGCGCCCGGGGCCCCCGTGCGGGTGGAGGTCGGGTCGCCGACGCCGGGGGGCGTGCCCGAAGACGCAGCGCCAGCGGACCTGCTGCGGTTAACGCCGGGGGGCGTGCCTGGCTGGGCCGGCTACGCCGCCGGAGTGGCCTGGTCGCTGCGGGAAGCCGGGCACGCCGTCGGCGGGGCTCGGGTGGCCATCGACGCCGACTTGCCGCCGGGGGCGGGGTTGTCGTCCTCGGCGGCGCTGGAGTGCGCCATCGCGGTCGCCCTGACCGGGCTGTACCAGGTCGCGATCGCACCGTCCGAGCTGGCCCGGCTGGCCCGTCGCGCCGAGAACGACTTCGTCGGCGTGCCCACCGGCATCATGGACCAGTCCGCCTCCCTCGAATGCACCCGCGGCCACGCCCTGCTGCTCGACTGCAGATCGCTCGCCACCGCCCAGGTGCCGCTCGACCTGGCCGCCGCCGGGGCGGAGCTGCTGGTGCTGGACACCAGGGCGCGGCACGAGCACGCGGGCGGCTCCTACACCAGCCGCCGCCGGGCCTGCGAGCAGGCCGCGGCGCTGCTCGGCGTGCCGGCGCTGCGCGACGTCACCGATCTCGCCCAGCTGGACCGGCTGCCGGACCCGGTGCTGCGCCGCAGGGCCAGGCACGTCGTCGCCGACAACCAGCGGGTGCTCGAGGTCACCGGCCTGCTGCGGTCCGGCAACGTCGCGGAGGTGGGCCCGCTGCTGACAGAGTCACACCGGTCTCTCCGCGACGATTTCGAGGTCTCCTGGCCGCAGGCTGACGCGGCGGTCGACGCGGCGACGGCCGCCGGGGCGCTCGGTGCGCGGATGATGGGCGGCGGGTTCGGCGGATCGGTGATCGTCCTGGTGGCGGCGGGGCGGGCGGCGCGGGTCGTGGCGGCGGTCGGCGCGGAGTACGACCGCCGGAACTGGCCGGCCCCCGCGCTGGTTCCTGCGGCCGCTGAGGCCGGCGCGTACCTGATGACCTGACGCGGCCGGTGCCGAGAGCCACTTTCTGCGCGCCGCGATCCGAACATGGGGTTTTCAGACCGGCACAAACTGGCAGGATGACGGCATGGGGCTGTATGACGATGCGCTCGCGCTGGCGCCGGAGCTGTCCGAGCTACGCCACTGGCTGCACCGAGAGCCGGAGATTGGCCTGGACCTGCCCCGCACCCAGGCCAAGGTGCTGGCCGCGCTGGAGGGGCTGCCGGTCGAGATCACCCTGGGTCGCGCGCTGAGCTCGGTCACCGCCGTGCTGCGCGGCGCGCACCCGGGCCGGACGGTGCTGCTGCGCGGCGATATGGACGCCCTGCCCGTCACCGAGCGCACCGGGCTGCCGTACGCGTCCGAGGTCGACGGGGCGATGCACGCCTGCGGTCACGACCTGCACACCACCATGCTGGCCGGGGCCGCGCGGCTGCTCTGCGCGCGGCGCGGTGATCTCACCGGAAACGTGATCTTCATGTTCCAGCCGGGCGAGGAGGGCTGTGCGGGCGCGAAGCACATGATCGAAGAAGGGGTGCTCGACGCCGCGGGCGAGCGCCCGGCCGCCGCGTACGCCCTGCACGTGATGTCCGCCGAGCTGCCGCTCGGTGTCATCACCTCCCGGCCCGGCCCGGTGCTGGCCGCGGCGGACAAGCTCGAGGTCACCGTGCACGGCCGCGGCGGGCACGCCGCCACGCCGCATCACGCCGCCGACCCGATCCCGGCGGCCTGCGAGATGGTCACCGCGCTGCAGACGTTCGCCACCCGCCGGTTCGACGTCTTCGATCCGGTCGTGATCACGGTAGGCAGCTTTCACGCCGGGACGGCCGACAACATCATCCCCGACGACGCCCGGTTCCTGACCACGATCCGCTCCTTCTCAGCCGAGGCCAGGGCCCGGGTTAGGGACGGCTCAGCCCGCCTGATCCGCGAGATCGCCGAGGCGCACGGCCTCACCGTCACCACGGATTACCTCGACGGGTACCCGGTCACGATGGCCGACCAGTCCGAGGCGGCGTTCGCCCAGCACGCCGTGGCCGCGCTGTTCGGCCGTGAGCGATTCGACCCGCAGAAGTTCCCGATGACAGGCTCGGAGGACTTCTCCTTCGTGCTCGAGAGGGTGCCGGGTGCGTTCATGTTCGTCGGTGCCTGCCCGCCGGACCGGGTGCCCGCTACCGCCCCGTTCAACCATTCGGCCGAGGCAGTATTCGACGACGCTGTGCTCAGCGACGGCACCGCGCTGTACGCCGAGCTCGCGCTGCGCAGGCTGACCGCGAGCTGAGCCGCGCGACCGGTTTTTCCGGCCGGGGCGGTTCTCGACAGAGAGGGGGTAACGGACATGAGCCCGATTTCCCGTGGCTTCCATGGCCGCCGCCGGCAGGCGCCCGCCGACCGGGTGCCGCCTGGCCAGTACGTGACCGAGGATTTCCCGGTCCTTTCGGCCGGGCCGACACCGCATACGGCGCTGGCGAACTGGACGTTCTCCATCGCGAGCGGCGGCGCCTCGAAGAGCTGGACCTGGGACGAGTTCCGCGCGCTGCCCACGGAGAACGTCATGGTCGACATCCACTGCGTGACGCGCTGGTCCAAGCTTGATACGCACTGGCAGGGCGTGTCCGTGGACACGCTGCTGGAGCAAGTCGAGCACGACGCCGAGTATGTGCTCCCGTTCTGCGACGGCGGCTACACCACCAACCTGCCGATAGCGGACGTGACCGGGGGGCAGGCCTGGGTAGCGTTCGGCTACGAGGGCGAGCCGCTCCACCCAGAGCACGGCGGGCCCGCACGGCTGCTCGTCCCGCACCTGTATTTCTGGAAGAGCGCGAAGTGGGTACGCGGGTTCCGGCTGAGCGGTAACGACGAGCCGGGCTTCTGGGAAACCTACGGCTATCACATGTACGGAGATCCATGGCTGGAACAGCGGTACGCAGGCGACTGACCTGGCAGCTCAGCACGGTCGGCGCGCTCACCGACGAGACGGCCGCGGTGCGCACGATCCGGCTGGACGTGCCGGACTGGCCCGGCCACCGGGCCGGACAGCACCTGGACGTCCGGCTCACCGCGGAGGACGGTTACCGCGCCGAGCGCTCGTACTCGATCGCCTCGGCTCCCGGGGAGCCGGTGGAGATCACGGTCGAGCGACTGGACGACGGCGAGGTCTCGCCCTACCTCACCGAGGAGCTGCGGGCGGGCGACGAGCTTGAGCTGCGCGGCCCGATCGGCGGCTACTTCGTCTGGGACCCCGCGGACGGCGGCCCGCTGCTGCTGCTGGCCGGAGGCTCGGGGATCGTCCCGCTCCGGGCGATACTGCGGCACCGGGAACGGACCGGCAGCGACGTCCCGGTCCGCCTGCTTTATTCCTCCCGCTCCTGGGAGGACGTGATCTACCGCGACGAGCTCGACGCGCTCAAGGACGGGGTCAAGGTGATCCACACGCTGACCCGCCGGCAGCCGCCGGACTGGACCGGCTACGCGCGTCGGGTCGACGCGCAGATGCTGGCCGAGGTGGCTTGGCCGGCCGGCCAGAGCCCGCTGGCCTACGCCTGCGGCCCGACCAGTTTCGTCGAGGCCGTCGCGAGCGGCCTGGTCGGACTCGGCTACCCGGCGCAGCGGGTAAAGACCGAGCGGTTCGGCGCCACGGGAGGCCCATGATGGAAGCACTGGACGGTAACGCGATCGGCGGGCTGCTGCTCGAGGTATTCGGCACCGAGATGACCACCGCCGTGGGCACCTGCGTCTACTGCGGCGACACCGGCCCGGTGGCCGAGCTCGTCGTGTACCGGCCCGGGCTGGGCACCGTGGTGCGCTGCCGCGTCTGCGGGCGCGTGCTCATGGTGTTCACCCAGGTCCGGGGCATCACCTGCGTGGACCTGCAAGGCCTCGCCGCGCTGAACTAACCGAACGCGGCCGCCCGGCGGGCCGGGCGCGGGGACGGCCGTCTCATCCGGGATCGGCCACCCCGCGGCCGTGCGGTTCCCGGTCCGGCGGGGCGGTCCTACCGCGCGACCAACGCGAGGATGATGTCCCGGACCCGGCCGGGCGGCAGCGCGCAGGTGGCGTCGCCGACCGACAGCTCGACCTTCTGCACCCGGGGATCGACCGTGGTCATGGCCTGCGGCCAGACCCAGATCCCCTGCTCCTCAGCCAGCCGGCGGGCGGCCGCGGCGTAACCGTCCCGGGTCGTGTCCAGCAGCAGGTGCATCATCGGAGCCTGCGGCGGGTCGGGCACCACCCGAACGCCCGTGGCGTCGGCGAGCGCGGCCGCGATCGCGCGAGCATGGCCAAGGTAGGCGGGCATCAGCGGCAGCCGGCGCCGCAGGCAGCTCAGCGCCGACGCGGCATTCGGCCACAGGCCGAACAGGGTGCCGCCCATGCGCTGCCGCCACTCGCGGGCCTCGGCGATGACGTCCGCGGGTCCGGCCAGGCAGCAGCCCGGCAGCGCGCCGATGCCCTTGTAGAACGACACGTACACGGTGTCGAAGAGCGCGGCGATCTCGACCGGGGGCCTGCCGTACCCGGCGGCTGACTCCCACAACCGGGCACCGTCGAGATGCGCGGCGGCTCCGCGGTCGTGCGCCCATTCGGCCTGAGCCTGCAGGTCGGCCCAGACGGGCTGCTGGCCGCCGAGATCGCGCTGCGGCAGCTCGATCAGCAGCGCGCCGGGCGGCTCAGTGATCACGGTCAGGTCTTCGAGGGTCATCAGCCGGTGCAGCTCCCCGGCCGGGCGGCCGGTCAGGCCGTGCAGGCGCTGGTAGCCCTGTCCTTCGTGCCGATCCAGGTGACACATGGGGTGGAAGATGACCGTCCGGCGCTGCCGCCGGTCCGCGTGCACGCGCAGCACACACTGCTGGGCCATCGTGCCGCTGGGCCAGAAGGCGGCGGTCGGCTTGCCGAGCAGTCCGGCGATCTCCGTCTCCAGTTCGGCCACAACCCCGCCGTCGCCGTACCGGTCGGGCACGGTGTCGGCGGCAATGCCGGCCAGCAGCCCGGCCGCGGTCACCGGGCCGTGGCCCCCCAGGAAAACGGTGCACTGGTCGCGGAGCGCGACTTCGTCAGCCAGGGATGTCCCGGCGGGGGCGGGCACGGCTGGCGGTCCGGCTCAGAGACTGGCGACGTCGGCCTGCTTGGCCCGGACCGCCTCGGCCGCTTCGCGCAGCGCGGCGAGCTCGGACTCGGTCAGGTCCCGCTCCACCACCCGGATCACGCCCGCGGCGCCGATTTCCGCCTCGACCCCGAGGTAAACGTCGCTGATGCCGTACTCACCCTCCATCCACGCGCATACCGGCAGGACCGCGTGCGCATCCTCGGCTACAGCGCGCGCCATCCGGGCCGCCGCGGCCGACGGGGCGTAGTAGGCCGAGCCGGTCTTCAGCAGCCGGACCACCTCGGCACCGCCGTCCCTGGTCCGCTGCACGAGCAGGTCGATGTCGGCCGCCGGCAGCAGGTCGGTCAGCGGCTGCCCGTCGACCGTGCACGCCGAGGGCACCGGGACCATCGTGTCGCCATGCGACCCGAGGGTCAGCGTTCGGACCGAGCCGACCGGCACCCCGAGTCGTTCGGCGACGAAATGGCTGAACCTGGCGGTGTCGAGCATGCCCGCCTGGCCCATCACCCGGCGCGGGGGGAACCCGGTCACCTTGTCCGCCAGCGCGGTCATCTCGTCGAGTGGGTTGGAGACCACGATGAGGACGGCGTCGGGCGCGTGCTTGACCACGTTCTCCGCGACGCTGCGCACGATCTTCGCGTTGACCTCGATCAGGTCCATCCGGCTCATGCCCGGCTTGCGCGGCAGGCCCGCGGTGATGATCACGATCCGCGAGCCGGCAATCGCCTCGTACCCCTCGCCGTCCGGACCGGTGGTCTGGCCGGTGACCTTGGTCTCGAACCCCTCGACCGGCCGGGACTGGTTCATGTCGAGCGCGATGCCCTCGGGCCTGCCCTCGATGATGTCGGTGAGCACGACCTCGTCGAAGATGTCGTATTCCGCGAGCCGCTGGGCGGTGGTCGACCCGTAGAAGCCGGCCCCGACGACGGTTACCTTCCCTGTGCGGGCCATGTCCGGTGTTCTCCTTAGGAAGTGTGCGCGACGGGGGCTACCCGGCGACGTCGTCCATTACGACGCGGAGGTTCTCATCGAGCGCGCTGAGGAATTCCTGCGTGGTCAGGTAGGGGGTGTCGCCGCCGACGAGCAGGGCGAGGTCCTTGGTCATCTTGCCGCTCTCCACGGTCTGCACGCACACCCGCTCTAGCGCATCGGCGAAGGCCGTCACCCGGGGGGTGCCGTCCAGCTTGCCGCGGTGTGCCAGGCCGCGTGTCCAGGCGAAGATCGAGGCGATCG